>WNFI01119748.1_pt1 | contig 10266 bp, 10 predicted proteins | sample 5400471 | NCBI WGS metagenome assembly WNFI01 (sample SAMN13153348, study PRJNA577476) | soil metagenome | isolation source: 100 cm saprolite on Douglas fir-dominated hillslope | place: USA:California | collected 2013-09-17 | reverse complement strand
CTACTATGCCCGTCGCAGCGGCCTCGAGGATCGCGTCTTCCGCATCAAGACCGAACGGTCGAGCGCCAGCACCCCCGAGCCGCGGACGTCGCACAATATATCAAATGTCGAAATCCTCTCCCAGAGCGACAGCAAAGTCGAACTGCGCTTCAACTGGCTGACGCTCAGCTATCGTTACAAAATCGTCGACACCTATTTCGGAGTTTCCTTCTACACGCTCGAAATTGCAGGTGAGCGCCCCCTGATCAAAGCCAAAAAGGTGATTCTGAAGAACGACTACATCCACCACGTCATCGACGTCTATCACATCTGATGATGACAGGCAGGTGGAGCAGACGCGTGCCACATAAGATTGCTCTAAATTTTGAAGATGGAACCACCCAGTTCATCGATGCTGACGAAAGCGAAAGCATCGCCGACGCCGCTTATCGCCAGGGCATCAATGTGCCGCTCGACTGCACCAACGGAGTTTGCGGCACCTGCAAGGCCTTTCGTCAATCAGGAGAGTTCGACCCTGGATCCTATATCGAGGATGCGTTGAGCGATGGGGAAGTGGTTGAAGGCTATCTCCTCTGTTGCCAGGCAAAGGCGGAGAGCGACATGGTGATCGACATCCTGGCCTCCTCCGGCGCGTGCAAAGTGAAGCCCAAGGACACAACGGCCGAGATCGTCAAGGTCGAGGCCTTGTCGGCCCATCGCATAAGGCTGTCGGTCAAGCCGCTGGAAGGTGCGCTTCCGATGTTTCTGCCGGGGCAATATGTCAATGTCACCGCTCCGAATGTGACTGTGAAGCGGCCCTATTCCTTCACGTCTGCGCCGGGCGCCGATGTGGCAACCTTCCTGATCCGCAATGTGCCGGGCGGCAGGATGAGTGCCTATCTCGAGGCGAAGGCCAAGACCGGTGACAGGCTTGTTCTCAACGGCCCGTTCGGTAATTTCTACCTTCGCACGCCGCGACGGCCGATTCTGTTCCTTGCCGGAGGGACCGGCGTTGGGCCGATCTTGTCAATGCTCGAACATCTGGCTGCGCGGGGTGCTAACGATCAGCCCGTGCGACTCGTTTACGGCGCGCGCTATGACGCCGATCTTGTCGAGGTCGAACGGATCGAGGCGCTCGCAGCGCGGATCCCGAAGTTCACCTATGACACCTCCTGTTCGGGCCCTGGAAGCCAGCATCCGCTGACCGGCCATGTCACCGATCATTTTAGCGCCGGCGCGCTGAATAACGGCGACGTGGACGTATATCTGTGCGGGCCGCCCGAGATGGTCGAGAGCGGGCGCCAGCATGTCGCGAAGCTCGGTCTATTGCCCGCAAACATCCATTTCGAAAAGTTCGTTCCTGCGAGCGAGGCCTTAGCGGTGTGATGTCAGGCCCATCCGCGTATGACACGTCTGACCTTCGCTGGTGCGGGGGCGTGCCCTGAGCACAGCAGGGATACTGGCGGAAGCTTCTCGGGCCATATCGACCGATTCACACAAAACCAACGTCGCATGTGGTGATCACCGCGTTGAATTTTTGAGCGATTTCTTCATTTTTCCTTGGGCAGTTGGATCGAAATGGCGAGGCGTTCGAGTAGGTCGGACGAAGCACCTGTACCGTGCGGCTCCGTCGATGTGAGTGTTCTGGGAAGCATGCAATCGGTAAGCAGCCGTCCGTCAAGGTGATCGATTTCATGCTGAAAGATGCGTGCCGGCCATCCTTTGAGGGACCAGGTTTTCCGCTGGCCATTCGGCTGGAATCCCTCAACCTCGATCGCCCAGTAACGGCAGACATCCGCCTTGAAACCGGGAATGCTGAGACATCCCTCGGTTTCGATCACCATCTCCGGGGAAGTCGCGTACCAGATCGGATTGATGATTGCCTCGAACGGGAAGGGATATCGATTGCGAGCCTTTTGCTGTTCGGGAGTGAGGTGGCTCATCCGATCTTGAGTGTCTTCAGCAACGAAAAGGCGTAATGGCACGGCTATTTGCGGCGCCGCGAGGCCTACGCCTTTTCCCGCGAGCGTCGCACGCATGACTTCGATCAGTTCGTGAAGCGCGGGAGTGCCGAACAGTCCTTGCGGCACACTCCGCGTGCCGTTACGGAGCGCCGGGTGGCCCACTTTAACGATCTCGACAGGGGTCGGCGAAACATCAAAGCTCATGAGCAATCCCAAAAGAGCGCGTGCGGTCTAATGTGCATAGATTAGCCGAGCAATATGCCCGCCGTTTGGTTATCATCGCAGCAATCCGATCCTTTTTTTCACGAACGCGTTTTCCAGCTGTGATCTGCCAGGCAAATGAGTGGTCCCTTGTAAAATGGGGCCTGTGATAGTCGACACCCCGGTGAGTTGTACCTCGCGCAGGTCAGGATAGCAGGGCCGACCGGATGGGTTTTGAGCTTCCCGCGGCTGCAGACCGCCCGCTTATTCGATGGTGACAATCAATTTGCTGAAGCCGCGCGGGATATTGTTCAGCGCGCGCTCTTCCGCCTCGATATGGAAGCGTTTGACCCTCCGCGCAAGCGCGATGAACAGGGCCCGCATCTCCAGCTTGGCGAGGTTCATGCCAAGGCACGTGTGCGGTCCGGTGCCGAACGCCATGTGACGCCCGGCATTGTCGCGCCGGACGTCAAAGCGATCGGGATGCAGGAACTGTCGCGGATCGCGATTGGCGGCCGTCGGCGTTGCACATTTTGGGATCTCGGGCGAGATTTGCCAGCGACAGGATGAAAAATACCAGCGCTACAATAAACAGGATCGCAACGCCGTACTCGTGCGCCATTCGCAGCATGGCACTCGCAAACGCAACGATGATCAGCAAGGCCGTGATGATGGCGCTGACGGTGGAGTAAAATATCGACCTGTTGAGCAGCGTGGCCCGACCCGCCGGCAATGCTACTCGCTTACCGCGAAACTGCGATGCGCCGACATTAACTATGCAAAGGCTTGTCGCGGCGAAGCCCGGGCGTTTAACAAGCATTTAATACTTTTGCGCAACAGATAGAGAATAATCAGCGCAACATCAAATCGCCGCAAGAAATGCGAGCGGACTCAGCCCCTGATGAGGGATTTGCATGAGAACGCTTCTCATTGGTACCTTAGCCGCGACCTTGGTCGGCTGTAGCTGCCTTTTACCGCCGCAAGCGAGCATGGAAGCATGCACGGACGCGAACGGGTTCGCCTGTTTCGACAGGATGCAGGCCAGTCAGCCGATTGAACCGAAGCCAGCGTCATTCAAGGCCAATTCCGCGACAACAAAAGCCAAGTCCACGATCGCGGCGAAGACGGAAAAGCCGTCGTCTGCTCACGTCCGCGATAGGGCCCATCTCGCCACGAAAAAGGCGAAGTCCACCACGATCGCGGCGAAAGTCGAGCCTCCGGGGTCCGCTCAGCCTGCTGAGACGTCCGATCCAGTCATTATTAAGGCGAAGACCACTATCGCTGCGAAGTTGGAGGACCCGGCGTCTGCCGAGTTCGGTGAGATGAAACGGGCCATCCGAAAAAATACGTTCGGGCAGTCCGTCGACACCATTTGCGGCCGCGTCAAAGGAAAAAAAGCGTCGGGTGAAGATACCGGAGAGAGGCCGTTTCTATATCTCGTGAAGGATGATGATGCATACGTCGTCGATGGCCCCGCTGGTTCAGCGGCAGCGACCGCGTATCGCAACATTTGCAACTAGCCTGGAACAACAGAACCGCGATTGAAATTTGTTGCCTGCCATGGACCAGAAGGGTCCGCTGTCCGACACTCCTGCGCAGGAGCTCGAAAATCGAGAGCAACGTCGCGATGAGAAGGAAATCGCCGCGATTGGGTGAGGCAAATTTGTTCCATGGAAATCCAAGCTAGTGGAGCGATTCAGCATTTCTCTGAAATCGGGGACATCATGGACGATTTTGCCAATCCTGCAGTACCACTCAACGGATCGCAAAAATCGCCGGTGCTCGTGATCATCGAGCATCACGTCCTGGCGCGTACCTGCATCCTCAGTATTCTCAAGAGAGAGCTCACCGGATTCGAAATCGTCGAAATGGCAACGACAAGTGGCCTGAACTGGTTATCAGGAAGAGATGTCCGCTTGATCGCGCTGAATATCGGGGACAAGCAGATCACTGATCCTTCGATCGAGGATAGTCTCGCGCTCCTCGCAGAATCCTATCCGAACGCGTACGTTGCGCTGTTGTCAAATCGCGACGACGAGGCCACCGCCTCAGCGGCGATGCAACGGGGAGTCCGTGGTTTTTTTCCGACCTCGATTCAAGTCGAGGTCGCTATCGCCGGATTGCGCCTTGTTCTTGCCGGTGGGGTCTACCGACCACTACCGATTATTGGACAAAATGAACGGTCGAACCTCAAGACGATATCGGAATACACCGGCGCTCCCGAGCTACCCCTAATCCACGAGGGTAACGGCGCCACCAAGATTGTGCCCGAGAAGACGATGGTCGACCTTACGCCCCGCGAGCAACACGTGCTCGCAGCGCTGAAGCTCGGCCTTCCCAATAAGTTGATTGCCGTCAAGCTCAACCTTTCGGAAAATACCGTAAAGATGCATATTCAACATATCATGCGGAAGTGTTCCGCTCGTAACCGCACCGAGGCGGTGCTTCGTTGGAGCGAACAATTATCCGGTCATAACGGTCACGCACGCTCACGAGTGCCTTCATCTTCTTGAAGGCTGCCTTGCACTCCCCCGCCTTGGTCGCAGCTCAATCCTCGCGGAACGCGTTGTTGAAGCTGTCGAGCAGAGGCCTGAGGGCGTAGAGTGCGACGGTCCCGCGACCAGTCTTGATGAACACCTGGGTCGGCATTCCCGGAATAATCTGGACACCGTCGATCGCAGCGATCCGTGGATCCTGCACTCGAATCTTCGTGGCGTAATATGGCTGATCGGTGCGCTTATCGACAAGCCGGTCGGCAGAGACATGCGTCACAGTTCCCTGGAGCCGTGGTACGCGCCGCTGGTTGTAGGGCAGGAGATTCACATCGGCGCTCAGTCCGGGACGGACCACATCGATGTCCTCGGGCCTGACGCGCGCAGTCACGATGAGACGATCTTGCCGGGGAACCAGATCCATGAGAGGTGCGCCGGCGCCGATCACGCCACCGGGGGTATGGATCCGCAGTTCGGTTACCACGCCGTCCTCGGGCGCCTTGACCGCCGTTCGTAAGAGCTGATCGTCGGCCGCCTGTAGTCGCTCGCGTATCTGAAAAATCTGGTTTTGTGCCTCGCGCAGCGACTGCGCGATCTCGTTTTGCCGGTCACTCTCCAATTTGAGGAGAGTTGCCTGCGATTCGCTGATGACCTGCTCGGCGCGCGAGATCTGCGCGACAATCTCACCCCGCCGCCCCTCGATGTCAGCCTTATTAACGAGCATGACGACCGTAGCCACTTCCTCGCCGACGATTTCGACGCGCTTCGAGGCCGCGCTTTCCTGCGCCCTTAGGCCCTCGATTTCCTTCTCGACTTGCGACCTTTTTTCCCGATTTACAGCCGCTTGCGATTGAAAGACCTGCCGACGCGTTTCGAAGATGCTTTGCTGGCCCGCAAGGACGGTCGCGACTGACGGACTCTCGTTCTGCGCCATCTCCAACTTGGCCGGAAACGACACCCGCTCGTGCCCGCGTTGTTCCGCCTGCAGCCGTGCTTCTCGTGCCATCGCGTCCCACAACTGGCCTTGCAGGCTCTGGACTTCGGCACGGGCCTTGGTGTCCTCCAACGAGATCAGTATTTGTCCAGCGCGGACAACATCACCGTCCGCGACCAGAATTTCCCTGATGATGCCCCCCTCAAGGTGTTGGATCGTCTTTCGGCTCGACTCGGATTCGACGGTGCCGAAAGCAATCGCGGCGCTCTCGAGGGGTGCAAAGGTCGACCACGTTCCTAAACCCAGGACAAAGCAGCAAACCAGCAGGTTTCCTGTCCAGGTGACACCGCGAAGTCGGTCGCAGAGCGCGGGCGGCGCCGATCTCAACCACCGCGGAACCTGCCAAATCGCGACGCGAGCGAATGCAATTTTCATGAGATCGCCGCCCTTTCGGGCAGAGAGATCGTGAAAATGTTTGCTGCGGATCGCGACGCGAGCGAATGCAATTTTCATGAGATCCCATCCCCTTCGGGCAAAGAGATCGTGAGAATATTTGCTGCGGATCACGGCAAGATCGGTCGCGGTGAGGCCCCAACGCTGCCCTCACATTCCTGGTTCGAATGGGGCGGCGCAGGTTCGCGCGAGACGACCTGAGGTCGTGTCAAATACCTCTCTATAATTTCCTTGCTGTCACCGAATGCGCTGACGGCACCGCCCTGCATGATCGCAATCTTGTTCGTTGCGGCGAGGATCCCTATCCGGTGGGTGATGATGATCACCGTCGTATTCGCCGCCTTCATCCGTTCGATGGCATCGAAAAGCACGCGCTCGCCGAGGTAGTCCAGGCTGGCGTTCGGCTCGTCGAGAACCACGAGGTGCGGGTCGCCAAAAAACGCGCGCGCAAGGCCGAGGCGCTGGCGAAACCCACGCGAGAGATTGGCTCCCCCGCCAACGACGACCGTATCATACGACTGCGGCAGCCGAACGATCGTCTCGTGAAGGCCGGCCAGCTTTGCTGCTTCAATGACCTTCTGCAAATCGGCATCGTCCAGCCGTGCAATGATGTCCTTTACCGTTTCTCCGAACAGATCGATATCTTGCGGCAGATATCCGAGGCGCCGACCGCCGCCCGAATCGCGCACGGCTAAAACGTCGATGCTATCGAGCAGGACCGAACCTATTGTCGGAGCGGAAATTCCAGCGATGATTTTGCCGAGCGTGGATTTGCCGGAGCCAGATGGACCAATGATGCCGAGGCATTCACCGGGCGCGAGACGGAACGACACACCCTTCAGCATCAAATGGCCCGATCCTGGCAGGGCGGCGCCAACGTTGTTGACGATGAGGCTGCCCTTCGGCCTGTCCGAGAGGGCCTTGATGTTCGCAACCGGGGTGACAGCGGCCATGATGTCGTTGAGCCGGCGGTAGGCGGCTAAGGCCATCGCGAACGCCTTCCAGCCCGCAATCGCCCCTTCAATGGGTGCGAGCGCGCGCCCGAACAACAGGGTCGTGGCAAAGATGATGGCGGGACTTCTGCTCTGCTCGAGGACGAGCCAAGCGGCAGAGCCCATGATCAGAACCTGCGCCAGCGCCCGCGCGGGTTTGGAGATCAGCATGATGATCTCATTGCGGCGTTGAACCACCTCGTGCTCGCTCCTCGCTTCCTGCGCAGCTTGGTGGATGAGGCGTGCGGCGCCATCGAGCATTCCCATGGCCCTGATCACGAGGAGGTTTCCGACAGCCATGCCGAACCATCCATGGCTCCTCGTCAGCGCGGCAACTGACCGCGCCAGCGGGCCTTCAGTGAGGAAGTCGCCGGCAAACCCGAGGCCGAGCAGGAGAAGCGCACTGACTGTACCTGATGCGCGCGCCCGATCGGCTTCATAGGCGTATTCGAAGCAAGCGGAGAGCACTGCCGGATGGAGTTCTTCTTCAAGCCACTCGCCAATCCGGCCCAATACAGCGCGGCGCAATGCATCAAGCACTCCGCCAATCACGACGGTAAACGCAACGATGAGCGTCAGCATCAGGAGCGTATCGCCGCTGCGGCTCGACAGGACGCGATCATAGATCTGAAGCAGATAGATGGAAGGAGCGAGAAGAAGGAGATTATAGCTGCAGCTATACGCGAAAACGAGTCCGAGCGACCCCGCGCAGGCCCGCCAGGCCGCCTCCAACGGCGTCTGCGGCAGCGACATCATTTGCAGCCGGAGCGGCGGCATCAGCATTGCGGTCCCCCGCCAGAGATATGAAGTCCGATCCTTCCAACCCCGTTATGCGTCGACTTCGCGACGAGGTGAGCACCGGCGGCCGTGGCCGCCGGTTCTGCTCTCAGAAGCGTCGATCAGACGTGCACGAAATCGTCGACATGGAAGTGTTCGGAATGATTAAGCACGTCGTTCAGGTTCGCGGACTCGATAGTGGCCTTTGTGTGAACATCCCCGCCTTCCGCCTTGTTGCCACTTCCGCCGCTGCCTCCAATGCCGGCCGCGACGCTCTGATGCATGTCCGCGGCAAGGAAGTTTGTCTGATACGCCGTCGTGTCGGCATACACCTTGGATGTGTCATGGCCGCTGTAGGAGCTCTGATCGCCATTCGAGTTGGCAGTTCCGCCATGAGCTTTGGAATACCAATCCGCCTTGGCGTTCGCGTCGCCGGCTTCCCAATACGCCTTCTGGTGAACCTGATCGCCGGTGTTGACGTGCACGTCTGCGCCGGACGCTTTGTTGTACGGGTCGAAGCTGATGCTCGGCTTGCTGATGATGTCGCCGGAGTTATAGCCCGATCCGCCGTTGCCGGCGTACTGACCGCCCGTCGAAATTTCCTTGAGCGCGATCGAGTCGGAAGGGAACGATGATTTTGTCATGTGACTCTCCCTGAGTTGGCTTGCACAGTGTGCGTCCCAGTTTGGACGGCGCCAATTTTGGTTTTGCGCATCGTGTCGGCCAAGATGCCAAAGCTGATGCCACCCGATCTGAAGGGTGGACGCCGGAAAGGCTACCGTCTCGCCGCCGAAGTCGGGCAAATCAAATTGCGCTAGGCATGACCCAGCAAGTGATGGTCCGCCAGCACGTGCATGGCGAAATCGCCGCCAAACGCAGCGTTGCCGTGGCCGCCCTCACCACCGATTCCGGCGATCTGGATCGCGCTCTGATCGAACTGGACGTTGTTGGTCTGATGTGCGTCGGCTGTGGAATTGGGGCCGGCGACCGCAATGTTGATCGGAGCGTAGATCGCTATGTTGAGGTCGATGAGACTCCCCGTGAAATGGCCGTCGCCGCCGGAGCCAGCGCTGTTGCCACCTGTCGCAATGACGTCAGAGCCGATTAAGCCCAGGATGGAGGAGTAGGCACCGGTGTCTCCGCCAATCGCGACATTGCCGCTTCCGCCGTTACCTCCGATACCGGCCATCTGAAAAGCGGATTGATCGAACTCCACATTGTTTGTCTGATCAGCATGCGCACTGGAATTGTATCCCGCCACCGCGATGTTGATCGGGTCGTACAACGCGAAGGACGCGTGAACGAGGCTGCCATAAAAGTATCCGTCTCCGCCGTTGCCGGCGTGGTTATCCCCGCTCACGATCACATCGGAGCCGATCCAACCGTGATCGGACGCGTGGCCAGCCCCGAGGATAGAGTGGCCGGGTGCGCCAGCCCCCAAGACAGACACGCCTCCGCCAATCGCCGCATTGCCATCGCCGCCATGTCCGCCTCCACCGGCTGCCTGGGACGCGCCTTGAAAGAACTGCACTGTATTCGACTGATGGGCGTCAGCGGTGCCATGAAAGCCCGCCACTGCAATGTTGATCGGATCAAAGACCGCGACAGGGGCATGCACCAGGGCCCCTGAGAAGTGGCCATCGCCACCATTACCGGCGCTGTTGCCTCCAGTCGCGATCACGTCGGAGCCGATCGACCCGAAGATGCCGACGCTTCCGCCCATCGCGGCATTCCAATCGCCGCCATCACCGCCTGTCCCGGCCATCTGGGTCGCTGTCTGATCAAAAAGCCCGATGTTCGTCTGATGAGCGTTGGCCGTCGCGTGGGCGCCCGCCTGCGCGATATTGAGCGGCTCGAATGCAGCGTAGCTCCTGTCGATCAGACTCCCGGCAAAATAGCCGTCGCCGCCATTGCCGGCGCTGTTATCTCCCGTCTGGATCAAGAAGAGCGGCCAGGAATCCGTGGAAGGCCACGACGAAACTGGCGCCTCGCGCCCGAACAGATCTTTTCGATCGAGGTGAAGGCCGTCCGATACATACCGAAGATCCATGGCCGCTGCCCTACCGAAATCGATTCGCGCCGACGGGACGCACGCCTCCCGACCTCAAGAAAGAATGTCACCTCGGCAAGCGAAAAGCCGAGTCGTCAATTCGGATTGGAGCGTTCGGGCGATAGACGTGATATCGGTTACGCCCATTCGGGTGTGGAGTAGTTGTACCTTGTCGAGCGGCAAGATAGGCATCGCTAGGTTGCCGGACGTTTGCCGGTCAATGTCCGGTTTGGTCAGACTCGGAAGTGCCGGGGGCTGGATGCCGATTCCGTTCTGGCCAGATAAGCAGACATTCCTGGTGCACGTCGCCACGTCCGTTCGGTGCCAACGGACTAAACCGCTCGCGCGGTAGAGCACTGCTGCGGGCGATGCGGCCAATGGGATAGCGCGACGGGGCGTCCTGTCTTGAGATGAGGGGTTCGCA
>WNFI01023835.1_pt1 | contig 10266 bp, 13 predicted proteins | sample 5400471 | NCBI WGS metagenome assembly WNFI01 (sample SAMN13153348, study PRJNA577476) | soil metagenome | isolation source: 100 cm saprolite on Douglas fir-dominated hillslope | place: USA:California | collected 2013-09-17 | reverse complement strand
CCCGAATGAGTATGTGGCGGCAGGGAGGACGACCTCATTGGCGCTCGCTGGTGACTGCGTGCCGGGGCATTGCACGCTGTATGCAGGGCCTGCCGGCGGCGGGATATGGCGCACAAAGGATGCGCTCGAGCCCCATCCGGATTGGGAATATCTGTCCACTCCGTTTGAGATCAATTCCATAGGCTCCATCGCCCTCGACCCCAACGACCCGCGCGGGAAGACACTCTGGGTCGGCACGGGGGAGGCGAATGCCTGCGGCAGCGGCTGCGAAGCCGGAGTCGGCCTTTACAAATCGACCGATGGCGGCGAGAGCTGGACCGGCCCCATCGGTCAGTCTGTCTTCAACAATCGAGGGGTCGGCACCATCGCGGTCAAGCCAGGGGACCCGGACACCATCTACGCGGCCTCCACACGCGCCATCCGCGGGGTTTCGTCATCCTGCTGCGGTGGTGCAGTCTCCATCATCCCCGGTGCGGCAAAATGGGGCCTCTATAAGTCCACAGACGGCGGCCAGAACTGGACCTTCATCCACAACGGCGCCGCCACCACCGCCGGTTGCACCGGCGACGCCACGGAGGCCAGCAATGGCACCCCCTGTTCACCGCGCGGAGTCCGGCGGGCCGTGCTCGATCCCTCCTCCCTAACATCGTCTATGCGGCCTCGTATGCCCGCGGGGTCTGGCGGTCGAACGACGGTGGGACGACCTGGACGCAGATCAAAGGCTCGCTGAACATGGCGGCCACGACCACACGCCCGGAGATGGCCGTCACGACGCTGGCCAGCGGCAAGACCCGCATGTACGTAGCGGAGGGCGCGAGCGGATCGCCATTTTCGCAGCTTTTTCGGAGCGACGACGCCGCCGCCGGGGTGCCAACATTTACGAGCCTGACGAGCCCGGACCCCGCCGCGCCCGGATACGGGTCCTTCAACTATTGCGGCGGCCAATGCTGGTACGACAACTTCGTGGTCACACCGCGCGGCCATCCGGACATGGTCTACCTCGGTGGCTCGTACCAGTACGGGGAGACGGGGGGCATCTCCAACGGACGGGGCGTTGTCCTCTCGACGGACGCGGGGGTGTCGTTCACGGACATGACGATGGACGCAACGGATCCCATACACCCGAACGGCATCCATCCCGACCAACACTTCCTCGTGGTCAACCCCAACGACCCATTTCAGTTCTTCGAGTCCGGGGACGGCGGCATCGTTCGCTCGAGCGGCCAGTTCGCCGATGTCTCCTCCAACTGCCTCGGGCGCGGCCTAGCCGGGCCCGCGCTGGGGCGCTGCCAGCAGCTTCTCTCGCGCGTGCCGACCCTGATCGAGAGCCTGAACAAGGGGTTATCCACCCTCCAATTCCAGAGCCTCTCGTATAGCCGGTTCGATGTGGACAACATCCTGGGCGGCACGCAAGACAACGGCACGTGGCAGACGGACGGCAACCGCGTCACGTGGTCGCAGACGATGGTTGGCGACGGCGGTCAGTCCGGGTTCGACGTCGCGGACCGGCACTTCCGCTTCCATACCTTCGCCGGGCCGGGCCAGGACGTCAATTTCAGCGATGGTGCGATCGCGGACTGGAACTGGATCGGTGATCCGCTCTTCAACGGTGAAGCCTCCGAATTCTACACGCCAATCATTGGCGACCCCCAGGTGAGCGGCACCATGTTCACCGGAACGGGCCATGTGTGGCGGACCAAGACACATGGCGTCGGCTCGATGACGATCGACGAGTTGCGGGCACACTGCAATGAATGGACCGGCGATTTCGCCGTGACCTGTGGCGACTGGCAGCCGCTGGGAGACCCTACGAAGGCAGGGCGGCTGACGTCGGCTTCGTTTGGGACCCGTGCGGGCGGCGACGTGGCCGCGGTCGTGCGGGCGCCCGCGGACACGTCAACCCTCTGGGCGGCGACGGGGACGGGCCGTGTCTTCGTCTCCAAGAACGCGGACGGGGAGCCGGCGGCGGCGGTGAGCTTCAACCGGATCGACTTGCCTTCTTCCCCCGGGCGCTACGTGAGCGGGATCTACCTTAAAGCGGACGACCCGAACCACGCCTGGATCTCCTACAGCGGGTTCAACGCCTCGACCCCGAGCACGCCCGGCCATGTGTTCGAGGTCACCTACAAACCCAGTTCGGGAACCGCGACCTGGCAAGACCGGAGCTACGACCTTGACGACATCCCGATAACCGGCATCGTGCGCGACGACGCGACGGGAGACCTGTACGCGGCCTCCGATTTCGGCGTGCTCCTCCTCGACGAGGACGCAACGTCTTGGACGCAGGCCGCACCGGGAATGCCGAACGTGGAAGTGGCGGGGCTCACAATTGTCCCGAGCGCGCGGAAGCTCTACGCCGCCACCCACGGTCGTAGCGCTTGGTCGCTGAGGCTTCGCCGACCGTCTGATTAAGCGAGTTGGGGGCCGCCCGGGCTGGTGCGGGCGGCCCCTGTCCATGTTTGCGTTTGAGCCGTCGTTCTGGCGTGGGGGCCCCGCCCGCTCGCCTCGGTCGGGTGTCCACGGCGAGGTCGCCAAGGGGGGACAGCCTGTCTTTCTCCGGCCGCGGCCCCGGCTTGAACCAGAAAGTGCGCCCAACTACATTGGTTGCGAGGGGGTTCGTATGCGAGCGGGAGTGGAAGCCGGAGGGTCCGCGGTGGCTGCATGACAAGGAGGGGTTTGGAGCGGCAGCGAACGAGCTCGGGGAGGAAAGCGCTGGTGGTTCACCGTGTGCAGACGGGGGTCCGGATGGAAAGGCGGATCCTCAAGGTCTTGAAAGCGCTCGCGGAACTGCATGACATCACCCTGGGGGACCTCCTGGAGGGCATCGTTCTTCACGCCTTCGAGGGCAAGCGGCCCTTCAACGAGGAGAGTTTGCGTACGATCCAAAAGCTCAAGCAGATCTATCGGCTCGACCTCGACGCTTCGGCGAGCCACAGAATGGCGGAAGCAGGGGGAGCCGGCGGGCGAAGAAAGGGAGGACGGGCAGAGGCGAGCCGGGATCGCCCGGAGTGACAAGGGCTCCGCCCGCGAGCGATAATTCCTCTGTGCGTACCGAGACCTTCGACCGCGTGCGTCGGATCATCGCCCGCTTCCGGAGCCTCCCCCTGGAGACGGTGGAGGAGGATTCGCGACTGCAGGAAGACTTGGAGCTGGACTCGCTGGACGCTCTCGACCTGATCTTCGAGATCGAGGAGGAGTTCAAAGTCTCGGTGCCGGACGACCAGGTGGGCGAGTTCCGGACCGTGCGGGCGGTTTGCGACGGCATCGAGGCGCTGCAGAACACGGCCGCTCCTGCCTGCTGAACGTGGACGGTGCCCGTGATGCCAGGCCAGCGGGTCGTCGTGACCGGCCTCGGCCAAATCTCTTCGCTCGGCAGTGACCTCACCACTTTCTCAGAGCGGGTGTTGGCGGGCCGTCCCGGCGTCAAGCGACTGCTGGGCATTGACGCTCCCGGCCTTCAGGACCCTATCGGTGCCGCCGTTTCCGGATTCGAACCCGGAGCGTGGCTGCCGGCGCGGGTCTTATCCACCACGTCGCGCGTCGCTCAGTACGCCTATGCGGCGGCGACACAGGCCCTGGGAGCGTCGGGGCTGACACGGTCGGAGCGGTCCCGGGGCGGGGTGTTCCTGGGCTCCGGCTTCGGCCCCATCGCGGAGACCGAGGAGACGTACCGGACGTGCTTCCCGACCCCCGGGGCACGTCCGCGCCCCACCGTGATCCCGACCGCCATGGCGAACGCGCCCGCTGCGCTGCTCGCCACCCAGTTCGGGATGCGCGGACCCAACCTGACGTTGTCGGTGGCGTGTGCCGCGGCCACCCATGCCGTCGGGCAGGCCTTCCGGCTCCTGCGGGCCGGGGATGCAGATGTCATGCTGGCGGGCGGAGCCGATGCGCCCCTCACTCCCATCGTGCTGGCAGCTTGGAACGCAATGCGAGTGCTCGCCCCCGCGGGGGAAGACCCCGCGCGAGCCTGTCGGCCGTTTGGCCGCGACCGCCAGGGAATCGTGATCGGGGAGGGGGCGGCGTTCCTCGTCCTGGAGACGCTCGCACACGCGGAAGGGCGGAGGGCGCGGGTGCTCGGCGAGGTTCTGGGCTACGCCGCGAACGCCGATGCCGGGCACATCACCCATCCCGACGCCGAGGGCGTGGGGTCGTGCATGGCGGGCGCCCTGGAGGACGCCCACCTGAAGCCGGAGGCCATCGGTTACATCAACGCCCACGGGACGGGAACCAGCGTCAACGATCGAGTGGAGGCGGAGGCCATTTCCACTCTCTTCGGCGCTCACGCGCCCCGTCTCCCCGTGAGCTCCACCAAGGCGGTGCACGGGCACGCCATGGGCGCCTCGGGGGCCCTGGAGGCGGTGGCCACCCTCCTCGCCCTTGAGCAGGGTCGCCTTCCACCCACAGCAAACTTGACGGAGGTCGATCCCGGCCTGCCGGCCCTGGACTACCTCACGACCGCTCGCGCGGCCGCAGTAGAGGCCGCGCTTTCGAATTCCTTTGCCTTTGGTGGCAACAACGCGGTGCTGGTGCTGGGCTGCGTCCGCCACGGCTCGGATCCCCACTCGGCCCCTTAGCAGCCAGAGGTGCAAGTCGTGTTCGCTGACAAGCGGACGTCCAGAGTTGTCGGCGAGCCGAGCGAGCGACACCGAGGATGATCACCCGATCCGGCCCACATGGCGGACACCCGGGCGCGTACGGTGGCGAGCAGCGCCAACAGCGCCTTGATCACGGCCGCGACGCGGCCCTGGAGGCCGCGCGGCGTGCCGACCCCGAGGAGCGACCGCACCACCAGCCCGAGATTGAAGGCGCCGGAGTGAATCAGTAACCGCTTGACGATGTTTCGGTGCCCGCGCAGATGCGTGCGGCGCATGCCGCCGGTGCCGTAGAGATGGGCGAACGAGCGTTCAACGTACTCCCCACGTCGACGCATCAGGCGCCGCCCACGGGCGCCGCGAATCCGCCGACGATTGCGATACAGCGGCGCTTGCGCTTCTGGCTCCTTCGACCAATCGCGTCGCCCCCGGGTCGGGTTCCGCGATGTAGGACCGGATGGCTACCGAGTCGAGGCCCACCATCGTCTCATTGCTGTGATACCCCTTGTCGGCGACCGCTTCCTCCAGGGGCTGCGGCTCGGCGACGTCCGCTTGGGCCGGCTCGACCTGTTCGACGGCCGCTTTCGCGGTCTCGACGACGGTCGTCGTGTCGCCTTGGTCGGCACCCTGCAGGGTGACGGCGACAATCGCTCCCGTGTCGAGGTCCACCGCATGCTCGGCCTTGTGGGCTAAATGCGTCCGGCCGTCCTTCATCTTCGCGACCTTCGCATCCGGATCGGCCGGACTGGTCCAGTCCTTGTTCGAGGTCTTCTTCTTGCGCTTCCGGTCCAGGCGCGCCAGCGCTTCCCGCGTCGGCGTCTTGACGCCCGAGGCCTCCGCGAGCCGCGTCAGAAACGCTTCATAACTTTCTCCTGTATCGCGCCGCACGATGCTCCGCATCGCCGAGTTGGCCTCGAGCGTGGTCGCGTCAATCCAAACGGTCTTCCCCTTGAGCAACCCCGCCTCCACCAGGCGCTGCTGCACCCAGGTAAACACGACCCGGTGGGTCTCCACATCGATCAGGCGACGCGTGCGCGAGATGGTGGAATGGTCCGGGACCTATTGGTCCAAGGCGATGCGGAGGAAGCGCCGAATCGCCAGCGAGTCCGGGGCGCGCCACGCGATGCCGCGTTGCGCATCGACGCCTTCAAAGTAGCCCACCATCAGCAGGCGGAAATAGATCCCCGGTGTCAGACTGGGGCGCCCCATGGTGCGGGCGTAGAATGGCTGACAAAGACCCTCGACGAAGGCATCGAAGTAATGGTCGTCGAGCAGCGCGTTCACCCGCTCATAGAACGGATGCGCCGCGGTCATCGGCAAATCAGACGCCGCGATCCACAGACCGTGTTGCCGTTGTCGCTTATCTCGAGTGCCCATCGCCATGGACGTAAGTGTAGTAAGTGGGATCGATTCTGGCTAATGATCTAATCACAGATTGCTACTGGACCGGTCGGAGCTGTGCGCGTCCAAGACCGCGTTCCAATCGTACGTAGAACGGGTGCCCCGCCGACGCCGGCAGGGCGGAGGCGGCGATCCACAACGGCAATTAGTCAGTTTCTCGCGTGCTCATCGACATGCGTGGCATTGTAGTACACTGGCCACGACTTTGACGCAGACTCGTCAGCGGTTATCGACCCTCTCCACCGACTGTTAGAGAATCATACGATATCGATCGATGACTTTGGACGGTACAGCAAACTGTTCCATGGCTTGACTGCCGATTTTGTGCGCGCGGTCCCCGAGGATAAATGGGACTTTACGCCCGACCCGGCCGGAAAGTCTGGCCGCGCACCGGCGCCGTATCGGATTGGCCACCGCTTCGCGCCGTTTTGCAAGCAACTGCGGCACGTCGTGTGTGTCCGCGGTGTCTACAATGCCGCGCTGGCGACGAGAAAAGTGGATTGGACGCGAAAGCACGATCACTATGTCGGTCCGTTGACTCGCAGGGCGCTCCTCGCCGCGCTTGACGACAAGCAGCGACAACTTCTCGCCACACTGGAAACCATCGACATCGACGCGCTGATCGATTGGGACGGAACCCCTTTCACATTTGCCCTCTTCACGTGGGAGTTCGTGCAACACGAGGCGATCCATCACGGTCAGTGGAGCATCTATGCCTCGCTCGCCGGGTTCGACACGCCGCTCAGCTGGCGCGCGTCTTGGGGTTTGTGAAGGCAGCCAGACAATCGCAATCCATGTAGGCCGTGGAGGGACTTTCACCACAGGCTGTTAGTCCTACTGTGTCACAAATGGACCTATACTGTCCAGGGTATAAGTGATGCTGGCGAGTATGGTGAAGACCAGCAACAGCGCCGAAGATCGGTTCGAAGAGTACCTGGTGCGGCTTGCAAGCGTTCTCGGGCATCAGGATCGGGAGGAACCGCTGCGAGCGTACCTTGCCGGTCTATGTTTGCCGGGCGAGCGGAAGAGCATGGAGCCAATAGCGGCTCGTGTCGATCCGCGGCACGTTCGGGCGCGCCACCAGTCGCTCCATCATTTCATTTCGAACGCACCATGGGACGAAGACGCTGTGCTGAAGGTGGCGCGGGATGTGGTCCTGGACCAGATGGAGCGGCATGGGGCGGTGGCGGCGTGGATTGTGGACGACACGGCGTTTCCGAAGAAGGGACGCCACTCGGTGGGAGTGACGCGGCAGTACTGCGGGGTGCTGGGCAAGCAGGACAACTGCCAGGTGGCAGTGAGCGTGAGTTTGGCCAACGAGGCGGTGAGCGTGCCCGCTGCTTATCGCCTGTACTTACCAGAGGTATGGGCGAGCGATCGGAAACGCTGTCGAGCGGCGGGTGTACCGGATGAAGTGGGCTTCCAGAAGAAGTGGCAGATTGCCATCGAGCAGATTGCAAGCCTTCAGAGAGAGGGCGTGCCTCCGGCTCCTGTACTGGCTGACGCTGGGTACGGAGCCACCACCGATTTCCGGGACGGTCTCACGGCGTTAGGTGTCCCGTACATCATCGCCGTCACGAAAGAGACGACGGTCTGGGCCCCTGGGACCGAGGCGCTCCCGCCGCGCCCCTATCGCGGTCGTGGCAGGCCACCGACCCTGATCCGCCGCATGAAGGGCCAGCGACCGCTTTCTATTGGCCTTCTGGCCCACCGTCTTCCAGCGTCTTCTTGGAAAACGATCACGTGGCGGCAGGGCAGCCGCGGCAACATGCGATCGCGCTTTGCCTTCCTGCGTGTCCGGCCGGCTCACCGAGACGAACTCCGGCATTCTCCTCGCGATCTGGAGTGGCTCGTTATCGAGTGGCCGCGAGTAGAGAAGGAGCCCACCAAGGTCTGGCTCTCTACGATGCCTGCGGATACGTCCAAAGACCAACTCGTCCGCCTTGCGAAGATCCGCTGGCGAATCGAACGCGACTACCAGGAGCTGAAGCAAGAGATTGGTCTTGATCACTTCGAAGGAAGAGGCTGGAGGGGCTTCCACCACCATGGGGCCTTATGCATCGCAGCCTATGCCTTCTTGGCTGCCGAGCGCGCTCGGCTTTCCCCCCCTGAGCCTCTCTCCTTTCTCCGAGCCGCTCCAATACCCAGAGGTTTCAGGCCGAGGGGCTCCGCCCGTTCGGGCGGAGCGACACGTCGTCAGCTCAATCGCCACGTTTCGAGCCCTGCGCGTCAGAGCGGTGCTCGGGCGCTTACCCTGCTGCGCATGCGGTCGTCGGCCGCGGGCAGGATAACTTTATGACACAGTAGGATTAGTTTAGCGTAGGCCACTCGTCGTCGGGCGGGAATGCAAACATGCCCGCCGCGCTCCGTCCTTTCCTGACCGAGACCATAGCAACTGGTGAATCGGGGCGGAGCGGGATCGGCGCGGGTATACTCGTTTAGCAGGACGGTCGAGGGGCACGAGGGGCGATTGGCCGATCGAACAATCGGTGTGGCCGTGAAGGCCCAGAGCGGTCCGGGGGTGCTCCACCAGCTGTCGGGCGTGATCGCGCGCCACCGGGGCGACATCACGTCGGTTGAGATCGTGGAGCGGAGCCCCACCGAGAGTCTTATCTACTTCGAGATCAACCTGCCCACCGGGCCCGCGTCTCTGGTCGAAGAACTTGGTGGCTTGCCCGTGGTGCAGTCCGTGGACCTGGTGGAGACGTTCCAGAGGATCTACGGCAAACGCATCATCATCATGGGGGGTGGGGCCCAGGTTGGGCAGGTCGCGATCGGTGCCATTTCGGAGGCCGATCGCCACAACATCCGCGGTGAACACATCTCCGTGGATACCATCCCGCTCGTGGGTGAGCAGGCCCTGGCGGCGGCGGTCCGAGCCGTAACCCGGCTGCCCCGCGCGCGGGCCCTGGTGCTGGCGGGCTCCCTGATGGGCGGCGAGATCGAGCAGGCGGTGCGGGAGGTGCGGGCCCAAGGCCTGCTCGTGATCAGCCTGAACATGGCAGGGGGCGTGCCCGATGCGGCGGACTTGGTGGTGACGGATCCGGTGCAGGCGGGCGTTATGGCCGTCATGGCGGTAGCCGACACTGCCAAGTTCAGCCTCGAGCGGCTGAAAAGGCGCTCGTTTTGAGGGGTCCGGGGCCTGATCAAGGGCACGGACCCTAGCTTCGCTACGCAGCCGCGCCAGCGAGGCCTCTCGCGCCCCGCCTATTGGTGCCTGACGACCGGCCCAACTGACGTGGCGTGGCCCGGGCGATGACGCGTCGAAAGGGACACCATCGGGGCGGCACACGGCTATGGTAGTCTCGCCGGGAGGAGGCGGGTGCTGGCCGCATATCGATTCCTGGTACAGGGGCGCGTGCAAGGCGTTGGCTACCGCTACTTTGTCCTCCGGCAGGCGGAGGCGTTAGGAGTGGCGGGCTACGCCCGTAACCGGGACGACGGGACGGTGGAGGTGGTAGGAGAGGCTTCCGAAGAGGCGCTTCGCGACTTCGAGTTACGGCTGCGGGAGGGCCCGGCCTTCGCCCGCGTCGCGGGGCTGGAGCGCGCGACGATCGCTCCACGCGGCGATCAGGGCTTTCACATTCGCTAGGAGCTTGAATGGACCTCCAGGCCGAGATTGATTCCTTGAAGGGAGCGATTCGCGACGTGCCGGATTTCCCTAAGAAGGGGATCGTCTTCAAGGACATCACCACCCTCCTGAAGGACCCCGTAACATTCCGGCGCGCCGTAGACCTCTTCGTGGTGCTCTGCGGGGGAGAGAGAGTGGACAAGGTCGTGGCCATCGAGAGCCGGGGATTTATCCTGGGCAGCCTGGTCGCCAATCGGCTAGGACTGGGCTTTGTGCCAGTGCGGAAGCCGGGCAAGCTCCCCGCGCGGACGATTAAGGCGACCTACGAACTCGAGTACGGGACGGACTCCCTCGAGATCCACGAGGATGCGGTGTCGGCGGGGGAGCGCGTGCTCATCGTGGACGACGTGATTGCAACCGGCGGAACGGCGCGGGCGGTGGGAGACCTCACGAAGAAGCTGGGCGGCACCGTGGCGGCCTACGCGTTCCTGGTCGAACTGACCTTCCTCCATGGACGCGAAAAGCTCCCGGGGCATAGAGTGCTTAGCCTCATCCGTTACTAGGGTTAGCTGCAGCCGGCTTCCCCTTGTGGTACGCTCAAGTTTCCTAGCGTTGCCCGCGCGCCCATAGCTCAGCAGGATAGAGCAACGGTTTCCTAAACCGTAGGTCGGCTGTTCGAATCAGCCTGGGCGCACCAAT
>WNFI01129663.1_pt1 | contig 10269 bp, 10 predicted proteins | sample 5400471 | NCBI WGS metagenome assembly WNFI01 (sample SAMN13153348, study PRJNA577476) | soil metagenome | isolation source: 100 cm saprolite on Douglas fir-dominated hillslope | place: USA:California | collected 2013-09-17 | reverse complement strand
CCGGGCGGGAAGCGGGCCTTGGGGGTTGTTGTGTGAGGTGCTCCAGTGCTTCCCGCAGGAAACAGTCGCGCCGTTCCCGCAGCAGGGCCCGATCCAGGTCGGGACGGCCCTGGCCGGCGATGGCTGCGGGAAACCAGCCGAGGTCTGGCGGCGTCGCGAGCTGCGACTGCGTCCCGGTAAGCGCGGTCGCCGCGGCCACACGGTTCACGGTTGCTGTAGAAGCCGTGGCCAGTGCGGGAGTTAGGGGTGCGGTCCTGCGACGGATTGAAGTCTGTCTGGACGCCGACGATCGAGCCAGCCGCCGCCCGGGAAGCACCGCACGAACACGGCCAGGGCAGACAGGGCCCGGCGCAAATCCGCTCAGAGGCGCGGCTCAGTCGACGTAGCCGGTGCCGGGGTCGATGTCGTGCGCACGGAGCAGGGCGCGCAAGCGCTCGATCTCACCGCGAAGTAGCCGGATCTGGCCACCGTCGGCGGCCTGTTCGGTCCCCGTGGCCGCGATGGTCTTCTCGCCTTCGTCGAACGCGGAGCCCCCCGTAGGCGGCACGTCACCGGGGCGGCCGTGCAGCACCTGGATCACCTGCTGACGAACGCGGTCCAGGTCGATGTCGGTGCCCCGTCTCACGAGCACTTGTACAGCGACGCCGTGGCCCTCGCGGATGAGGCCCAGCAAGATGTGCTCGGTACCGACGTAGCTGTGCCCGAGTTGCTGTGCCTCCCGCGATGAAAACTGGAGGACCTTCTGGGTCCGTGGTGTGAACGGGATGTGCCCCGCGGGTTGTTCTGTGCCCCGGCCGATGATCGCCTCGACCTCCCGCCGCGCCTCGTCCAGGCTGATCCCCGTTGCTGCCAAGGCTTTGGCCGCGACGCCGTCGCCCTCGCGGATGAGGCCCAGCAAGATGTGCTCGGTGCCGACGTAGTTATGGTTGAGCTGCCTGGCCTCTTCCTGGGCAAGAACGATGACCCGCCGGGCCCGGTCGGTGAACCTCTCGAACATCTGCGCACCCCCTGGTCGCCGCTTGAACCTCTCGAACATCTCCGCACCCCCTGGTCGCCGCTGAACCCGTTATGGCTACGCCTTTTCTTCGAGTGTGCGCCGGCCGACCGGATGCACTCACGCCTTCGGCCCGACCTGGACCGGGCTGCCGCCTGGCACACCGGACAGGTACTGCTGGCAGGCACGCAACGCAAACCGCAGCATGCCGGGGCCGGGCCTGGCTGAGAAAACGAAATCCGGTGCGCCGCCGGAGAAGGCCGGGTCGGGGAAGGACGGCACTCCGCTGGTGCGGATGCACGCCGCCCATCTGACCAGCGCCTGCTGCTGGGCGGCGGTCAGCGGCTGGGAGGCCCCGCCGCTGCCGCCGGGCTCGAGGGGCCGGCAGGCCTGCTCGGCGGCTTGCACCTGCGGCGAGTTCATGTTGATTCCGGCTCCGGACACGGTGACGTTCCCGTTTGGTCCCGTGGCGGGGTCGGGAAAGTTCTTCACGCCGTGGGCCCGCATGGACGCTGAGTAGGCCAGGCCCTGGGTCATCGGGTCTGAACGTTTCGCGCCGGGCGGGGAACGGGCGCCGCAGGCAGCCGCGAGGAGGCTGATGGCCAGGAACCCGGCGGCGGCAGATGCTCGCCGGAGACGGACTGCCGGGCTCCCCGGGCTGCTGTTGTGCGTGGCTTTGTGTCGCATGATGTTGTCCTGACTGCGAGGGCTCATAGTGACCAGCGCGCCTGGGTGGGTGACATGCGGGCGGCGCGGAGGGCGGGGAGCAGCCCGGCGAGGGCGCCGATTCCGATGGCGGCGCCGATTCCGCCTGCCCATGCGGCGGGGGGCACGACGACCGCCCAGCCCTTGGCATGGGCGTAGCTGGCGGTGGCGGCGGCGCCGGCGAGCACCCCGGCGAGGCCGCCGGTGAGGGTGAGGAGGATCGACTCGGACAGGAACTGGACGCGGATGTGGCCTTTGGTGGCGCCGAGGGCGCGACGCAGCCCGATCTCGGATCTGCGTTCCAGGACGGAGATGACCATGATGTTCGCCACCCCGACCGCGCCGACGAGCAGGGCCACCGCGCCGAGGCCCAGGTACAGGCCGTTGAGCGCGGACGCCGCGTCGGCGCGGGCGGTCAGGGCGGCAGATGGCTGGCTGACGGCGGCCTGGCTGGGGTCCTCCGGGTCGGCGGTGGCGGCCAGCAGCGACTGGACCCGGTCGACCTGGCCGACCTGGCTGGTCTGGGTGCGCACGTAGATCGTGGAGGGATGCCCGTCGAAGCCGAGGTAGCGCCCGGCGGCGGGGAACCCGACGAGCACCGAGGTGTCGAGGCTGGGGTCGAGCAGCACAGGGTGCAGGATCCCGGCGACGTAGAACCACTGCCCGCCGAGCCAGATCCGCTCCCCGGAGAACACCTGGTTGATTCCCAGCAGCGCGGCAGCGCCGGCGCCCAGGACGGCGACCGGTTCGCGGGCGGTGGCCGCGTTGAGGTAGCTGCCCTGGGCGACGCCGGCGCCCACGGTGTGCGGCAGGCCGAGGGTGGCCGCGTCGACGGTCAGGGAGTTGGTTTCGATGGCGGGGATGAGCGGGCTGCGGTAGGCCTTGGCGCTGCTTACTATGCCGATGTCTTGCACCTGGGCCACCCCGCTGATCCGCCCGATCATCGCGGGCGCGGCCGCGGGGAGCTCGGCGGGCTGCCCGGTCAGGCTCTGGCCGGGGGTGACCGTCAGCACGTTGGTGCCGAGCTGGTCGATCTGGGCGAGCAGCCCGGCCTCCGATGACGCTGACAATCCGAGCACGGCCACGATCGCGGCGACCCCGATGGCGATGCCCAGCGCGGACAAGCTGGCGCGCAGCTTGCGGGTACGCAACCCCACGCTGGCGACCCGGGCCAGGTCGCCGGGCGTCATCCGCCGGGGGGCGGTCAAGGCGCGGCCGGTCACCGGGAAACCGTCTGTTCGTGGCCGTCGCCGCGGCCAGGGTGCAGGCTGGCGGGGGAACCGGCCGCGGCGGGCGGGGCCGGCGGGCGGGCGACGTCGCTGATGATCTGCCCGTCGAGCATCTCGATCTGGCGGGGCATCCGCGCCGCGATGTGCTGGTCGTGGGTGACGACGGCGATGGTGGCGCCGTCGGCGTGCAGTTCCCCGAGCAGGGCCAGGATGGACTGGCCGGTGGCGGAATCGAGGTTGCCGGTGGGCTCGTCGGCCAGCACGATCGCCGGCCGGCCGGCTAGTGCCCGGGCGATCCCGACCCGCTGGCGTTCTCCTCCGGACAGCTGGGTCGGGCGGGCGCCGGCCCGGTGGGCAAGCCCCACCCGGTCCAGCGCCTCGGCCGCCAGCTGCCGCCGCCGGGTGAGCCGGACCCCGGCGTACAGCAGCCCGTCGGCCACGTTGTCGAGCACGGTGGCGTGCTCGGCGAGGAAGGACTGCTGGAACACGAAACCGATCCGGGTCGCCCGCAGCCAGGCCAGCTCACGGTCGGTCATCCGCGCCGCGTCCAGCCCGGTGACGCGGACGGTTCCCGAGCTGGGCCGGTCAAGGGTTCCCATCACGTGCAGCAACGTCGACTTGCCGGAACCCGACGGGCCGATCACTGCGGCCAGCTCGCCAGAGCGGATGGTCAGGCTCACCCGCCGGAGGGCAGGCACCGGCGGCACGCCGGGATAGATCTTGGTCACCTGCTCCAGCGACAGCACCGGCCACCCGTCGCCGGGCCCGGCGGCAGCGCCGCTGACACGAGCATCGGGGTCGCAGGCGGTCACGACTGTGCCTCCGCAACCTTCTGCCCGGCCTGCAGCCCCGGGCCGGTCACCTGCACCAGGCCGGCGGTGTCGTCGAAGAGCCCCAGGCTGACCGGCACGAACCGGTCGTGCCTTGCCGGGCCGGCCACCTGCACCTGGTAACCGCCGCTGACGGTGGCCAGCAGGGCAGTGACAGGAACGGCGAGGGCGTTGCGGACGCTGGCGGCGGTGATCGACACCTGTACCGGCGCCTGGTCCAGGCCGCCGGCCGCCGCCGGGTGCAGCATCGTCACATCGACCGGGATCGTCGCCGCCTGGGAAGGTCCCGAGCCGCCCTGGCCCGGCGACGAGGAGGTGGCCACGGCGCCCACCGACGTGATGACACCGGGGGTCGTCTGCAGGTCCGGCAGCGTGATGGTCACCTGGTCACCGGCCCTGACATCGGACTGCTCGGCCGCGTCCAGGCCGATGGTGACCTGGCGGGTCGTCGAGGTCCCGGTCAGCGCCGGCGATCGGGGGCCGGCCGGCCCGCCCAGGGTGGCCGGCACCGTGGTGACCCTGACCGCTGAGGGCAGGAACACCGCCTGCTCCGGGCTGAGGCTGCCGGTCTGGGCTACCCCCAGGTGCGCCTGCAGCTCCTCCACCGCGGCGGCGGTCTGCCAGCTGAAGTAGCCGGAGGAAGAAAGCCCCGCCGCGGTGGCATCCCCCAGGGCTACCAGATCACGGTTGAGCTGGCGCACATCCGCGCCGGCCGTCCCCTCTGACAGCTGCCGGTAGCCGGGCACCCGGCCATATAGCAGTACCACCGGTGACCCGTCGACCCGGTAGGCCACCTGGCCCTGGGCGATGACCTGGCCCACCGCCGGCAGCGCCGTGTACGTGCCCTGGGCCTGGTTGATCACGCTGTAGCTGCCCGCATGCCCTAGCGTGGCGCTCACCGAGGTCTGGGAGATCAGCGTCCCCTGGGTGACCGTGCCGAAAACAGCCGAGTACGGGCTAGCGCTCCCGCTGCCGCCCGGACTGCCGCCACCGAAGGGCCGCACGACGCCGACCACCGCGCCCGCCACGACGACCACCACCACGACGACACCGGCGAGCACCCGCCACCCGCGGTAGCCGCCCGGCCGGCCGCCCGCAAGCCCGGCGGGAGTCCCGGGCTCGCCAGTGCCCGCTGTGCCGCCGTGCTTCCTGGTAGCCGGGCCCGAAGCGGCGCTCACGGCGTGCTCCCGCCGCCAGAGCTCGCGCCCGCCAGCAGCCGGTGGCAGGCGGTAAACGCCCGCCGGACCAGCGGGACCTGGCCATTGCTGGCAGCGAAACTGTTCTGGCCATCCGGATTCGGGTCGGGGTAGTTCGTGACGTCGTGCGCCCGCATGCACCGGGAGAACTTCAGGGCCTGAGACAGCGCCTGCGCATTCTGCTGCCCAGGATTCGGATTCCCGGGAAACACCTGTGAGTTGCACGCGGCTCCCGCCGACCGGCCGCGTGGCGTGTTCAGGTCGATGCCGGTCATGTTGAAATTCCCCGCGCTGTCGGGGCTGGGGAAGTGCGGGTACCCGTGGTTGCGCATGCACTGGGCAAAGGCGAGGCTCGCCGCGTGCGCCGAGCTGGCCGGTGATGGGCTGGCTGACCCGCTGCAAGCCGCGGCGAACGTCGCGAGGCAGGCAAGAACGGCCACGATGTGGCCGTCTCGCCGTAGACGGCTTCTCCGCCGCCGGCTACTGGCACCGTTTTTCATCACATCTCTGGCCTTTCACGTCAGGGTGCGCTCCGCACCCGAGGGCGCCTTCAGCCGTCATGGTCGCCGGCAGCGTGTGGCGTCTTCGTGTCCTGCCAGTCGCCGGTGGTAGCCCCGCGCCGGCGCGGCGCGCTCACCGGCCGCTCAGCCTGGCCGGCCCGGACCGCCCAGCGGGCGCCCCCGGTGCGGGTGACGGTCCTACCCGCCCCGGCGCGCCGGGGCGGCGGGCAGGCTCACCCGTACCGCGAGGCCGCCGCCAGCTAGCGCCCGCAAGCCGAGCTCACCGTCGTGGGCGGCGGCGACGGCTCGCACGATCGACAGGCCCAGGCCCGAGCTGTTGCCGGTCCGCTGCTGGCTGGCGCGCCGGAACGGTTCGAGCAGCCCGGCCAGGTCCGCGTCGGCGATCGGCTGCCCGCTGTTGGAGACCTCGAGCACGACGTGGTCCACGTCGATGCGGGTGTCCACGGCGATCCAGCCGTGCGGGCAGTTGTACTTGACGGCGTTGCTGAGGAGGTTGCCGGCCAGTTCGCCGAGCAGCTCCGGGTCGCCGTAGGCGCGCGCCTGGCCCAGCCCGGCGCGGATGGTCAGGCCCTGCCCGCGGGCCGCCTCAGCCACCGCGGCGAGCGCCCGGCGCGCGATCTGATCGAGCGGCACCGGCTCACGGTCCCCGGGGGCGAGCATCTCGCGGGTGAGGGTCAGCAGCTGCTCCAGGGTCCGCTCGGAGCCGAGCACGGTACGCCGCAGCCTCGCCGCGGCCTCTCGTGCCTCGGCCGGTGACGGTTGCGGCCCGGTGAGCAGCAGGTCCAGCTCGGCGCGCATCACCGCCAGGGGCGTGCGCAGCTCGTGTGCCGCGTTGGCGGCGAACAGCTGCTGGGCGGCAAAGGCGGACTCCAGCCGGGCCAGCATCGCATCGAAGGTGTCGCCGAGCTCGGTGAGCTCGTCAGCAGGCCCGCCCAGCGTGAGCCGCTCGTGCAGGTCCTCGCTTGTGATCCGCCGCGCCGTGTCGGTGATCTGGCGCAATGGCCGCAGCATGCGCCCAGCCCCCAGCCACGCCAGCCCGCCCGCGATCACGACAAGGACCGCGAGCACGACGCCGTACTGCGCGAGGAGCGCCGACGAGATAGGGTTGTGCAGCACGGACTGATGGCTACCTGTGAAGGCAGTAGGGGTAGGGCGAGGCAACCTGCTGACGACATCAGCGATGACGAGCAGGAAGCTCGCCACCAGCAGCACCATCCCGGTCAGCACCACCACCACCGCGAGTAGGAGCGTCAGGCGGCCGCGAACGGTGAGGCGGAACGGCTGGCTCACCGCGGGATCCGGTAGCCGGACCCGATCAGGGTCTCGATCGGGTCGGGGTCACCCCCTTCCGCGCCAGCTCCAGTGGGGTGGCCGTCGAAGCTGAGGTATTTTTCGGCGGCGGGGAAGCCGACCAGGATCGAAGAATCGATCTCCGGGGCGAGGACGGCGGGGTTGAGGATGCCCACCACGTAGAACCACTGGCCGCCGACCCGGATCCGCGTCCCCGGCCAGATCCGGTCGATGCCCAGCCGCTGGGCCGCGGCGGCCCCGAGCACCGCGACCGGCGCGCTGGCGGTGGCGGCGTTGAGGTAGCTGCCCCGCGCCAGCGAGGTGCCCGCCACGGCGGGCAGGCCCAGGCTGGAGGCGGCGACCGTCAGCGCGTTGGTGTCGATGGAGGGATCAGCGGGCTGCTGTAGGCGTTGACGTTACTGACCGCCCCGGTGTACTGGACCGCGGTGACACCGGGTAGCTCGGCGATCATCCCAGGGGCGGCCACCGGCAGCTCAGTACACCACGCTATGGAAAGGCGGCCTTGGCGACGACGCCCCCAGCTGGCTCACCGGCCATGGCTGGCAACCCCTGTTCCACGAACTTGCCGAACTCGCCAGCTTCTACCGGCGCCCGGTGCCCGACCCGGCCCGCGGAGGCTTTCTCACCGCCTTACGCGTGAGTCCCTGACTGCGGCACGCACCATTCAAATTCACAGGAGCGTCGGCACCTGACCAGTTACGCGCTTATGTACCCCGAGGTGTCCGGTCATGCGATCAGCGCAGCCACTGCAGCCATGTCCCGTGACTGTCGCCGGACGCGATGGCGTCGCCATCGCGGGCCAGCACGCAGAGAAGTTCGTCGGGGCTGGCGCGGCTGGTTCCGGGCAAGACACCCGGTGCTTCGCTGGAGAGCCAGGTGGCGCCCAGGCTGCGGGCCGTGGCGGCGAACTGCTCTCGCTTGTCCGGGGCGACCTGGTAGAGGACGGAGGAGTGATAGATGACCAAGGTGGCGCCTGCTGGTGCCTGGGCGGCCAGCGCGGGCAGGTCGGTGAGCAGGTCACCGCGGTACACGGCCGGGGGGTCGCGGCGGGCTGATGTGATCGCGGCCGCGAGCCTCTGCTGGCGGTCGCCCTCACCGGGCCAGACCAGGCACGATAGCCAGCGGACGTCGTCGTCGCTGGTGACATCCAGCGGGCTGAGGTCGAGCCCGGCCCGCCAGGCGATCGCGGGGATCCGCGGCGGGAGCGGTACCGGCCCTCGGGGCTGGCACTGCAGGGTGGGGGCGTCCGGGTCGCTGCCGGCCAGGTGGTGGCCGGCGTAGTCGTAGGAGTAGCGGTCGAACAGCAAGGTGAGCCCGGCGCTGGCGCCGGCTTCGATCAGCGCCAGCGGCTGCGGCAGCCGGGCCAGGGCCGGCAGCAAGATGGCGCAGCGGGCCGGCTCGTTGGTCTGCGTACGCCGGGCCAGGATCACTCGTGTCAGTTCCGCCGGTGACCGGCGGGCCAGGTCACGGAGCTGCCCGATGCCGGGCGGGGCGGCGAGCAGGTAGCGCGCGGCCGCGAACACCAGCTGGGGCTGACGTTTATCCGGCGGCAGCGACGCGATGAAATCCACGACAGCAGCATCGTCGGCGACCGACTCGGCCAGCGACTCATACGCCGCCGACCGGCCCCGCGCCTCCCGCCGGGCAAACAGCCGGTAGGCCTGCACGACAGTCCCCACCGGATCATCACCGGCCAGCCCTGTAAGCGGCACGCGATCCTGCCTTCCGAGACTGATCCGGTGAACCTCAAGCACAGCAGGTGGCGGGGGCAAGGACGCGGGCGTCGTTGTGGCAGCGGCGGGCGCAGTCGGTGCTGCAGCTTCGGTGGAACGGCAAGCGCCTTTTGGTCATCGGTCATGCCGCGGCTCGCTGGGGGCTTGATCACTTTATCCGTGGCGTCCCGCTGGAGGAACTCGCCGTGGAGGATTTCGCCTGGCAGCAGCGCTCCTCCTCCGCCTGTGCCGCGTGCAGCCGGAGAGCGTACTCCGACGCGAAAGTCCTCGCCTCGGCGATCACCTGCTGCGAGGCCTGTTCCTCGGTCGTGACCGAGTCCGCCTTCTCGTGGATGAGCTGGCTGAGCCACCTGCCTAGCGTGACCGTCAGAGCCGCAAGGTCCGCCCGGTCCAGGTTGTCGATGTAGTCGAGCACCGCGTGCGGTCGCGGCCGAAGTCCGCGCAGAGCGCGATGAACGCCGCGCCTTGCTGGGTGTCCGCGAGCGCTTGCACGTGCGCCGGGCGGCTCGGGGAGGGCTGCGACCAGGCGCAGGATGGTGGAAGGATGCACAGCGACACCCAGCAGCCCGGCCAGCCGGGCGGCAGCTCCACCTGGATCTTCGCGCGCACCGGACGGTGTCGTCTCATCGATGGCCGTGCAACGGCGACTGCAGCGTCAGGCACGGTGACGACCGGCAGTCCACGCGTTAGCGACAGGCGGTTTCAGCTCGTGGCCCGGACAATGAGCGTGGGAGTGAGCTTGACTTGCTGGTTTGGCCGGCCGGTTCCGTCGAGCTGGCCGAGGAGCAGCGTGGCTGCGATGCGGCCTGTTTCCTCGAATGGCTGGTCAACGGTGGTCAGCTCCAGAGCCTGGGCCAGGTCGGAGCCGTCGTAGCCGACGACCGCGATGTCCTCAGGCACGCGGCATCCGGCGGCGCGGAACCCGGCGAGCAGCCCGGCGGCCAGGCCGTCATGGTGTGCGATGACCGCGGCGGGGACGTCGGCCAGCCGCAGGATGGCCGCTGCCGCTTCGCGGCCGCCTTCGATGAGATGCGTGCCGACCTGATAACCGCCGGCCTCGTCATCGACGTTCACCCAGCCCAGGCCCTTGTGGAGGCTGTCGACCAGCACAGTGGCCAGTTTGCGCCGGGACAGCCGGCGCGCCATCGCGTCCTCGAGCGGGACACCCATGATCAGCAACCCGTCGAGCCGGCCTGTCACCGGCAGGGTCCGCAGCAGCGGCGACATGGCAGCGGCCACCGACGGCACGTCGAAGACGACAACGTCAACGTTGCGGGCAGCGCAGGCTTCGAGCACGCCCATGAGCCGCATCATGTAGGAGGCGTAGGACGTAAACGGGGCCACGACCCCGATCCGTCCGACGCCCTTGCGAGCCAGCGTGACCGCGGCGGGCTTGGGCGTGAAGCCCATTTCGTCTATGACGTCGAGCACCCGCTCGCGCGTGGTGGCGCCGACCCGGCCCGGCCGGTTGAGCGCATGCGACACCGTCGCGATGGACACCCCGGCCCGCTCGGCGACCTCATAGATCGTGACCGGCGCAGACTCGGGGCGCTTCTGGCGCACCCGCCCGGCTGACTCGCGTTCTGGAATGTATCCGAGCTGGCTGATGGCCTCCAGGACCCGGCGGCGGGTGCTCGCGCTGACCCGGGCGGGCCGGTTCAGGGCCTGGGACACGGTCGCGGCGCTGACGCCCGCACGGGCGGCCACGTCATCGATGGTCACGTTGTTCACCACAACAGCTTGCCTGCCG
>WNFI01701049.1_pt1 | contig 10271 bp, 10 predicted proteins | sample 5400471 | NCBI WGS metagenome assembly WNFI01 (sample SAMN13153348, study PRJNA577476) | soil metagenome | isolation source: 100 cm saprolite on Douglas fir-dominated hillslope | place: USA:California | collected 2013-09-17 | reverse complement strand
CCTCGAGCTCGATCACGGTCTGATCGCCGCGATCGTGGGGGTGGATCCTCACCGCGTCGGGTTCATCGACGAGGGATTTGGCGAGAAATTCGACCAGCTCTTTCACGTCTGCGAAGGATACTCGATCCGTTGCCCGATCGTCCGCTCCCGGTGGAAGCGGGATCAGGAATGGCGGATCTTACTGCTTGAACTTCTTGACCAGCGACTTGACGGTCGGCGAGAGCTGCGCGCCCTTCGACAACCAGTAATCGACGCGCTCACGGTCGATCCTGACGTCAGCCGGGTTCTTCTTCGGGTCGTAGTGACCAACCTGCTCGACCGTCGCCGCGCTCGGGGTCTTGAGCGAATCGGAGACGACGATACGGTAAAACGGTGCGTGGGTCGCGCCACCGCGGCGCAAACGGATCTTCAGCATGAATATGGTGCTCCTTCAGTAATGGGCCGGCAATCCTACCGAACGGCCCGCGAAACAGCAACTCCTATTGGAGGAATTCCGGTGGCAGTCCCTTCATCATCTTACCGAACCGCCGCGCTCCGAAGCCCTTCGAGAAGGTCTTCATCATCTTCTTCATCTGCAGATACTGCTTGAGAAGGCGGTTGATCTCCTGGACGCTCGTCCCGGAGCCCCTGGCGATCCGCTTCTTCCGCGAGCCATTGATGATCTGCGGATAGTCGCGCTCTTTCTTCGTCATCGAGTCGAGGATGGCCTCCATCCGCACGATGGCCCGATCGTCGATGTCCTCCTCTTTGACCTTCCCGCCCATGCCCGGAAGCATGTTCATGATCTGCGACATTGGTCCCATCTTCTTGACCTGCTGCAGTTGAGACCGAAGGTCTTCGAGCGTGAACTTGTCTTTGGCCACGCGCTCGGCCAGTCGGGCGGCCTCTTTCTGGTCGACGTCCGCTTCCACCTTCTCGATCAGCGAAAGCACATCGCCCATCCCCAGGATGCGCTGAGCCATGCGGTCGGGGTGAAAGACGTCCAGGTCGGCATACTTCTCCCCTACGCCGACGAGCTTGATGGGGCGGTTGACCACGGACTTGATCGAGAGCGCCGCTCCTCCGCGGGCATCGCCGTCGAGCTTGGTCAGGACGATGCCGGTGACACCCAGGCGCTCGTCGAACTCCTTGGCCGACTTGACGGCGTCCTGGCCGGTCATGGCGTCGGCGACGAAGAGAATCTCGCTCGGGTTGGTTGCGCGCTTGATGGCGTCGAGCTCGCGCATGAGCTCCTCGTCGACGTGGAGGCGGCCGGCCGTATCCAGGATGACCACGTCATGGAGCAGGTTCTTCGCCTCTTTGACCGCGTCGATGGCGATCTGAAGCGGGTCGCGGAGCTCCCCGATCTCGTAGAACGGAACCTTGACATTGTTCGCGACGATGCGCAGTTGCTCGATGGCGGCGGGACGGTAGACATCGCACGGCACGAGCAGAGGCCGTTTGCCGCGGTTCTTGAGGTGCAGCGCCAGCTTGCCTGAGGTGGTCGTCTTGGGACCCGATTCGTGAACTCCTTGACGACCTTGAAGTGGACGTCCGCTTCGAGCAGGGCGACCCGGATCTCCTTGAGGGCATTGTCGATGTGCCATTCGTTGAGGCTGGCCTCACCGCGCAAGGTCTTGAAGACCCGATCCATCTTGTCTTGTAGGTTGTCGAACATGGCGAACCCTGAAAACGCGGTGGGCCGGAGAATAATCCGGGGCCGGAAACCAGAAAGCAGAAACCAGAAACTCGAAACCAGTCGGGTCTGCGTCTGGACGATGTCCGTGCAACTCGCAGATCCGTTCTGGTTTCAGGTTTCAGGTTTCTGGTTTCTGGTTTTTCTACTGCGTTCCGTTCCGCAGTTCCTGGAAATGAACTGCCTTGACGATGACGCTGGCCAGCGAATTGTCGGTGTAGACGAGAGCCGAGAGACCGAGCGCGGTGCGCGCCGGATCGAGGGCGCTCCGGAGCTGCGTCACGTGGATGGCCTTGACCAACGTGCCGGCCGTCGCGGCATCCGTGTAGCTCCCCGCCCCCAGGCCGGCCAGCGAGCGGACGGCGTCGACGGCGGTTCGGAGCTGCGAGAGGTGGACGGCCTTCACCGTAGTCCCGGCGTTGAGTGGTGCATCGGTGAAGATCACCGTGGTGGCGAGATCGCTCGCGCTGTTCGTCGAGGGTCCCGAGCCGTTGACGGCGCGAACGCGGTAGAGATAGGCGGTATTGGCGACTGCCGCGGTGTCGGAGAACGAATTGCTGGCCGGTGTGCCAATCTGGGTAAAGGCTCCGCCGGGCGCCAGACGATCGACCTGATAGGAGCTCGCCCCTCCGACCGCGTTCCAGGAGATATCGACGCGTGTGCTCGAGAACGTGGTTGCAGCCACTCCCGTCGGTGCGGGCGGAACGCCGCCGGCCGTCAGAATCTGGAGATGATTGGTGGCGCCGCTCAGGTCGCGATTCAGGGTGATCCACAGCTCGTTCGAGGAGGCGCGAAGCGAGGCGTAGTAGTCGGCGTCCGCAGTCAACAGCACCCCGCCGAGCTGGATCGGAGGATAGCTGCCCGTGAAGTTACTGATGATCAGCAGCGGCTTTTTCAGTGTGCCGGAGCCGACGGCGATGTTCGCGTCGAGCAGGTTGCCGCTGGCGCTGAAGGCCAGAGCACCGTAGACATGGTTGTAGCCGGCCGGAGCGTAGGTCACGGTGTCCGCGCGGACATTGCCCGCCGGTCCGCTCGTCACCACCGATCCGGTCAAGGTACTGAGCGTGAGCGACTGCACCGTCTCCACCTGGGTGACCTGTCCATCGACTGGGTCCGGTACGGTGCTGTGCTGGCCGAGAACGATGTAGGTGGAGTAGCTCTTCTTCGGGTAGCCGGGCGCCGTCGTGCCGACGTTGTCGTTGAGGGTATAGCTCGTCTGTCCGATGAAGCCGTACTGCGTCTTCCACGTCAGGCGAGCGTTGTTATTGCCAGCGCCGGCGCTCAGATTGTCGCCGTTGGCCTGGTACGACCAGTTATCCCCGTCCGGGACCTTGTTCGCACCCGCGCTGTGCACGCCGTCGGCGTCGGTCTTGGTCCAGTAGGGTCGGATGTCGCTGCCCACACCTGGATCGCGAGCGCCGCCGGCATCCTGCTGGGTCATGGTCTGCGTCTGCACGATGCCCATCGTGGCATCGCCGTTGTAGCCAGGACCCGCCCCCAGCGCGGCGTCGATCCATTCTTTGACGAACGGAACGGTGTTGGTCGTGTTCCAGGTCCAGGTGCTGTTGAGGGTCATCGAGGTGCCTGGCGCATTGGTGGGAATGAATTTGTAGCGATCGCCCCAGGACGTGCCGTTGATGTCGTAGGTGAATCCGTCGCCGTCGATGTTGAGCTCACCGTACGGTGCGCGGGAATCGTCGTAATAGGTGTTAGCCGCGACGGGTGGGTTGACCAAGTCTGATATTTGATCGACGTCGTAGGTGATGGTCCACACGGGGTTGTCATGACCGGTCGTGAACATCCAGTCGATGGTCACCGGAAGGTACCGCGTGATCACAGACCCCGTCGTGGGGCAGTTGCGAGGGTAGTTTTGCGTGAAGCGGAAGATGGCGTGGTGCCTTCCTTCGAACACCCGCGACCAATGCCCTGCGAACGCGAGACCACGTAACCGAAGCCGCCGTAGCCGGCGTTGCCGTACGTCGTGACCGTGGCGGTGCGCGTCTGGCCGTTGGACAACTGGAACTTGTACTCGCGCAGCGCGCCGCCTTGAGAGCCGTTGAATGGCGCCGTGTCGTTATGTGCGAGCGACGCCACGCGCGGGTGAAGGTTGCTGTCCTGCCACGTGAAGCGGTCGCTGACCATCGACGCCACCGTGACGTCGTGCTCGATGACGATCGTGTTGGCGGGCGCTGACCCCGGCGGGACAAGACTGACGTCGTCGACGTAGATTACCGGCTGCGAGCCCGCGATGTCGCTTTGCAGATCGATGCGGTCATACGGGCCGGAGTACGAGAGCGGGGCCTGCCCGATGGCGACCGTGACTTCGCGCCAGGTGTTCGCCGCGATGCTGCCGCCTGAGATATAGCTGTCCAGGACCGCTGTGGCCACAACGGTGTTGGCGCTCTGCAAATCGATCCGGATATGCTGACCGCCGACGGTTCCGCCGTGGATCCAGAAGTGCACCGTCGGGTACGTCGAGGTACTCACGGGTTGAGCGCCACGCGACATCGAGATGGCGTTGAAGTTGTTTCCGATGAACGAAATCGACTTGGTTCCGCTGTGCACCTGGGCGGTGCTGGCGAAATCAGAGCCGCCACCGTACGAAAAGTCCTGGAACCCATTCTCGAGAGCGTCGTCGTAGACGACTATCTGCGATTGTGCCGCCAGGGCGCCGCCGAACATGCCGATCACGAAAAGCAACAAGGCGAGCGCCTGGATGGTCCATCGGGCGCGGGAACTTGAGCGATCGGCGACAGACACTCTCTTCATGTTGTCACCTATGTCCGCCATCGTAGCTCAAAAGCAGGGAACCGTTGAGTCACCACTGGATCAGTCGCAGATCACGCGCTGCAGCTCCCGCTCGAGGAACCGTCGTTCCGGCTCGTTCGAGACCAGCTCGATGGCACGGCGGTAAGCAGCCACCGCCTCTTCGCGGCGTCCGAGGCGCGCCAGGAGTTGCGCGCGGGCTGCGGAGAGCAGGTGGTAGTGGGAGAGCTCACCTCTCCGATCCAGGTCGTCAAGCAACCGCAACGCAGGTTCGGCCCCATAAGCCTCAGCGACGGCTGCCGCCCGGTTCAATTCGATCACCGGGGCCGGGTAGCGAGCCATCAGCTCCACGATCTGGCGCCAGTCGGTGTCTGCCGAGCGCTGCGCCTCGGCATGGACTGCCGCGATCGCGGCCTGGAGAGCGTAGAAGCCGCCGCCCGGCAGCGCCGACTCGGTGAGCGCGATCCCTTCGCGGATCTCATCGCGGTCCCAGAGGTTCCTGTCCTGCTCGTCCAATCGAACCAACTCCCCCTCGGTCGAAACGCGGGCGCTGCGCCTCGAATCGTGAAGGAGCATCAGCGCCAGAAGTCCTCGGGCCTCGGCGTGCCCGGGCATGAGCTCGCAGAGTAACCGGCCGAGTCGAATGGCCTCAGCGCACATCTCGCCTCGGACCAGCTCCGCCCCGAAGGTGGCTGCATATCCCTCATTGAAGATGAGGTAGAGCACCGCCAAGACGGCATCGAGACGTTCGGCGAGCATCTCGTCAGGCGGAATGCGATAGGGAATCCGGGCCTCGCGGATCTTGCGTTTGGCGCGCACGAGTCGCTGCGCCATCGTGGCCGGTGGCACGAGAAAAGCCCGGGCGATCTCCTCGGTCGTCAGCCCGCCGAGGGTGTGCAGCGTGAGAGCGACCTGGGCTTCGGCCGAAAGGGCCGGGTGGCAACAGGTGAAGATGAGGCGCATGCGGTCATCGGCGACGCGGTTGTCCGGTGGGTCGGCGAAGTCCGGAGGCGCCGCCTCTTCGAGCGCCGCCCAGCGTGCCAGCTCCTCGCGTTTCTCGCGGAACCGGTGGTCGCGCCGGAGGCGATCGATTGCCTTGCCCCGACGAGGCGGATCAGTGTGGCCAGGATCCGGCCTGCCTCGGCGCGATAGAGATTCTCGATCGACATGAAGGCGCCCCGGTGAGATTACCCGATGAGCCGAGCCCACGAGCCGGTCGACCGGGGCGCCTGCATCGGTTAGATGTCCATTACATGTCCATGATCGGACGGACTTCGATCGAGCCGAAGCGTGCCGAGGGGATGCGGGCAGCGAGCCCGGTAGCCTCGTCGAGATCCTTGGCATTGACGATGTAGTAGCCGCCCAACTGCTCGCGCGTCTCGGCGAACGGGCCATCGGTCGAGACCGTCTTGCCGTCTTTCACGCGGACGGTCGTGGCGGATGTGGTCGCCTGAAGCGGGTCGCCGGCCAGATAGTGACCACTCTTACGAATGCTTTCGGTGAACTCCGTGTACTGCTGGAAGATCTCGCCACGCTCCTTGTCGGAGCGAGTCGGCCAATCGGCCTCTTTGCTGTAGATGAGAAGAATGTATCGCATGGTTGAAACCTCCTTTTCATCTCCTAGTCGAACGGGGATCGCGGAAATCGACAGGGCTGATCAAGAACTTGAGCGAGGGCGAGAGGGGGGACGTAACCACAGAGGCACAGAGACGGTGAACCTCTGTGCATCTCTGTGTCTCCGTGGTTACGTTCCCTCGCTCGAGCCGCAAGAATCTTCCCGCAATCTAAACGGTTTGCAATGACATGGCCCAGGCAGCGCTCCGCATCTCCGCCAACGTCGAAGGAGACTGGTACGTCGACTCCACCTGTATCGACTGCGACGCCTGCCGCCAGATCTCGCCGACGGTCTTCCATGAGGCCGGCGATCAGTCCGCGGTCTTTCATCAGCCGGAGAGCGCGGATGAGCTGATGGCGGTGCAGAAGGCCCTGATCTCCTGCCCAACCGCTTCGATCGGCTCGCTGGCACGCGCGGATATGAAGGCGGCGCTCGGCGCGTATCCGGAAGTCGTTGACGACGACGTCTACCGCTGCGGCTTCACCTCGGAAAGCTCGTTCGGGGCCTTCAGCTATCTGATCCGGCGTGACGACGGAAACATCCTCGTCGATTCGCCGCGCTTCGCCGGTCCGCTGGTGAAGAACATCGCATCGATGGGGGGCGTGCGCCGGATGCTGCTGACCCATCAGGATGACGTCGCCGATCATCAGAAATACCACGACCGTTTCGGCTGCCAGCGCGTCATGCACCGCGACGACGTCCGCTCACGCACGGCCGTCTTCGAGCTCAAGCCCGAGGGTTCCGACCCGATCGCGCTCGAGCCCGATCTGCTCATGATCCCCACCCCCGGCCACACGAAGGGACATTCGGTCTTTCTCTATCGGGACCGCTTCCTCTTCACCGGCGACCATCTGGCCTGGGACGAGTCCCGAGATCGGCTCTACGCGTTCCGAAACGCCTGCTGGTACTCCTGGAGCGAGCAGATCGAATCGATGAAACGGCTGCTGCCATATCGATTCGAATGGGTCCTGCCAGGGCACGGACGTCCGATCCAGTTGCCCGCGGAGCGCATGCACGAGGAGCTCGTGAAATGCGTCGAGTGGATGACGCGGCGTTGACGGTTCTTCAAGAATCTCCGAGAGATTCTCAAGAATGTCCGGGAGGTACTCAAGAATGTCCGAGAGGTTCTCCAGAATGTTTGGGGGATTCTTAAGAATGTCCGGGAGGTTCTTCAAGAATGTCCGGGAGATTCTCAAGAATGTTTGGGGGATTCCTAAGAATGTCCGGGAGGTTCTCAAGAATGTCCGGGAGGTTCTCAAGAATGTTTGGGGGATTCTTAAGAATGTCTGGAGGATTCTTGAGAATGTCCGAGGGATTCTTGAGAACGAGCCGATCCGATGAACGATCGCCGTCCCGCTCCGAGGCACATCCTCGGCCACCGTCAACCGTCCACCGTCATGAGAGAATCCGCCAACCGTGCGACGCGCTACCATCGTAAAGATCCTGCTCGGCGTGTTGTTCGTGGCGGGCATCGTGGTGCTGTTTCGCGTCTTGCCGGTCACCGCTTGGATCGGTGAGTTCCAGCACTCCGTGCGCGGCATGGGATGGCTCGGTTACGTTCTCTATGTCCTTGTCTACATCGTCTGCTGCGTCCTCATCATCCCGTCCATCGCGTTGACTCTGGGTGCCGGAGCCATCTACGGCTTCGTCGTCGGCTCGATCATCGTCGTCATCGGCGCCACGCTTGGCGCTACCGCCGCATTCCTTCTGGCCCGGACGATCCTCCGAAAGCGGGTCGAAACAATGACGGCGGCCAACGCCCGATTCCGCGCGCTCGACAAAGCCATCGCCAGGGAAGGCGCCAAGATCGTCTTTCTGGTTCGCCTGGCCCCGATCTTCCCATTCACCTGGGTCAACTACGCGTTCGGGCTCACCGGCATCGGGCTCGTCCCGTATGTCCTGGCCACGTTCTTCGGCATCATCCCGGCGGCCCTGGCGTTCGTCTGGCTGAGCGCGACCGCCACCGCGGCCGCGACCGGAACGGCCAGCACCACCCGAATCGTGATCAACGTGGCCGGCGCCATCGTGGCCATCCTCGTCACAGTCTTCGTGGCCCGACTCGCCACGGTCGCGATCAAGCGTGCCGGAGTGGATGAACCGAGTGCTGAGTCCTGAGTGTCAGCAGCTCACGAAGGCTACCCCCCGCGCACAGGCCAGCAGATGGAGCGCAAGCTGGTCACGTCCGGCAAACTCAAACAGATGATCGACGGGGACGACCTGCGCGGCCTCACATCGAATCCGACGATTTTCGAGAAGGCCATCGCCGGCAGCGAAGACTATGACGCCCAGCTACGACAGCTCGCGGCACAGAACAAGACACGCGACGAGATCTACGACGAGCTCGTACTGCAGGACATTTCGAATGCGGCGGACCTCTTTCGTCCTGTCTACGACCGAAACAAGGGCGGCGACGGGTTCGTCTCGATCGAAGTCTCGCCGACGCTGGCTCGCAACACGGAAGGAACGATCGCTGAGGCGAAGCGTCTGTTCGCGCGGCTGGGCCGCCCGAACATCATGATCAAGATTCCGGCGACACCCGAGGGAATTCCGGCCATCGAGGAGGCGATCGCCAACGGGATCAACATCAACATCACTCTCATCTTCTCGAACGACGTCTACCATCAGGTGATGGAGGCCTACTTACGCGGCCTGGAGCGGCGAGCCGCGCGTGACGAGCCGATCAGCGGAATCGCCTCGGTGGCCAGTTTCTTCGTCAGCCGCATCGACACGCAGGCGGACAAGCAGATGGAGGCGAAGCTCAAGGAGGCCAGCGATCCCGAGATCGAGCACCTGCTCGGCAAGATCGCCATCGCCAATGCGAAGCTCGCCTATGTCGCCTTCAAGGAGGTCTTTGGAAGCGAGCGATTCCAGAAGCTCCGGGCCAAAGGCGCCCGCGTGCAACGGCCCCTCTGGGCTTCGACCGGGACGAAGAATCCGAAGTACAGCGACGTGTACTACGTCGAATCGCTCATCGGTTCCGACACGGTCGACACCGTGCCGCCGGCAACGTACGACGCATTTCGCGATCACGGCAAGATTCGCATGAGCCTGGAGGAGAACGTCGATGACGCCAGGCGCATCCTCGACACGTTCAAGGCCAAAGGATTCAGCCTCGAGCAGATCACGAAGAAGCTGACCGAAGAGGGCGTCACGTCCTTCGATGCTTCATTCGTGTCCCTGATGGCGACGATCGAAGCACGCCGCGACGCTGCCATGCGCGGCTTGCAGGATCGGATGACGCTGCATCTCGGCTCCCATCAGGCTGCCGTCGATCAGGCCGTCCAGAGAATTGAGAAAGAGAAGTTCGTCGAGCGGATCTGTAACAAGGATGCGACGCTCTGGAAGAACGACGACGCGCACAAGAAGATCATCGCCAACGCCCTCGGCTGGCTCACGGTGCCGGAGCTGGTGCTCGCACACGCGGCGGAGCTCGTCGCCTTTGCCGATTCGGTCAAGCGCGATTTCGATCACTTCGTGGTCCTGGGCATGGGCGGCTCGAGTCTCTGCTCCGAGGTCACGCGACGCGTGTTCGGGAAGCGCGATGGCTACCCGACGCTGCTGATCCTCGACTCGACCGTGCCCGATGCGGTGCGCAACCTCGAAGCCCAGCTCAACCTCGAGCGAACGCTGTTCATGGTGGCCTCGAAGTCGGGCTCGACGACCGAGCCGGTCATGTTCCATCGGTATTTCTACGATCGCGTGAAGTCTGTGAAGGGCGACCGCGCCGGCGAGAACTTCATCGCCGTCACCGACCCTGACACGCAGCTCGGCCGCGACGCCGAGAAGGACCACTTCCGCAAGACCTTCATCAACCCGGCTGACATCGGCGGGCGATACTAGGCGCTTTCGTACTTCGGTATGGTGCCGGCGGCGCTGACCGGCGTCGACATCGCTACGTTGCTCGATCGCGCCACTCACGCCGCGCACGTCGCTCTCATGGCGTCGGCGAAGAAGAACCCTCCGGCGCAGCTCGGCGCGGTTCTCGGCGCGATGGCCCTCCAGGGTCGGGACAAGCTGACCCTGATCACTCCCGCGCCACTCGACACCCTCGGCCTGTGGGTCGAGCAACTCATCGCGGAATCGACGGGAAAGGAAGGCAAAGGAATCATCCCCATCGCCGGCGAGCCTGCGCTTGCCGTAGCCGAGTACGGCAATGACCGTCTGTTCGTCAGCGTTCGCATGCGCAGCACGGACAATACGCAACGGCTCAAAGAA
>WNFI01279008.1_pt1 | contig 10271 bp, 8 predicted proteins | sample 5400471 | NCBI WGS metagenome assembly WNFI01 (sample SAMN13153348, study PRJNA577476) | soil metagenome | isolation source: 100 cm saprolite on Douglas fir-dominated hillslope | place: USA:California | collected 2013-09-17 | reverse complement strand
CGCTTCTGGCTGACGATCACGCCGCCATTGCCGGCCGATGCGCAAGCCAGCGCCCAGGTGAAGGGGCGTGAACGGTACGAGAGTTTTCTTGAAGCGCTCGGTCGGCGTCTCGCCAAGGGACAAGGACTTTCGCAGGAAATTCCCAATGAGATTCAACGAGAACCTCAATCTGGAGAGATCGACGGCGTCGACCACGAACGGCCATGAGGAACGCGCTGTCACATAATTGTCATGGAAAGCACTGCAATGTCCGTTGCGGTCGCTGCCCGGTGCCGGCTGGCAGCACCGCATCCGGCTGCAACGAGGTGGCGGATCTTTCGAACCCGCCTCAGCGTTGATACCCGGTTGTCATGTCTCCGGGGTTCAGCAAGACCTTGCTGCGAAGTCCGCTGATCGGGCCTTAGTCGTGCCGTTGGCATGCGGCGGCAGCATTTGATATCGAAGTCCTCAGATGCAGGATCAAGGTTGGGCGCGGCGTGGTAGCGGTAGGCAAGAATAGATTGGTGGTGCCCAACCTCTTGGGTTTGGAACACTGCACTTCGTCACGCGTGTGGTGGCGCGTCGCATTGGGCGACGAAATCACAAAGCCGATCGGTCCACTTAAATTCGATATTCCGGCGCAATCGCTGATCGAGGCGCTCCAAGCCTATAGCATGCAGGCCGGAGTGCAGGTCATGTTTGAAACCGCCTCCGCTGCCGGCTACCGCTCGGGACGCGTCGCAGGCGAGTTCACGCCGGAGGCTGCCCTGCGCATGTTATTGGCTGATACCGACCTGAAGATTCGCTACAGTCGCACAAGCGCCATTACGCTCGCGCCGGCTTCGGCGCCGAATCCCGATGATCCACCCGCCCATCCGCTGGCATCCGCCGACATGGCCCTCGACACATTGCGCGTCAGCGGCGCAGCCGAACCCACCGATCGCAGCCGCCTGGGTGAATATATCGGTGTCGTGCAGGCCGACATCCAGAAGGCACTCAAGAATGTTGGCAAAACGCGTCGCGGCGACTATAGGGTCGCCGTCAAGCTGTGGATCGATCCTTCACGCACCGTGCAACGCGCAGAGCTTGATGGCTCGAGCGGCGATCGGGATCGCGATAGTTCGATTGCAACCGCACTTCGCGGCCTGATGCTCAGCCAGCAGGCGCCACCGAACACGCCGCAACCCATCCGGTTTATGATTGCAATTCACGCGCTCTAAAGAGTTGGTAATTGGATGTCGGACCGTAGCTCACAGACCTTGGCAGGGGATCCGGAAACGTCACCGACAGACTGGCATTCGGCGGCGCCGACGGTGGGGTTGCGGTCGCTGGCCGGGATCGCGCTGATGGTGCCGCTGCTGCTCGCCGCAGGGGTCTATTGGCTTCACCAAGTCCCAGCTGGGACGGGACCTCGTGCGACCGATACGGTGGTCGAAGTCCGTCTGATCGCCCCGCAAGAGCCCATCGAGCAGCGACAGGACGCGCCGCTGCAGCCCAGTCAGGCAGCGCTGAATCCGCAACCCGAACCGCTGGTCGAAGACCCGAATCGCTTGATCCCCACGGAAACCGTGGTGTCAGCACCATCTGAACCAGGCCGCCCAGCGTCGGCGGCGACGACGTCCGCGCCGGCATCCGCCGCCGCGCCGGTTCGCATGCCGACAATTCAGATTGCAAAGATTTTTCAAACCGCGCTGCTCAGCCATATCGCACGCTATCGGCGCTATCCCGACGCCGCGCGCCAGGACCGGCTTCAAGGGATCGTTCAGGCGGTGTTCGCGATGCGCCGCGACGGAACAGTGACCGAGGTCTGGATTAAATCCACTTCGGGGCATAAGTTGCTCGACGTTGCCGCCATCGAGACCATTCGCAGGGCTCAGCCGCTGCCAAAAATTCCCTCCGAATTGCCCGATCATCTCAATATTCTGATGCCCGTGGCGTTCGACTTGCCGTGACGAGCGTTGCGAAGGAAAGCGGGAGGTGGAGCGACTGGGTGGATCGTCTCCGCGGCGTCACGCCGCTGTCACTCGTTGCCGATAGTTAAATTCAGTGCTTCGTCGGTCCGAGAACACGGAACAGCGGAGTCAAGGGGCGTGCTTCAGTGTCCGATTCAAATAGCAAATCGCTGCGTGAGGCCCTCACGGCAGATTACGAGGGCCTTGCCACACGTCTGACGCGCTGTCTTGGCTCGTCGGATCTCGCGCGCGAAGCCCTGCATGAGACATTCCTGCGTGTCGATCGGGTCTCCGAAGCTGTGTCTGTTCAAAGTCCGGCAGACTATCTGTTTCGCACCGCCATCAACGTCGCCAAGGACCGGCGCAAGAGTGACGCCCGTCTTCTCAGCGCAGCGGAAATTGCAGCGATCACCGACATTCCCGATGAACGGCCGGATCCGTCCATGATCGTCGAGGGCCGCCTCGAGCTCAAGGACTTGGAAAAGGCCCTGGCCGAATTGCCCGACCGCCGACGACAGGTGTTCATCGCCGCTCACATCGAACAGCTTCCGCACTGCGAAATTGCAGACCGCTTTGGGATTAATGTCCGTACCGTTGAATTTGATTTGCAGCATGCCATGGAGCATTTGAGCCGCCGCATGGGTCGCAAAGTGATTCGGCGATTTGGTCCCCGCGCCAAGAATTTGCCAACGCCCTAGGGTGACAGACGTTTTTAGGGCGGAAGACGATTCGCGACGATGACATTGACCTCGGCGACAGATTGTCGCGCACGACTCCGGTTCAAGCGCGGCCGGATACCTCATCGCAGAGCGCTACCCCACAGAATCGTTGCAAAACCGGCTATCCACGTGGTCCGTCCGGTGGCAAAGGCTTGGAAAAATACCTCTCCGCGTCATTTTCGATTCAGTCTTGAGCAGCGTGAATCGTCTATACAGAACAGCGCGCTGTTGCCGCAGGGCCGCCGACTCCATGGCGACAACACGAAACGAGCACTTGGGTCTTGACCGCGCCAGGCGAAATTCCTTCCGACCTTGTCCCTTTGTTGCGGGAGGCGCTGGCATGGGTGATCCGCCTGCATTCCGGGTCGGCAACCTCAGACGACGCTGATGCGCTGGAGCAGTGGCGCCGCACCAGCCCGGAGCACGAAACCGCATTTCGGGATGCCGTCAAGCTATGGCGTACCTTCGGAGACGGAGCGCGCAGGCTTGCCGCTGAGAACGAAAACACTCCTTTGCAGACGTTCCGCACGCGCGCAACACGCATGGCTTTTAGCCGCCGCGGATTTATCGGGGGGGCGATCGCCGCCTCCGTAGCCGCGGGGTATTGCGTCGTCCGCCCGCCATTGGGGTTATGGCCGTCGCTGGAGGAGCTATCGGCGGACTACCGAACCGCCAAAGGCGAACAGCGCAATATTACCTTGTCGGACAGCGTCGCGCTCAAGCTGAACACCCAAACCAGCATCGCCGTCCGATCGTCGCAGGATGGTCCCCATATCGAACTGATCTCCGGTGAGGCCGCGATCGTCTCCACGCGTGAGCGAACAACCCCGTTGATTGTCGACGCCGCGGCAGGACGGATCACGGCCAATCGCGCAGACTTCAACGTGCGATGCCTCGATGGTGCCGTGTCGGTCTCCTGCATCGACGGCGCCATCGACGTCGCATCGCGTGGACGCAGCGTCGGAATCGCTAAAAACCAATTGGTATCGTACTCGCCAGCCGAGGGCTTGGGAGTACCATCACCTGTCGATGCTGCCGACGCGAAGGCCTGGCAAGAGGGACTCCTGGTTGTCCGCGATTGGCCGCTGAGCCGTGTGGTCGAGGAGATCAACCGTTATCGGCCCGGCAAGATTATGGTGATGGATTCTCAGCTGGGGCGTCGGATGATCACCGGGACATTCCATCTTGACCATCTCGACGATTTCATCGGCCAGGCCCGCGGCTTGTTTGGCGCCACGGTTCGATCCTTGCCGGGCGGTGTCGTGCTGTTGAGCTGAGGGCTTCGCGCCCGTCCGTAAGGCGCCGGTCGGGCCTCGGTCGCTCGCCGGACGCAGTCGTGTCGGACCTGCGCGTCGCGCCTCGGTGGCCCGCGATAATATCCGGGCCACGCCTAATATTCGGTTTGTCGAATTTTTTGATTCAGTCGTGCGGGGGCTCAATCGTCTTATGCAGCGAGGGGCCATGACCGCGGTGTTTCGCTGCGATGATGCGCCGCTGTATCAGGAGGCGAGCGGGCGTTCGTGCGAAATCGAAGTGGTTACGAGAATCGCGGACCTGCGTCCGCGTGCAGGGTATTGCTTTGCTCAAAGGCTGCGGCATTGGCGTTGGCGGGTGGCCTCGCCGTGGCGCATCCGGCGTGGGCAGCAAAGCCGGCCGCGGCTGAACCGGCTTCACCCGGCTCGAATGCAGGCAAGTCGCCGTCGCCACAAGCCCCGCAGACTTCAGCAGCAACGCCGCCGCAAAAACCGGCCGTGACGCCGCGTTTCGACATCGACGATTTCGCGGTGCAGGGCGCCGACAAGCTGCCGGAAATCGCCATCGAGGAAGCCATCTATCCGTTCCGGGGGCGGAACAAGAGCGCCGACGACGTCGAGAAGGCGCGGGCGGCGCTGGAGAAGGCCTACCACGACAAGGGTTATCAAACCGTCAGCGTCTCGGTTCCGCAGCAGAACGCGCAAGCCAAGGTCATCACCCTCAAGGTGGTGGAGTTGAAGGTCGGCCGGTTGCGGGTGAAGAACGCGCGCTATTTCGATCTCGACAAGATCAAGGACAAAGCAGGTTCGCTGCAAGAAGGCACCGTCCCGAACTTCAACGACGTCACCAAGGACATCGTCGCGCTGAACCAATGGCCGGACCGGCGGGTCACGCCGGCATTGCGTGCTGGCCGCCTCAACAGCACGGTGCATTACGACAATCTCTGGCAGCTCGGCCATTCCCTGAGTTTCAGCTACCAGGTCGCGCCGCAACGCCCGGGCGATGCGGAAGTGTTTTCCGGCTCGTACCTGGCCCGGGTTCCGAATGTCGACTGGCTCAGCGTGCTCTTCTACGCCGTGAAGTCGAGCAGCAATGTCGCGACCATCGGCGGCACGAATGTCATCGGCCCCGGCGAGATTTTCGGCGGCCGCGCGGTGATGACGCTGCCGACGCGGGACAATTTCTTCCACACGCTGTCGGTCGGACTGGATTACAAGCACTTCGATCAGACCGTAAAGCTCGGCACCGACGGGTTCTCGTCGCCGGTGACGTATTATCCGGTGGTCGCGAGCTACAGCGCGACGTTTCAGAATGAAAAGTTCACCACGCAGCTGAACGCGGCGGTGACCTACAATCTGCGGCCGCTGAGCGATGACGCGGCCGCGTTTGACAACAAGCGCTTCTTTGCTTCGCCGAGCTTCGCCCATCTCAACGTCGACCTCTCGCATACGCAAGAGTTGCCCGAGGGCTTCCAGCTCTACGGCAAGGTCCAGGGCCAGATTGCCGACGGACCACTTGTGTCGAGCGAGCAGTTCAGCGCCGGCGGTCTCGACACCGTGCGCGGCTATCTCGAATCCGAGACGCTTGGCGATGACGGCGTGGTCGGCAACATCGAACTGCGCAGTCCCAATGTCGGAGACTGGCTGCAGAAGCGCATGAAGGACGAGACCGGACAGGGGGCGCCACGCTTCAACACGTTCAACGACTGGCGCTTCTTCGCCTTCAGCGACGCCGGCCGGGCCACCGTGCTGCATCCGCTTTCGCAGCAACAGTCGCAATTCGATCTGTGGAGCTACGGCGTCGGCACCCGCTTCAAGGTGTTCGACCACGTCAACGGCATGGTCGCCTATTCGGTGCCGATGATCAGTCAGGCTTACTCGCAAGCCAATAATCCGCGCGTGAACGTCCGGATCTGGGGTGAATTCTAATGACAATGGGGTTGAACGATATGACTGGCGTGCGCCAATCGGCATTTCGGCGGGCGACCGCGAACATTTTGACGGGCCTGTTGTTCGGACTGGTGGCGGCGCTGACGCTGTGTCCGTCACCGGCGAAGGCGTGGTGGAACGACGACTGGCAGTTGCGCAAGAAGATCACGATCGACGCAAGCGCATCGGGGGCCAACATCACCGATCCGATCGGCACCACGCCGGTTTTGATCCGGCTGCATGTCGGGAACTTCCGGTTCGGCTCGGCCAAGGACGATGGCGGCGACCTGCGTTTTGTCGCCGGTGACGACAAGACGCCGCTCAAGCACCACATCGAGAAATACGATTCACTGCTCGGCGAGGCGCTGATCTGGGTCGGCGTGCCGAATGTGCAGCCGGGCGCCAAGACCGAGATCTGGCTTTATTCCGGCAACAAGAAAGCAATCGCGACCAGCGACCCCAAAGGCACCTACGATCCGGATACGCTGCTGGTCTATCATTTCAACGAGCGTGGCACGCCGTCGCTGGATTCGTCGGTCTGGGCCAACAACGCGCAAAGCGTCGGCCAGCCGGCGGATGGATCGATCATCGGCACGGGTTTGCGGCTCGACGGCCGCGCACCGCTGACGCTGCCGGCGGCGCCGTCGCTGGCGCTGGCGGCCAATGCGCCGTTCACCTGGTCGGCCTGGATCAAGCCGGCGGCGCTGCAACCCAATGCGGCGCTGTACAGCCGGCGCGACGCAACCACAGCTAACGGGCTCGTCATCGGTCTCGACAATGGTGCGGCGTTCGTCGAGGTCACCACTGCCGAAGCCGCGCAACGCAGGGGCGCCGGGGCGCCGGTTGCGGCCAACGGCTGGCATCACATCGCGGTGGTGGCGACCGACGGCCAGATCGCGCTGTACCTCGATGGTGCCCCCTATGCGTCGCTGAACGCGGCGTTGCCGGCGCTCACGAGCGTTGCCCTGATCGGGGGTGACACGCTGACCTCCAGTGCATCCCCGGTCGCTGCTGCGGCGGCCCCGTCCGCAACCACACAGCCGGAGCCCCCCGGCGTGCCGGCTGCGGACGGTGGCGCGGCGGCGACAACACCAGCCGATGCTGCCGCCGCGGCGCCCGTTCCCGTGGCCGCGATGGTTGGCTTCGTTGGCGACATCGACGAGCTGCAGATCGCAAAGCTGGCGCGGCCCGCAGGCTTCATCAAGATCGCCGCGATCGGGCAGGGGCCTGACCAGGCCAAGCTCGTCTCCTTCAGCGTCGACGAAGAAACCGCAAGCTGGCTGTCGGGCTATTTCGCGGTGATCCTGAAATCCGTCACGCTCGACGGTTGGGTCATCATTGGCATCTTGATGATTCTCGCCGTCATCAGTTGGGTCGTGATGGTCGACCGGGTCTCGTATCTGAACAGGCAGGCCAAGGCCAACGACCACTTCATGAAGAGCTTTCGCGAGATCGCTGCCGATCTCACGATGCTCGATCGCGGCGATGCTGATGACGTTGCGACTCTCGGCGGCCGGATCGGCGAGGCGGATGCCAAAATGATGCGGGCGTCCTCACTCTACCGGATCTATCACATCGGCGCCGCCGAAATCCGCCATCGCTTCGCCCAAAACGGCACACGCGCGCCGATCCTGTCGGCCACGTCGATCGCGGCCATCCGCGCCGCGCTGGACAGCGGTTACGTCAAGGAGATGCAACGGCTCAACCGGCTGATGGTGGTGCTGACGATTGCGATCTCCGGCGGACCGTTCCTCGGCCTGCTCGGCACCGTGGTCGGCGTCATGATCACCTTCGCCGCCATCGCAGCCAGCGGCGACGTCAACGTCAATGCGATCGCGCCGGGCATCCGCCGACCGGCTCGACCAGGTCGAACACAGCGTCGCGGCGGAGTAACGACGATGCAGATCCAGTCCGACTCAAAGCCATATGACGACATCAACATCACGCCGATGCTGGATCTCGCTTACGTCCTGCTGGTGATCTTCATCATCATGACCACGGCAACCGTGCAGGGTCAGAAAGTCAACCTGCCGAAGGCGTCGGCGGCACCGAGCCTTGCGACCCAAACCACCAAGGCGATCACGGTCGCCAATGACGGCAAGATCTTCCTCGACACCATCCCGGTCACGCTGGCCGAGCTCGAACAACGCCTGGTGCAGCAGAAGGCGCTGACGCCGGAGTTCCCCATCGTGCTGCGCGGTGACTCGCAGGCGCAATACCAGAACGTGATGGACGTGCTCGACCTCTTGGGCCGCGTCGGCCTGACCCAGGTCGGGCTCGCCACCAAGCCGCTCGTGAAGTGAGGAACCGATGAGCATCGCCATGGATAGGCCCGACCACATCCAGGGGAATCGGGCGATATGGTCCTGGTTCCGCGGTGCGTCGTGGTCCTTCGATCGCGCCGTTGACGAGCGTCTGTGGCGTTCGACCGCGGCGCTGGCGCGATGGCTCTCCTTTCCTGTTTGCGGCGATGCCAGACGTGAACCGCATCCCGTGCATGAGCCGGTCGTAAGTGAGCCGCGTGCCGCCGCGCAGATCGCCCCGCGACAGCACGCACGGGACGGCGTGAACAACAGTGGGGTGGACAGCGGTGTCGTTTTACAGTTCCCGATCCGGGGCGAAGCGCTGCTGGTCAAGCTTGCGGAGTTACTGCGGAGCCGGATCCCGGAACGGGGGCCACAGCGCGATCCGCTGCTGTTGACGATGTCGCGTTGCCCCACCTCGCGGCTGGCGATCGACCGCAGCACCTACATCGAATTCCAGGCCGGCCGGTCGGCGTTTTACGTGGCGATCGAAGCAGACTCCGACACCACGGTCACGCTCGACACCACCGACTTCGACACAGCCGTCCAGTTCGTCGTGCAATACGTCAACGGCAGGCTCTCCCAGCCCGAAGCCTTGGAGGCTGCATCATGAGCCTCCCGCCAAACGATCCAATCGTTCCGGCCACGCCGGATAGCGTCGCGCAGGGCAGGACCTCAGCCCCCGCGGACTCCCGCGACAACCGCAATCCATTTCTGCGCTACGTTGCGGCGCTGGCGGTCATCGCTGTGCTTCGCCACCGCCGCCGCAGATGCCCGAGCAAAAGATGGTCGAGCAGCCGAAGATGGCGGAACCGGAGTTCAAGGGAGACAAGCCACTCGACAGGCCGAAGGACGAGCCTGTCAAGGATGCCAAGAACAGTGAGCCTCCGGGACCGCTGTCGCTTGATGCCAAGGCCGTGGGCCCCGGCGACCTCTTCAACCTCGGCGGCAAACCGGGCGGCAATCCCTATGGCGGCGGAGGCGGCGGCAGCCGCTGGGGCTGGTACGCCTCGATCGTGCAATCCCAGATCGAGTCCGCGTTGCGCGCCAACAGCAGGACCCGCAAGGCGATCATGCAGGTGCAGATCCGATTGTGGGCCGACGGCTCCGGCCGCGTCAACCGGGTGCAACTGGTGTCATCGACCGGTGACGCCGAACTCGACGCCATTATCCGCAACGACGTGCTCGGCAGTCTGATGCTGCGTGAGCCGCCACCCAAGGACATGCCGATGCCGATGGTGACGCGGGTCACCGCGCGCCGGCCAAGTTAAGCCGCAAGCTGAACCTGCAAGCTGAGCCTGATTGTGATGACTTCACCCAAGACGAGACGAATAGAGGATCGCGGACTGATGTTTGAGACGAATGCAAATGCGCGCTGGCGCGCGCTGCCGCTCGCCGTATCGCTGTGCGCGCTGAGCTGCGCAGCTCCGGCTTTTGGCCAGACCGCTGTTGATCAAGCGACAGCGCCGGTCAAGAAGGCCGAGAAGGAGCACCCGGCCGTCTCGCGGGCCAAGCCGACCTCGCCGAACAGCATGGTTGATCTCGTCAATGTGCTGGTGAAGCAGGGCGTCCTGAAGGAGGACCAGGCCCAGGCGCTGATCAAGCATGCCGAGGATGAAGCCTATGTGTCGCGCCAGGTCGCGAAGGACGCCACCGCCAAGGCCGACGAAGCAGCGAAAGCGGCGAGTGCGGCGGCTTCAGCTGCAAATCCGCCTGGAACCCGACACGTGACCTATGTGCCGGAGATCGTCAAACGCCAGTTACGTGACGAGATTAAGCAGGAGGTGATGGCCAAAGCGCAAAAGGAAAACTGGGCGTCTCCCGGAGCCTATCCGGAATGGGCGCAGCGCATCCATTTCTACGGCGATTTCCGCGCGCGTTATCAGGGCAACTCCTTTCCGACAGGAAACGATCAAGCTGATGCCACGAATTTCAACGCCATCAACACCGGATCGCCCTACGATGCCAGTCAGGCCTTCGCGGCGTTTCCGCCAACCAATAATGCCACGCAGAATCGCAACCAGTTCCGCCTCCGCGCCCGGCTCGGCATGGAGGCCGATCTGTATAACGGCTTCACCGCAGGTTTGCGCATCGCCACCGGCGACAGCAATTCGCCGGTCTCCACCAACCAGACCT
>WNFI01197924.1_pt2 | contig 10271 bp, 10 predicted proteins | sample 5400471 | NCBI WGS metagenome assembly WNFI01 (sample SAMN13153348, study PRJNA577476) | soil metagenome | isolation source: 100 cm saprolite on Douglas fir-dominated hillslope | place: USA:California | collected 2013-09-17 | reverse complement strand
GTCACGATAAGGCAGATTGAAGAACGCAATTATCGAATATGTTTTATCGCTCGGAATCGCGGCAATACCCTGGTCTGCAGCAACGAACTGGGAATTACTTTGGTCGGCCTGGTACCCTGGATTGAGGGCGCCATCCGGTAGTTTGATAAACGGGATAGTCTTCCCGTCCGTTGAAATAATGACTGCTTGGTCGCCGCTGTTCGTAAAAGTATAAATTTCCAAGACCTGGACGGTGTCTGCAGTACTGAAGTCGGTATAAAGATGCACTTGGTTGAAGACCACCCTATGGAAATCGCTGGATGACTCATAGAGCTTGATCGGAGAGAGCAGAAGCTCCGTCTGGCCGGCGGCCGCGGTTGCGAACGCCGAGTGATATTTGATTCCCCCATAACTGGCCTCGGCGAGGAAGATCCGGTTGACCGGCATGGCTACATTCTCAAACTTGAAGCGGCCGTCCGGACCGGCGGTCGCGTTCAGCGTCACGACCTCCTGCGGGGTTGTAGATTGATTCGCGCCGTGATCGTAACCATGCAGAGTGACCATGGGGCTCGTGAGTGGCAAGCCGCCGCTTGCAAGAAGGACCGACCCAAGGACCGATCCAACACCTGGGATTCCGGGGGCGCTCGGGCTGCCAGGCGCGGCGGTGCCCGGTAACGGCCGAGTCCCGGCGGCGGCAGGCAGCGTGCCGGAGGAGGAAGCAGCCTGTGAGCCGCTCGCAAAAGACAACGTGCGAATATACGCCGCCACGGCAAAGGCCTGGTCATCCGAAAAGTTTTTTCCGAAAGCCGGGATGTCGCTGCTGCCGCTCTTGATCAAACGATACAAGTCCGCTTCGGAGAGGCCGGCCATTTTTTGTTGATCACTGAATTTGTCAGCGCATCCTCCACAATTTGCATCGAAGAGCGCCCTCCCTTGTGCGATCTGGTCGGAAGTGGTGTGGAGGCTGAGTACATACGCAACCACATCCCAGCGTTCCTGGTCGCTCAATGCTCCGATGAAAGGCGGCATGAAGCGGTCGAGATTTCCCTGTGAGACGATGCTGAACCACTGGGCCGGTGAGGCGGAACGGGCAACGTCTGGGAGACCGATGGCCGGGACACTGACCGGCAATTGCATGCTCTCTGGACCGTCGCCCAGCCCACGGTCGCCGTGGCAGGCAGAGCAGTGCTGTGTAAAGATAGCGGCACCGTTCTGAATGTCTGGAGCAGAGGCGGGGAACAACGCACCCAACGTGGGCAGGGGTGTGGGGGAGACGTAATCGGGAGGGGGAGTAATATCGGCAGCCAGAGAGAAATTGCAGCCGGCCAGCATCAGGGCAGCCACGATGATGATCTGGGCAGCGCCCAGTCTGACCCTTCTGTGAAAGAGTACTTTGCCCATCGCCCATCCCGCTGCGCGCGAGGATCTCAAGGCTCGGGTCATGAGCTGAGCGCTTTTCCGCAGTGCGGACAAAACTGGTCTGTGCTCAAAATCGGCTTCCCGCAGTTTGGGCAGAACCCGGCCGGTTGCGATCTGTGAATCTTGCGCCGCGCCGCAAGCATGGTTTCGATCTGCTCATCGGAGAGCGAGCTCGATCCAGAACGGGCAGCTGCAGCATCTTCCAACCGGGTCTCGGGGGTCGGTGAATTCTTTCTGACGAACTTCTGGGGCGCGAGCCCATCCAGCTCCTTCAAGATGGCCGCTCCTTTTTTCAAAAGCTCCCCGCGTTGAAGTGGATACTCCCCCTGTGGAATCTTGCCCAGCTTGTAATCAAAGTCGAGTTCCGCCAATGCGCTGATGATCCGATCCCGCTCGGCCATCAACGTTGAGAATTCAGGAGATTGTGTCTGCGTGGGCGCGTTGCGGTGGGTGATCAGCGGCGCGGCCAGGTATAGTCCCACGCCCGATAACAGGGCGATGAGCAGAAGAATGGCCGCCAGATCCATCGTTTCTCGTTATTGCAGCATCGGATCGATGACAGCCTTGATTTCGTCCATCGATGTGAAAGGCCCGATCTGCACATATTTGAGCACGCCGTTTTGGTCTAGGAAGTAGCTTTCCGGCACCCCTTTGATCCTGAACTCCTGGGAAAGGCTTGTACCCAGATCCGGTCCGTTTGCAAAGGTGATGCCGAACTTTTGAAGGTACGCTCGCGCTTCAGGTTCCGTATCCACATAATCGGCGCCGATGAAGGCTACTTGCCCACCGGGCCGGTAGAACTGCCAGGCTTGCTCGAGCGCCGCGGCTTCCTGTTCACATGGCTTGCACCAGGAGGCCCAGAAATTGATCATCACCACCTTACCATTCAAGGAAGCAAGATCTGACGTCGTCTTACCATTGAGCTCGTAACCACTGTATAAAGTTACCTGAAAGTTCTGGATGTGGGTCCCAGGTTGGACACTTCCCTGCTGAGAATTATTCAGGCTGACGGCGACCACCACAAGCAATCCGACCAGGACAGCCCAGATAATGATCTGTGCCCAGAGCGGTACGCCGCGCTTTTCCCCGGTCCCACGAATGTTTTTGTCCATGCATCACTCCAAAACTGTCGGTCTCCCATCCGATCTGCGCGGGAAGAAGTCCCGGGATCGGGCGAATCTATTTTCGCTTCCTCAGCTCGTCTTCCAACCTTGAAACATACTCGAGATCCGGCGCCTCTTTATCCTCTACGGATGCGGCTCGCTTTCGCGTCGTTTGCGTCCAGGCACTCAAGATGCGTAAGAGAACGAAAGCTCCCAGGAGGATCAGGAGCGGAGGCAGTACATATACCAGCCAATTGAGCCCGGTCGCCGGCGGTTCGCTCAGGACGCGCGCCCCATATTGAACCACAAAATATTGCTTGATCTGCGCCTCCGTCCAACCCTGCTCCAGTTTCAGGCGTATCAGATCGCGCCATTGCCGGCAGGCTTCCGTTGGACACACATCCAGCGGAGTGTTTTCGCAAACCGGGCAATATAACTGGTGAGCAATCCGGTTGACCTCATCATCCGTGGCCGTTGCACTTTGGGCATAAGCCCGGCTCGCCGATACACCCGCCAGGATCAACAGGGCGGCAAGGATTGTCGAGCAATAGATAGGGAGTTTCGGACTTTTCAAGCCGCGCCACGCCTCCTGCATTGATGATTGATTCCCTGTCCTAGTCGGCTGCGCTGGTTTGCGGAACCCGCTCCACGGGCGCGGGAACATAGTCCATATCGCGATCGGGCCAGGCGGCGATCACAATTCCGGCCAGGAACACAAGGGCACCCAACCAAAGCCAGTTGACCAGCGGATTGACGAAGATCTTAAAGGTGGCGCCGCTGGCGGTGGCGGGCTGCCAATCGACCAGCAGCACGTAGAGATCATCCTTGAGTGTCGAGCGGTCCGCGGGAATGGTCATGGTCTGCTGCACATCGGGATAATAATCGATGCGCGGGTAGAGCTCGCCCAGATAATTTCCATTATTGTCGTACACCCCCACGACCGCCCGCGTTACCGTGCGATTATCAGGTCCCGCAAACTGTGCGATCGATTCGTACTTTAGCGAGTAGTCACCGAGTTTCAGGGAACCGTTTACCGGCAGGGTGCCCTGAGTCTGGATCTGAAATGCATTAATACCGAGGATCCCCAGTGCCATCAACATCATGCTCATGTGGATGATGTAACCCCCGTAACGGCGGCGGTCCCGGCCAAACAGATTCCAGAGCGCGGCGAGATAATTCTCCCCGGTAGCCTTGGATCGTGCGTTCATCGCGCGCCAGAATTCGTACAGGGTGACGAGCAGCACAAGCGCGATCAGATAGAACCCAAGGAGGGCTAAGCCATTTTGGGTATAGGTAAAATACAAAACGATGGTGACAAGCAAAGCTGCCAGAGCCGATTTCCAGAGGACCCGACCGATGGTGTACACGGTCGAGCGCCTCCAGGTCGATAAGGGTGCGATCCCCATCAGGAACATGAGTCCTGCAAAGATGGGCGTGGTCGCCCGGTCGTAGAACGGTGGACCGACCGTAACCTTTTGCCCGGTGACGAGTTCGGAGACCAGCGGGAAGATCACACCCCAAAAACAAACTACCAGGATACTGATAAAGAGCAGATTGTTCAGCAAAAAGAGAGCCTCGCGTGAGAGCAGCGATTTCATCTCGGTCTCACCGCGGAGTTCAGGCCAGCGGCGGATCAGGAGGGCGATAGAGATTGAGAAGGTAACGCCGATAAAGACAAAAAATGCCGGACCGATTGCGCTTTGAGCAAAAGCATGGACGGAGGAGAGCACCCCTGAGCGGGTCAAGAAGGTTCCGAATATCACCAGCGAGTACGTCAGAATGATCAAAATCATGTTCCACTGTTTGAGCAGGCCTTGTTTTTCCTGGATCATCACCGAATGCAAAAATGCTGTGCCGGTAAGCCAGGGCATCAGGGCGGCAATCTCAACCGGGTCCCAACCCCAGAACCCTCCCCACCCCAGGACATCATATGCCCAGCGGCTGCCAAGAACCAGTCCGAACGATAGGAAGAACCAGGCCCACAGGGTCCAGCGCCGGGTGATGCGGATCCAACGGTCATCGTTTCGACCAGTGACCAGGGCCGCGATGGCGAATGCGAAGGGGATCACAAAGGAAACAAAACCCAGATACAACATGGGCGGATGGATGATCATGCCGGGATGGCGGAGCAGTGGATTGAGGCCGCGCCCATCGGCGGGAAAATACGCGCTGGTAATTCACGATCGCGATCCCATTTCCGAAGCGTCACCAGAGAGGCAAAAGACGACATGAGCCAGGACCAGAAGACGAGCGAGCCCGCCTGTCCACCCCACCAGGCCGTAACTTTGAGGTAGGTGGGCATTTCCAGACTGGTGACCTGGTATACGAATGAAACTTCAAAATGATTATTGACCAGGAGATAGATCAAGATCCCGGCGGAGAGGCTGATGAGTGGCCAGAGCAGCAGCATCGCCCGCCGGGCAGACTCGATCCAAGCAGCCCTTTTGGATAGGGCTCCATAGCTGGCCGCGCCGACACTATAGACGGCAACCATGAACGCGACCACGATGATCCCAAACCCAATTTCAGCCAACATGCATGCTCCCTAGAAGAGAAGACCTGGCGGGTTGAAGTCCGCATCAGGTCTTGTGTGATCAACCACCAGTTTGATTGGGTACCGCATCCTGATATTTTGTTGGACACTTCAGGAGCAGTTCATCCGCATGGAAGACGCCGTCGGAACCGAATTGCCCTGTCATAATTGCCTGGGCTTCATTCTTGAGCAGATCGGGTTTTGGCCCGGTATAGGTAATCTTAATGCGGGGACGATTCACATCGACGACTGCTTCGTGCAGTACAACGGCCAGGCCGCCTTGTGCAGTAATCAGATTATTATCTCCCGGGACGTTTGCAACTTCAAAAGTCAACGTCAGTGATTGAGGATCATACTGAATCGTATTCCCAACCACTGCGCCGGAGACCCGCAGGTTTTTGCCGATGATGCTCGTACCCTGGGCTTTCAATTCGTCCACCGTCATAAAATACTGAGCATTGGCCTGTGTCGAGGAGACGATCAGATAAACAACCGCCGCGACGATCACCAAACCGCCGATCATGAATTTCCTGCGTCCCATGCCTCCGCCTCCGCCTGCGAAACTAGATTGCTCGAACCCTTTTGGATTCTACATGTCGAGATTAATAGATGCTGAAAACTCAACCGCCTGCCGCCAAATCCGTCTCATTTTATCCTATTTGCAAACTCCCGCGTTCGGGGGACCACGCCCGGTGCATCAACGAATCGGCTGAAACTCCGTCACAAAGATATTTCTAGTTCGTTACGGCTTGTGGTGGCGCGCGGCGCAGATCTGAGCCTACTCCGGTGGGAAAATTTCGTCGGTCGGGGCAAACGAATCGAGTATGGCAGATCGAGTTCAATGGTAAGATGCTCATAACTATTCCGTGCGGTCTGAAGGCGGTAGGATCTCTCGTGACCGAACTGTTCTGAAAAAGAGAAGACTTTTCTGACCCGGATCTGGAGTTGTCAATGAGGATCGTTTCACTTCTGCCCAGCGCAACGGAGATCGTTTGCGCCCTGGGTTTGCAAGACCAGCTGGTAGGGGTCACTCACGAGTGCGATTTTCCTTCCTTCGTCCGGCAGCTGCCGAAGGTAACCCATACTCTCATCCCGGTGGATGCCCCCAGTGCCGAAATCGATCATTTGGTGCGGGAGAGGCTGCGAGCGGACCAGGCACTGTACAGCCTTGACCTGCCCATGTTAGAGAAGCTTCGACCTGACTTGATCGTGACGCAGGCGCTGTGCGATGTTTGCGCAGTCGCCGAGGACGAAGTGCGAGCAGCAGCTTGTTTGCTGCCGAACGGTCCCCAGGTGATCAATCTGGAACCGCAGTCTCTGTGGGAAGTCTTAGAATCGATTCGGGAGGTTGGCAAAGTTGCCGGAGTCGAAGGGAAGGCGGACCAGGTTGTGAAAGATTTATCGCAGCGGGTGGAAGCTGTGGCGAACCGGACGGCCGGAATTCAGAAGAGACCCCGGGTCGCTCTGCTGGAATGGCTGGATCCGCCGTTTTCTAGCGGCCATTGGAGTCCTGAGTTGGTCCGGATGGCGGGGGCGGTAGACGGCTTCGGCCGGGAGGGGCAGCCTTCACGAATGCTGAGCTGGAACGAAGTGCTCGATGGGCGGCCGCAGGTCATTTTCATTGCATGCTGCGGCTTCAGCATGGAACGCACCATGGAAGATGTGGTTCGGTTGCCGTCCACCATTCCAGGTTGGCAAGACTTGCCCGCAGTTTCCTCACAGAGAGTATATGTGGTTGATGGCTCGAACTATTTCAGCCGCCCGGGGCCGCGCCTGGTCGATAGCCTGGAGCTACTGGCCCATGCATTGCATCCAGAGGTGCACCCGCTGCCCCCTGGATTGCCGAACCCCATTTCGGTGTATGCTGCCCCGGCAGCTGGCCAGGTCGTCTAGGTCTCAAGTGAATGTCGCAAAAAGTCCTTGTTTCATGGAGCTCAGGGAAGGATAGCGCGTGGGTACTTCACGTGCTTCGCCAACAGACGACCGTGGAGCTGGTTGGCCTGCTGACCACCCTTAATGAAACTGCGGACCGCGTCTCGATGCACGCGGTCAGGCATTCGTTGGTGGAGGCTCAGGCCCTGGCTACTGGCCTGCCTCTATGGCCGGTCCCGTTGCCTTTCCCGTGTTCCAATGCCGAATACGAGAGCAGGATGCACCAGGCGATCAGCCGTGCGGGCGAGGAAGGCGTTACGCATATCGCCTTCGGTGATCTCTTCCTGGAGGATGTGAGGCGGTACCGGATTCAGCTGCTGGCCGGAACCGGAATCGAGCCGTTATTTCCGCTATGGTGTTCACCGTCGGCTACCCTGGCTCTTGCTCATACGATGCTGCAAGCCGGCTTGAGGGCGGTGCTCACCTGTGTTGATCCCAATCAACTTTCAGAAAATTTTGCAGGGCGTGCCTACGACCTCAGCTTGCTCGCTGATCTGCCCGCCGGGGTTGACCCATGCGGTGAACGCGGGGAGTTCCACACCTTCTGCTCGGCGGGACCGATGTTCGCCGCCGACATAGCTGCTGAGGTTGGAGAAACCATAGCGCGCGACGGTTTCTACTTTACCGATCTACTGCCGGCAAATGCCTCTTGACTCATTTCACCACCTGACATAGAATATTCTCAATCAAATAATAAACGTTGACGAGGACGAGTACATTTCAAGGCGGTTTTTAGAGAGCCTGGTGGAACAAGGTGTAAGCCGGGCAAATGCGCAGAAATCGAATGGCCCTCCGAGTTAAAAGGACGAAATCCTGAGCAGTCGCAGGAAATTAGCCCAATTCGGTAACTCCCGTTATAGAGTGAAGGTATGACTGCCATATCGATGGCGGCGTACCTGAGAAGAGTGAAGCTGGCGTTGACCCTGTTGCATCAGAACAGGGTTTATTTTTTTCCAGCGGCAAATTGGGTGGCACCACGAGAGTCCCCTCTCGTCCCTGTGGACGGAGGGGATTCTTTTTTAATCGGCCGCCCCAGGCAACGCCGTCCAAATTCAATTTCGTGGAAGGAAAGAGCCCATGCTCGCAGAGACCACCACAATGCAGACGATCGTTCGGGAAATCCCGGCTGACCTCGAGACACCCACCAGCCTCTACCTGAAACTGCGCGGGCAGGGCCCTTCATTCTTATTGGAATCGATCGAGGGAGGAGAGAGGATCGCACGCTATTCATTCATCGGCATCTCGCCGCGGGCACAATATATCCTGCGGGCGAATGAAGTCGAGGTCATCGAAGGCGATCTTCACCATATCATCACATTGGATCCGGGTGCGGATCCCACCCGGTTCCTCCAATCAGAACTGCGGCGCTACCAGACCGTCCCGCAGACTGGACTGCCGCGCTTCATCGGCGGCTTGGTGGGGTATTTGGGGTATGAGTCGGTGCGCCACTTCGAGCCGACGCTGGCCTCCAAGCTGCACGCCTCGGCTTTGCCGGACGGCATCTATTTGATGACCGATACGGTAGTTGCCTTTGACCACGCGCGCCGCAGCTTGTTCCTGATCACGAATGTCCAGGAAAGTGAGGTCGATTCCGCGAACCGCCGGCTCGATGAAATTGCCACGCTGATCGACCGGCCGCTTCCGTCCTCGGGACCTCGCAGCGTTGCTGGATCCAGCACCCATTCCAATCTCTCGCCAGAGGTGTTTCATCGGATGGTTGGGACCGCCAAAGAACATATCGAGGCGGGTGACATTTTTCAGGTAGTGCTTTCGCAGTGTTTCAGCCGCGAATCGCAGGCGGATCCTTTTGATGTGTATCGCGCCGCTCGACGGATCAATCCATCCCCGTACATGTTCTTTTTTGATTTTGGAATCGTAGACGGCTCGCCCTTCATCCTGACCGGGTCTTCCCCGGAGGTTTTTGTCCGCCTGGAAGGACGGACTGCCTCCCTGCGACCGATCGCAGGAACCAGACCTCGAGGCACGGACGCCGCATCCGACTCGAGGCTTGCTCAAGACCTATTGGCCGACCCAAAGGAACGCGCGGAACATGTGATGTTGGTCGATCTGGGACGCAATGATCTGGGCCGAGTCTGTGAATATGGGACAGTCAAAGTCACCGAGTTCTTCAGCGTGGAGCGTTATTCGCATGTCATGCACATCGTCTCGAACGTCGAAGGCACCCTGCGCCCCAACCTGACCGCGTTCGATCTCGTCCGCGCAGCGTTCCCCGCAGGAACAGTCAGCGGCGCGCCGAAGGTGCGCGCAATGGAAATTATCGCCGAACTCGAATCCGACGCCCGCGGCCCTTACGCCGGAATGGTCGGCTATTTTGGATTCGACGGCGCTATGGATACGTGCCTTGCGATCCGCACCATGCTCGGGCAGGGCAAGACGTTCAGCGTGCAAGCCGGTGCGGGAGGGCCCCCACGCCTCAATATTTGAATCCAGGAGGGCAGCATGCTTGTGTTGATCGATAATTATGACTCCTTTACATACAATCTCGTTCAATATTTCGGCGAATTGGGAGCCCAGCTGCGAGTCTTTCGCAATGACCAGGTCGGCGTAGAAGACCTGGAAGAACTGAACCCAACCCACCTGGTGATCTCACCCGGTCCGGGAAGGCCGATCGAGGACGGCGGCGTTTCGGCCCCTGCGATGAGCCACTTCAGCGGAAGGATTCCAATCCTGGGTGTCTGCCTGGGCCACCAGTGCCTGGGAGCCATTTATGGCGGAAGGATAGAACGAGCGTCTCAGCTGATGCACGGAAAAATCTCCCCCGTCACCCACAACGGGCAGGGCATCTTTGAAGGAATTCCTTCCCCTTTCGAGGCGATGCGGTATCACTCCCTACTGGTCAACAGCCCGCTGCCCGCGGAACTGGAAGTCACGGCGACAACCGTCGGGGGCGAGATCATGGGCTTGAAGCATCGCGAGCACCCGTCCTTTGGCGTCCAATTCCACCCCGAATCCATCCTCACCCAACATGGAAAAAAACTTCTCAATAACTTTCTGCAACTGTGATTGCGGATCGTATAAGGAGATCAAAATGTTGAAACCCTTTATTGCCAAAGTCATTAATCGCCAGGATCTTTCCAGGGAAGAAGCGCAGGAGGCCATGAACATTATCATGACCGGTCAGGCCAGTCCTGCACAGATCGGCGCCTATCTGATCGCCTTGCGCATGAAGGGCGAAACCGTCGAGGAGATCACGGGTTCTGCTCTTGCCATGCGTGCGAACAGCCTCAAGGTGAAGGTGGCGGATCGATCCGTGCCTCTTTTTGATACCGCAGGGACAGGCGGGG
>WNFI01399444.1_pt1 | contig 10272 bp, 10 predicted proteins | sample 5400471 | NCBI WGS metagenome assembly WNFI01 (sample SAMN13153348, study PRJNA577476) | soil metagenome | isolation source: 100 cm saprolite on Douglas fir-dominated hillslope | place: USA:California | collected 2013-09-17 | reverse complement strand
GGTTACTATAAAAAGCGATGTAAGTAATCCGGATGATGTTAAAGCACTTTATGAGCATGTCGCTAAAGATTATCCCAGCCTCAATGTTTTAATTAACAACGCAGGTGTTATGATCGAAATAAATTTGCAAAAACACCAATTATCTGCAACAGATTTAACCAAAGAAATTGATATCAACGTAAAAGGAACCATTTGGATGAATGATGCGTTTATTCCTTTACTAAAGAAAAATAGAAATGCAGCAACAGTTACCGTATCATCGGGGTTAGCATTTGTTCCATTGGCAATTGCGCCGGTTTATTGTGCTACCAAAGCGGCACTGCATTCATATACCTTATCACTAAGAGAACAACTTAGGAACACGGATGTGAAAGTGTTTGAATTAGCACCTCCGGCAACCGAAACAGAGTTGCTTACCGTTTTTAATGAAGAGGATAAGAAAGGAGTATCCGTAATGTCTGTTCAGGCAATGGTGGCAAGTTTTTTTAAAGGACTTTCGAACGATAAATTTGAAATATGTCCCGGTCAATCCAGTCAGTTGAGATTTATGAGTCGGTTTTTTCCGAGTTTTATTTTAAAACAATTGAGTAAGCCTGTAACCCGAATGCATGCTGCTAATTAGTTGCTGTGGATACCAATGCCTCTTCATAAGACAAATAGGTGAGAATTTAAAACAAAAAAATAATGACATTAGAACAAATCAAACAGAACATCCAGGGCGAATGGGTAAGTATTGCGCCCGAAATCTGGCCGAGCGCCGTCAGTAATATTCTCATGTTTAAATATTTACGTAAAAACGTTGCACATAATTCTACTTTTGTATCACTGACTTTGCCTGGACCGGAAGTAATTTAGGGTCATTAACGCCAAAAAATGCATCCATGATACACTACAAAAGCATATCGGAGTTTCACAAAACAATCGGCCATCCCCCGCCAGAACATCCGTTGCTGAGTCTGATTACCCGTGAGGAACTGACCAGTTGTTCTATTGGGGAAAGTGAGTTCACCGGGGACTTTTACATCATATCGTTTATAAAAATACGTGCCGGAAAAGTATTTTATGGCAGGACTAAATACGACCACGAAAACGGTTCGATGTTTTTCATGAAGCCTCGCCAGGTAGTCGAAATAAAAAACATTGAGCTCACCGAAAAGGCTTTTATGATCTTTATCCACGAGGACTATCTTTTGGGACACAGTTTGCATGAAGAAATCAAACGTTTTGGTTTCTTTGATTACGAAACCAACGAAGCCGTACACCTTGCCGAGCGGGAAGAACAGATCATGTGGGACCTATACAACAAGATCCAGCGGGAATACACCAACAATGAGGACGAGTACAGTAAGGACATCATCCTGACCCACATCGACTCCATCCTCAAATATTCACAACGGTTCTATAAGCGGCAGTTCATCAACCGCACCACTTTATCAAGAACCCTGGTTTCCAAATTTACGGACATCCTGACGACCTATTTCCAAAAGTACGATCCCCTGGACTCCGGCCTGCCTACTGTAAAGTTCATGGCTTCCAGGCTCAACATGTCATCCCGTTATCTCAGTGACCTGCTTAAGCAGGAAACCGGCAAAACCGCGCTGGATCACATTCACATCTTTTTAATTTCTGAAGCGAAAAACCTGTTACGTGCATCGGAAAAAACGATTGCAGAGATTGCATACAGCCTGGGATTTGAGAACCCCTCGTACTTTTCCAGGTTGTTTAAAAAAGAAACCGGCATCAGTCCGATCGAATTTAGGGAACAACTTTTAAATTAAAGATATTCCCTCCTATTTGGGCATTGTGAGGTAGCTCGAATTACGCGGACATGAAATTCTCCTGGGTTAAACAATAATAAAAATGAAAAAAATAATCGACAAAAAAAAGTTTGGCCCCTGGGCCATCATAACTGGAGCATCATCAGGTATCGGCGAAGGATTTGCCCGGCAACTTGCAGCAGACGGCTTGAATGTGGTGCTTGTAGCAAGGCGAATTTCTCTTCTGGTAAAGCTCGGTGATGAGCTGGCAAAAAAATTCAAAATTAAGTATCGTGTCATTGAAGCTGATTTATCAGAAGAAATGGCTATCAAGAAAATTACCGATGCGACCGACGACCTTGAAGTGGGCCTCTTGATTTCCAATGCCGGAGCAGGATATCCCGGGAGATTTTTCGCTGCTGAAGAAGCTGACCATAGGTATATTTTACAACTCAATGTAACTTCTCATGTGAGCCTCACACATTACTTTGGAAGAAAAATGGTGGCGCGAAATAAAGGCGGAATTGTGTTAACCGGGGCAATGGGAGCTACCCATGGAGTTCCTTATATGGCAAATGCAGGGGCAACAAAGGGATACATTTCAACCTTAGGGAATGGTCTGCATACTGAACTTGAGGAATTTGGCATCCACATGACGGTACTACTTACAAGCCCGATCGATACGGCAAATATGACTTTTGGCAAAGTTGGCTTTACTAAAGAAAACGCGCCGGTGCAACCTATATCCGTGGAACAGTGCGTAAGTGAAACGCTGTTAGCGCTACGTAAAAACAAAATAACTGTTATACCAGGCCTTAAATTTAGAATCATGAACACACTGACGCCAGGCATTTTATCACGGGCAATGATCAGAACATTTATGAAAAAGAACAAAGTTATTGTTTAACGGAAAAATATAATTTACCAAAATGAATTAAACCAGCAATGCATCCAATGAAAAAAAAATTGTTTTTCAGGTAACAACAACTATGATGGCAATCGCATATTTTATAATCGGGTTAAGTCAAAGGCAATTTAAAGCAGGAAATGCCGCTCTTGGTTCTCCCATGTGCTAGTAAGAATCCAGCATTCTTGTGTGTCATAGTGCGTGTCTTTTAGGTATCAAAAATAGGCGAGAAAGCATAAATAAGCGGGGAAAATGCGGCACATAGAAATAAAAAAGCCTTGTAATCATTTGATTATCAAGGCTTTAAAAGTGCGCGGGAAGAGATTCGAACTCTCACGCCCTTTCGAGCGCTACCACCTCAAAGTAGTGCGTCTACCAATTTCGCCACCCACGCATAACTTACCGGGTCAAAATTTTGAAGTGGCTGCAAAAATAGGGTTTTCAGTCAAATTTTCAGCCGATCCGGCCTATTTTCTCAGGACGATCCGGAAGGTGGTGCCTTTTCCCGGTTCTGAATGCCGGACGAAAAGCTCCCCTTTATGGTATTGCTCGATAATGCGTTTGGAGAGGCTTAATCCCAGTCCCCAGCCCCTTTTTTTGGTGGTAAAGCCGGGTTTGAAGACCTTTTGAAGGTTTTTGGCGGCAATGCCTTTGCCGGTATCGGCTACATCTACCAGGATCTCTTTCTCCGACTCCTGGATAGTGACTGTGATATTGCCTTTCCCATCCATGGCGTCCAGGGCATTTTTTAGCAGGTTCTCGATCACCCAGTCGAATAAAGGTCCCGAAATCCGGACAAAAAGCTGCTCCTGGCCGGTGGGGATTTGTAAGCTGAACTGTACCCTTCCGGCGGCCCGTTTCTTTATATATTCCACCATATTCCGGATCTGCCCGATCAGGTCCTTTTCTTCCAGCTGCGGTTTGCTTCCGATCTTGCCGAACCGGTCGGATACCAGCTTCAGCCTGTCCACGTCTTTTTGTATTTCCTGAACCGTCCTGGGATCCGTATTGCTTTCTTTCAGCATCTCCACCCAACCTTCCAGAGAAGAGACCGGAGTACCCAATTGATGGGCCGTCTCTTTGGCCATGCCCGCCCAGAGCTGGTTGGTGGTAGCCTTATTGCGGATCGTAATGGAATACAGGGTAAAAAAGATGAAAAGGGCTACGATGCACAACTGGACCAGGGGATAGTACCTTACCTGGTCCAATAAAGTGGTATGGCCATAATAATAGCGGTTGGCGATATAAGGGGTGTCGCTGAGCTTAATTTCCAGAGGGGTATTTTCGGACCTGAAATTTTTAAGCTCGTGATAGAGATAGTTTTTGTCTATGGAAGCCCGGGTGGAATCCAGGTTGATATAGTCTGTGATACTATCTGCCTGGTTGGTTTCGATGATCGGGATAGACTGCTGCCCGTTCCGAATGAGGTTGGGGAGGGTGAGGTCCATGCCGGGGTTTTTAAGGATCGCATTGCTGGCGGCTACCCACTGCTCCACCTTTTGGCGTTCTTCCCCCGCGATCTTTTTAGCCAGGTATTGGGAGTAGAAGATCGTAGCGCTTACGATAATAATGGCGATAAGGGCTAATAAAGACCTCCAGTTAAGCAATGATCGAATCATAGACCGAATTTATAAAAACCACTCCACTAAATCCCTATTCCCTTATTTTTGGGCTTTATTTATTAACCAATATTGTGTAGTGCCGACAATAGCTATTGTTATTCTGAACTGGAACGGACGTAAGCACCTGGAAACATTTCTCCCTTCTGTAGTAGCCAGCACCTGCCCTGCCAAAGAGGTGATTGTCGCCGATAATGCTTCAACGGATGACTCCGTACTCTTCCTAAAGGAGGCTTACCCCCAGCTGCGGGTGATCTCCCTGGACCGGAACTATGGGTTCGCAGGGGGATATAATGAGGCGTTAAAACAGGTGAAAAGCGATTATTATGTGCTGCTAAACTCCGACGTGGAAGTAGAACCCGGCTGGATAGAACCTATAATTGACCTGATGGAGAAAGATTCTTCCATCGGTGTCTGCCAGCCCAAGCTTCGTATGTATTCCAATAAAGAGTTATTTGAATATGCCGGGGCCGCCGGTGGCTGGCTGGATTGCTTCGGATATCCTTTTGCCAAAGGACGGATCTTCGACGTCTGCGAGAAAGACGAGGGACAATATGATGCTGTCGAACCGATCTTCTGGGCCAGCGGGGCGGCGATGTTCGTACGGGCCAACCTTTATCATGAACTGGGGGGGCTGGATAACTACTTTTTTGCCCACCAGGAGGAGATCGATTTTTGCTGGCGTGTCCAGCTGGCCGGCTATAAAGTATATACCTGTCCTACCTCTGTGGTATATCATTTGGGCGGTGGTACCCTGCCTAAAGGCAATGAAAGGAAGGTTTTTCTGAATTTTCGGAATAATCTCATTATGCTGGCCAAGAACCTCCCGCCGGGGCAATTGGCCTGGAAGATCCCATTTCGGTTCTTCCTGGATAGTATTTCGGCCTGGAAATCCCTTTTTGCAGGGGAGGGGATCTATTTTGCGGCTATCCTGGAGGCGCATCTGGCCTTTATTAAATGGGTGTTGTTCAAGCGGAAACAAAGCGTTTTCCCCAAAAAAAGGCAGGGAACCCTCTCTGGCTGGTACCTGCATAGTATTGCCTGGCAGTATTTTGTGGCGGGAAGAAAAACTTTTAGGGAAATAATGAAGGACAAAAGCTGATTTTTTCGATCAAACCATTATTTTTGCCTAGCAATTAAATAGTTATGGATCAAACACAAGAGATCGTTAAAGACCCCAAATTGAAAGACATTGCCTATAGCTGGGTAAATTCTTCCGTTTTCTTATTTTATTTGCAGGTGTTTTGCATAGTTGCTTTTTTGGTTGGCGGCTGCTATGGATTGTATGTGCATCGCTATAAGGGCAAGCCGGAAGTGAATGTTCCTGGCAATACTCTTTATACGCCCCAGTATAAGTAAAAAAAGCACGAAAAATTTTTTCAGGAATTATACATTCCTTATTTTTGCAACCCCAATTAAAATCAGCAGGACGAAGAGGGAAAGTGCGGGGGGAATAAAAAGTAAGGCAATTCATTAGTTCTTTTGATATTTTTTATAATGCGGAAGTAGCTCAGTTGGTAGAGCGCAACCTTGCCAAGGTTGAGGTCGCGGGTTCGAGCCTCGTCTTCCGCTCAAAAATTCCATCCGCGGGTCTAATTGACTTTGGCAGGTGGAATTTTTAGTTTAGAGTTTGCCGGAAAGCCGGATCGGGCGATGTCCGGTGGTGAACAAAGGCCATAGGCCGAAGTTTAAAGAAACACAGATACCTGGGTGGCGGAATTGGTAGACGCGCTGGACTTAAAATCCAGTTTCCCGCAACGGAAGTACGGGTTCAACTCCCGTCCCGGGTACAACTTGAAACCCTCTCTGGTAGAGGGTTTCGTCGTTTTTGGATGCTCCTGTTTTAGTTAATTGTCCGACCCGTTTTTCTTCTTGGGTCGAACATACTTAATATATTATGAGAGAGTGCTTAGAATTAAGATAATTGAGCATGAATTAATATATCATTTTTCTGGGCCTAACTTTTATTTTTTATAGAATACCAGGTTCCTTTACCTGTACCGTTTTGTTGCAGATAATTCTTTTCAACCAGATTTTCAAGATGCCTCTTGATGGTGTTTCGGTTGGCATTCGTGAGGGTGACAATTTCTTTGACTGTAATACGCCCACGGGATTTTACCAATTCAAGAATTTGCAAGGACAATTCCGGCAATTGCGTTAAAAGGAGCTTTTCCCGTTCCAGCTTTCCTTCAAGACGTTGTTTTTGGCGTTGCAAGGCTTTAAGAAAGAACAGCACCCAGGGTTGCCAATTAGGATTTTCTGTTTTTAATGTTCCCTGCGTTTGCCGGAGAGACAGGTAATAACCTTCTTTGCTCTGCTCAATCACGGCTTCAAGAGAGCTATAAGGAACATACGCATAATTATTTTTAAGCAAGAGATAGGTTGTCAAAACCCTGGATATACGTCCGTTCCCATCCTGAAAGGGATGTATTGCCAGAAATTCGACAACAAAAATCGCTGTAATAAGCAAGGGGTGTAATTGCTTTTCGGCGAAGGCTTCATTAGACCAATCGACTAGTCTTTGCATGCGGAATTGAGTTTCAAACGGGCTGGCCGTTTCAAAGACAACCCCGAGGCTTTTACCATCGGATCCGAAGGCTTCCACGTGATTAGGAGACTCCTTGTACTGTCCTCGATGCCAGGTATCCTTTTCGCTGTATTGTAAAAGTTCAGCATGTAATTGCTTGATGTAGCTTTCCGTCAATGGTATAACGTCATGGTTCTGAAAGATCAGGTTCATAACATCGGAATATCCGGCAACCTCCTGTTCATCCCTGGTGGAAAATTTCTTGATCGAAAGGTTGCTAAGCAGGGCCTCGACTTCTTTATCGCTAAGCTTGCTGCCTTCAATACGAGTGGAGGAGCCGATACTTTCAATCGTGGCGACCTGTTTTAAGGCGGTCAACTGTTCAGGGGCCAATTGCCCCAAAGCCCGCCAAGCTCCTTTAAACTCATCAATTTCAGAGATAAGGGCTAATATGTCGGAAGTAATAACCAAAGATTGTGTGTTCATATCCATATTTATACCCATAAATATCCAGAAATCAACAAATATCCATAAATATATCCATAAATATCCAAAAATGGTTACGCTTAACCACATAGTTTAAGCTGGGGATCTCCGAGCTTGGCGATCTCGGGGCTATCCTTCCAAAGCGCCCATTCCACACCAAAACGTCATTCCGGCAAATAGCTAAAAACCAGAAAATCAACCATTAATCGGTTAAATAATTCCCCCGTCCCGGGTACGAAATGGCAATCTCTGCCAAGTCTTAAGATGACTAAAACCCACTACAGAACATAGCTGTAGTGGGTTTTCCCTTTTTCTTCAACGTTTTATCCCCCGTTAATTATTGACAGTTGTGTTACAGTTTGTGACACGGTTTTGCGGCACACGGGTTGGTTTTTGCAACCTCCTGAGAATCTCGTTTTGCGAACTCAAAATTGAACCCAGTGTTGTCGGCTAAAGTCAAAGTAAAACACAACTGGAGAAACGCGGTCAACAGTCCCGGTCGTTATCCAATACCCTTGGAAATCTACGTCCGGCGAAAACGTCGCTACTATCAGATTGAAGTACCCGGTCGAACTGGCTGTATTTAATATAAGCTATTATGCGCTTATCTTCCAGCCACTGGTAATTTTGTTCACTGCCATTGCCTGCATCTACTGTAATATTATTGGGTTTTTGTTTAAAACTTTTAGTATGTTGGTTTACGTGATCAATCAAAGTATTGGTATCTGTGGTAATTGGGTAGATGCTATAAGAAGCAATGTATTTGATTGTTGGTGCTGATCTGTACATTATAGGCTGGTTTTAACTGAAATGAAAATAAAAAAGGCTGCCTCAAATTACTTTTGAGACAGCCTCTTGAAGATTATTTACAGACTTCTATTTTTAATAGCCAGTATTCTGCACAAATAACTTTGAAGCATCCATTGTAGACTGGGGAATGGGGTAAATACGGCGGAAAGGTTGAGATACAGGTTTTGCTGTACCAGCTGCTTCGAATTTACCAAAGCGGATCGCAGCTTTTCGTCTGTACATTTCCCAATACATTTCAAACCCGGTTTCATTGTAAAGCGTTTGCATGTCAATAGAAGCAAGCGCTTTTCCGGGAGCATTGGCATAGAGTGCTTCACGCGTTCTGCTTGTACGCAGCGAATTCACATCAGCCAAAGCCTGAGTGGTTTGGCCTTTGCGTAAATAAGCTTCTGCACGCATACAATACATAGCGCCCAAACGGTAAACCGGAATAGCACAGTTGCTTCTACTGTTAAGTCCTTGCGGATCAAACTCAAATTTAAATGGCCGAACACCGCGATTGATCTCCGCCTGGGTGAATACAGACTGGTTGGGATCATCAAAATTAAGCGCTGGCGTAAAGTCCATTAGTTGGGTGGACGCCTTTTCGCAATACAGCTGACTTACTTTAATGCGTCCGTCGGGTGTACGTTCAAAGTCGGTTCCCACGATGCGTGGTCCATACTGTTGACCAACCTGCATACCACGGTTGAAATGGAACCAGGGCAATGAAGTGCCCACTACAAGGCTGCTAGCTGGTACGCTCACATCAGTACCGTCGTTCATAAACCAGGTACCATCGGCGTATTGATAATGCCTTTGAAAGCGCGGATCATCATGATTATTATCCCACGTAGCATAAAACTCAGGGGTAGTGCAGGAGGCATTGGTACCCCGGTTAGCCGGAGAAGGTTTCTGATTTCTTTCCATAGGCATATAAGCAAAATTATTACTGCTGCTGCGCAGGGTGTTTACATACTGGGTTATTACAAAGATCAGTTCAGTTCCGTTTCCGTTCGCAATATCAAAATTGTGGAAAAAGTTGCTTTCCAGTTTAAACTGTCCCGACCCAATGAGCTGGGAAGTATAAGAGATTACTTTATCCATGTCGGTTCCGTTACCATCAACCGCCGCTTCACTGAAATTAAAAGTGGTTGCATAACGGTCTTTGAACACAGCACGGTTAAGATACATATCTGCCAGCAGGGCATAAGCAGCCTGTTTAGTGAAACGCCCGTTACCCGTATTATTCTGGCCTATATTCGACAGATCAGGTATTAATGATTCTACATCTTTGATCAGATCGTCGATGGCTGTTGCTGCCTTTTTCACCTGGAGCGGGCCATTGGCTACGCTGGGGTCGCGGTAAGGCGCCTGGCCAAACAGGTCTAATGCGTGGAAAGTGTATAAATCCAGCAGGGCTTTGGCTTCCGCCAGCAGTTGGGCCTTGTTGGCAACGCTCGAATTGGTAATGCTGCTGATGGCAGTGAGCGATTCGGTGATACCAAGATTAAGGCTATTCCAGGTGTTGGTGATCATAGAATTGTCAGCCCCCCATGTAAATTCATGAATAGCACGATAAATACCACCGTCACCCCAGTCGCTGCCTCGGGTAGGCAATATCGCTTCGTTGGTTGAATATTCCTGCAGGGCAAATGCCTGGGCATGGTTTACAAAAGTACCATTGTCCATTTGTCCGTATGCTGTGGCCAGTGCATTTGCAGGACTTGCACTACTGGAGCCCAGTACTTCGTCAATTACCTGTTCCTTAAGTTTGGTACAGCCTGCCATGGCCACTATCAGAAGAACACAGGCTATTTTATGTAGTATAAATGATTTCTTGTTCATATTCCAAATGATTTAAAATTTGATCGTTGCACCTAACAGGAATGTTTTTGCTGCAGGATAAGTAGTATAATCGACACCCAGCGACTGGTTGCCGTTTACATTTTTGGTAGTATTCACCAAAGGATCGTAGCCGGAATAGTTAGTGATGGTAAACAGGTTCTGAGCGCTTACATATAAGTTGACCGATCGGATCCAGGGCATTTGTTTGAAAGTAAAGGTATTTCCCAAACGCAGATTGCTGAGACGGAGGAAATCCGATTTCTCCAGGTACAGGGAAGACACGGCTAACTGATTGCCAAGGTTTGCTTTAGCATCGACATATTTTTTCAGCACGTTGCG
>WNFI01399111.1_pt1 | contig 10273 bp, 9 predicted proteins | sample 5400471 | NCBI WGS metagenome assembly WNFI01 (sample SAMN13153348, study PRJNA577476) | soil metagenome | isolation source: 100 cm saprolite on Douglas fir-dominated hillslope | place: USA:California | collected 2013-09-17 | reverse complement strand
GCCCGTTCTGTCCAGCCGGCTGTCGGTACGCATCTTGACCCTGAATCGGTGCCGGTCTAGACAGAATCGTGCGTAAATTCTTTCCGCCCGATCAGCATCTTCCGGTGTCGTACCGGCGCCGGATCGTCGTTTCCGTCGTCCTCGCCGCGTTCCTTGCCGTCCTGCCGGCCTTGGCGGCGGACAAGAACTTGCCGGTGCCGCGCTTCGTCTCCCTGCGCTCCGACAAGGTCAATGTCCGCACCGGGCCGGGCGAGCAATATCCGATCGACTGGGTGTTCACCCGCAAGGACATGCCGGTCGAGATCGTCGCGGAGTTCAATCATTGGCACCGCATCCGCGACGTCGAAGGAACCGAGGGCTGGGTGCAGGAGCGCATGGTGACGGGGAAGCGCGCGGTCATCGTGCGCGGCCAACAGCGGATCTTGCGCGCGCGGCCGAGCGGCGAGGCCGAGATCGTTGCGCGGGCCGAGCCCGGCGTCATCGCCAAGCTGGTCGAATGCCAGCCGGCCTGGTGCCGGGTCGAAGCCGGCGGCGTCGGCGGCTGGCTCAAGCGCGACGAGATCTGGGGCGTCTACCCCGGGGAAGTGATACAGTAGCGAGCAGAATCGGGAACGGAAGCAGGCAAATGGACGGCGAGACGATCGGCAGCAAGGCCGAACTGCGCGAGCATTACGGCCAGCCGAGCGAGCGGTCGCTCCAGAAGGAGCTGACGAAGCTCGACGCGCATTGCCGCAACTTCATCGCTCATTCGCCCTTCCTGGTCATCGCCACTTCCGGAGCCGACGGTCTCGGCGACTGCTCGCCGCGCGGCGATGAGCCGGGCTTCGTCGCCGTTCTCGACGACAACACGATCCTCATTCCCGACCGGCTCGGCAACAACCGGACCGATAGTCTGCGCAACATCATCGACAATCCCGGCATCGGTCTCCTTTTCCTCCTGCCCGGCGTCAACGAGACGCTGCGCGTCAACGGGCGGGCACGCATCACCACCGATGACGCCTTGCTCGCGCCGCTCGCCGCCCAGGGCAAGGCGCCGCGCTCGGGTCTGCTGGTCGAAGTCAAGGAAGCCTATTTGCAGTGCGGCAAGGCATTGATTCGCTCGAAATTGTGGGACCCCACGATACAAATCGAGCGCGCCAGCTTCCCCTCGCTCGGCAAAATCCTGGCCGACCAGATCGGCCTGACCGACGTTGCCGCCAGTGAGCGGAGGACCGAGGAAGCCTATAAAAACCGACTCTATTGAGCTGAGCAAAAGCGTGGGCACCGCGGCGCCTTCATGACGCCGCGCAGCGACTGCGACTTTCTATCCAAAATCCTGCAGGACGGAGCATCGCAGCGATGCCAACCACCCACAGCATCCTTCTCTTCATGGCGGCGGCGCTTGCGCTCAACCTCTCGCCCGGTCCCTCGATCCTCTACATCCTGTCGCGCAGCGTCGGCCAGGGACGCGAAGCCGGGCTCGTCTCGGTGCTCGGCCTCGCCACCGCGACGCTGACCCATGCGTTGGCGATGGCGCTTGGTCTGTCGACACTGTTTCTCTACTCGCCGCTCGCCTTCGCAGTGGTCAAGTACCTCGGCGCCGCCTATCTCATCTATCTCGGCGTCAGCGGGCTGCTGTCGCGCGGCGCCTTCCACACCGCGACAAGGGCCAGTGCCGCGCCGTTGCCGCTCGGCGCGGTCTATCGTCAGGGCGTCGTCACCGACCTGCTCAATCCGAAGGTTGCGCTCTTTTTCATTTCCTTTCTGCCGCAATTCGTCGACCCATCCGCGGGCTCGCCGACGCTGCAGATCCTCTTCTTCGGGCTGCTCTTCCATGTGACCGGCGTGCCGGTGAACCTCATCGTGGCGCTCGCCGGCGGACGCCTCGCCATGCTTCTGGCGCGGCTGCCGAGCTGGGCGCGGATTCAGAGCTGGATCTCGGGCACCGTGCTTGTCGCCCTCGGCCTGCGCCTTGCGCTAAGCGAACAGCGCTAGGGTCTATCCTCGGAGATCAGCTCGCTCACCGCCTCGACCACCGCCGCCGGCGCCTCCTGCGGTATATTGTGGCCAGTCATCGGGATCACCCGGCGCAGGTAGCGGCCGGTGAACAAGCGCGCATGCGACGCCGATTCCTCGAACGGGTGGACGCCGTCGCCGGCGCCATGGAGCGCCACCGTCGGGACCGTGATCGGCGGCTGCGCCACGAGGCGCTGCTCGATCGCCTCAAGCGCCGGATCACCCACAGCGTAGCCGAAACGGTGGCGGTAGGATTGGATGACGACTTCGACGAAGTCGGGATTTTCAAATGACGGCGCAGTGCGGTCATAGGTGGCGTCGTCGAACTGCCAATTCGGTGACCACAATTGCCACAACAGCCGCCCCAACGCGTGCCGGTTCGCCTGCAATCCGGCCCGGCCGCGCTCGGAATGGAAGTAGTACTGATACCACAATCGATGTTCCTCGTCGGGATCGCGCGGCACGACCGAGCCGGGGATGTCCTGGATGTTGTAGCCAGTGCAGGAGACAAGGCCGCGCACTCGCTGCGGCCACAGCGCGGCGACGATGCAGGCTGCGCGCCCGCCCCAATCATAGCCGGCGAGTACTGCACTCTCGATGCCGAGCGCATCCAGCAATTCCAAGAGATCGTTTGCCAACGCCGCCTGCTGGCCCGAGCGGGGCGTGTCGGCAGAGAGGAATTTGGTCGGCCCATAGCCGCGCAGATACGGCACGATCATTCGGCACCCGATGGCGGCGAGCGGTGGGACGACTTCATCATAGGCGCGCGGATCGTAGGGGAAGCCGTGCAGGAGGATGACCGGCGTGCTGTCCGCCGTCCCACTCTCTTCGTATGCAATCTCCAGCGTGCTGGTGCGGATCCGCTTCAGGGTCCCGGGTCCGACCATGAGATCCTCCATCGATTGCCCATCGTCGAGGACTAGGACATCCCCGGACAGCAATGCCACTCAACGATCAGCCTAGCAGAACCTTTCCGCGACGCTCAGTCGAAATCGGCGCCTAGCGCCGCCCGCACCGTCTCGGGCATTGCCGCGAGATGGCCGTAGTTCGGATGATCGAAGCCGAGAAGAATCTGGACGCCCTTGCCGCGGAACTGCGCAATCTGCGCCGCGGTGAAACGAAAATGGACGAACTGCACTGACGAGGCCTTGTTGTCGTCGCTGCGCGTGTTCTCGCGGTCGCCCTCAGGGACGCCGCGAAGCTGCTCGCCTCCGATGCTGAGTACCATGTGATCCTCGATGCCGCCGAGTCGTTCGAGCGCGGTCTTGCGGCGCGCCTCCTCGTCGATCTCGAACATTACCGTGGCGACCAGCTCGCTGCCTTGCGGGATCAGCGGGTTGTAGGCGCGCAACTCGTCTTCGATCTGCGCCTCGCCGCCCTTTTCGATGTAAAGCATCTCGTGGACCTGATGCCACATCGTCGCATAATTCTCGAAATAGAAGGTGGCGAACGGGCCGACCTCGACGCGGCGCGACCGCTTCATCTCGGCCATGCGCTTGCGCCGCTCGGCGCGCTCCTTGACATAGTCGGCGAGCGGCATGATGTCGGCGCTGGTCAATGAGCGTTTCACCGTCATGATTTCCATCCTCCACGCCAATACATCATGCGCGGGCAATGCCGTAGGCGCGGGCGAAGAGCTCGATCGGGTGATGGGCAGAGGGGATGTCGTGCTTCTCGCCCTCGATCCGCTCCATCCCCTGCAGAATATGCATGGCGGCGAGCGGGCATTCCGACGCTACAAACGCGGACGCGTTCTTCAGCGCCTGTTTCGCCACCGGCTTTCCGACCTTGAGCGCGACCTCGAAATTGCCCTTCTCGACGCCCCACGTGCCGCCATGGCCCGAGCAGCGCTCGATGACGGTGATTTCGGTCGTCGGCAGGAGGCGCAGCATCTCGGTCGCCTTTTGCCCCATATTCTGTGCCCGCGCGTGACAGGCGATGTGCACCGTAATGCCGCCCGGTAGTGCCGTCAGCCCCTCGGCGAGCCCTTCCTTCTTGGCGATGTCGATAACGTATTCGCTGCAATCGTAGGTCGCGCGCGACAGCGTCTTGACGTCATCGTCGTCAGGAAGGATCAGCGGCCATTCGAATTTCAGCATCAGCGCGCAGGACGGCACCAGCGCGATCACGTCATAACCGCGCGCGATCCAGGGTTTGAGCGCGCCGGCGACCTTGCGCGCCGCAGCCGCGACCGCAGCGACGTCGCCGCGCTCCAATTGCGGCATGCCGCAGCAGGCGGGATAGACGACCTCGGTCTCGACGCCGTTCCTGGCCAGCACGGCGCGCGCCGCCATGCCGATCTGCGGATTGTTGTAATTGGCGAAACAGGTCGCGTAGAGCACCGCCTTGCGGCCGAAGCCCGGCGCCTTGGTGTTGATCTCAGGCGTCTCGCGCTTGGCGCGCATGGCGAAGGTCTTGCCGTGGAATTTTGGTAGCGCAGCTTCGCGATCGATGCCGGCGACGGTTTCCATCAGCGGCCGCGTCAGCGTGTTCTTAGTATCGACCGCCCAATTGGCGAGCGGCGCGACGGCGCTGCCGATCTTGCCGTTACGGTCGGTCTTGACGAGCTGCTTCACGATGACGCTGCCCTTGCCGGCCTTCAGCTCGGCGGCGCGGTAGCGCAGCATGAGATGCGGGAAGTCGAGATTGAAGGGATGCGGCGGCACGTAGGGGCACTTCGTCATGAAGCACATGTCGCAGAGCGTGCACGCATCGACGACCGGTTTGTAGTCCGCCGGCGTGACGGCATCGAGCTCGCCGGTCGCCGAGTTGTCGATGAGGTCGAAAAGACGGGGAAAGGAGTCGCAGAGATTGAAGCAGCGCCGGCAGCCGTGGCAGATGTCGAAGACGCGATGCATCTCCGCCTCGATCTTCGCCATGTCGGTGAAGTCGGGGTCTTGCCAGGCAATGACATGGCGCGTCGGCGCCTCGAGACTGCCTTCCTTCATGCGGTCCTTCCTGATTCGACGGCAGTCTGGCGAATGGTCGGAAGCGGGGGCGTTCGCGACGCCCCCGCCTTCGTTCATCGGCTTACCCGAGGGTGTCGAGTGCCTTCTGGAAACGGCCGGCATGTGATTTCTCGGCCTTGGCCAAGGTCTCGAACCAGTCAGCGATTTCCTCGAAACCTTCCTCGCGCGCGGTGCGCGCCATGCCCGGATACATGTCGGTGTATTCGTGCGTCTCGCCGGCGATCGCCGCCTTGAGATTGTTCGAGGTCGAGCCGATCGGCTTGCCGGTCGCCGGGTCGCCGACCTCTTCGAGGAATTCGAGGTGGCCGTGCGCATGGCCGGTCTCACCCTCGGCGGTCGAGCGGAAGACGGCGGAGACGTCGTTGTAGCCCTCGACATCGGCCTTCTGGGCGAAATACAGGTAGCGGCGATTGGCCTGGCTTTCGCCGGCAAACGCGGCCTTCAGATTCTCCATGGTCTTCGATGATTTGAGCGATGCCATCAGTTTCTCCTCCGTATTGGCGGGATCTAGAAATTGCTGAGCGCCGACGGACACGCCGTCGGCAGCATTGTCGGCTGCCCTTTATGACGCGCGACGCATGGCTTGTCAAGTATTTTAGAATAATTCAAAACTGCTGGAGATGGCCCGCTTCGCCGCGGGGCGCGGGCTATTTGTCGGCGCCGAGGCGGATGATGACGTCGACGCGGCGGATCGCCGTGCCCGCGGGAGCTGTGGGCAGCTCGTTAACCAGGATCGAGTCGCCGGGGATGTCCTGCAGCCGGCCGCTATCCTCGAAGTAGAAGTGGTGGTGGTTGTCGACATTGGTGTCGAAGTAGGACCGCCCGGGCTCGACGACGACCTCGTTGAGCAGACCCGCCGCGGTGAATTGGTGCAACGTGTTGTAGACGGTGGCGAGCGAGACCCGCACCGCAGCATCGATGGCTTCGCCATGGAGCTGCTCGGCGCTGACGTGGCGATTGCCTTGGTCGAACAAAAGGCGCGCGAGCGCGAGGCGCTGCCGGGTCGGCCGCAGACCGACGCGGCGCAGCCGCTCGATGGCATTGCTGAAGGGGCGCGACACGCTCATCTTCCGCATATAGGAGACACGGCCTGAAAAAGGAAGCCCATAATTGCGTTGGCCTCCCCTTCCCGCGCGAACCCGCGGGTCATTCGCCGGTCTCGAGACGGGCGACCAGTTCCTTCACCGTCGGCACATTCCCATTGGCGTAGAACGGATCGCTGGCGAAGCGATAGGCGTTGTGGCCGGCAAACATCAGCTGGAACTCGACATCCTCGGAATGGCTGATGACCTGCAGCGTCTTCTGGATGCAGAAGCTGCGCGGGTCGGCTTTCTTGCCGGTCGTGCCGGTGTCGTTCTGCGCCCAGTTCGAGAAGGCGCAGGCGCTAAGACAGCCCATGCAGTTGATCTGATCGTTGCGGATCTCAATCGCCTTTTCCGGCGTGACGAAAACCAGCGTCGAATCAGGCGTGCGCAGCGCCTCGGTGTAACCTTGCGCGACCCAGCCTTCGGCGCGTTCGCGATCATGCGGCGTCAGATACACGAGCCGGCCGCGCGCGCCGACATGGAACTCGGCGACATGATCGCCGACCGGCGTCACCGTGAAGGCGACCTGCTGTTCGGAGCGCTGGTGCAGATCCTGCAGGAAAGTGTTGCGCACCGCCGAGGAGTAGAAACCCGTCGGGCTGAAGCGGTTGAGATAAACATCGCCCTCCTTGAGGGTCAGCAGCTTGCGCTTCCAGACGTCGGAGATCGGGCTCTCCCTGGTGAGAAGCGGGCGCGTGCCGAACTGGAATGCCACCGGCCCGAGTTCCGGATTGTCGAGCCAGTCTTCCCACTCGCGCAGGTTCCACACGCCGCCCGCCATGACGATCGGCGTCTGGTCGAGGCCGAATTCGCGCATCAGGTTGCGCAGCTCGCGCACGCGCGGCAGCGGCGGTTCCGGATGCTCGGGATCCTCGCTGTTGGAGAGGCCGTTATGACCACCGGCGAGCCACGGGTCCTCGTAGACGACGCCGCCCAGCCACTCGCCGAATTTGTGATAGGCGCGCTTCCACAGAGCGCGGAAGGCGCGCGCCGAGGACACGATCGGATAGTAGTAGACGCCGTAGCGTGCGGCGATCTCGGCAATCTTGTAGGGCATGCCGGCGCCGCAGGTGACGCCGTGGATGAGACCCTTGGCACCTTCGAGCACGCCGAGCAGGACGCGTTCGGCGGCGCCCATCTCCCACAGGATGTTGACGTGGATGCGACCCTGGCCGTTCGAGCGCTCATGGGCGACGCGCGCCTGCTGGACGGCGCCGGCGATGGCGTAGGCGATGAGCTCCTCGTGGCGCTCGCCGCGCGTGCGGCCGTGATAGATCTGCGCGATTTTGTCGCCCTTCGCATCGAAGCTGTCGGCATTGACGCCGGAGAAGGTCCCGACGCCGCCGGCGGCCGCCCAGGCCCCCGAGCTCTCGCCGTTCGATACCGAGATGCCCTTGCCGCCCTCGACGAGCGGCAGGACCTCCCGTCCCGAGATTACCAGCGGTTTCAGCGCGATCACGTCCCGTCTCCCCTTTCCACCCGGCGCCGGCCTCGCGGGCCGCCGCTTCCCTTCTTCTCTATGTATGGATGCCGGTGTCCCTTGGCGAGCTTTTCCCGCCATCGACAAGCGCCGCGATAACTCGGTCGGGACAGTCGGTGAACACCGAGGTCAAGCCCCAACCAAACAATTCGCGCGCGCGCATCGGCGCGTTGACGGTGTAGGCAAGCAGTGGGAATCCCGCCTCGATCACCGTGCGCGCCGTGCCGGGATCGAGATGCCGCTGATTGCAATGGATCGTCGTGCAGCCGAGACTCTCGGCCCGCAGACGCCAGTCGGCGGGGAGGCGGTCGAAGAGATAGCCGCGCGCGATCTCCGGCGCCGCCTCGAGCGACGCGGCGAGGGCCGCCGGCGCGAAGCTCGAGACGAGCGGGGCGGGAAGATGACGCGGCCAATACTGCCGAAGCAGAGCGACGGCGACGCGTGCCGTCTCTTCTTCCTGACCCGCGGCCGGCTTGATCTCGACATTGGCGCCGAGGCCGAGCGCGGCGAGCAACTCGATGACCTCCTCGAATGACGGGATACGCTCGCCGGCGAAGCTCTTGCCGAACCACGCCCCGGCGTCGCGCTCGCGGAGCGCCGCAAAGGACAGCAGCGCCGCCATCCCCTTGCCGTCGCTCGTCCGGTTGATGCTGTCGTCGTGGAGCACGATGCAGCGCCCGTCCGCGCTCAGCCGAACGTCGAACTCGACCCATCGGGCACCGAGTTGCTGAGCCATGCGCATGCCGGCAAGCGTATTTTCCGGCGCCGATGCCGCAGCGCCGCGATGGCCGATGACCGGCGGCAGGTCGAGTCCCGGCGCGCCAGTCATCCGGTTCACATGCGGCTCGGCTGTCCTGCCGCTCTCACGACGCCGCCTTCGGCTCCTCGCGCGGACGGTTGCCGATGTCCTCGCCGGTCGCCTGGTCGACCTGCTTCATGCTGAGCTTGACCTTGCCGCGATCGTCGAAGCCGAGGACCTTGACCTTGACCTGGTCGCCCACCTTGACGACATCGGCGACCTTGCCGACGCGCTGCGGCGCCAGCTCGCTGATGTGGACGAGACCGTCCTTGGCGCCGAGGAAATTCACGAAGGCGCCGAAATCGACGACCTTCACGACCTTGCCGTTGTAGATGACGCCGAGTTCGGGCTCCGCGACGATGCCGCGGATCCAGTCGATCGCCGCCTTGGCGGCGTCGCCGTCGACCGCAGCGACCTTGATCGTGCCGTCATCCTCGATGTCGATCTTGGCGCCGGTGACCTCGCAGATCTCGCGGATCACCTTGCCGCCGGAGCCGATCACTTCGCGGATCTTGTCCTTCGGGATTGTGATCGTCGTGATGCGCGGCGCGTTCGAGCTGACGCCCTCGCGCGCATCGGTCAGCGCCTTGCTCATCTCGCCGAGAATGTGCAGGCGGCCGTCCTTGGCCTGGCCGAGCGCGATCTTCATAATCTCCTCGGTGATCGAGGTGATCTTGATGTCCATCTGCAGCGCGGTCACGCCTCCCGTCGTCCCGGCGACCTTGAAATCCATGTCGCCGAGATGGTCCTCGTCGCCGAGGATGTCGGAGAGCACGGCGAAACCGTCCGTCTCCTTGATCAGCCCCATGGCGATGCCGGCGACCGGCGCCTTGAGCGGCACGCCGGCATCCATCAGCGAGAGCGACGCGCCGCACACCGACGCCATCGAGGACGAGCCGTTCGACTCGGTGATCTCCGAGACAACACGGATCGTGTAGGGGAAGCTCTCCTTGGGCGGGAGCAGCGGACGCACGGCGCGCCAGGCGAGCTTGCCATGGCCGATCTCGCGGCGTCCGGGCGAGCCCATCCGCTTGGCCTCGCCCGTCGAATAGGGCGGGAAGTTGTAGTGCAGCATGAAGTTCGAGCGGTACTCGCCATCGAGCGCGTCGATGATCTGCTCGTCCTGGCCGGTGCCGAGCGTCGTCACCGCCAGAGCCTGCGTCTCGCCGCGGGTGAACAGCGCCGAGCCGTGCGCGCGCGGCAATATGCCGACCTCGCTGACGATCGGCCGCACCGTCTTGGTGTCGCGCCCGTCGATGCGCTTGCCGGTCTTCAGGATGGCGCTGCGCACGATGTCCTTCTCAAGGTCCTTGAAGAGCTTGAGCGCGACCGCGGCATCGTTGGGGTCGGTGAAGACCTCCATGATCCGATTCTTTGCCGCGTCGAGCTTGTTGCTGCGCGCCTGCTTCGAGACCTCGGCATAGGCGCTGGCGATGTCGTCCCACCAGCCGACCTTGAGCTGTGCCTTGATGCTCTCGTACTTCTCGGACTTCACTGGCGGCTGCCAGGGTTCCTTGGCTGCCACCTCGGCGAGTTCGATGATCGCCTGGATGACGGGCTGGAAATGCTTGTGACCGAATATCACGGCGCCGAGCATCACATCCTCGGGGAGTTCCTTGGCCTCCGACTCGACCATCAGTACGCCCTCGCCGGTGCCGGCGACGACGAGGTCGAGCGAAGATTTCGCGAGATCCTCGACCTTCGGGTTGAGCACGTAGTTGCCATCGATGTAGCCGACGCGCGCGCCGGCGATCGGGCCGAAGAAGGGAATGCCGGAGAGTGTCAGCGCCGCCGAGGCGCCGACCAGTGCGACGATGTCGGGGTCGTTCTCCAGGTCATGGCTCAACACCGTACAGACGACTTGCGTCTCGTTGAGAAAGCCCGGTGCGAAAAGCGGGCGGATCGGCCGGTCGATGAGGCGCGATACCAGCGTCTCCTTCTCGGA
>WNFI01248324.1_pt1 | contig 10275 bp, 7 predicted proteins | sample 5400471 | NCBI WGS metagenome assembly WNFI01 (sample SAMN13153348, study PRJNA577476) | soil metagenome | isolation source: 100 cm saprolite on Douglas fir-dominated hillslope | place: USA:California | collected 2013-09-17 | reverse complement strand
GCTGATGATGCCGGAAATCAGCGCCCGCACGCTCCTCCCCGTGACCATCGCCACCGGCGCCAGCACCTTCGTGACGCGCTTCTTCTATGGGCTGCAGCCCACCTTCCTGGTGGAAACCGTGATTGCGGCGCATCTGCGCATCGCCGGCGTGGTCGCGCTCGTGCCGTTCGTGGGGTTCGGCATCCTCCTGGGGTTCGTCTCGTGGTCGATGATCTGGCTGCTCGGCTGGACCGAGCGCCAATTCGCGAAGATCTCGCCGAACCCCTACCTTCAGCACATCATCGGCATGCTGATGGTCGGCCTCCTCGCCTATGGCTTGATGGTGACGACCGGGCATTACTACGTCGCCGGCCCAAGCTACGCCGCCCTCCAGGACATCCTGCGCGGCGACATATCGACGCTGGGCTTTTTCGCGCTGCTCTTCGCGGCGAAGCTGGTCGCCACGGCGCTGACCCTGGGGTCGGGCGGCAGCGGCGGCGTGTTCTCGGCATCGCTGGTCATCGGCGCCGCGCTCGGCGGCGTGGTCGGCTCGGCGGCGATGGCGCTGGCGCCGGGGCTTGGCCTCGATGTCAGGGACTTCGCCATCGTCGGGATGGCGGGCATGCTCGGCGGCACCACCGGTGCGGCGATCACGGCGATCGTCATGGTCTTCGAGCTGACGCGCGACTACAACGTGATCGTGCCGATGATCCTCGGCGTCACCCTGGCTCTCGCCGTGCGCCGCGCCGTCTTGCCCGAAAGCATCTACACCCTGAAGCTCGTCAAGAAGGGCCATGAGGTGCCCGACGCCCTGCAGGCAAATCTTTATCGCATCCTTCACGCGGACAAGGCCATGGCGACGGATTTCGCCGTCCGCCAGGCGGGCGAGCCGCTCGACGAGGTGCTCGCCGCGTTGGACGAGACGGGCGAGCCCTTCTACCTCATGATCGCCGACGGCGTCAGGCTCAAGGGATATCTGCGGCTCGATCCCGGCTTCAAGCTGTGGCAGCCGCGCGAGGCGGGGACGCCGCTGGGCGACATGGCGCGCACCGATTTCGTCCTGGCGCGGCGCGACGATGCCATGTTCGACGTGAGCGGCCGGCTGGCGCGCCGCGGCGGCAATATCGCCATCGTCGTGAGCGGCGAGCACCGCATCCCCCGCGCCGGCGACGTGGTCGGGTTTGTCGCGCTCGAGACCATGGGGGCGGCGGTGCTCGACGGCATGCGTCCCTACGCATCGGCGCCCGTGCGTAATCCGTTTCCGGCCCTCTACCGCCGCCGCGTCGTGCGCCCGATGCGGTTCTGGCGCGACAAGTTCCGCGGGTCTCGCTCCGCGGCGGAATGGAAAGAGTGACGGACGCGCGCAGGTTTGCGCTCTAATGTCGTGCGGCGAGCTAGGGCGCGCGTGCTATGCTCCATTCAGGCTCGACGGGAACGGGCCGCGTGGCAGCGGGTTGCTATTACAGGCAAGAGTTAACTCGCCGTGATCCGCGGCGGCATCGGATCGATCGGTCTCGCCGCCGTTCGGCCCGGGGCGACTGACAGGGATGGACCAAGTGGGCGAACACGCGCCGCTCGACTGCCGGAAATGCCCAAGCTTCTGCTGCAGGATGGCAGGGTATGTGGAGGTCAGCCGTCAGGACATCCGGCGGCTCGCGAAGTTTCTCGGCCTCACCGTGCGGCAGTTCGAGGAGAGGCATATCGTCGAGGTGACGCGCAAGGGCGAGAAGCTGATCAAGCAGGACTTCGACACCTGTCAGTTTCTCGGCAGCGACCGCAAGTGCACCGTCTATGCGGCGCGGCCCAAGGATTGCCGCGAGTATGTCTGCTGGGACCAGGACGACGAGACGGTCTACGGCTACGCCAGCTTCGTCCAGTACTCCACGGCCAAGCTGCGCAAGCTCGAGAAGGCGCGCCGCTAGCGTCGAGCGGCACCGCGCCCAGCGCGATGACACGAATGTGTTTGTCGGTTGCCGAGTCGCGGCCCTACCCTGCCCGTGCCACGCGCAAGAGGCGTGGCAGAGGGAAGGGGGACCATGTCGAAAGAGCTATACTGGCTGACACTGACGACGGCCATGACGGGCCTGTCCTGGCTGCCCTACATCCTCGACCGCATCATGGCGCGAGGATTGATGGCTGCGATGGCCAATCCCAGCCCGAGCGCCCCGCCGCAGTCGCGCTGGGCCGAACGGCAAATGCGCGCGCACGACAATGCCGTTGAAAACCTTGTTGTATTCGCGCCGCTGGTGCTGACGGTGAATGCGCTCGGCATCTCCAGCAGCGCGACGGCGGCGGCCTGCGCCGCCTATTTCTGGGCGCGGCTGGTGCATTACCTGGTGTTTACATTCGGGATACCGGTGTTGCGCACGCTCAGCTTCGCCGTCGGCTTCGCCGCCCAAGCCGTGCTGGTGCTAGCGATTTTCACGCTGATCTGACGCGCGCCGTCGACGGAGAGATCGGCGCGCATAAAAGCGGTGGGCGCTGAAACCAGCGCCCACCGTATTTTTTTCAGATTACGCTAGACGGACCGATCGCTATCACCGATCCCGGCGCTCGTTATCACCGTCGTCGTCGGCGTCCTCGTCCTCATCGACATGATGGACGTAGACGGCGACGCATCCGTTGGTGCTGTTGCCGCAAATCCCCGCGCCGACAGGCGTGGTATCGCCGCCGGAGCCGACCACCGCCGCCGGCGCCACTTGCGGGACGTAAATGAAGTTGTGCTTGGAGTCGGCGGCCACCGAATGCGAGTTGCTGCCTTGCGGGATCTTCTCGATCAGCAGATTGGTTTCCGCATTGATGACGCCGAGCACCGCCCCGCCGTTCGGGCAACCGCCCGACAGCCCGCAATCCCTGCTGGAGCCGGTGTAGTAACGGTCGTCGCCCCCGTTGAACCACACCTCGTCGGAGCCGGTGATGTTGCCGATATTGGCGAAGTTTTTGGTCTTGGCGTTGATGACCTGCGTGGCTCTGTTGGTCGGCACGTTCTGCGGCGTGCAGCCCAGCAGCAGATTGGCATGCGGCCCGACCGTCGCACCGTTCGGGCCGCACTCGGTCAGCGACAAGACTCCGGTATTCGTGATCGGATCGAAAGCGCCGACCGGCGTGGTCGGGGGATGCATCGGATCGATCACCAGCAGCCCGCCTTGGCAAAAGGTGCCGTTCGAACCGTCGAAAGTGCAGCCTTTCGGATTGTCGGCAATCTGCGGGACCGAGACATAGAAGCGCTGGGTCTTGGGCTCCCACGCCGGCTGCTCGATCGACAGGCCTTCACCCTTAGGGATGATTTTGTTGTCCACCGTGATCTTGGCGATGATCATGACATGGCTCGTCGACGAGTCGCCATTCGCCCGGAAGAGTGTTCCGAACGGCGGGTCCTCGGCGTTGTTGGCGGCGAGCAGCAATTCCCCGTCTGTCGTCACATCCATCTCGTCCACTCGCGTGGAACCCCCGGTGAAGACGGACTGCTTAAGAGCGGACGCGGTCGGCGAATTGAGGTCGAATACCTTAAGCGTGCTGTCGCCGTCGCCGGCATAGAGCCACCGGCCGTGCGTGACGACGCCATCGGGTCCGGAGAGATTGTTGTTCACCGTGCCGTGCGGGCGCGTCGGCGTAACGGAGCCGGGGACAATCGCAACGCCGACAAAACCCGGTAACCTCCTCTTGAACGCGTTGTGCAGGGTATCGATGATGTCGACGCCTGCGTTCGAGCGATCGGCGAAATAGAACTCGGCGCGGTTCGGATTGACGAAGCTGATGTCGAAAGAGCGAAGCGGGTTGCCGGGAATCTGCACCGCGGTCAGGCACTTGGTCTGCGTGTTCGAGGGGGCACCTGCCCCCATGCAGGCGGCGAGGGCGGTGCCGGACGTGGCGAGCGAGCCCGCCCCGAGCAGCGCGGAAGCGAGCAGCGGCAGCAGCGCATGTTTCATGGCTTGGCCACCGCCCCAGTTGTAGCATTCCTTCATTGTAATCCTCCCGTAATAATTTTGTTCATGGATACGAAATACGCTATTAACGATGGCCCGGCGCTCGACGGTTGTAAACACCCATTGCGAGTGAGCGCATAGGTAATTTTGACGCGCTTTGGGGTGCGGCGCGTTCGTGGTTCGGATCGGGGAGGACGCCCTGCCGATATGCAGGCGCGATACATTTCGTCCGCGGATATATTCCGTATTCGCAATGAACAGGAGTTCGCGCGGGGCGGCTATTCTTTCATCAAGGGCGTGTTCTCGTATTCGGCCGGGGTCGCCGCGCTACCCGGCTTTCGCATCGAGCGGGTGCGTTTCGCGACGCCGATGCCGCTGGCCGAAGGGTTCGAGCGGGTCGAAGCCATCATCAAATCTGCGGGACGGCCGTTAACCGCCCTGTGCTCGTGCGAGCTGCGTTCGCCGGCGCCCTTCACCGCGGCAGGGTTCCGGCGGTTCAACGAGGTCTATGTCGCAATACTGGAGAAATGGGGCCTGATCGAAGGGGGCGATAATCCGGTCGCGCGCAGCAACGTATGCCCCGCGATCGATCCGCCGCACGAGCCGGGCTGTTATGCATTTTCGTTCACCACCGAAGCCAAGGACGCGCCGCGCTCCTTCGTCGTCGCCGGCAGCGGCGAAGTGCCGGAGGGCAAGAAGAACTACCGCGACCACATTGTCGCCCGCGGCGACCTCACGGCAGCCGTGCTGCGGCAGAAGGCGGTGTGGGTGCTGAGCGAGATGGAGCGACGCCTGTCGTCGCTACGGAACGGGCTCACTTGGCATTTCGACCGGCCGCCGGTCGTCGACATCGAGTACGAGATGGATTGCCGGGCGGTTCACATCGAGCGTGTCGTCTGATCCTGGCCGGCCGATTAGCGCGGGCCTATTGTGCGCGCTCGGTGACGAATGCCGTCGGGAATCGCGCGCCAAGCCCATAGGTGGGCTAGATATTTGCTGGTCGGAGTGAGAGGATTTGAACCTCCGTATCTGCGCAACCACGGGAACAATGGTGAAACAGCCTGTAACACGGTTAACCCAGGAAGTCCGCGGTTTTCTGCCCTCTTCGACGTTTCTACTGGTTACATTGCTATTCACACTGTTGCGCATTTCTGGTACCTAGGTGGTACCTGAGTGGTACCTAGGTGGTACCTAGACGCCTACACGGCGGTGCCTTTGCCCTTTCACAAATTCACGGCGCGCAGCTTGCCGAAGCTGCCGGCCACCGGCCAGGTCGATTATTGGGATGAGGCACTCCCGGGCTTCGGCATGCGCGTGTCGTCTGGCGGCGCCCGAACTTGGGTGGTGATGTACCGCTACAACGGCATCAAGCGTCGGATGAAGATTGGGGAGGCAAAGACGAAGGGTCTGGCGGACGCGCGCGACGAAGCCCGGGAGGCGCTGCGTAAGGCAGAGAGGGGGCTCGACCCCGCAACCGAGAGGAAACAGCTGACTGCGCGTGCGGACAGCGTCAAGGAAATGGCCGACCTCTACATCGAGCAGTACGCCAAAAAGAACAAGCGTTCCTGGAAGAAGGATCGGCAGATCCTTGATCGCGAGGTTTTGCCGGTGATTGGCCGCAAGCGCTTCGTCGATGTGAGCCGGCAGGAAATACGCGACATCCTGCAGCCCATCATCGACCGTGACGCGCCGATCCGCGCGAACCACACGCAAGAGGTCGTGCGCAAGATGTTTAACTGGGCGATCGAGACGAGGGACCTGCCGGTCGCCAACCCAGCGGCTCTTATGGCCAAGCCGGGCAAGGCTGGTAGCCGCCGACGATACCTCAAAGGCGAAGAACTCAAGCCCTTCTGGGCGGCGCTCACGCCCGAGAGCCTCGGCGAGGACGGTGCGGCGGCGTTCATGCTGCTTATTCTCAACGCTCAACGCGAAATGGAAGTGCTCCGCATGCGCTGGCCGGACACCGATTTTGAAGAGCTGACCTGGACCATCCCCCCCGATCACGCCAAGAACGAGCTCGAGCATGTGATCCCGATCACGCCTTTCGTGCTGAAGATACTTCGCCGGCTCCGGGAGCGGGCCAAGCCCAATGCCATCTATGTCTTCCCGTCACCGGTCCTTCATGGCGAGCACGTGCGGCGCGTGTTCATCGAAAAGCGCATTAAGAAGATCCGGAAGGCCACGGGCATCGAGGACGTGACGCCGCATGACCTTCGCCGGACTGTGACGACGTACCTCGGCAAGCTGAAGGTGCCCCAGCTGATCAAGAAGAAGATTCTGAACCATGCCAAGGCGAAGCCTGGCGACGTGACCGAGATCTATGATCGGTACGAGTACCTTGAGGAAAAGCGCGACGCCTTGCTCAAGTGGGAGCAGTTACTCATGACGATGGTATCCGAAAAGCCCCGTGCCGAGACTGCGCTCGCGCCGGTCACGGGTCCGGCCTCAGACGGGATCGAACCGGAGCGCACACGCCTGATAGGGTCGAATCGGCTCGTGTAATGCCTTGGTGACGAGGGTCGCACCAAGGGCTGGTCGATCTCTAGCTTCGTTCCGAAGCCGAGTGCCTCGAGCCAAAGTCTTAGGTCGATTATTTAGGCGCACGGATCAGCAGGCGTCGTGCGGCAGGAATAAAGGCGGAAGGGGAATGGCTGAACGCTGGAGTCTGGACAAGGCGCTGGCATGGGTCGTTTGGCGCGATGATCGATCCGTTGGCGCGGCTGGCCGAGTCGGATATACGTCGTTGAAGGCGCAACTGGCCGGCCCCATCCAGCAGGAGCAACCGGAGGATCTGTTACACGCATGGCGCAATGGGCAGCTTGAAGCGCGTGGAAAGCGGGAAGGTACCGGTGCCGAGATGGTTATCGACCCCGGTGCCAATGCAGGCCTCGAACTGCACCTCGTTATCGGGCATCCCTGTTCATTGAGGCCGCGGGACGAGTATGGACCGTCTTGGACCGATGTCATTTTCTCGGCTGATGCGGTGCAGGCGGTTTTCCCCCCGGCGACGTCGGTAAGCTTTGAAGGGGCAACTCCAATCGAGTCGCTGGGTCGAGTTCCTTCCAGGCAAGCGCCAATACCCGAGGCGGAGCTGCGCTCGTGGTACGAGTCGTGGGTTCGACAGTGCCAGCAGGCCAGACGCATGCCTTCCCGCGATGACGACTATGAGGCGGCTACGCAGAGATTCGAACGCCGTGTGACGCAACGGCGACTCCGCTCGTTGCGCAATAAGCTCGCCCCTGCTGAATGGAAGCGCCAAGGGCGCCGTCGCTCCAAAGACCACTGACGCCGCCTTGGAAGAAATTGGGCAAAAACGGCTTGCCCAGTTTACCCAATTTTGACAGCCCAATTTGCGCGCCTTGAAATGCACCTCGCAACGCAGCGCGACGCGCGGCGCAGCGAGGAAATGTGAGCGAGCCAACCCCGAAACCCCGCCGGGTCCTTCGTGATCCGATCGTCCGAGAGCGAACCGGGCTGAGCCGGACCCAGCGTTGGCGGTGCATCCGAAGCGGCACGTTCCCGGCCGCGGTTCAACTCGGCCCGAACAGCATTGGCTGGTACGAGGACGAGATCGAGGCCTGGCTGGCGGAACGGCCGCGCGTGTCCTATGCGCCGTCGCCAACGGCTACGCCACCGCGCCGCCGTGGGCAGTCGCGCGAGGGCGGTACGTAATGACCGCCGTCGACTCCGCCAATCCCAGCACCGATGTGTTGGGCGACGACGCTGTGATCGACACGGTCATCTGCACCTCGGTGGCTGAGGCGAGGGCGTTCCACCGCGCAATACCTCTATGCCGAGTTCGTCAAGGCATCCACCGCAGCCGAGGCTCGCCATTTCGACACGCTGGTGCCGCTCGGCGTGCCCTCAAGCCAATGCCAGAGGGCAAGCTCGCCTTCATCGTGCCGGTCATTCCGCTCATGCTCCCTGGCATGACGGCGTCGCCGATGACGATCCTGACGATCTCGTGGCGTGGCTGCCCAGCGATCCGGGGCGGTGGTAGTGCCGCCGTGGGTTGATGCCCATCCTGAACCCCTACGCCGTCGAGTACGCTGGGATCGTCCAGAAGGCGTTGCACGTGAGATCGACACCGCTCGCTTGGTTGCAGGCCCGCGGCGACGGCATCGTAATCGTCGGCCCCGTAATCGATCTGAGATTGTGGCTAGGCGGGGTCCCCGAGACCGTCGCCGAGGACCTGCCACGTGGCGGCCGGGGATTCCGCGGCGACTGTTACGCAAGGAGAAGAACGACTACTTCGCCGCGTGCGACGTCTTCATCGCTGGAATCGTGAGGTCGACCGGCAACGAGGTTCTAGTGCTCGACACCAACGGCGCAATCGTCGCGCGCGCTACCGTCATTTCACCGACCGACACTTGGTTTGGTGGACAAGAGTGTACACACGTAAACTGAGAGGAGAGAAATCAATGACAATTCCAGATACTGTGCCGAAGACCACGGATGACTGGTATGCCGCGATATTTGAGCGCGTCATCGCCAAGGGTATGGATAAGGTCGATTTGGAGCGTTTCTATATCGTCTGGCCCATCGCCAAGGAGCTTGCCCGACTTGGCGACGTACTGCCATGGATGCTGCCGGCACTCCTCGGCGCGGCGGTGAAGCATTGGCGAGTCGTTGCGTCCCAGGCCGCCGACGCAGAGTTGGAGAACCACCTACACGCTGTCACCAAGTGGCGCGATCGCGAACGGTCGCGCGTGCTTGCTAAGCCGGCACATGATTTGGGCGACGACATCCCCTCCTAATAAAAGGTTTCCGGCCAGCATAGAGCTGAGAATTCGATGAGCTACGAAAGCACGACAAGCGCTAAGCAAACTACCGAGAGCGGCATTGCTTCTCGCAAACCGATGCGGCGTGAGCCATCTACTTGGCGAACTCGTGATTTCCGGCGACGCCGCCGAGACGGGTTACATTTGGTAGCGGTTGAAATATTCAATCACGAGATCGAGGTACTCGTGGTCCACGGGTTGCTGTCGGCCGACAGACGCGATGATTATCGCATCGCCGTCCCGGAGTCGTTGGAGAAACTGATCGCGGCGGCGAGCAGGAGAGGACGGTCACGCGGTCGGCAAGGACCCTCGCATAATGTCGCCGGATGAACTAGCCGCTCTTGGCCATCGGCCCACGCCGCCTGTGCAGGCACTCCGCGCCCGCTGCATTGACTGCTGCGCCGGGTCGCCGAGTGAGGTGCGTCGCTGCACGGCGGTTCGGTGCCCTAGCTGGCCCTACCGCATGGGAGTAAGCCCCTATCGAAAGAAGGCTAAGCCGACCGACAAAGAGCGGGCTGCTGCCGGCGAGCGGCTCCGTCGTGGTCGCCAAGCTGCGGCCGGGAAGCAATCCCGCTTGCAATCGACTCCTTAGTTTTTCAATAGCTCGAACAGCAAGTCGCGGATCACCCTTAGTAAGGTGCGGCCGAGCCGATGCGTGACGACTGCCTTGGATTTGCAATGGACACCCTAAACTCTCCGACTAGGCAGCGTGGCCCGGCGAAGCCGTGAACTCGTCCATGCTGCGCCAAGACTGGAGCACCCTAAGTGCGCTTGACTGGCGCCGTCGTGGTAGGGACGGCCTGACCTCGTTGGTCTGGAGATCTTCCAAACCAAGATTTAGGTGTTGATCGACCACGGGTTGCTGCCGGCCGACAAGCGCCAATGACCGACGCATCGCCATTCCAGGTGCCGTGGAGAGGGTGATCGAGCGGCCGTCCAGGCGATCGACCGGGGCGAACTCGAGGTGCGCGCGTGCGCCGAGAAACCGGCGCGGCAAATAGGGGATTCTCGAGCGCCGAACCCAGAACGACGTTTCGCCTCGCAGTACCGCGCAAGCACCCGCGGTACGCTGCATCCTTATCAACGCTGCCGGTAATGACGCCGATGATGTATAGGGAAAACGCTGTTGATCGAGCACGCAATGGATGATACTTAGAGCGAAAGGGCGAGGGAGAACGCTTCTACCTCGCCCCGTGTCGGTTTCTGTTAACGGCAGACCCGACGCCACGGCTCGCGATGTATCATCGCGAGCTCATTGGCGAGCCATGCCGTAGAACAAGGAATCGGCCAGCCGCCGATTGTGGGTGGCGAACCTGCGGTGATGTCTCGCAGTTAGCGCCGCCCGCTCGTCTCACGCTGAGGCGAGCGCGAAGTCTGAGAGACACGATGCCAAGGGTGTTGGCACGCGGAGAACCCGCCTCTGCAGACCCACGCCATCGTGGACACCAACGAGGCTGGCATGACCAGCCCAAGCGCGCATGTCGGTTGCTTGGCTGCGCGCCCAATTGCGTCGTAAAAGCAGTGAGCGATGGCCTCGGCCATCTCGGGGTACAGCGCGACCGCCCCCGCAGCGATGCGCCACTAAGCAA
>WNFI01696090.1_pt1 | contig 10276 bp, 10 predicted proteins | sample 5400471 | NCBI WGS metagenome assembly WNFI01 (sample SAMN13153348, study PRJNA577476) | soil metagenome | isolation source: 100 cm saprolite on Douglas fir-dominated hillslope | place: USA:California | collected 2013-09-17 | reverse complement strand
TGCTGCCCGGTGAGACGGTTCGCCTCGCCACCAGCGACCGGCACTCCCGGTTCTCGTTCGACAGCCAAACCCAGATCGCCTCGCGCCAGTACACGACCTCGGAAGAATCCTTCTACCTCGCCGGAATGGCGAACGCGACCAGCGACCTGACCGTGCTTTCCGGCAGCTCGCAGTCTTCGGACTTCCACAACTCCGCCACCAGCGGCGGCGGCTCGGCCGGCCTGGACCTCGGCATCTTCACCATCGGCGGCTCGGTGTCAGCGTCCTCGTACGACGCCCATTCGGCGAGCTCCTTCGCCAGCTTCCTGTCACAGCACGCTCAGTCTTCGAGCCACCATGTCGAGGCAGGCGTGCGCGCGGCGGCGTCCATGTCGGTGAGCGAGGTCTCGAGCCGCAGCCACGCCCAGGGCGAGTCGGAGGACCAGTACGAGTCCGCGTCCAGGACATTCAGCAACCACAACCGCTGCCATGCGGTCACATACCTGTTCTACCGGATCGACAAATGCCAGACCGTCACGTTCGCGCTGGCCAGCATCGACCGCCGGGTCGATGACCCAGCGTCGCCCACCGGCGTCGAGCTCAACCCGCCGCCGCCGCCGCGGAACGTGGCCGTCATCCCCGACGCGATCCTGGGCGGGCATCCCAGCAGGCTGCAGGTGGCCCAGCAGGTCAACCTCAGCATCCCGGCCGAGCAAGCGACGCCAGCCGAATCGATCCGCGGCGCGGTCCCGCTACGGGCGGCCGCGGCGCTGGCAGCCGCCACGCAGGGCCCGATCCCGCAAGCCGTCCGCGCGGCCGCGCTGGCGCAGGTGGATGCGGACCTGCGAGACGCCGGCCTGATCGACGCGAACGGCGCGGTCACCCAGCACGCACAGCAGGATCTCGGATGGGAGCACACGCTGCGGCTGCCCACCGCCGGCGTCATCGTCAAGGGATGCCTGGACGACTGCAGCACCTGCGAGCCCGCCATGCAGAAGGAGATCGAACTGGAACTGGCCCGCAAGGAACTGGAGAACCAGCTGCTCAAGCGGAAGATCGAGCTTCTGGATAAGGCACAGGAATACCGGTGCTGTCCTGACGAGGACGAGACCGCCAAGCCGGACGAGCCCGCCGCCTGAACCGCGGCAGGCCTGAGCAGCGGTGCCTGACCCCGACTCGCCAGGAAGCACTGCCGAATACCGCCCCGCTCGGGGAGCCCCGGGCGGGGCGCTCCATGTCCGCAGGTGGGAGGTCATCGCGCCGGCCGGCCGGCCGACGACACGGCAGTAATGTGGCGCTGCGTACGGCAACGTAATCGGCGACCTGCTGAAACCGATGATCGGCAAGCCGGGCCAGGTCAGGCTGGTCATCGAGGCGCTGACCTCGAGATCTCGCACGATGACGGGTGGGACGTCTTCGACCCGCGCGCTGTGCTGGCCCAGGAGTGGGTCGCCAGAGAGGGGACGGCGGCGTCTATCTGTCATCGAAGTGAGCCGATGGGGCGAGCGCGGCGCAGCCGCCGCGGCGCACTAGCTGGGCAGCCCATGTGCGCCCCGGCGGCTGGCTGGGATGGTACGGCGGCTAGTTGGACTCCACCGCGGCGTCGATAATGTCGATCGGGGTGGACTCGGCGAAGCCGAACATCTCCGACAGGCTGGCCGGATTTCCGGTGGGCGAGTGGTTGATGGTGGCGGTGAGCTTGTACAGGCCGATCTGGGGCTTGGGAACGGGGACCTGGAACGTGTGCTCGAATTTCAGCGGGCTGACACCGCCGGTGATCGGAACGTTCGACGGCCCGTCGAGGCGTCCCGTCATCGTGCCGGCCCCGTCCATGTTGTTGCTGTACAGCGTGACGACCCAGAAGCCGCCGACGATAGGTGTAGCGGCGCCGGTGAGCTGCCAGGTGACGTGAACGTTGAATTGGTCATCGACCTCCAGCAGCGACGTCTTCTCGTTGTTCTCGGTCGGGTCGAGCACGTCCATGGCCGTGACCTGGCCGTCCAGGATTGCCGGGTTGTTGAAGTCGGTGACGGGCGTTTGGAGTGAACCAGATTGGAGTGACATGAGCTTTCCTCCTGCGGGACAAATGCGCGGTGAGCCGCGCAGGCCGCCAGTGCCGGCGCCGGGTACTGGGGTGCTACCAGTACGGATATCAGCAGTGGGTGGCTGATACACCGGGTAGGCCGGCTTTCCTGAACTCCCAGTGCAGTCCGGCGCGCAGACGCCCGCGGGAAAGCTCCCGGCCCTTTTGGCAGGGGCAGCCTGGTAGCAATGGGAAGCTGTCCGAAAACAGCAGAACTACAGGGGATCGGAGCTTCGGTTGTCCTCGCCACATGAGATGACCCGTACAGGGACGCCGGAGCCCGGTGTCGAAGAATGGACATGCACGACGTGCGCTAGGCGGCTGCTGCTGCGTAGGCCGCCTGCATTCGAGAAGATCGTCCTCGAGCGGGGAGATGAGAGGGCCGCCCACGTTGGCGGGACGGGCGGCCTGCGGGTCAACGCCGCGAAAGCCATGTCCGAACTATCCAGGGACCTCGCTGCGTACGACCGCGCCTGGCTCTCCGCGCACGGCATGGACTGGGGACCCGGCGTGGGCCTAGAGCACCCTGGAGATTCCGGGAAGCCTGGTTAGGGCAATACCCGGCCGTGAAGCAGGCCCGCCACCGCCGCCAGGGGCCGCGGTAGGTCTTCCGAGCCTGGCGATGCCGATGGACCCGTCGTTGAATCTTCGGCGGAGATGGCACCCAGGCCGTCACGGCCGCAGCGATGCGGCCCGCCTCATGATGTCTCATCAGACGCTGGAACCCGCAGATGTGCTCTTGAGACACTCGGCGCTCTATCGAATTGGGTCGTTAACCGCCGGTGTCTTACGTCCCCAGCGACGTTCGACAAATGAAACATTCGGCGATATCCACTGGCAGGCACGAGGGTCGCGCGTCACGACAACCCGGCCGTCGGCGGCGAGGCCGGGACACGCGCGGGCCTGACGCAATGCAGTGCCGGTCGATCTGCGCGCCGGGCCGCTGGCTAGGTTGGAATTGTGGATCTTGGCGCCGTGAAGGATTCGTCGGCGCTCGTGCTCGCCCGGGGTTCTGTTGCGGCGGCCAGGAATGCGTGCGGCCTGGTCGAGGACGCCGAGCTGCTGTCTCGCGCGGGCCGCCTGCCGCGCGCGTATTCGCTCGCCGGGCTCGCGGTCGAAGAGGTGGGCAAGGCCGACGGCCTGGCCGCCCTGGCGGCTATGCCTGAGAACCTGAGGGCGCGGGCGCCGGTCGGGCGCATGCTCGAGTGGCACCAGTGGAAGCTGGTCGCGGGCATGGTGATCGCCGCGGTGCCGTTCAGCGCGCCTGGCGTGGCGACCAAGTTTGTCACCATGCCCCCGAGCGAGGTCGCCGAGATACTGGACAACGCGCAGGCGTCCGCCGAGGACATGGACCGGCTCAAGCAACGCGGCCTATATGTGGACGTCGACCGCAGCGGGCTGATCCGGGAGCCGTCGGAGGTCACCGCGGCCGAAGTCCGCGAGCAGCTCGACCAGGCGCGGCAGGCCGCCTCGGCGGCGGGTGCGCTGCTCAAGCCCGGTGGGCCAGCCATCATTGCTTGTCCGGGGCCCGATGCCCTCGGGTTCTCCCGGGCGATGGTCAGCGCGTTCGGCGAGACCGGACTTGCCCGAAGTCCCGAGGCTGCCGCCGACGTGCTGCGCAACGCTGTCACCAAGCTTCGGGGTTAGATGTAATCAGCTGAGGGTCGTCAAATGAGACGGGCGCTGGCTAACCACGGCTCGTCATTCCGCAAGCCGCGTGAGCGTCCTATCACGGGCAGCCTGTGAACGGGCTCATTCGGCGAGGACTACCCATTGCCGGCCATCGATGAGTTCACGTGCCGCGTCGAGGTGACCAGCGTGGCATGCTGTCTCAACAATCACATGCAGGAGGACCTCGCGCAGGTCGTCGAGCCGCCAACTGCCAAACAGGTCTTCAGGCCACCAGGCCGGCGGACTGTCAAGGGAGGTGGCGGCAATGATGGCATCGGCAAGCTCTATCTCCCGCCGGTAGCCATCCAGCACCGCGGTGGCCGTCAAGTCCGCAGGGACCTGCCACGCGTTATCCGGATCGTCGTCTGGCATCGGCTCGCCAGCGACGACGGCACGGAACCAGAACCGCTCGACGTCGATCGCCAGATGGTGTACTAGCCCGGCGCAGGTCCAGTGCGAGGGCAGTAGGGGGCGCTGCAAGTCCTCGTCGGAAAGGCCCTCCAGGATGCCGAGCACGTGATTGCGCTGATCGGCCAGGCATGAGAACAGCGCCTGGCTCTCCTTGGTCACAGGGGGCTGCGTCATGGCTCATTCGTTCCTTCGCAAGACCGACACACTCCACGATTCAAGTCATCATTCCAGGTGTTGCCCGGCCCGACCGCCAGGTCTGAGGTCCCGCGTCTCGGCCCGGTCGCTGGCGAGATCCTTGGCAGCGGCGAGTGGCTAGCCGACGTTCGCCGCCAGGTCCTGATATGGAGGGACGAGTTCGCCCCAGCGCGCCTCGGTGTCGCCGCGCTCACGCCCGCCAAGGTAGGCGGCGAGGTTCTCGGCATGGATCTGCCACCCGGCCCCGTAGAAGGCGAGCGCGTCCAGTGGCATGCCCCGGACCTCGATGACCAGGATGGTGTGGTCGCCGTCGGTGGTCAGCGTGGCCTCGAGGGTCTCGTCGAACGGCGGCACGCCGTTGCCCTTGCGCCAGGACTCGTCGGTCTCCCTGGTCGTCACCACCAGCCGGTGCGGGGGCTCGCACGCCACGATGCGCCCGGTGCTTTCCACGTCATCGGCTTCGACGTAGGTGCGGAACTCGCCGCCGGCGCGCAGGTCGCCTTCTACCTGTGCGTGCCAGCGAGCCAGGCGGGCGGGATCGGTGATTGCTGACCACAGGTCGTCGATATTGGTGTCGTAGCCGTCTTCGATGCGCACGACGCCCTTGCCGTCTGCCGATCGCAGGCTGCCCAGGATGGGGGTAGCCGCATGGGCATTGCTGGTCATCTAGTGCTCCTTCGTTCGCGTCTCGGGCAGGCCCACCATGTCCCTGACGGAAGACCCGGTTCTCTGCTGCGACGACGAACGGGTCGGCCCCGGATGGACAAGCTCCCCTGCGGCACGAGCATCTTTCCACAGGCCAGCTCGGTGTGCAGCTACTAGAACTGAGCGCTCCTGACCCGGCGTCGCCCAAAGGCCATTCCTGTGCGCCACCGAGCGAACTGCCGCATCTCGCGGTCGTTAGATGAGACAGGCCCGCCGCAGAAATGGACGATCGTGCTGCGCGCGGAATGCTGGCCGCACGCAGTGTTCAGTCAGCCGCGCCGACGCGGCATCGATCTGGACTGTCTTCGCGCCGCGACCGATTGGGTCTGGTCACTTTCGGCGAGCACGCGACCGGACAGCGCCGCGGACATCAGAGCGGCTCGGGCCGATCAGTCGTGACGGCATCGGCCACCGGGGAAACTGCGACCCCACCCTCAGGGGCACAGATGGACTGATGGTCAACACGGTCGGTGACCGCTCGATCCTCGCGCCTGCGGACGCCAGCCGCACCGTCGAGTTCCACGAGGCGTGCAAGGGCCGAGGGGCAAACGGACCGCAGGTTGCAGCTATGGACGGCCGCTTGGGCGCGGCTGGATGGCGCCGGTTGCAGCACTGAACCTCCTCGAGCGAACCCTTCTTACGTTCTGCGGGTTCAGGGTGGTCCTGTGTCTGATCCGGGCGATCCTGGGTTGCCAGGGTCACGCCAGGCTCTCCGACCGACTCCACGCGGCAGTGCATGCGACGGCAAGCATAGGAAACCATGTCAACCAGACCGGACTTCTGTGGCGGCCTACCGGTAGGCGGGGAGCCAGCTGCGAGGATCGCGCTGCATCCGGATTTGTCGTGTCTGCCACCGCGGGTCGGTCAGCTCCGCTCCGTCTGGCAGGAAGCCCGCCGACGTATACAGTCCGGCGGCCCGCTTGTTGTGCGCGAAGACCCAGAGCCGCACCTGATCCCGGCCTTGGCGGGATAGCTCGTCGATGGCGTGATTGAGCAACTGGCGACCTATTCCCTGGCCGGCGTGATCTGGGTGCACATACAGCGCCGCTACATACCCGGTGTGGTCGTCTGCGGCTTCGGCATCAGCGCAGTACTGGATGTAACCTGCCGCAATGCCGCTGAGTTCGGCGACGACGGTTGTCAGGGCCTGCTGGCTGCCGGGCTCACCGATTATCTCCCTGGCCGCCGCCAGGTCGATCGTAGCGAGAACGCGGTCGGGCATGATGCCCGGGTAACCGTCCTGCCAGGACGCCACGAATATCTCGGCGAGCGCCGACATATCTGCCGATTTCGCCTGGCGCAGCTTCATCTGCCTCCTCCGGCAGAACCGGCGGGGTCGATCGTGCTTGCCGTGGCTGTGCGGGCTCGCAGCACGGCCTGATGCAGCTGAGCCCGGAATCGCTCCGTTTCGCCGAGCCGGCGCGCCGGGTGCACGAAGTTGGTAAGCAGGACGACCGCAGTGTCCGCGCCGGGCGACACGAGTACCGAGGTGCCCGTGAACCCGGTGTGCCAGAACGTCCCCTGCGGCCAACGCCCCCAGCCCAAAGGCTTGAGCCGCCAGCCGAGAGCCCGGACATCCCCGCGGGTCGAAGCATGCAGCGCGGTCATGATCTCGATGGTCTCGGCGCTCAGGAAGGGATGAGCCTCAGGCCGCAGCAGGGCCGCGGCGAACCGGCCAAGATCGTCGGCTGTGCCGAATAGTCCGGCATGCCCGCTGACGCCGCCCAGCGCGTACGCGTTCCCGTCATGAACGTCGCCCCAGATCGCCTCATCTCGCAGGCGCTGGTCCCCGTTCACCTCTTTGGCCGCGATGCCCGACACGTCGGCCTGGGGACGGTAGCTCGTGCGCGTCATGCCGAGCGGCGCCAGCAGCTCGCGATGGTGAGCTGCGCTATGCGGCTGGTCATGGCCCCGGACCGGAATGCCGTCTCCCGTGCGGCAGTGGCCAGGACGAGGCGCGCCGGCAAGGTGATCGGTGACCGGGGGAAATTGGTGATCGCCACTGTTGCGGCGCCATGGCTGGCCGCCTCCTGCAGCGCATCGATCGTGTCGACCGTCGTTCCGGTATGGGAAAGCGCGACTGCCGCGTCAGCCGGCCCGAGCAAGGCCGCGGATGTTATGGCCATGTGCGGATCCGGCCAGGCAAACGCTGGCTTGCCGATTCGCTGTAGCTTCTGCTGCAGATCCAGGGCCACGTACCCGCTCGCGCCGACACCATAGATGTCGATCCGGCGCGCGCCTGCCAGTACATCGACCACTTCGACGAGCGTGCCGATATCAAGGTTGCCAACGGTGTCCGTCACGGCCCTGGCGTCGGCATGCCCGATCTTCCGCGCGATCACGGCCGGCTCATCACCAGGGATAATGTCATGGGCTGGCTCTGCCACGGCGTCCGCTCCGGCGTGGGCGGCCGCGGCAGCCAAGGCAATGCGCAGTTCCGGATAACCACGCAGCCCGATGGCCCTGCAGAACCGGACTATGGTCGTCGCTGACGTGTCGCAGGACCTGGCCAATTCCGATATCGACTGCATGGCTGTGCCGAATGGATCCTTCATGACCTGCTGAGCGACGCGTTGCTCAACGGGCGCGAGGTTGGGCAGCAGGGCGCGGATCGTGATGAGAACGTCGGCGCTCTGTCCTTGCTCCTGCCCAGCGGCCGCCGCCGGTGCACTATCGTCTGCCGCCATCGTCTGTCCCCAGTCAGAAAGCCTCGTTGGCGGCGTCGTAAGTCCGAAGCGATCGGCTGTCAATTGCCGCCAGCGCCGCGCGAACGTTCCCAAGCGCAGTCGCGAGGGCACGCGCAGCTTGCTCTGGCGTCAACCCTGACAGCAGGCATATCAGGGCAATCCGCAGGTCGCCTTCGCAACGGCCCAGTTCGGCCCGGCACGCGGCCTCACTCGCGCCCGACGCCTCCATCAGTATCGTGATCTGACGCTGCCTCAGCTTCGCATTGCGGCCGTTCATCCCGATCATCAAGTTCGAATAGGTGCGGCCTAGCCTGACCATCGCTGCCGTAGACAGGGCGTTGAGGACCATTTTCTGCGCGGTCGCCGCCTTGAGCCTGGTCGACCCGGCGATCGCTTCTGGGCCGGTGTCGACCAGGATGCAATGCTCGGCAACTGCCGCAAGCGGCGCAGTCAGGTTGCTGCTGACCAGAACGGTAAGAGCGCCAGCCTCGCGCGCTGCGCGCAGCGCGCCGGCGACCCACGGCGTCCTGCCGCTCGCCGACAGCCCAACAGCGACGTCCGCCGATGTCAGGACGCTCGCGGCAAGCCGGCCAAGGTCTTCGTCGTCCTCCGCGCCTTCGACCGCGGTGACGACCGCGCTGTCGCCACCGGCGTGATGCGCGATGAAGATGCGCGGATCGGTGCCGAAGGTCGGTACTACTTCGGCAGCGTCGAGCACGCCGATCCTGCCCGATGATCCTGCGCCGAAATAGTGCACCCGGCCGCCAGCCTGCAGACGCTCGACCACCAGGTCGACGACGACCGCAAGCACGGGCAGCGTCGCCTTGACCGCGCCGGCCACTGCGGCGTCCTCCGCGTTGAGCAGCGTCAGCAACGCAAGCGTCGGCACGGTGTCGATCTCACGCGTTCGGGTGTTGCGCTCTTCTGTCCGGGACGGGAGAAACGGCGGTGCGAGCCCGTGTCTGTCGGGCATCTGATCTGCGGGCACCGCACCTCCTCCCGGCGGAGAGCAACGGCTCCATGTTACTGTTTTCCATCGTGCGGTCCAGAGCCGTTGCATATTCACCGAATCGCGGCCATGCCGCCGGGCCTGCCAGGTGCCGGCGAGCTCTGCGAGTTGCACGCCGAGCTCGGAAAGGCATACGCCGCCGCCTTCGCCACCGCTTGTGACGTCCTTGCCGGAGGCAACGCTGACCTCGCGGTCCTGCATGGTCAGACGTTCTATCACTGGGTGGACGGCAGCGGCCGCGCACTCGGCACCTTGCAGCTTGGCAACTCAAGCGCGGTCGCCGAGCGGCTCGGCGTGCCCGTCATCTCCGATCTGCGCAGCCGTGATATCGCGGCCGGCGGCCAGGGGGCGCCGCTGGTGTCGATCTTCGATGCACTACTGCTCGCTGGCCGGCGCGGTCCAAGCGCGGCGGTCAACCTCGGCGGCATCGCCAACCTCACGGTGGTCGATGGCGGCCAGGTCGTGACGGCGTACGACCTTGGCCCAGCCGGCGCTCTCATGGACCCGGCGGCCACATGGGCAAGCGGCGGAACCCTGCGTTACGACGCCGACGGAGCGATCGCCCAGCGTGGCCGGGTCTGCGAGCAACTACTCGAGCGGCTGAAGGCAGACGTCTACTACCAGCTTCCGGCTCCTCGAAGCACAGGCCGAGAACACTTCAACGCCAGCTATCTGGAGAAGATACTGGCGAGCCTCGGGCACGCCCCGGCTGAGGACGATGTCGTAGCGACCGTGACGAGATTGCTTGTTGACTTGCTGGCCGACGCAAGCCGCCAGCACAACCTAGCCGAGCTCGTCCTTTCCGGAGGCGGCAGCAAGAACGCGACGACCGTGGGCTGGCTCCGGTCCGAACTTCCCGGGCTGACAGTGCGGACTACTAACGAGCTCGGCGTTCCCGTCCAGGCCAAGGAGGCGCTGGCATTCGCGGTCCTTGGCTACCTGACCTGGAATGGCCGTCCCGGATCGGTGATCGCAGCGACCGGGGCCAGGCATCCGTCCATCCTGGGCTCGATCGAACCAGGTACCGGGCCGCTCGTACTCCCGCCGCCGCTGAATGCATCACCGTCGCGCCTGTGCCTTCTTTAAAAAGAAATCGCCAGGGCGTGGCGGTGCTCAGATCTCCCATCAGATGCCAGTCGTGGATGACCTTCCACAGTAACTGTTCTCAATCGTTCTGGCCGGAATTGGCAGCCGGCCGCGTCGGTGTATGTGGTTAGCCCGGCCACCCCGCGCCGAGGCCGCCGGATCTCGGCGTGCTCCTGCCTGGTAACACCAGGACGCTTCCCGCCGTCCTCCCGGCCTGGCGACGCTCGGGTCCCTCAAACTGTTGGTCAGCGACACCATCTACGCCGGCCTCGAGTTTGGCGCCCGGCACGCAGGTTGACCGTTGGGCGAATGGCCTGGTCAGCGGTGGAGGTTAGCGGCTGATACCGGCCACAGCATCGATCTCCACCACCATGCCGGGCACCGCGAGCCGCCGCACTTCGATGAGCGTGCTGGCCGGGCGGAACTCCCCGAAGAACTCCTTGCGCACCT
>WNFI01644570.1_pt1 | contig 10276 bp, 12 predicted proteins | sample 5400471 | NCBI WGS metagenome assembly WNFI01 (sample SAMN13153348, study PRJNA577476) | soil metagenome | isolation source: 100 cm saprolite on Douglas fir-dominated hillslope | place: USA:California | collected 2013-09-17 | reverse complement strand
GCCCGACGAGCCGCTGCGCGCCGGATCGCGCCGCGTGAAGGGCTGCTTCAGCCGCTCGACCAGGTCGGCCGGGATGCCCGGGCCGCGGTCGAAGACCGAGAGCGTGACGCCGCCGCCGTCCTTCGTCACGCGCACCAACACTTCGCCCCCGCCGCCGTGGCGCGCGGCGTTCACGACCAGGTTGTCGATGAGGCGCTGCATCGCGAGCGGGCGGAGCATGAGGGCAGGGACCTCGGCGAGCTCGCAGCGCACCGGCATGCCGCCGCGCGCCGCGCGGTCGGCGCAAGCGCGCGCCAGCTCCGCCAGGTCGACCGCGGAGACCGGCTCGGCGGACTCGCTGCGCGTGAAATCGATGAACTGGTCGATGATCGCGTTCATGTCGGCCACGTCCTCCACCATCGAGCGGCGCGTCGCCGGCTCGACCTTACCCTCGAGCATCTCGACCTCGAGGCGCAGTCGCGCGAGCGGCGTTCGCAGGTCGTGCGAGATCCCCGCGAGGAAGGTGGCGCGGTCGCGCTCGCCGCGCTTGAGGTCGTCCTTCATCTGGTTGAACGCGCGCGCCACCGCGCGGATCTCCGAAGGCCCGGTCTCGGAGACGGGCGGAGGGTCGCCGCCCTTTCCGAGCCGCTCGGCGGCGAGCGATAGCTCGGCGAGGGGACGATTCAGCCGCCAGACGATCACGAACGTGGCGAGGAAGGCGATCGCGATTCCTGCGAACCCCCATATCACCAGGGCGGGCGTCTGGTCGCGCTCGATGCGCGCCCGCGGAACCGCCACCCAGAAGCCGCGCTCACCACCGGGCAGGCGCACCAGGAGGGGTTGCGGGCGCGGCCCGCGCGCCTGCGGATCCGGCGGCTCGATCGCGCGCACGTACACGTCGGCGTCCGGCCCGAAGTACTCGCGGAGGCGATCGCGGAACAGGCGCACGGCCGGAAGGTCCGGTGCGGGACGCACGCGCTCGGAGCCCCGCACCGGCACGATCCGGATTCCCTCCTTCTCGGCGATGCGCGCGATGAACTCGAGCTGCTGCTCCGGGCTCATGGTCTGCAGCGCCGCCCCGATGGTCTTGAGGTGGTTCACGAACTGGCCCAGGCCGAGCGCGTTGCGCGGTTGCGAGACGTACTCGTGCAGCAGCCAGAGCGCGGCGGCCTGCGACAGCACCAGCGCCACAACCAGCACCAGCAGCGTGCGCCACCGCAGGGACCCCGGAATCCATCTCACTTCGAGGCGCCCGGGTCGGGAATGAAGACGTAGCCGAAGCCCCACACCGTCTGGATGAAGCGCGGCTGCTGCGGATCCTCGCCGAGGAGCTTGCGCAGGCGCGACACCTGCACGTCGATCGAGCGGTCGTAGCTCTCGTGTTCGCGGCCGCGCGCGAGGTCCATGAGCTTGTCACGCGACATCGGCTCGCCGGGATGGAGCGCGAGGACCTTGAGGAGCGCGAACTCGCCCGTCGTGATCGGCACCGGCTGAGCCTCGCGGGTGAGCGAGCGGCTCGCGAGATGCAGCTCGAACGGCCCGAACGGCACGACCTTGGGCTCGAGCGTGGGCGCCCCGGGAGTCTGCGCCGGCGACTGGCGCCGCAGCACGGCGTGGATGCGCGCGACCAGCTCGCGCGGGTTGAACGGCTTGGCGAGATAGTCGTCGGCGCCCATCTCGAGTCCGACGATGCGATCGACGTCGTCGCCCTTGGCGGTCAGCATGATGATCGCGACGTCGTTCTGGGCGGCGCGCAGGCGCCGGCAAATCGCGAGGCCGTCCTCGCCGGGCAGCATCAGGTCGAGCACGATGAGGTCGTAGCGAACGCGCTGCAGCTGGCGGTCCATCGCCGCGGCATCGGGGGCCGTGTCGACGCCGAATCCCTGCTCGGTAAGGTAGCGCTTGAGGAGGTCGCGCAGCCGCAGGTCGTCGTCGACCACGAGGATCTTCTGGCGTTGCTGCATGGTGGTCATCGTACGGCCCGGTGCGCGCGCGCCCCGATCGATTTGTAAGAAGATGTTAACCGCCCGACCGGACGGGCCTCCCGCTTACATCCGGTTACCACGCCGGGTCCTCCGGAAAGGACTTGCGTCGTTGATGGGGATACGCTCGCGGCAGTACCTACGAGCGCCCTCAAGCGATCCGAATGAAAGGACGATCCATGAAATACGCAGCGATTATCGCGACCCTCGGCCTCGGCTCGGCCGCCTTCCTGGTGATGGCCGCGCCGCCCGATGGCCACGGCCCGATGGCGGGCCGGCTGAAGCAGGCCGATACCAACGGCGACGGCATGATCAGTCGCGAGGAAGCGGCGGCGCTACCGATGATCTCGAAGCACTTCGACGAGATCGACGCCAACCACGACGGCCAGATCACCGCGGAGGAGCTGCGCGCGTTCCACGTGCAGCAGCGCGCCGCACACTGGAAGAAGCTCGATACCGACGGTGACGGGCGCATCTCCCGCGCCGAGGCGCAAGCCGGCGCGCCGCGCCTCGCGGAGCACTTCGACCAGCTCGACACCAACAAGGACGGGTTCCTCACGCCCGACGAGCTCGCCGCAGCGCACGCGCGTCACCATCCGAAGTAACCCGAGGTCCCCGCGCCGGCTGTTCCCGGCGCGGGCCGCCTTCCTCGTGTGGCATGCTTTCGAGGTCGTGAAAAGACTCTTCACAGCGCTCGTCCTGCTCGCCGTTTGCGCGCTTGCGCGGGCGGCCGGTATGGGTTACGACGACGCCCGCCACCTTCTCAACCGCAGCGGGTTCGGCGCGACCGACGCCGAGATTCGCGAGTACGCCACGCTCGGGCGAGTGCAGGCCGTCGACCGGTTGCTCGCGAGTGCGCACCGCGAGCCTTCGCTTCGCCCGCCGGCCTTCGTCGACGAGCCGTTCGTGCCCTTCTACAAGGTTCGCCAGATGGGGGCGGAGGAGCGGAGCGCGGAACAGCGCAAGCTCATGGAGCAGGGCTTCGAGCTGCTGGGAAACTTCGGCTCGCTGCTGCGTGCCGTGGCGAAGGATCCGGCGATGCTCATCTACCTCGACAACGCCGGCAGCCGCCGGCAGGCGCCCAACGAGAATTTCGCGCGCGAGGTGATGGAGCTCTTCACCCTCGGCGAGGGCCACTACTCGGAGCACGACATCAAGGAGGCCGCGCGCGCCTTCACCGGCTGGAGCCTCGACCGCGACAGCGGTGAGTTCACCTATCGCCGCATGTGGCACGACTACGGCGAGAAGACAGTCCTCGGCAGGAGCGGGCGGCTGGACGGCGACGACGTCATCGACATTCTCCTCGGGCGTCGCGAGACGGCCGAGTTCATCGCGGCCAAGGTCTGGCGCGAGTTCGTATCGCCTCATCCCGATCGCACCGAGGTCGGCCGCTGGGCGGCCGCGTTCCGCGATTCGCGCTACGAAATCAAGCCGCTGCTGCGCGCTGCGCTGACCTCGAACGCCTTCTGGGCCGAGGAGAACCGCGCCTCTCTCATCAAGTCGCCGGTCGAGCTGGTGGTCGGGACGATGCGCACGTTCGACATCCATCCGTTCGACCTTCGCCCCGCGGTCTTCGCCTGCGCGGCATTGGGGCAGAACCCGTTCTCGCCGCCCAATGTGAAAGGCTGGCCGGGCGGTGAGGCGTGGATCACCTCGGCGACCCTGCTCGGGCGCAAGCAGTGGCTGGAACGGGTCTTCCGCGGCTCGGATTCGATGGCGCCGGAGAATGCCATGCGCGAGACGCAGGCCAAGGGCGAGGGCGCCGATCGCTTTCGCCGGATGCTCGAGCGCGGCATGGCCGACTACGCCTTCGACGCCGGCCGATTCGCGCGCTCGATGGATTCGGGCGACGGCGCCGCGGGTTCGCTCGAGCGCCTCGCGCTGGCGACGCCGCCCGTCTCCGCGCTCGGGGACGAGCGCGACCTCGTCGAACGCGTACGCGTGCTCGTCGCCGATCCCGCCTTCCAGCTCAAATGAGCGTCGACCGTCGCGCCTTCCTGAGCCTTGCCGCGCTCGCGCCCTTCGCGGGGATGGCGAACCTCGCAGCCGCCGTTTCCTCGCCGGCGAGCCGAGGGCTCCTGGTGCTGGTCGAGCTGAAGGGCGGCAACGACGGCCTCAATACGGTCATCCCCTTCGCCGACCCGCTCTACGCGCAACTGCGTCCGCGTCTCGCGATCGCCCGCGACCAGGTGCTGCAGCTCGGCGAGCGCTCGGGCCTGCACCCCTCGCTCGCGAAGCTGCTGCCGATCTGGGAGGAGGGCCGCCTCGCGATCGTCCAGGGGGTCGGCTATCCGAAGCCGAACCTGTCGCATTTCCGCTCGATCGAGATCTGGGACACCGCCTCGAAGAGTGAGGAGTACCTCGAGGCCGGATGGCTCGCGCGCGCGTTCGCCGCGTCGCCTTCCCCGGCCCAGTTCGCCGCCGACGGCGTGGTGGTCGGACCGAACGCGATGGGTCCGCTCGCGGGCGCGACCGGGCGCGCGATCGCGCTCGCGAGCCCGGAGCAGTTCCTGCGCAACGCCCGCCTGGCGCGCGGCGACGGAGTGGCGCGCAACGAGGCGCTCGCGCACATCCTGCGCGTCGAGCGCGACGTGCTCGCCGCCGCGGAACGGCTGCACGCGGGACGCCAGTTCCAGGCGTCGTTTCCGTCCGGCGCTTTCGGCAACGCCGTGCAGACCGCGGCGCAGCTCGCCGCGAACGAAGCGGGGGTCGCCGTCGTGCGCCTATCGCTCGGCAGCTTCGACACGCACGCCAATCAACTGCAGGTGCACGCCAACCTGTTGCGGCAGCTGGCCGAAGGACTCTCGGCGCTGCGTGAGGCGCTGATCGAGATCGGCCACTGGGAGCACACGCTGGTCGCGACCTACTCGGAATTCGGGCGGCGCGTGCGCGAGAACCAGAGCGCCGGAACGGATCACGGCACGGCGGGCGTGCACCTGGTGCTCGGCGGAGCAGTCAAGGGAGGGCTCTATGGAGCCGCTCCCGCGCTCGATCGGCTCGATGGCGAGGGCAACCTGCCGTTCGCCGTCGACTTCCGCAGCTATTACGCGACGATCCTCGAGCGCTGGTGGGGAATCGGCGCGCGCACGGTCCTCGGAGGCTCCTTCACGCCCCTCGACTGGCTCTGAGGTTGATAATGGCGAGGTGAACGTCCTCGCCGTCGAGACTTCCTCGGAGCTCTGCTCGCTCGCGCTCTTGCGCGGCGGGGAGCTCTTCGTCGAGGAGGCCCTCGCCGAGAACCGCCACTCGGAAATGCTGGTGCCGATGATGCGGCGGCTCCTCGAGCGCGCGCGCCTTTCGGTCGGACAGATGGATGCGTTCGGATTCGGCCAAGGCCCCGGGTCGTTCACGGGAATCCGGATTGCCTGCGGCATCGTCCAGGGGCTCGCTTTCGCCTCCGGACGCCCTGTCGTTCCGGTCCCGTCGCTGCTTGCCCTCGCCGAGCAGTCCAACGAGGGCCGGGTCATCGCGGCCCTCGACGCGCGCATGGGCGAGGCGTACATCGCCGCCTACGCGCGCAACGGCGACGACTGGGACGAAGTGATTGCGCCGCGCCTGGCCGACGCGAACTCCCTGCCGCGCCTTCCCGGCCACAGCTGGTCGGCCACCGGGAGCGGGTTCGACCGCCACGCGTGGCTCCGCGAGGCCTATCGTGCGAGAGAAGGTGGCCCTCACCACCGAGGAAAGACGGACGAAACGTTGAGCGCGGTCCCGGTTCCCCAGCTGAATTACCGCCGCATGCGCACGGCGGACCTCGCCGAGGTGGCCCGCCTCGAGAAGGCGCTCTACGCCTTCCCGTGGAGCATCGGCAATTTCCGCGACTCGGTGAACGCGGGCTACGACTGCTGGGTGGCATCCCATGGCGAGGCGGTGATCGGCTACGCGATCCTCATGGTCGCGCTCGACGAGGCGCACCTGCTCAACATCGCGATCGCCGCCGAGTGGCAGAACCAGGGCATCGGCCGGAACTTCCTCGATCACATGATCGGCATCGCGAAGGAAGCGGCCTGCCAGATCGTCTACCTCGAGGTGCGCCCCTCGAACCTCGCGGCGCGCCACCTCTATCGCCGCATGGGGTTCCAGCAGATCGCGATCCGGCCGGAGTACTACCCGGCGGTCGCGGGACGCGAAGATGCGCTCTTCCTCGGGCTCACGCTGTGATGGACGAGCGCGCCTTGCGGGAGCTCGAGCTCGATTCGGTCGCGCGGCTGTGCGGAATCGTTCCTTCGTTGCCGGTGCCGATCCCGGCCGCCAAGGCAGCTGTGCATGCGCCGGCGGCGGAGGAGGGCAGCGTGGCCGGGATGCAGTGGGACGCACTGCGGGAGGCCGTGCGAACCTGCACGACCTGCGGCCTTTGCAAGAGCCGCAAGCAAACCGTCTTCGGCGTCGGTCACGAGTCGGCGCCTTGGCTTTTCATCGGCGAGGGGCCGGGAGCGGACGAGGACGCCCAGGGCGAACCGTTCGTGGGCCAGGCCGGAAAGCTGCTGGACAGCATGCTCGCGGCGATCGGGCTCGCACGCGGACGCGAGGTCTACATCGCCAACGTCGTGAAGTGTCGCCCGCCGGGCAACCGCGTGCCGTCGCCCGAGGAAATGGCGGCGTGCGCTCCCTTTCTCGACCGTCAGATCGACCTCATCTCGCCGAAGCTGATCGTCGCGCTCGGCAAGACCGCGGCGCTGCGCCTGCTGGGGACCGATTCGAGCCTCGCGAGCCTGCGCGGGCGCATCCACCGGTATCGCGATATCCCCCTGGTTGTCACCTATCACCCGGCGTACCTGCTGCGAAACCTCCCCGACAAGGCCAAGGCCTGGGAAGACCTCCTGTTCGCGCGGCAGGCGCTTCGAAACACCACGGGAGGTCATGGATGAAGGCGCTGATGTCTCGCGCCGGCTTGAATTGGCGCCCAGTCGACCCCATCGTTCGCTGAAGCCAGCCTGGCCATCGGGAGGAACGTTCATGCGCAGTCTTCTGTGGGTAGCATCGCTCTTGGCGGTGCTCGCGCTGTCCGGTTGCGGTTACAACGACTTCCAGACCAAGGACGAGCAGGTGAAGGCCGCCTGGTCGGAAGTGCTCAACCAGTACAAGCGCCGCGCGGATCTCATCCCCAACCTGGTCGCGACCGTCCAGGGATACGCCTCGCAGGAAAAGGACGTGCTGCTCGGCGTGACGCAGGCGCGCGCCAAGGCGGGTTCCGTAAGAGCGACGCGAACTTCCGCGACCTGCAGGCGCAGCTCGAGGGAACCGAGAACCGCATCACCACCTCGCGCAACCGATTCATCAAGGCCGTGCAGGACTACAACATCCTCGCGCGGCAGTTCCCCACGAACCTGACGGCGATGGTCTTCGGCTACAAGGAAAAGGCGTCGTTCACGGTCGAGGACGAGAAGGCGATCGCGCAGCCGCCGAAAGTCGATTTCGCTCCCAAGACGGCCCCGGCCGCACCCGCGCCCGCTCCTGCCAAGTAGACGCCGGGCTCCGGCATGAAGCTCGACCACGGCCGCCTCCTCGTCGGGGCGGCGGTCTTCCTCGCCGCGATGCTCGCGGCTCCCACCGGCGCTGCGCAGGAGCCGGTTCCGGTCCCGCGGTTGACGTCCCACGTCGTCGATCTGACCGGAACGCTCGCCGCGCCCGAGCGCGAGGCGCTCGATGCGAAGCTCCGCGGCTTCGAGCAGGCGCGCGGCTCGCAGGTGGCGGTGCTGCTGGTGCCGACCATCGGCCAGGAGACGATCGAGGAGTTCGCCGGCCGGGTCACGGACGAGTGGAAGCTCGGGCGCAAGGACGTCGACGACGGCGTTCTCTTCGCCATCGCCAAGCAGGAGCGTCGCATGCGCATCCACACCGGGCGCGGAGTGCAGGGGACGCTCACCGATGCGTTGTCCAAGCGCATCGTCGCCGACATCGTCACGCCGAGATTTCGTTCCGGCGACTTCGCGGGGGGCATCGATGCCGGTATCGACGCGATCATGAAGGCGATCGAGGGCGAGGCGCTGCCCCTCGCGGAGCGCAGCGCGAGCCGCAGGGTCTATACCGTGTCGTCGTATTCCGATTTCCTGTGGATGGGATTCTTCCTCGTACCGGTGCTCGCGATGGTGCTTCGCGGGATCGCCGGCCGGCTCTTCGGTGGCGTGCTCACCTCGGGGATCACCGGTACTGCCGCGTGGCTGATCTTTGGCAGCCTCGCATTCGGCCTCGTCGCCGCGATCATCGCGTTCGTGTTCGCGCTTTTCGCCGGAACAGGGCTCGGGGCCGGGGTTCGACCGTCGGGTCGAATGCCCGGGGGATTCGGCGGCGGCTTCGGCGGCGGCGGTGGCTTCGGCGGCGGCGGGTTCAGCGGCGGTGGAGGCGGGTTCGACGGCGGCGGCGCCTCGGGGAGCTGGTGATGCGCTTGAAGCGGTTCTGGCGCCACGTCCGCATGAGCCCGCTCGTTGCCCGGCGCGCTTTCCCGCCGCCGACGCTCGACGCGATCCAGCACGAAATCGCGACGCAGGAAAGGCGCCATCGCGGCGAGATCTGCCTGGTTGTGGAAGCCGAGCTCACCTCGGGTCAGCTCTGGGCCGACGTCACGCCGCGCGAGCGCGCGCGTGAGCTCTTCGCGCACCGCGGCGTGTGGAACACCGAGGAGAACACCGGCGTGCTGGTCTACCTGCTGCTCGCCGATCGCAGCGTCGAGATCGTCGCCGACCGCGGCATCGACGCGCGCGTGGCGAGGGACGAGTGGCACGCCATCTGCCGGATGATGGAGCGGCATTTCGTCGCGGGCCGCTACGAGCAGGGCGCAGTTGAAGGGGTGCGCACGATCTCCGAGCTTCTCGCTCGCCACTTTCCATCGAGCGGCAAGGGGCGCAACGAGTTGCCTGATCGCCCGGTGATCGTTTGACTCGCGAAGTTTTGTGGGAGTGATACGATAAGCAAAACTCAATATCGTTGAGCGAAAAACGGTGGAACAGACGGTCCAGAAGGCGCTCAACCTGCTCGAAGCGCTCGTGCGCTCGGGGCAGCCGCGACGGTTGACGGAGCTCTCCCGCGAGCTCGGCCTCACCAAGCCCAATGTCTACCGGCTGCTTTCGACGCTTTCCATCCTGGGCTACGTCAAGAAGGACCCCGCGACCACTCTGTATTCGCCGACGCTCAAGCTCTGGGAGCTCGGCTCGATGATGGTGCGCGACGTCGACCTGGTGTCGGTTGCGGGTCCGCGCCTGCGGCGCCTCTGCGCCGAGACCCACGAGTCGGTGCAGCTCGCCGTGTTCGATTCGGGATTCGTGGTCTACGTCGACAAGGTGGACAGCCCGCAGCCGCTCAAGGCGATGACGAGCATCGGTTCGCGCGTCCCCGCCTCGACGACCTCCACGGGCAAGGCGATCCTAGCGTGGCGAGTCTGCGGCATCGCGGCGCCGGTGCGCGACCGGACCCAGGGCGTGGTGGCCTCGGTCGGCGTCTGGGGAGCGGAGAAGAACATTCTTGGCGCGCGGCGGGAGGAACTCGCGCACGCCACGCTCATCGCCGCGCGCGAGATCTCCCACGAACTCGGATTCGTCGAGGGCGCACCCGCGACAACCCCCGCACGCACTACGCTTGTCAGTGCCTAGCGCGTGACCTTCTTCACGTCCCGGGCGTGAAGGCCGCCAAGAAGTACAAGGACCTGCCTTCGCCGATGCCCCCCGCAGTCGATGAGCGACACCCGCCTTCAGGCGGTCATCGCTTACCTGAAGGGCGAGCTCCAGAAGTAGGCTTTCTCCCGGGAGGCGTTGCCTCCCGCCCCTCGAGCAGCGCCTCGATCTCGGCGCGCGGCCTGGTGGCGGGAATGGCCGCGTCGGCGGCCGGCCGTTGGCGAATCACGACGCCGAAGACCACCGCACCCGCGGCGATCAGGATGAAGGGGCCGATCCACAGCAGGAGCGTGGTGGCTTTGAGCGGCGGGCGGTAGAGCACGAAATCGCCGTATCGCTCGACGAGGTAATCGCGAATCTCGGCGTCGCTCTTTCCCTGCGCGACCTGCCGGCGGATCTGGTTGCGCAGGTCGAGCGCGAGCGGCGCGTTGGAATCGGCGATGGTCTGGTTCTGGCAGACGAGGCAGCGCAGCTCGTCGGCGAGGGACTTGAGGCGCTTCTCCACATCCGGGTCCGGGCGCGCGATCTCGTCGGCCTGCCCGAAGGCGAGGCCGGCCGCGAGAAACAGCAATGCCGCCGCCAGGGCCCTCACGCGCTCAGCCGGCGAATGAGCGGCAGGATCGTCTTCTCGAGCGCCTCGGGCGTGATCGGGCCGATCTGCTTGTAGCGGATGACTCCCTGCTTGTCGATCACGAAGGTCTCCGGAAC
>WNFI01061841.1_pt1 | contig 10276 bp, 10 predicted proteins | sample 5400471 | NCBI WGS metagenome assembly WNFI01 (sample SAMN13153348, study PRJNA577476) | soil metagenome | isolation source: 100 cm saprolite on Douglas fir-dominated hillslope | place: USA:California | collected 2013-09-17 | reverse complement strand
GGCGAGGCACACGGCCTGCCGTGGACACCGGCGTCGGAGGTGCTCAGCTGACCACGGTGGCCGGCGCCGTCCGCCGATATCTCGATCACCTGACCATCGAGCGGGGCCTGGCCGCACACACGCTGGCGGCGTACCGCAGGGATCTGCAGCGCTACGCGGCCACTCTGGCCGCTCGCGGCAGGACCGAGGTCGGCGAGGTGACGACGCAGGACGTGGCCGATTACCTGGCCTGGCTGCGCGAGGGTGACGAGGATCACCCGCCGCTCGCCGCGAGCTCAGCCGGGCGCGCGGTGGTGGCGGTGCGCGGGCTGCATGCGTTCGCGGTGGCCGAGGGGCTGGCCGGCGCCGATCCCGCCCGGCTGGTCCGCCCGCCCCCGCCCCCGCGCAGGCTGCCACGGGCGATCTCGGTTCCCGAGGTGGAGCGGCTGCTGGCAGCCTCGGGCGAGGCGATCAGGGCCGCCGAAGGGCCGGCCAGGCTGCGGGACCGCGCCCTGCTCGAGCTCCTTTACGGTACCGGCGCCCGGATCTCGGAGGCGGTCGGGCTGGACGTTGATGACCTGGACCTGGCCGGCCTGCCCGGCGCGCCGACGGTACCCGCCGCGGTGCGGCTGGCCGGCAAGGGCGGCAAGCAGCGGATCGTCCCGGTCGGCAGCTATGCCCGGCACGCGCTCGATGCCTACCTGATCAGGGCGCGCCCGGCGCTGGCCGGCGCGGCACGCCGTGGCTCACCGAGCCCGGCGGTGTTCCTGAACGCGCGCGGCGGCCGGCTCACCCGGCAGGGAGCATGGGGCGCCCTGCGGGCCGCGGCCGCCAGGGCGGGCCTGGCCGAGGTCTCGCCGCATACCCTGCGGCACTCATTTGCCACCCACCTGCTGGACGGCGGCGCCGATGTCCGGGTCGTGCAGGAACTGCTTGGCCACGCCTCGGTCACGACCACTCAGGTGTATACGCTGGTCACTGTCGAGCGGCTGCGCGAGGTGTACGCGGCAGCGCATCCCCGCGCCCTCGGCTAGCCGCCTGGTCCCGGCCGCCGCCGGCCGGGCCTGACCAGGGGCTGACCGCAATCGGAGTATCCTGGCCGATGCCCGTTTCCAGGTAACCGGTGAGTCGGCTTGCCGGACGCGGACGCAGGCCCTAGAGTCCGGGTTTCAGCGGACGTTTATCGTAGCGCCGCAGGGGAGGTGCAGCTGTGGCAGCATCCCGAACGTTCGAGGTCAGGCCCGGCGTGCTCGGTCCCACGGGTAGGCCGCTGCCTGTCTTTCCCGACCCTGAGCCGTTGCTGGTGCACGGTCCCGCGCGGGTGGTGGCAGTGTGCAACCAGAAGGGCGGGGTCGGCAAGACGACCACGACCATCAGTCTCGGGGCCGCGCTTGCCGAGCAGGGCCGGCGCGTCCTGCTCGTGGACTTCGACCCGCAGGGCGCCCTGTCCGTGGGGCTGGGCTTCCAGCCGCACGAGCTCGACGCCACCGTCTACAACCTGCTCATGCAGCGCGGGCTGACCGCCAGGGACGTGCTCTTCAAGACCAACGTCGACGGGATGGACCTGCTGCCGAGCAACATCGACCTGTCCGGCGCCGAGGTGCAGCTGGTGCACGAGGTCGGCCGGGAGTTCGTGCTCGGCCGCGTGCTGCAGCCGATCCTCCCCGACTACGACATCGTCCTTATCGACTGCCAGCCCTCGCTCGGGCTGCTCACGGTGAACGCCCTGGCCTGCGCGGACGGGGTGATCGTGCCGCTGGAGTGCGAGTACTTCGCGCTGCGCGGCGTAGCCTTGCTGATGGAGACCATCGACAAGGTATCCAGCAGGATCAGCCCCAAGCTCGTGCTCGACGGGTTGCTGGCCACGATGTACGACTCGCGCACGCTGCACACCAGGGAGGTCCTGGCCGGCGTCGTGAAGGGGTTCGGCGACAAGGTCTACCACACCGTGATCAGCCGGACCGTGCGGTTCCCCGACGCCACCGTGGCGGGAGAGCCGATCACCCGCTTCGACCCGACATCCAACGGGGCACATTCTTACCGCGAGCTCGCGAAGGAGGTACTGGATCGGTGGCACCAGGCCGCCCTCGCGGTTCCCGTTCACGGCGGGTAAGTCTGCCGGGAGTAGCGGAGCTGCTCCGTCCCGTCGGCCGGGGCACCGCGGTCGAAGCCCTGCGTCAGGCAAGCGGCAGGGAGCGCCACACCCAGAAGATCACCGTCTACCTGTCCGGCGGCGAGCTGCTCGACCTGGAACGCGCCCGTCTCAGCCTCCGCACACTCGGCATCACCGTGGACCGCGGCCGGATCGTCCGCGAGGCACTCGCCGTCCTGCTGGCCGACCTGGACGCCGAGGGGGACCACAGCCTGGTGGCCCGGCGGCTCTGGGAAGGGACCCAACCGGAGTGACGATGATCGCTGAGCCGGGCGATACCCGGGCGGCTGGAGGGTTCGAGGTGCACCTTGACGTCTTCGAGGGCCCCTTCGACCTGCTACTCGCGCTGATCTCCAAGCACAAGCTGGACATCACCGAGATCGCGCTGTCCAGCGTCACCGACGAGTTCATCGGCTACATCCGGGCCCGGGCGGACGGCTGGGACCTGGACCAGGCCAGCTACTTCCTCGTGGTCGCCGCCACGCTGCTCGACCTCAAGGCGGCGAGGCTGCTGCCCGCGGGAGAGGTCGACGACGAGGAGGATCTCGCCCTCCTCGAGGCCAGGGACCTGCTGTTCGCACGGCTGTTGCAGTACCGGGCCTACAAGGAGGTGGCCGCGGTGCTGGCGAGCCGGATGGCGGCCGCCGGGCGCAGGTTTCCCCGGCGGGTGCCGATGGAGCCGCGCTTCGTCGAGCTGCTGCCCGAGGTCCTGCTCGGCCTCGGCCCGGCTGAGTTCGCCGCGATCGCGGCCCGCACCCTGGCGCCCAGGCGGCCGCCCGTGGTCTCCACCGCCCACCTGCACATCCCCCGCACGAGTGTTCGCGAGCAGGTCGCCATACTGTCCGAGCGGCTGGCCCGGCTGCGCCGGGCCACATTCCGGCAGCTCGCTGCCGACTGCGCCGACACCTTCGAGATCGTCGCGCGCTTCCTCGCGATGCTCGAGCTGTACCGCAACGACCGCGTCTCGTTCGACCAGCTGGTCCCGCTCGGCGATCTCTACGTGAGCTGGACGGGGGGCGATCAGCGCGACGACCTGACCATCACCGAGGAAGTCGACGAGTAACCGATGCAGAACGGATACGGCCTCCGCGCAGGCGACACGGGCGCAGGGGACATGAGCGAAACGCCCGCGCACGCGGGGTTCCAGGCGGACGCTGGGCAGGCGGGCGGCCAGGCTGCCCACGGGCTGCGGGCCAGCCTGGAGGCGATCATGCTCGTGGCCGACGAACCGGTCTCCGAGGTGGTCATCGCGCAGGTGCTGGAACGCCCGCGCGCGGAGGTGGCCGGAGCGCTGCGCGAGCTGGCCGCGTCCTACGCCGCGGAACAGCGCGGCTTTGACCTACGGGAGGTGGCGGGCGGCTGGCGCTTCTACACCCGGGAGGAGTACGCCCCGGTCGTGGAGCGGTTCGTGCGCGACGGCCAGGAGGTACGGCTGACCCAGGCGGCCCTGGAAACCCTGGCCGTCGTCGCCTACCGCCAGCCGGTTAGCCGCGCCCGGGTATCCGCAGTCCGCGGCGTCAGCTGCGACGGCGTGATCCGCACCCTGGTCCTGCGCGGGCTGGTCGAAGAGGCCGGCACCGATCCCGAGACGGGCGCGATCCTGTTCGCGACGACCGGGTACTTCCTGGAGCGACTGGGGCTGCCCGGCCTCGACGCGCTGCCCGAGCTCGCCCCGTTCCTTCCCGATCACCTTGACGACGAGCCGGACAGCGGTCATGAGCCAGCGGGGTCGTGACCAGGGGGCCCACGCAGGGCATGACACGCTGGTCGACGTTCCGGGCGGCATCCGCCTGCAGAAGGTGCTGGCCGCCGCCGGCGTGGGCAGCCGCAGGCACTGCGAGGAGATGATCGGCGACGGCCGGGTCGAGGTCGACGGCGAGATCGTCCGCAGGTTCGGAGCGCGGGTCGACCCGCAGCGCCAGGTCATCCGGGTGGACGGACGCCGGATCCCGGCCCGCGAGGATCTCGTGTACGTGGCCCTGAACAAGCCGGCGGGGGTGCTGACCACAATGTCGGACGCCCGGGGCCGCCCAACGATCGCGGACTATCTCGGCGACCGGGCCGAGCGGCTGTTCCATGTCGGCCGGCTTGACTACGACACCGAAGGCCTCATGCTGCTGATGAACGACGGGGAGCTGGCTCACCGGCTGGCCCATCCCCGTTACGGCGTGCTCAAGACATACCTGGCCGACGTGGCCGGCCTGCTTCCCAGAGACCTGGGACGCCAGCTGATCACCGGCGTGGAGCTGTCCGACGGGGTGGCCAGCGCCGACCGGTTCCGGGTGGTGGAGCGGGCAGGCAACCGGGCCCTGGTGGAGATCACCCTGCATGAGGGGCGCAAGCACATCGTGCGGCGGATGCTCGCCGAGACCGGTCACCCGGTCAGCCGGCTGGTACGTACCCACGTGGGCCCGGTCGCGCTCGGCTCGCTCCGGCCGGGCACCACCCGGCGCCTGTCCACGAGGGAGATAGGCGACTTGTATGCAGCGGTCGGTCTATAACCTGGTAGCCCAAAGGGTGACGTGGGTCGGCAAGTTGGCGAAGGCGCCGGGTGGCGAGGGCAGCCGGGCGGCGGGGCGGGGAAAGGAGCGGGCTGGTGGCGGTCAGGGCAATCCGCGGCGCGGTCCAGGTCGACGCGAACGAGAGCCCGGCGATCCTTGAGGGCACGTCCGAGCTGGTAGCAGAGGTCATGACGCGCAACCGGCTGACGCCGGACGACGTGATCAGCGTCGTGTTCAGCGCCACCCGCGACCTGAACGCGGAGTTTCCCGCACTCGCCGCGCGGAAGCTGGGGTTCCAGGACGTGCCGTTGCTGTGCTGCGCCGAGATCGACGTTCCGGGAGCAATGCCGCGCGTGGTCCGGCTGCTGATGCAGGTGGAGACGGCGTCGCCGCGCTCGTCGATACAGCACGTGTACTTGCGCGGCGCCGCCGCGCTGCGCCTGGACATCGCGCAGTGACCATCAGCGAGCCGGAGGGGCGCAGTGAAGGGGGAATGGGGAGGCGGGCGGGGCCCCGGAGGCGAGCGGGAAACACCGCCTCGGCCGCTGGCCCTGCGACGGATGGAGGCCCCCGGAGCGTCGTGGTGGTCGGCACCGGGCTGATCGGCACCTCGGTGGCTCTCGCGCTCCGCGACCGGGGCGCCGTGGTCTGGCTGGCCGACTCCGATCCCACGGCGGCCCGGCTGGCCGCGGACATCGGCGCGGGAACCGAGCTGCCCGAAGGCGGACCGCCCGGGGGCCCGGCCGACCTCGCCGTCCTGGCCATGCCGCCCGAGGCCATCGCGCCTGCCCTCGCCGCCGCGCAGGCCCGGGGCCTGGCCCGCTGCTACACCGACGTGGCGAGCGTGAAGGAGCTGCCGCTGGCCCGCGCCCGAAAGCTCGGCTGCGATCTGGCCGCCTTCTGCGCCGGACACCCGCTGTCCGGGCGGGAGCGCTCGGGTCCCGCTGCGGCACGAGCCGACCTGTTCCTCGGCCGTCCGTGGGTGATCTGCCCGCTGCCGGAGACCGCGCCGGACGCCGTGGCGGCGGTCACCGGCCTGGCCCGGGCCTGCGGCGCGCAGCCGGTCCGCATGTCTGCCGCCGACCACGACCGCTGGGTCGCGCTGGTCTCGCATGCGCCGCACGTGGCCGCCGCCGCCGTGGCCGCCCGCCTGGAGCACGCGCCGCAGGGCGCCCTGGCCCTCGCGGGCCAGGGGCTCCGCGACGTCACCAGGATCGCGGCGAGCGGCACCGGCCTGTGGACGCAGATCCTGGCGGCGAACGCGGCGCACGCCGCCGAGGTGCTCGAGGCGCTGGCCGCCGATCTCACCGCGGTGGCCGGCGCGCTGGCCAGGATCGCCGAGGGCGACGAGGAGTCGCTCTTCCAGGCGGCGGGCCTCGCCGGGATCAACATCGAGGACGTGCGGATCGAGCACTCGCCGGGCCTGCCGGCCGGCGTGGCTGAGCTCGCGGTGCGGCCGCGAGCCGCGGAGAAGCTCATCGAGGCGTTGGCCGAGGGCGGCTGGCCGGTTCGCCGGTAGCATCGCCTTCGTGACCAATCACCCCGCTGGAGAGCGCGCAGGCCTCGTGATCGCGGTCGACGGCCCGGCCGGGTCCGGCAAGTCCACCGCGGCCAGGGGAGTCGCGCGCACCCTGCGGCTGCGCTACCTGGACACCGGCTCAACCTATCGGGCGCTGACCTGGTGGCTGCTCTCCCGCGGGGTGGACGTCTCGGAGTCGGACGCCGTGCTCAGGTATGTAGGCCGTCCGGTGATCGAGGTGGGCACCGATCCAGATGCCCCGGCGATCCGCGTGGACGGCAGCGACGTGGCCGGGTCGATCCGGACCCGCGAGGTGTCCAACGCGGTCAGCGCGGTCGCCTCGATCCCGCAGGTCCGCCGTCACCTCGTCGCCATGCAGCAGCGCATCATCGCGGAAGCGCTGGCGGCCGGGGACGGGATCGTCGCCGAGGGCAGGGACATCGGGACCGTCGTGGCGCCCGAGGCGCCGGTGAAGGTATACCTGACCGCCAACGAGACGGTCCGGGCCCGCAGGCGGACCGCCGATCTTGCGGCCGACCCGGGCGCCACGGTCGCGGTGACCCGCGCCGAGCAGGCGCGGCGCGACTCCTCCGACGCCCCGCAGATGGCCAAAGCGGCCGACGCGGTCGAGATCGACACCACCGGCCTGGGCTTGGACGAGGTCATCCGCGAGATCGTCAGGCTCGCGGACAGCCGGAGGGCGGGCGCGTGGACCGGATGAGCCCCGGCGGGCCCGGACCCGCGGACGTCAGGGACGGGCATCCCGGCGCCGAGGAACCCGCGCCGGTCCTGGCCGTCGTCGGCAGGCCGAACGTCGGCAAGTCGACCCTGGTGAACAGGATCCTCGGCAGCAGGCAGGCGGTCGTCGCGGACACCCCGGGGGTGACCAGGGACCGGGTCGCCTACGACGCCACCTGGCGCGGCCGGGCGTTCACCCTGATAGACACCGGCGGCTGGGAGCCGTCCGTCGAGGCATCCGAGTCCCTGGCGGCCCGGGTGGCCGCCCAGGCGCGGGTAGCGGTGGACGCGGCGGACGCCGTCCTGTTCGTCGTGGACGCCGTGGTCGGCGTGACCGACGCCGACGCGGCCGTCGCCGCGGTGCTGCGCCGCTCGCGCAAGCCGGTCGTCCTGGCCGCCAACAAGGTCGATGACGCCCCGGCGGAGCCCGCTGCCTCCTCCCTCTGGTCGCTGGGCCTCGGCCAGCCGATTCCGGTGAGCGCACTGCACGGGCGTGGCAGCGGAGATCTCCTCGATGAGGTTCTCGACGCGCTGCCGGCCGCGCCGGCCGAGCGGCTGCGAGCTGAAGGCGGCCCGCGGCGCGTCGCGCTCCTCGGGCGCCCCAACGTCGGCAAGTCGAGCCTGCTGAACCGGCTCGCCGGGCAGGAACGCGTGCTGGTCGACGCGACCGCGGGAACGACGCGTGACCCGGTGGACGAGCTCATCGAGCTTGGTGGCCGCGTCTGGCGGTTCGTTGACACCGCGGGGATCAGGAGGCGGGTGCGGGAGTCCCAGGGCGCCGACTACTTCGCCGCCATGCGGACCGAGCGGGCGCTCGAGCGCGCCGAGGTGGCGGTGGTGCTGGTCGACGCCAGTGAGCCGCTGGCCGAGCAGGACCTGCGGATCGTGTCCATGGTGATCGATGCCGGGCGCGCGCTGGTCATCGCCTACAACAAGTGGGACCTGGTCGACTCCGACCGCAGGCACTTCCTGGAGCGCGAGATAGACAGGCAGCTGCACACTGCCCGCTGGGCGCCGCGGGTGAACATCTCTGCCGAGACCGGCTGGCATACCGACCGGCTGGTCCCGGCGCTCGAGCAGGCCCTGGCGGGCTGGGAGACCCGGGTGCCGACCGGCCGCCTCAACGCTTGGCTGACGGCGCTGATCGCGGCGACCCCGCCGCCGGTGCGCGGCGGGAAGCAGCCAAAGATCCTCTTCGCGACCCAGGCCGGGATCCGGCCGCCGCATTTCGTTCTGTTCACGACCGGCTTCCTGCAGGCTGGCTACCGGAGGTTCATCGAGCGCAAGCTCCGGGAGGAGTTCGGCTTCGGTGGCAGCCCGGTGCATCTCTCGATGCGGCTGCGGGAGAAGCGCGCCGGGTCTTCGGGCCGTCAGCCGAGGTCACGCCGGGCCGGGTAGCCCCTCTTCAACCCCTCGCCGCGGAGCAAGCTCCGCGAGCTGTGGCAGCCCTAGCCCTGGCTTTTCATGGGGGTTCAGGATCTGACTGGCGCGCCGACGATGGAAAGTGCTCCTGAACTGGGACGATAAGGGTGCTGAAACTCTTACCCGGCCCATATCAAGGAGCACTCTGGAAGTGAACATTACCGGCTGGTCGGCGGGGCTGGAAGTCACCGCCGATGGCGAGGGGATCGTGTCGCATGCCGGGCTGGCGCTGCTGCGGAAACTGGCTGACAAGACCGGGCTGACTGCTGGGCTGTCGCGGGCGCTGACCTCGCCGCGGCTGCTGATCCACGACCGGGGCCGGGTGATCACCGACCTGGCCTGCGCGATCGCTGATGGCGCCGAGGTGATCAGCGACTTCCGGGTGCTCGCCGACCAGAAAGAGCTGTTCGGCCCGGTTGCCTCGGTGCCCACCACGTGGCGGACGCTGAACGAGATCGCCGGTGGCGGGCCGCAGCCGCTGGCCCGGATCACCGCCGCGCTCAACGCCGCCCGGCGGGCGGCGGGGGCGGGCATCGAGGCCCGCCACGGCGCCCTGCCCGGGGTGCGGATCGCGGACAAGGTCCTGGAGGGGGTGACCTGCATCCGGCTGGATGCCACGGTTACCCCGGCGCACTCGGACAAGGAGCTGGCAGAACCCAATTTCAAAGGTTATGGCCATCACCCGTTGCTGTCTTACTGTGACAATACCGACGAGCCGCTGGCTGGGATGCTGCGCCGGGGCAGCGCCGGCTCGAACACCGTCGCCGACCACCTGGCCGTGCTCGAGGACGCGATCGCCGCGTTGCCGCCGGCGTTCCGGCGGCGGCTGATGGTGACCTGCGACGGGGCCGGGGCCAGCCACGGGCTGATCGCCCGCCTGGACAAGCTGGCGGTCCGGCCCGGGCACCAGCTGACCTACTCGGTCGGCTGGGATCTCGGCAAGCGGGAGAAGGCGGCGATCACGGCCGTTCCGGAGCGGGCCTGGCAGATCGCGATCGGCCCGGCTGGCGAGATGCGGGAGCGCCGCGCTGACGACGCCTGCCCCGATCGCTGCTGCGGGCACCGCAGGTGCTGGATCGAGGAGGCCCACGTCACCGAGCTGACCGGGCTGCTGCGCGAGGGCCCGGCCGGAGACCAGCTGGCCGGCTGGCCGGCGAGCATGCGGGTCTTCGCCCGCCGCGAGCGCCCGCACCCGGGCGCCCAGCTGACCCTGTTCGAGGCCGAGGACGGCTGGCGCTACAGCCTGTGGGTGACAAACCTGCCGCCCGCCTTGCGGGGCTGGCGCGCCAATCCCGCCTACATCGACGCCACCCACCGGGTGCATGCCCGGGTCGAGGACCGGATCCGCACCGGAAAGGACACAGGAATCGGGCATTTCCCATCAGAGTCGTTTGCGATCAACTCGGCGTGGCTGGCCGCCTCACTGATCGCCGCCACCCTGCTGGCCTGGCTGCGGCTGCTGGCCCTCGACGGCGACCTTGCCCGCGCCGAGCCGAAATCTCTGCGCTACCGCGTCCTGCATGCCGCCGCCCGGCTGGCCCGCGGCGGCCGCCGTCGTCGCCTGAGAATCGCAGCAACCTGGCCCTGGGCGAGGGCTATCGCCGCCGCCTGGGCCATGATCACCGCGCTGCCGCAGGCCCCCTGACCAGCACGAAGCCGTTCCCGCGACCACGGAAGGAGCAGATCACGGGGGCCCGTGGAACCCCTGGCCACCCGGCCCGCCAGCCGGGGGTGCTGTCATACCTGGAACATAAATCAGCACCCGTAACGCGCCTCAGCGCGCCACCCGGCTCGGTAACCGGTCGGCGTGAATGATCAAGGCTAGTGATGAGTACCAGGAGCTACTTGCCCGCGCGCTGGCGATGGCGCAGGACGCCGCGATGCGCGAGAAACGGAGAGCGCTCAGCCGTTCGCTGGCCGGTGCAGCAGATGACATGGCCACGGTCTACGGTGAGCTTGCCTTCC
>WNFI01492448.1_pt1 | contig 10277 bp, 9 predicted proteins | sample 5400471 | NCBI WGS metagenome assembly WNFI01 (sample SAMN13153348, study PRJNA577476) | soil metagenome | isolation source: 100 cm saprolite on Douglas fir-dominated hillslope | place: USA:California | collected 2013-09-17 | reverse complement strand
CCGCCGAATCGCGCTCGAGCACCGCAATGACGACCGGCGAGCGCGTCATGAACTCCACGAGCTCACCGAAGAACGGCCGCTGGCGATGCACCTCGTAGAACCCCTCGGCCACGGGCCGAGACAGATGAGCCTGTCGCAGAGCCACGATCTTGAACCCGCCCTCTTCGATGCGCTGCAAGATCGCGCCAGTCCGGCGCTTTTCCACGGCATCGGGCTTCACGATGCAAAGGGTGCGTTCAAGGGGCATGAGGGACTTCCTGATGAGATGCGAGCGGGCGCGTGCGAGGCTTGCGGCGCCGTGACGAAACGAGCGGGGATCCAGAAGGGTTCGGTCGGGGCCCGCCGGCGCAGCTGCGGGTGAAGGCCTAACGTATAGCTCTAAGGGGCCCGGATCCGTCAAGATGCGAAGGGGTTGCGGCGGCCTTTGTCGGACTCAACCGTCTGGGTAGGGCACCCACGGACCCACATGTCCTCCTAGGTACCTCGACGCCGAGGAATGACCCTCTCCCTCGGCCGGGCCCTACATCATCGACATGAGGGTCGTGGCCATGGCGCTCCGCGACGGGCTTGTTCATCTTCTCCTTGATGAACTTCGCCGCGCGCTCCTCGGCAGCCCCGCCGATCTCGCCGATCATGATGACGCCGCGCGTGTCGGGGTCGGCCTGGAAGAGCTCGAGGCAGTCGATGAAGTCCATTCCGCCCACGGGATCGCCGCCGATGCCGATGCACGTCGACTGGCCCACACCGAGGGCGGTGAGCTGGCCGACCGCCTCGTAGGTGAGCGTCCCCGATCGCGAGACGACGCCGATGTGGCCTGGCCGGTGAATGTGACCGGGCATGATCCCGATCTTGCAGCCCGGCTTGTCGGCCGCGCCAACGGAACCGGGCGTGATGATGCCGGGGCAGTTCGGGCCGATGAGGCGCGTCGATCCGCGGAGGCCCTCGAGCACGCGCCGCACCTTGAGCATGTCGACGACAGGGATGCCCTCGGTGATGCAGACGACGAGGGCGAGTCCCGCGTCGAAGGCCTCGAGGATCGCGTCGGCCGCGCCGGGCGGGGGCACGAAGATGACGCTCGCGTCCGCGCCCGTGGCATGGACGGCCTGGGCGACGGTGTCGAAGACGGGGACCTTGCCGTCGAGCTTCTCCCCGCCCCGGCCCGGGGTCACGCCCCCGACGACCTGCGTCCCGTACTCGACCATCTGGCGCGCGTGGAAGCCGCCCGCGCTGCCCGTGATGCCCTGGACGAGGAGCCGCGTGTTCTTTCCGACCAGAACGCTCATTTCGCACCTCCCACGGCCGCGACGACCTTCTCGGCGCCGTCGGCCATCGTCGACGCGGCCTGGATCGCCAGGCCGCTCTCGGCGAGGATCTTTCGCCCGAGCTCGACGTTCGTGCCCTCGAGCCGCACGACGAGCGGCACGCGCAGGCCGAGCTCCTTCGCGGCGGCGACCACTCCCGCGGCGATGACGTCACACTTCATGATGCCGCCGAAAATGTTCACGAAGATGGCCTTTACCTTGGGGCTCTTCAGGATGATCTTGAAGGCCTTGGTGACCTGCTCCTGGTTGGCCCCGCCCCCCACGTCGAGGAAGTTCGCCGGCGCAACGCCGCTTTTTTCGCCGAAGTGCTTGATGATGTCCATCGTCGCCATGGCGAGGCCCGCGCCGTTGACGAGGCAGCCGACGTTGCCGTCGAGCGAGACGTAGTTCAGACCCACGGCCTTCGCCTCGAGCTCGACGGGGTCCTCCTCGTCCTTGTCCTCGAGCTCGCGCCACTCGGGGTGGCGGAACTCGGCGCTGTCGTCGAAGGTCACCTTCGCGTCGAGGGCGACGACGTCGCCCTTCTTCGTGACGACCAGCGGGTTGATCTCGCAGAGCGAGCAGTCCTCGCGCGTGATGACCTCGTAGAGCGCGCCGAGGAGCTTCACGAAGCTCGAGAGCGTCTCCTTGGCGCCGAGGCCCAGCGCGAACGCCAGCTGCCGCGCCTCGAAGGGAGAGAAGCCGACCGCGGGGTCCACGTGCACGGTGACGATCTTCTCGGGGGTCTCGGCGGCCACCTTCTCGATCTCGACGCCCCCCTCGGTCGAGGCCATGAACGCGATGCGGCGGCGGTCGCGGTCGACGACGGCGCCGAGGTACAGCTCGCGCGCGATGTCGAGGCCCTGCTCGACGTAGAGGCGACGGACCTTCTGGCCAACGGGGCCCGTCTGGTGCGTGACGAGCTGCATGCCGAGCAAGCTCGTCGCCACTTGGAGGATCTGGGCGTCGCCCTCGGGGCCGCTCTTCATCTTGACGACCTTGACGCCGCCGCCCTTGCCGCGCCCCCCGGCGTGGATCTGCGCCTTGACGACGACGACGGGGATCCCGGTCTCCTGCGCGAGCCGGTTCGCCGCCTCGAGGGCGTCGTCCGGCGTCCTCGCGAGAAGGCCGCGGGGGACGGGTACGCCGTAGCGAGAGAAGATCTCCTTCGCCTGGTACTCGTGGATTTTCATGGGTGCAGGCTGGCGACGCTAGCACAACCTCCGGCCGGTCCGATCGGCCGCCGAAAACTTGCCGAAGGGCCCGAATCAGCGCGATTTCTCGGGCTCCATGCGCCGTCGTATGTTCCTGGCCGGCCTCGCGGCGCTCCCCGTCCTCTCGCTGGCGACCCGCGCCGGGGCGCAGCCGGCGGGGCGCGTGCGGTCGATCGCGCGCGACAGCCGAGGCACGACGGTCTGGCTGGGGCTCGAGCATGCCCCCTTCCCGGCTCCCGGCGCCGGCTACCGCGACGACACAGTCATCGTGTTCGTGCCGGCGCACTACCGCTACCGCGAGGAAGAGGGGGTCGCGGCGCTCGTGCACTTCCACGGGCACAACACGAGCGCCGACCATGCCATCGTCGCCCACGAGCTGCGCGAGCAAATGGTCGACAGCAAGCAGAACGCGCTGCTCGTCGTGCCGCAGCTCGCGGTGATGGCGGCCGACTCGTCGGCCGGCAAGCTCGAGTCACCCGGGGGGCTCGTGCGTCTGCTGGCGGAGGCGGTCGGCTCGACGGCCCGCGAGGGGGGCTCGACGCTGGGGGAGACGAGCTTTCCGCGCGACGCGTCGCTCGGGACGACGTGTGTCTCGGCGCACTCCGGCGGGTACCACGCCGCGGCGTGCTGCCTGCGCGCGGGCGGCATCGACGTGCGCGAGACGTACCTCTTCGACGCGCTCTACTCCGAGGTGGAGACGTTCCGCGACTGGGTCGTGGCCCGCAAGGGCGAGCCGCTGCGCTCGCGGCACAAGCTCGTGAGCTACTTCACCGAGGGCGCGCAGACGGAGGCGAACGACGCGCTCCTGCGCACGCAGCTGGAGCGAGCGGGCGTGGACTGCGCACACGAGGTGCAGGAGGGCGAGCTGTCGCGCCGCGACCTGTCGCACGCCGACGCGGTCTTCGTGCGCACGGGGCTTTGGCACTCGAACGTGACGTGGGAGACGAACGCCCTGCGCGACAGCCTGTATGCCTCGGCGCTCCCGAGGCACCTGCCGACGACGTGGTTCGCGCGCAAGGGGGAGGCGCGAGGGATCGAGCGACGGCGGTAGGGGGGCGAGGCCGGGCACGGGCACGAGAACGTGCTCGTCATCCCTTCTTGCAGATGTCCACGACGGCCTGGACGCTCTTCGCGCTCTTGGCGAGCATCGCCTTCTCTTCATCGGTCAGCGGGATCTCCAGGATCTTCTCGATACCCTTGCCGCCGATGACGCACGGGACGCCCATGAACATGTCCTTGTAGCCGTACTCGCCCTCGAGGTACGCGGCGCACGCGAGGAGGCGCTTCTCGTCGCGCAGGTAGGCCTTGGCCATGGCCACGGCGCTCGACGCGGGAGCGTAGTAGGCGCTCGTGCCCATCAGGTTGACGATCTCGCCGCCGCCCTTGCGCGTGCGGTCGACGATCTTGTCGAGCTTGTCCTTCGCGATGAGCGTGGACGCCGGGACGCCGTGGTCTCCGAACTCGGAGCACTTGACCTCGGTCGCACCCTCCATCAGGCGCGCGAAGTCGTAGGTCACGCGCTTGCTGGCGATGGCGCCGTTCATGCCCTTGGGCGCGCCGACGACGCGCTTGTACTCGTAGACCATGGCGTCGAGCGGGTTACTGATGACGATGACGAACGCGCTCGGGCACACCTTCTTCGCGTTCGCCGCCACGTCGCGGATGATGGGGAGGTTCGTCGCGACGAGGTCATCGCGCGACTGGCCGGGCTTGCGCGGAATGCCCGCGGTCACGATGAGGACGTCCGACCCCTCCAGGTCGCCCCATTGGGCAGTGCCGCGGATGTTCGAGTCGTACCCGAGGACGGCGCCGTTCTGCTCGAGGTCGAGCGCCTTGCCCTTGGCGAAGCTCTCCTTCGGCTGGATGTCGAAAAGAAAGACGTCGCCGAGCTCCTCGTTCGCGCAGAGACGTGCGAGCTCGCCGCCGATGTTGCCTGCGCCGATGAGACCGATCTTCTTGCGGGTGGACATGGGGCCCACTCTCTTCTCCGAACTCGGAGCACTTGACCTCGGTCGCACCCTCCATCAGGCGCGCGAAGTCGTAGGTCACGCGCTTGCTGGCGATGGCGCCGTTCATGCCCTTGATGACGAGGCCCGCCGCCTCGTTCCAGCCGAGGTGACGGAGCATCATCTCGCCGCTGAGGACGACGGAGCCGGGGTTGACCTTGTCGAGGTCCGCGTACTTCGGCGCCGTGCCGTGCGTCGCCTCGAACACGGCGTGCCCCGTCACGTAGTTGATGTTGCCGCCCGGCGCGATGCCGATGCCGCCGACCTGCGCGGCGAGCGCGTCGCTCAGGTAGTCGCCGTTGAGGTTCAACGTGGCGATGACGTCGAACTCCTTCGCGCGCGTCAGCACCTGCTGCAGCGTGATGTCGGCGATGGCGTCCTTGACGAGGACCCTGCCGCCGTCGAGCGCCGCCTTCTGCTCGGCGTTCGCCGCCGGCTCGCCCTTGGCGGCTTTCGTCTTCTCCCACTGGTCCCAGCCGTACGTCTGCGCCGCGAACTCCTTCTGCGCGAGCGCGTAGCCCCAGCGCATGAAGGCCCCCTCGGTGTACTTCATGATGTTTCCCTTGTGCACGAAGGTCACGCTCTTGCGCTTCTGGTCGATCGCGTAGCGGAGCGCGGCGCGCACGAGGCGTTCGGTGCCCTCGCGGCTCACGGGCTTGATGCCGACGCCCGCCGTGCCCGGGAAGCGCACCTTGCGGAAGTCGGCCGGGAACTCCTTCTCGATGAAGGCGAGGATCTTCTTGGCGTCGGCGCTCTCGGCCTCGAACTCGATGCCGGCGTAGATGTCCTCTGTGTTCTCGCGGAAGATGACCATCTCCACGTCCTGCGGCCGCTTGACGGGGCTCGGGACGCCCTCGAACCAGCGCACGGGGCGCAGGCACACGTAGAGGTCGAGCAGCTGGCGGAGCGCGACGTTGAGCGACCGGATCCCTCCGCCGATGGGCGTCGTCAGCGGGCCCTTGATGCCGACGAGGTACTTGCGGAACCCCGCGACCGTTTCGTCGGGGAGCCAGTTGTGGAACAGCTTGAACGCCTTCTCCCCGGCGTAGACCTCGTACCAGGCGATCTTGCGCTTGCCGCCGTAGGCCTTGGCGACGGCGGCGTCGAGGACGCGGACCGACGCGCGCCAGATGTCGCGGCCCGTCCCGTCGCCCTCGATGAACGGCAGGATGGGGTTGTCCGGGACTCTGAGCTCGTTGTTCGAGCTCATCGTGATGGGCTGTCCTTCGGCGGGCGGAGTGAACGGAGCGCTCATTGCCCGAGTATCACGCCGCGGGCCGCGCCGAACAACTGGCAAGTACCCGTCAGTCCGACCTTGCCCGCCGAGTCGACCATGGCGATGTCGAGATCCTTGAGCGCGTCCTCCGAGAGCCCGTACACGCGGTAGCAGTGGCTCGCCTCCGCGTGGAGCGGCAAGACCTGCGCCGGGTCGAGGTTGCCGCGCGAGCCCTGCACCGTCTGCCCCACCTGGTGCATCTTCATCATCGTCGCGCAGCCCTTGGCCATCGCAGTGACGCCGAGCACGAGGTCGGCGCCCGTCTTCACGTCGTTGTGGCACTTGGCGAACGACGGATCGCGCTTCCAGCTGACCTTGTCGGACTCCGGCTTGTCCGGAAGGGCGGGACCGCTCGGCACGGCGGGCTTGGACGGCGGCGCGGCGGTCGCGGCAGCTGCCGTCGCGGGCTGCGCCGTGGCTTCTCCGCCGCCGCCGCAGCCGACGCAAGCGAGACCGAACGCGAGGCCCAACGAGGGGCCGAACGAGGGCAGGATCGCGGCGGTGAGCAGGAGACGCAGAGGGGCGGCGCGGGACGCGAGGGGGGAGACGGTTTGCATGCGACGCCGAGACTACACGGCCTTGCCCATCGCGTGATAGCCCTTGTCGACGTACAGGACGGAGCCCGTGATCCCGCTCGCGAGCGGCGAGCAAAGGAAGGCGGCGACGCTGCCCACCTCGCGCGCCTCGATGGCCTCGGGCAGCGGCGAGTTGGCGCGCGCGTAGTCGATCATCTGCTCGATGAAGGCCTTGCCTCTCGGCCCGGGTGCCGCGCCGGCGGGCGCACCCTCCGCGGTGCTTTCCGCCGCAGGTGCGTCGCGCCCGATGGCGCTCGCGGCACGCGACGCGAGGGGCCCCGCGCTCACGCAGTTGACGCGCAGGCCCCACTTGCGTCCTGCCTCCCACGCGAGGACGCGGGTGTCGCTCTCGAGCGCCGCCTTGGCGCTCGACATGCCGCCGCCGTAGCCCGGGATGACGCGCTCGGCGGCCAGGTAGGAGAGGCTCATGAAGGCGCCGACCGGGCGCACGAGGGGCCCGAGGCGCTGCACCAGCGAGACCATCGAGTACGAGCTGACGCCGACCGCGCCGAGGTATCCATTGCGGCTCGTGGCGAGGAGGTCGTTCTTGACCTCGGGGCCGTTGGCGAGCGAGTGCACGACGACGTCGAGGCACGGTGCGCCGAAGTCGGCCTGGAGGCGATCGGCGCACCCCTGGACGCTGAAGTCGCCGAGGTCCCTGTACCGCTTGTTTTCGCGGACCTCGGGCGGCGCGTCGCCGAGGACGTCGTACTCCGCGTCGAGGGGGAAGATGCGCTCGAACTCGAGCTTCTTGCCGCCGCTCATGGCGAGGGAGGCGTCGAGCTTGCCGCGGCGGAGCAGGGTCTGGAAGATGCCGAGCGCGGGGGGCCAGGTGCCGAGGCACACGGTGGCGCCGGCCTCGGCGAGCGCCTTTGCGATGGCGAAGCCGAAGCCCCCGTCGTCTGCGACGCCCGCGACGAAGGCGCGCTTGCCGGTGAGGTCGATCGAAAGCATGGGGCCATCCATCGGGCAAACGGAGCGGGAGTCAAGATGGAGGATCGCACGGGGGGCATCTCCACCAGGGAGATGGGGCGAGGGTCCCGCCCCCGCGAGCACCGAGAAGCCGGCCGATCCCGACGGGCTCTGTGCTACCGATCGTTGCCTGAGCGCGAGATGGGCCGAGTTCACGCCCTCCTCATTCTTGCCTGGGCCCTCGTGCGCACGATGGGCGCTAACCTCGCTGCGTTCCTTGGGCTCGCGCCCCGCCGCGGCCTCCAGGCCTTTCGCGAGAGCTACGCCGCCGATCGCGTCCCACCCCTCGACGCCTCCGAGCGCGCCCAGATCGGCCGCTTCGGCGCGTGCATCGCGTGCGGGCTGTGCGACGCCGGAGAAGGCGCCGCCATCGCGCGCTCCGGCGGCTCCTACAAGGGGGTCATGGACCTCATGCTCGCGTCGTCGCGCGGCATCCCCGACTACGACGCCGCCGTGCGGTCGTTCGACGCCGTCGGCGACGATCGGCTCGCCGCGCTCGAGGCGCGCTGCCCGACGCGCGTTCCGATGCGCGCGGTCGCGGCCTTCGTCCGGAGAAAGGCCGCGGAGAGCGCCCCTCCGGAGGGCTCGAAGGCGTGATCTCCGCGCGCCGAGGGGCCGCGGCGCTCGCGGCGTGCGCTCTGGTCGCGTCGGAGATCGGGTGCGGCGGGCCGAGGGGGGTGCGAGGGGGCGCCGCGCAGGGAGCGCTCGCCCCGAGGGACGCCGACCTCGCGCCGGGCCTCGAGGGCCGTCCTCCGCTGGCGCTCGTGACCCGCGAGGGCGACGGGCGGGCCGCGCTCGCCGTGGCGGTGACCACGGAGGGCCTGGCCCCCGAGCGCGGCGCGATGCCCGCGGTGGCCCTCGCGGCGCTCGTCGAGGCCCGGCTCGCGGCGCGCGGCCTCGACGTCACCGCGACGGGCGGATGGAGCGGTTGGCGGCTGCGCGTACTGCTCGCCGCGGCGAGCGACGCGAGGACCGCCGTGGACGCCGTGCGCGCGGCGATGCTCTCCCCCGTGACGGCCGATGATCCCGCGCTCGGCGCCGTGGCGCGCAAGACCGGCGCGCTCTCCCGCCGGCCCCTCGCAGATGCGTCGCTCTCGGACCTCGCGTCGTGCACGGGCGACGCGTTCGCGATCGCCGGCGACCCGCTGCCGGCGGCCGCCGAGATCGAGAGGACGCCCCGGCCATCTACGACGCGTCGGGCGAGATTCCCGCCGGGAGCGCCCGCGTCGTCGTCACCGCGCGGACGCCCGAGCCCGAGCGGGCCGTCGCGGCGTCGCGCGCTCTCGGCGATCCGCGCGGTCCGCTCGCCTCGCGCCTCGCCGCGCTCGAGGCTCCGGCGCGCGTGCAGTCGGTCGCCGCGATGGCGCGGGTCGACGGCGGCTGCCTCGCGGCGACGCTGGACCTCGCGGCCGCCGACGTCGTCGCGGACCTGCCCGGGCGCCTGGCGGTCGCCGCGGCCCTCGCGCGCCAGGAGATCGCGGTCGAGGTCGCGGACGCCATCGTGCCGCCTTCGCTCGGCGCGTTGCTCGCGGCGCGGGCCGCCGACCCGCGCGACGCGGCGGAGCGGGCGGCCTGGTGGTTGCTCGCCGGTCGGGCCCGCGGCGACGGGCCCTCCGACGTTCGCATGCGGATCACGGTGGGCGTGGCCTCGCCCAGGGACGGATCCGACACGGCGAGCGCCTCGCCGCGACGGCGGCGCGCATCGCCGATTCCACCGACGATGCCTTCGTCGAAGCCTTCGTGGCGACCGACGGAATCGGCGTCCTGGTGCACGGACCGGCCCGCGCCGGCGAGCGCCCCGAGGCCCACGGGCGGCGGCTCGCCGACCTCGCGGCGCGCGCGTTCGTCGCCGACGCCCTCGATCCACGGACGACCGCCGAGGCGCGCACGACGCTGCTGCTGCGCGCCGAGCCCTCGGCGCGCGCGCTGGCCACTCTCGGCGGCGTGCTGGCACCGGGCCATCCCTCCTGGGTCACGCCCTTCGGAACCCGCGTCGGCCTCACGGCGCCCTCGGACGAGGCGCTCGCCGTCCGCGCTGCGGCGCTGCGCGCCGGCCCCCTGCGTGTCGCCGTCCTCGCCAACTCCGACGCCGCGCAGGCCGACGCCGCGGCGCGCGCCGTCGATCGCTGGATCGCGCGAAGACCGCACGAGGACCGCACCTGCCCGTCCGCGTCCGCCCTGGCGCCGCCGCGACCGGGCACCTACGCGGTCGACGGGCCCCCCGGCGCGCAGTCGGAAGTGCTGCTGGCTTTCTCGATGGCGCCCGATGACGCCGCCTCCCCGGCCGCGTCGTGGGTGGCCGCCGCGCTCGACGGCGAGAACGGCCTGCTCGCGCGCGCCCTCGGCGCCTCCGCGCAGGACGGCGGCGCCGGCCCCCTCGCGAGAACCTGGAGCGCGTCCGTGCTCGCGGGCGCGCGTCCGGCGGCCCTGGTCGTGCGGATCACCGCGCCGGATGCGTCCCTCGACGCGGCGGTCGCGCAGGCCCGGGTCCTGGTCGATCGCGTCCGCCAGGGGGCGCTGACCGACGAGGATCGCGCTCGCGCCGCCGCCTTCGCAGCGCGCGCGCACCTCGCGGCATCGCTCGATCCGAGAGCCCGGACCATCGCGCTCTGGCGCGGCGAGGCCGGGGCGGACGACCCGTCGCTCGACGCGATGCGCGCCTACGCGGCGACCTTGCACGACGATGCGCTCGTCGTCGTCGTCTCGCGCCCTCCGCGCCCCGAGCCGCCTCGCCCGGCCCGCGACACCAGGGGCCGACCGCGATGAGCCCCGGGGCGGCGATGAGCCCGAAGCAGAGAGCGAGGGGCGCGGCCCGGATTGCGGGGTTCGGCGCCCTCACCGCGAGCATGCTGCCGGGCCTCCTCGTCCACGAGGCCGCGGCGCGCGCTCTCGGCGGTCCGGTCGATCCCGTGCGCGACCGGCGGGTGGGGGCG
>WNFI01231626.1_pt1 | contig 10277 bp, 12 predicted proteins | sample 5400471 | NCBI WGS metagenome assembly WNFI01 (sample SAMN13153348, study PRJNA577476) | soil metagenome | isolation source: 100 cm saprolite on Douglas fir-dominated hillslope | place: USA:California | collected 2013-09-17 | reverse complement strand
GGCGTCCCCGGGGTCGGGATCGGCGATCAGCTCGAGGTCGCTGTCGACCCCGGGAACCGCGGCTCCGAGCTTCTGGCCGGCGAAGCTGCGGGAGGTGGCGCGCACCAGCACCACCTCGGGATGGCGCAGAAGGAGTTGCACAGCGGTGGCGCCGGCGTACCCGTTGGCTCCGATGACGGCAACCGTCTTCCTGGCGGACATCGCATGAGTATACGTCGATCCTGCATAAAGTTGCAGGCAGGTCGCCTCAGGCCTCGGTCTTCTGGCTACAGGCGATCACGTGGACGTCTGCACGCGGCCTAGCCTGCGATCGGGTTGCGGACCGGGTTGTGGAAGCAGCTCCGCTCGCCGGTGTGGCAAGCAGGTCCGTGCGGATGGACTCGCAGCAGCACCGCGTCTCCGTCGCAGTCGACGCTGACGGTGTCCACGTCCATCAGGTTGCCCGAGGTCTCACCCTTCTGCCAGAGCTGCCCGCGTGACCGGCTCCAGAACCATGCTCGCCGCGTTTCCAGCGTGCGCCGGTACGCCTCCTGGTTCATGTGGGCGACCATCAGGACGGCGCCGTCGGCCACGTCCTGGACCACGGCGGTAATGAGCCCGGCGGAGAAGTCTGGCTCCGTGATCGGGCCAGCCGGTTCCCGTTCCATCTCGCTCAAGCTCTCGGCTCCAACCGTACCGGCACCTTGTGCTCGGCGAGGTACGACTTGGCATCCGCGATCGAGTACTCGCCGAAGTGGAAGATCGAGGCCGCCAGGGCGGCATCGGCCGCGCCCTCCGCCAGCGCCGCCCGGAGGTGCTCCGGCTCGCCGGCACCGCCAGAAGCGATCACGACGGCGTCGCGCCCGCTGTCGATGCGGCCGCCATGGCTGTAGACCGTCCAGCCGTCGACATCGGAGCGCCGCTTGGCGTCGATCGCCAGGACCACGCATTGGGCTCCCAGCAGCCGCGCCCCTTCGGTGATCAGGTCGGGACGGTCGAGGGCGGCGGTGTTGACCGCGGTCTTGTCGGCGCCCGACTCCAGCAGGGCGGTCATGTCCCCGACCGTTCGCACGCCGCCGCCCACGGTCAGCGGGATGAAGACCTGGTCGGCGGTGGCCTTGACCACGTCGATCAGGATCGCCCGTGCGTCCGAGGACGCCGTGATGTCCAGGAAGACCAGCTCGTCGGCGCCGCCCCGGTCATAGAAGGCGGCCAGCTCAACCGGGTCGCCGGCGTCGCGCAGCTCGAGGAAGCGGGTGCCCTTGACGACGCGACCGCCGGTCACGTCAAGGCAGGGGATCACACGGCGTGCCAGCATGGATCAGGCCACCGGCTCAGGCGCACCCGGCGACGAAGTTGGCGTACAGGCTGAGGCCGCTGGCGCCGCTCTTCTCGGGGTGGAACTGCGTCCCCGCCACCGAGCCGCTTCTGGCTACGACGCAGAGGGTGCGGCCGTAGTCGGCTGTGCCCAGGACCTCCCGGCCACCCTTGAGCTCGGGGTAGTAACTGTGAACGAAATAGAAGTAGGAGCGGTCGTCAATGTCGCGGAAGAGGAGATCCGGGGCGACCTGGCGGACCCGGTTCCAGCCCATGTGGGGCACCTTGCGATCGGGCGTGTTGACCAGGCGCCGCACCGGCCCCGGCAGCAGCCCCAGGCCGGCTGTCCGGCCGTCCTCGTAGCTCGACTCGAAGAGCAACTGGTAGCCAAGGCAGACTCCCAGGATCGGCTTGCCCGCCGCCGCCTGGTCGACCAGGAAGCCGTCGAGCCCGGAGTCGGCCAGCTTCCGGCGCGCCGGCGCGAAGGCGCCGACGCCGGGGAGGACGATCCCGTCGGCGTCAGCCAGGGCGCCCTGTTCGGCGGTCACCTCGACCTCGGCGCCGGCGTGCTCCAGTCCCCGCCGCACGCTGCGCAGGTTCCCCACGCCGTAATCGACCACGCCGATCCGGGCAGCCATGGCTCAGAGGACGCCCTTGGTGGAGGGCACGCCCCGGCCCCCCATCGCGACCGCCTCTCGCAGCGCCAGGCCGAGCGCCTTGAACATCGACTCGGCGACGTGGTGCCGGTCGCGGCCACGGATGTAGTCGACGTGGATGGTGGCGCCGGCGTGGATGGCGAAGGCGTTGAAAAACTCCACCAGGTTCTCGGTGGCATAGGTGCCGGATCGGCCGCGAAGCTTGCCGCCGTCTTCGAAGAAGCAGTGGGGCCGCCGGCTCAGGTCGACCACGACTCGCGAGAGCGCCTCGTCGAGCGGCGCGTAGGCGGAACCGAACCGAACGATGCCGGCCCGGTCGCCGAGCGCCTGGCTGAGGGCTTGGCCGAACACGATGCCGGCGTCCTCGGTGAGGTGGTGCTCGTCGATCTCCACGTCGCCCCGGCCGGAAAGCTGCAGCCCGAAACCCGCGTACCGGCCGGTCTGCTCGAGCATGTGGTCGAGGAACGGCAGGCCGGTGTCCACCCTCGAGTCGCCCTTGCCGTCGAGCGTGAGACGACAGTTCAGCTGCGTCTCGCGCGTGTTTCGCGCGATTCGCGCCTGGCGGGACGGCCGCGCCGGCCGGGATGCCTTCTTCTTGGTCACCTGGCCTCCGCCGCCGATAGCCTTTCCATAAGCACCTCCAGCGCCCGCTGGTGCGCCACCAGCCCTTCGACCCTGGCGAGCTCGATGCCGACAGGCGCGATGGCGGCGGCCGTCTGGGGTCCCAGCCGGACCACCGAGGTCCAGCGGTAGAAGTCATATACCCCCAGCGGTGAGTTGAACCGCGCCGCGCCCCCGGTTGGGAGAGTGTGATTGCTACCGGCGACGTAGTCGCCCATCGGCACCGGCGACTCGGCGCCAACGAAGACCATCCCGGCGCAGCGAACGTCGCGAAGAAGCCGATCGGGGTCGCCAACCAGCAGCTCCAAATGCTCGGGAGCGAAGTCGGCGGCCAGGTCGACGGCCTGCTCGAGGCTCTCGACGACGACCACGGCGGCGTGGAGATCGGCCACCTCGGCGCTGAAGCGGTTGGCGAGCTGGTCATCTGAGAGGTCGGCGGCGACGCGCTCGGCCAGCTCCGCCGAGTCGGTCAAGAGCACCGCCCAGGCCACCGGGTCGTGCTCCAGCTGTGAAGCCAGGTCGGCGACGATCTGTCTGGGGTCGGCGCCGCCGTCGGCGATGACGAGGATCTCGCTCGGGCCAGCCAGGCCGTCGATGTCGACGCCGCCTGCGCGCCGCCGACCTTGAAGATGCGCGACACACCCGCCATGCGGGCGGCATAGAGCACCGCCGGGGTGATCCTGCCCTCGGCGTCGGGAGGAGTGACCATGACCACCTCGCCCACCCCGGCGAGCCGCGCCGGGATGGCGTTCATGAGCACGGTGCTGGGATATCTCGCCCGACCTCCGGGGACGTAGATGCCGGCGCGGCGCAGCGGCTCGGGCCGGAGCTCGAGCTCACCCAGGCTCAGCACCCGTGGTAGCTGCAGCGCGTGAAAGGCCTCGATCCGGGCGGCGGCGGCATCGATGGCGCTCCTGGCCTGGTCGTCGAGGGCGTCGGCGCCGCTGTCCCACTCCGCCCGACCTAGTTCCAGCGCCTGCGGCCGCACCCCGTCCAGGGCCGAGGTCAGCCGAAGCATGGCTGCATCGCCCTCGGCCGCGACCTGACGCACGATCTCGGCCACACCGTCCGCCGCGCTCGAGACCGTCCGGCCCACCGCCGACGAGAGTGAAGCCAGCTGGGCGGCGGGGATGCTCGGGATGCTGAACCGGCGCGCCGGCACCTGGGCGGTCCATTCGGTCGACGACAAGACGGGGATCCGGAGCCCTTCGCTCACAGCGCCACCTGGATGCTCACACCGACACCCCCGCGACGCCCTGCCGGACCTGCGCCACGATCCGCTGGACGTCGGTACCCCTGGTGCGCAGGCTGACCTGGTTGGCGATCAGGCGTGCGGTGCTCGACCCGATCTCGACGATCTCCCGAAGCCGGTTCTCGCGCAGGGTGGTCCCGGTGGCGGTCAGGTCGACGACAGCGTCCGCCAGCCCGATCAGGGGCGCCAGCTCGACCGAGCCGTAGAGCTTGATCAGATCGGTCTCCTGCCCCTGCGCCTCGAAGTAGCGCCTGGCGGCGCCCAGGTACTTGGTCGCCACCCGGAGCATCGGGGGCCACGTCAGCGGCCCGGCGAGGGTCGACTCCTCGGGCACCGCCATGACCAGCCGGCAACCGCCGAAACCGAGGTCCAGGAGCTCGTAATGGACCCGATCGGTCTCCCACAAGGCGTCCTTGCCGACGATGCCCAGGTCCGCCGACCCGTGGTCGACGTAGACGGCCACGTCCAGCGGCCGCACCGTCACCAGGGTCAGGTCGGGGCTCGGCCGCAGAACCAGCTTGCGGCCGATGTCGGCCGGGCTCACGTCCGCCAGCCCGGCGGCGCCGAGCACGCGGAGGGCCCCCGGAAGCAGGTAGCCGGTGGGGATCGCGATCGTGATCACGATGTCTCCTGGTACGGGCGGCGGCCGCCATCGTCGAGGACCCATCGCTTGGCACCGGCGCAAATCACGATGCTGGCGGCAGCCAGCTCGGTGGCGCGGCGGAGCAGGTCGGCGTCGCTGCTGGAGGTCACCTCCATGACCACCGTCGAGCCCGCCGCCCGGAGCTCGGCCGCCAGCGAGACCGCCCCCGCCGGATCGTCCTCGAAGCCGACGAGGGTCAAACCCGGGCCCACCAGTCCTGTGGCTGGTTCGAGCACCGCCTGCACCCTGTCCAGGAATACGACGACACCGGTCGCCGGCGTGGCTACGCCGAATCGCTCCAGCAGTCCGTCGTAGCGGCCGCCCGCGGCGATGGGCGCTCCCAGCCGCGTCGAGAAGACCTCGAAGATGACGCCCGTGTAGTAGTCGAAGTCGCGCACCGCGCCAAGGTCGAGGTTGAACCTGGCCGAGACGCCGTGGGCCACCAGCAGATCGTGGACCTCGTGGAGCTCGCGGACGGCCTGCTCCGACACCGGGTTGTCGACCATCGCCACCGCGGCGCCGAGGATGTCCGGGTCTCCTCGCAGCGCCGGGAACCGAAGCAGCAACTCCTGCTCCGCCGCTCGCAGGTCGGTCTCCGCGAGGGCTTGCTCGAGCTCCACCAGGTCCCGGCCGGCGAGGGCGTCAAGGACCCGGGAGCGCTGCCCGGGCTCGAGCCCGGCCATCAGGCCCCCGAAGAAACCGACATGGCCGACCTCGACTTGGAAGTCGGTGAGGCCGGCTGCTTCCAGCGCGCTGATCGCCATCGCCACCACCTCGGCGTCAGCGGCGGCGCTGTGCGCCCCGATCAACTCGGCGCCCGCCTGGAAGGCCTGCCGACCCGAGCCCGGCGCCGGCTGCCCTTCGAAGGTCGGGCCCAGGTAACAGAGGCGCAGGGGCAAGGGCGCCTGGCGCAGCTGGCCCGCGGCCAGCCTGGCCACCGGCACCGTCCGCTCGCCCACCATCGCCAGCATCCGGCCGTCGCCGTCGGAGAACTTGAAGAGCCGTCGAACCCGTTCCGGCTCGACCCCCAGCTCCAGGGTGCTGAGCAGCTCCACCGCGGGCGTCTCGACCAGCTCGTAGCCCCACGACGAAAACGTGCCGAGCATGCGGTCCTCCAGGGCCCGGCGCTGCCTTGCCGCCCCCGGCAGAAGATCGGCAAAGCCCGGTGCCCTGCCGGCCAGGCCAGGGGTGGAAGGCTGTTTCACTGTTGCTTTCACTGCTTTAGTGTAGTAAAGCTACCTCACGGGTGGGGTCGCCGTCAAGAATCGCGGCACGCCCCGTCCTGGCTGTCCGGCCCTGGCCGTCAGGGCTTTTGGCGAATACCAACAACTCGGGCCAGCAGCGCGTCGCGACCCTTGTCGGGAACCAGCCTCAGGGCGGATTGAGCCCGGGCGTCGTTACCGACCAGGTAGCGCGTCTTCGGTCTGGTCGCCGTCAGCGCGTGCTCGACGGCGTCCGCCACCCGGGCGGGTGGGATCCCGGCGCCGGCCTGCCTCTCCACGATCTTGCGCATCCGCGGGATCAGGTCCCCATACAGCTCCAGCGCCTTGGGGCTCATCTTCTCGACCTGCGCGTCGAACTGCTTGAAGCCGCGTTCCCAGAGCGGGGTGGCGATCGAGCCGGGCTCGATGCAGGCCACCTTGATCCCCCAGGGACGGAGCTCCACGCGGAGCGCGTCTGAGATGGCCTCGACCCCGAACTTGGTGGCCGAGTAGGCGCTCACGAATGGGACCGACATCTTGCCGCCGATCGAGCCCATGTTGACGATCCGGCCGCCGCCCCTGCGGATCATGGGCAGCATCGCCTGGGTCACGGCGATCAGCCCGAAGAGGTTGACGGCGAACATGGCGCGAATCTCGTCCAGCTCCTGGAACTCCAGGGGTCCGCCCCAGGAGACGCCGGCGTTGTTGACCAGGCCGACCAGTCCGGCCTTCCCGGTGGCCTCGTCGACCTCGGCCGCGGCCCTCTTCACCGAGCTGTCGTCTGCGACATCGATCATCAGCGGCCGCAGCCCGGGCAGGCTCTGGCTCTTCAACCGCTCCCCGTCGGCCTCCCTGCGCACGCCGGCGAAGACCACGAAACCCTGGGCCGCCAGCCGGTTGGCCGTAGTCTGGCCGATGCCGGTGGACGCGCCGGTGACGACGACGAAACCTCGATCGCTCATCCAATCCCTCCCCCGGAGACCACTGTTCTCGGCGGCCTCACCGTTGGTTATGACCTAGTAGTTGTCGGAGCCGTCCTCGTCGGCCAGATCGGCCGCGTCTTCCAGGCCCGGCTCAACGGGGTGCATACCCTCGAGGTCGTCATCGTCGGCACCGCCGGCGATCTCTTCGTCGCTGTCGTCGGCGGACTCGTCGGTTTCAACGTCCCGGAGCAGGGAATCCTTGGCGTACGCCCGGAACTCCTGGCTCTTGCTGGCCGGGAACGAGGGCTGACCCGCGAAGTCGGCCGCCTGGTACGTCTCCCGGAGGATGATCCGCAGCGAGTCCTCCTCGCCGGTGGCCACCACGGCGGCGTACTGGTTGCCGCCCGCCATGAACTTGAGGACGCGCCGCGCCAGTTTCGGCTCGACGGCGCCGACAGACTTTTTCCCATTGGCGACAACCTTGAGCGTGTCACCATCCGCGACCAGGTCGAGCTGGTCCCCGGGGGCGACCAGCGCGGGGTCGAAGCCCGGCTCCAGGATGACGTTCGCCAGCGCGGACTTTCCCATCTCCTCGACGAAGAGGTTGATATCGACGGCGGCCTGGCCCTTGGGCAGGTCGGCCTTCTCCTCGATCAGCGCTTCCAGGCGATTAACGTTCTTGATCGCGATCGCGTTGAGCGGGTTGAGCTCCAGCGTCGCCCGGTAGGCCGTAAGCGCGTCGTCGAGCTTACCCAGCTCGGTGAAGGCCTTGCCCAGGCGGTTGTGCGTCTCCTCGTCCACGCCGAATCGCTCGGCGATCTCCTGGTTGAGCTCGAGCGCCGCCTTCCAGTTCCGCTCCAGGGCGGCATTGATCGCCTCCTCGACGAGCTGAGTCCGTGTTTTCGTCCGCTCGGGGACTTCGGCCAAGTTCGGACCTCCAAGGGAAGCTGCGTTGCCCAAAGGCCGGGCCTGCCGGCCGCCAGGGACCGCTGGGAGATGAATACATGAAGTTACGTCACGCGATGGCCTTCGGGGCCGTCGGCCTAGTCGGCCTCTCGGCCTGCGGATCCTCGTCGTCCGGGACCGCCAACAAAGGGACGATCAAGATCGGGGTCGAGCTCCCCGAGTCGGGCAAGGAGGCCTCCAACGGCCTTCCGACCCTGAACGGCGTCAAGTTCGCCGTCCAGAAGGTCGGCTCGATCAAGGGCTTCACCCTCGCGGTGGACAACAAGGACGACGCCGTCAACGGGTCGCACGACCCGACAAAGGGCGCCCAGAACATCAGCGAACTGGTTGCGGACCCGGCCGTGCTCGGAGTCGTCGGACCCTTCAACTCGAGCGTGGCCAAAGCTGAGATCCCGGTGGCCAACTCCGCCAATCTTTCGATCATCAGCCCCGCTAACACCAATGAGTGTCTGACCCAGACCTTCCCGCCACCGGAATGCGACTTCAAGCCGGCGGACCTCCGTCCGAGCGGCAAGAACAATTACTTCCGCGTTGCGGCCACCGACAACCTCCAGGGACCGGGCCTGGCGGACTACGCCTACGACAAGCTCAGCCTGAAGAAGATCGCGGTGGCGTCTGACAACCAGACCTACGGCAAGGGCCTGGCCCAGAACTTCGCCAAGGAGTTCATCGCCAAGGGCGGCACTCTGGCGCTGCCCGAGAAGGACATCGACAGCAAGTCGACCAACGACTTCAAGTCGCTGCTCAACTCGATGAAGGCGGCGGGCGCTGACGGCCTCTACTTCGGTGGAACCGACAGCGACAACGTCTGCGTTGCCCGTCAGCAGATGAAGGGCGTTGGCTTCAACGTTCCCTTCCTGGGAGGCGACGGCGTCGTCACCTCACAGTGCATCACCGATGCCGCTGACAACGCGGACAACATGTACGGCACCGTGGCAGCGGTCGACGCGACCAAGCTGCCGGCGGCGGCTGCGACCATCGCCGACTACAAGAAGTCATTCCCGGCGGCCAGCGATTTCGGCGCCTACAGCATGCCGGCGTACGACTGCGCCACCATCCTGATCCAGGCCATCGGCCGCGCCATCGATGACGCGGGCGGCAACATGCCGACCCGGGAGCAGGTCAGGGCCGAAGTGGCCAAGACCAGTGGTTACCAGGGCGTCCTGGGAACCACCAGCTTCGACGCCAACGGCGACACCTCGAACAAGGTCATCTCGATCTACAAGATCGGGCCAGCACCGGGTCTGACCGGGGCGACCCCGAAGGACTGGATCTGGGAAGCCCAGGTAATCGAGAAGTAAGGCAAGAGTGATGGGAGAGGGCGCGATCAAGCGCCCTCTCCTTCTTTAAAGCTCCAAAGAAAGGGTGGAAACCCGGTGAGCGTAGACATAAGGCGAGCCCGATCGGCAGTCTCGGGGCGGGCCGGCACCACCGTGCTCGGAGTCCTGGTGCTGGCGGTGGTGCTGTTGCTGGTGGTGCCCAAAGTAGTGCAGGGCGGGCCGTCGTACCTCCTGCAAACCATCGTGTTCGGTACTAGCACGGGCGCGCTCTACGCTTTGATCGCGCTCGGTTACACCATGGTCTACGGGATCATCGAGTTGATCAACTTCGCCCACGGTGACATCTTCACCCTGGGCGCATTCATCTCCCTGCCGGTGCTCGGCCTCTTCGGGGTCTCGCCCCTCAGCGGACCCGCGGGGCTCTCGATCATTCCCATCCTGATCGCCGTCTTCGTGATCGTCATGGTGATCAACGGCCTGATCAACACCGCCATCGAGCGGGTGGCCTACCGGCCGCTGAGAAGCAGCCCGCGACTGGCGCCCCTGATCACGGCGGTGGGGATGTCCTTCATCCTCGAGGGCATCATGTACGTCTGGAAAGGGCCCAACAATGTCCACTACCCCGACCTGCTGCCCGCCAACCGGATCCAGCTGGGCGCGGGGGCGTCGATCGCCTACAAGGACCTTATCGTCATCGGCCTGGCGCTGGTCCTGGTGATAGGGCTGACCCTGTTCATATCGCGCAGCCGCCTGGGCAAGGCGATGCGTGCCACGGCGCAGGACCGTGACGCGGCGCAATTAATGGGCATCGACATCAATCGCACCATCTCGGCCGCCTTCTTCATCGGCGCCGCACTGGCGGGTGCCGGCGGCATCATCTACGGCCTCAACTACAACAACCTGTCCTTCGACCTGGGATTCGAGAACGGCCTGATCGCATTCACGGCGGCGGTCTTCGGCGGCATAGGCAACATCCAGGGAGCGGCCCTGGGCGGCCTGTGCATCGGCATCATCCGGGCCATCAATGATGGCTACTTCTCAACCACCTGGACAGACGTCGTGCTCTTCGCGATCTTGATCCTGGTGCTGGTCTTCAAGCCCACCGGCCTGCTGGGCATCCAGGTCCCCGAGAAGTGAGCGCAACCGCGGTCGCAAAGCAAGACCCAGGAGGAATAGGAGCCGCCTTAAAACGCTGGCGCGGCAGCCCCAACTTCGTCATCTACTCCATCCTCGCCATCGGGGCACTGGTCTTTCCCGAACTAGTCCAGAACTTGCTCGGCACCGGCGGTAGCGCGCTGGTCGGGGTTGCCGCCGACGCCGGCGTATACGTGCTGCTGGCGCTGGGCCTGAACATCGTCGTCGGTTTTGCCGGCCTGCTTGACCTCGGATACGCCGCCTTCTTCGCGATCGGGGCCTACACCTACGGGATCCTGGCCTC
>WNFI01168100.1_pt1 | contig 10277 bp, 11 predicted proteins | sample 5400471 | NCBI WGS metagenome assembly WNFI01 (sample SAMN13153348, study PRJNA577476) | soil metagenome | isolation source: 100 cm saprolite on Douglas fir-dominated hillslope | place: USA:California | collected 2013-09-17 | reverse complement strand
AACAAAGTAATCATCATCGGCCGCCTCGGGCAGAACGCCGAAGCCAAAACCGCTCAGAACAACCGTGAGTACGTCGTCCTCAACGTCGCAACCCAGGAAAGCTGGAAGAACGACAAGGGCGATTACGAAACCCGCACCGAATGGCATCGAGTCTTCGCCTGGAGCAATCTCTCCAAGTTCGCCAAGACCCTCCAGAAGGGGCAGCTCGTCACCCTTGAAGGCACTTTGCGGTATCGCGAGGTTGAAGATGAGGTTGAGGGCACCACGTTCAAACACCGGATCGCAGAGGTCCACGCCATCAGCATGAAGCGGCTGTCTAAGATCGAGGCCGCTGATGACCCAACAGACGGAGCCGGCGACGAGTAATCGCCGATCAGGTGGATGAGACAGCTCCTGTCTCATCCACCAACGCGTGCATTTTCAAATGGAAAGAGTAGTTTATGTGGGCGCGAACTCGTGTGAGAACATCGAGGATGTCACGCTCTATCCTTCAATTCCTTGTTGCGCTCTTCGTGTGTCTCGACAATGAACTCTGCAAAAGCGGCGGCACTCGCGACCGCAAGATGAGCATGGCGCGGCTGCAGACCTCGCTAAGCCAATGGCATTCAAGCAACTCACCGCTGAAACTTCCCTATCTAACTAAATTGTTATGGCGCATCATCAACAAGTTTCGGTGAAGGTGAACGCGCAGGTTGACCGGGGCATCGCCGAATTGATTAGCTCCCTAAGCGACTTCCCGGAACTACGGACACTCGAAAGTTGCGAGAGAGATAACGACTGGGCATGGGTCTGTTTTGTTTACGGCACTGACGGATGGAGATCTCTAGCGAAGTTCGTATTTGATACAGTCGGTCCTCCGCTGGTATCCAAATTTGGGGATAGGGTAAACCTGAATATCGGCATAACCGAAGCGGGAGATTATAGGGCGGAGATGACGGTAAACAAGGGCGTCATCTCAGCTGTAAGCAAAGCAGTCAAACGTATGGCATCATCACCTAAAGCTGCTTAGCTCCGGCCGTAGGTACGCGTGTTCTTGTGGCACGTAGCGCACATCGCAAGCAGATTGCTAGGGGTATCTGGCCCATTGGCACTCCGGTGATGTGCATCCCAGTGCGGTGCATGGAGACCCGTAGTGCACCGTCCACGATGACCACAGACGGTCATCTCGCATTCGCAGCGCCCGTTGGCGCGTGCGTAGATTGTAGCCCTTGTTGCTTGAGATACTGCCATGTTGAATCCCCCTCCTTGGGGGCAATTAGCACTTGTGCTAAGGTTGGGGAAGCGGAGAGGCAGGGAATCGAACCCCCGGTGCTGACACACCGTTCCGAGCTTATAAGGCCCATAGCCTACCTTAGCGATACCTCTCCATTAGCCCTTGTCTTGCGACAGGGGCGTCCGAGCCGACGAGTGCTCACCACGACCTGCTCCGCCGTCCGCCAAGACTCAACGGAGCAGGTCTGTTATTGCCATCCACTACGGGTGAGTGGTTTAGGGATGGCTATTTAGGGTATTTTCATAGCGTTGCTCCCTCAAAAACTTTGCGCGGCTTACGCCCATGTATAGCTCCTTCGGAACTTAGGAAGCGTCCGAATATGAGTGATGGCATTCTTCCCGTTTTCATTCAATTGCCATTTGCCGTCGGGAAGTTGCTGCACTTCTTTGTGCTTATCTTTCATGGTCGTGCTGAGTACCGCAGATACATTGTTGGCAAAGTTTGCGGCCTTGGTTTGAACACCCTTTTCCTTCAGAGTCTCAGCGATTTCCGGGGTTGTCATTGCTAAGGAATCGTTCAGAAGGTCGAGGATCGCCCAGCGTACGCTCATGTTCGCGTATTTGAGGCTGGGCTGACGGAAAGGTAAAGGGGCACGGCTAAGAGAAGCGTCGGGGCTTACGCGCTTGGAGAGAGTGTTGATTGTGTGATGAAGCTCTTTGAGACGAGCTTGAAGGGGGCCCAACTGCTGCTGAATTTGCTGCTGCTCGGTTTGTAGATCTCGCAAGACAGCTTCGTAAGAAGCTTTCAGTTCAACAGTCGGTGCCATGGTACGCAATCTCCCTGATGTAAAGTGCTGACGACAAGTCAGTTGCACAATCCAAGGAGTAAGCGTATATTCAAACGAGCGACAAGGGCGACGTATAGAGGTCGCACCTCTCGCGAGGGAACGCACCTTATACTGCGGTGGCTAGTTCAAATATTTCTTCAATCCTCTCCAAAAGGATCGCGCGGGCTAGGTAAGTCGAATCTAATCTAGCCCGCCTACAAACATAACACAGGTTTCCAATTTTCCATCCAATAATTTGGATGGACTTCGTTTTTGTGCCGAAAGTCCACAAATTAAACGAGTTGCGAGATTTGGATGTCCTATCTAATTGGCGAAATTGGAGCGAATCTGGTTTTGATGAATAGCTATATTTTGTGTCCATGGTGTGTGTACCACAACAGGTAGTGTGCATATCCTGAAAATTGGATAAGTGGAAGGGATGAAATATGAAAGTTGATAAGTCACAATTTGTGGGTGTGGTGGGCAATCCTTAGAGCCGCTCCCGTAAAAGCGGGCTGACGCCAAGACGGGCAAGCCAAAACGGGCAGTACAGTAACGCCTATACCTTTGTTTTTGAGATTATTTTGTCGTAAGCAGCTCTGCCGGTAGCCTATCTTCAGCGAGTGCTCGCAGCTACCTGTGGGACCGCCACTGTTGCCAGATGCGCTGCATTTCATCCTTGAAACCCTGGTCGTCGGGATATCGCCGTTCCGCGCGAATCAGATGCAAGACCGTGAACATGACGTCGGCGATACGCTGGTCCACGTTCCACAAATCGGTGACATCCCACCCGCCATTTTCTGCGGCGTTATGCCAGGCCAATAAAAAATCGGCAACACGACGCGATTGGCCGGTGTCTTTTTGGGCAATCTCGATGAGGCGCGTGAGAGCTTCGAGGCCAGCTATTGTTTGATCATGCTTCGGCATACTTCTGAATGATCGTTAGCGCCTCAATGCCACCCTTAGCAGCGGGAAGGGGGGTCTCGTCCTCACCGGACGGTTCCTCAGTGGCCTCGGGCATAGGCTTCCATTCCAACTTGGCCGGGTCGATGCCAATCTCTTCAAGAGTTGAATAACGCACAGGGTTCCGATAACCCTTTGGCCAAGAATCAGGAACGGCGACGTGTGCATACTCGCTGAACACGATCAAATAGCGGTCCTTCGGTGATTCGTTGTTTTCGGGCGTCGCGCCGCACCGAACAACAGCAGAAACCTTGCCGACGAGAAAGGCGTCATGATGTTGCTCATTGCCGTCGCCCCAATCGGCGTGGGCATTGCGGACACAAACTGCGTAAGTACAACGGCGGGCGTTGTTGCGGTCCAAACGCCATGAAGAAGTGCCGCCCTCGCGGATGACGCGGTCGGCACTTTTGGCGGTGAAGAGGACGATGGCGGAGTTATCAGGCACTGGCGGGTCTCCTTTCGATGACCTCACCACCGTAATATACATGGAATACTAATGCAATACTTTATTTAAAATATTACTCAGGTATTCCATCACAGGTTAAATTTGGGTATAGCCAACAATTCAAATCTCCGCAAGTTATTTCTTATGAATAGGATATCGAGTCTGTTATCTCGTCAAAACTATCACAAAAAGAGAGTTGGACGATAACGCAGAACCCATAAGTTATTGAAAATACACACCGCATGAAGATGCATTTTCGGAGGGTGGGCTGACCCAATCTCCAAATGGCCCATTTTCTCCGGAATCGTAGAATCGGAAATTAGTAAGATCGAATCGCGATAGCACTTGCGCCTTACTTGCGCCCTGATATCATATGAATGGAATTGCCCATTCCTCCGAACTGTCACCCTCTGGTGCGCGTGCCCGAAAGGGATAGGAGGATGGGCCCAATTATCTCGGCCAGATCTGAATTCCCATCTCTCGATGAGAGATGATGTTTCGATAGGTCAGGCGATCCTCTTTATCAGGTAAGAATGATCGGGCTACTGATCCGCAAATCATATCTGCGAGCTGGAGCAGGTTGTTTGAGCGAGAGTCTTCCATCTTGACCTTCTTGACGTGCCGAAGCCCCCCAGGAAGATTGACCTTTCGTTGCAGGTAGACCCTCAGCTGCTGCTGAAAACCCCGGTCTCCACACTTGTCGATAACGATTGTGGCATCTTCAAGGTGAGCTTTGGCATTGTTCACCAGCAGGCTCGCCGTGTAGCTCCAGAACTTGTCCTTATCGCTGAAGCTGGGGCTCCATAGCTTCTCTTTGTTGAGCACGAACGCGAGATAGAAGAAGTCGTACTCCACTACCGCCTCGAAAAAAGCCTGGCGGTCCGCTGGTTTTGTATGGGCGAATTTGTATTCACGCTGACCGCCCCGAGTTCGTCGAAGCTCCGATATGCGGGCGTCACAGGCCTCAGCGACAGCTAGATCGTGAAATAGCACAGCTACCATCACAAAGAACTTTGAGGAACCAGCTTTCGCCTTCATCCCGGGGTCGCCCGACTCGTCAATGAAAACAAGCATTCGAGTATCTTCTCATCTATGGAATCCATAAAATTCAAGGTAGGCCGCTTAAGTGAAAGAGTCTGCAAGACTGCTGGCGCGTTAGCTCTTGATCCTAAGCTGTCACTTTCAGAGTTATTTGGCGTAGTTTTTCAGAGCTATTTGACGTACTACCGGCAGCCACCGTAACGCGACCGACGGGAGATCCGCAATCAAAATGGCCCGATGCTAGCGCAGAATCAGTTACTTACGGGATGGTTAGAGCGATTCTCTTTGGCGGGAAACGACGCCGATCCTGTCACGTCGCCCGTCCGCACTCCGCGACGTGCCAAATAATTCTGAAAAACAGCGCCACATACCGATCAAAGCTACACATCTGGCCCCACGTGAGACTATCGCTACCGACAACGACTATCGCATACTGGACCGTGCTTTATGGCACTTATGTGAACTGGCTCATAACCATACTTGCTGCGGTTTTCGGTACTGCGGCCCTTTCTCCAATCACCGGAGCCGGCCACAGTGGACAGCCCTGGCAAGAAGGCTTTGTCACAATTGGCTTCATGTCGGTCGGCATTACAATCGTCACCTCGTCTGTCCTCGTTCTTTGGGGTCTTCGTAGAAAAGTGTCGCCATGATATTGTGTTCGGCCACCAGTTCACAGCCTAGATCCTCGAAGCGAAAGACCTCACTGATGAAGATCCTGTCCTTGTTCCAGCTGATATCGCCGCTGCCTCGTGCGGCCGCTCGTGGTTGAACATCTGTCAGGAAACTAGGGAACTATTCCCGTGAGCCAGTATGCTTGGGCAAGCGCCACCAAGCCGATCAACGCAGTAAGCAGGATGCTGTGCCAGAACGTGGCACGCAACATTTTGCCTTCTTGGCCCACCAGCCCGACCGTCGTCACACCGATGGCTATATTTTGCGGGGAAATCATCTTGCCGGCTACTGCGCCGGACGAATTTGTTGCTGCCAATAAAACTGAACTGAGATGAAGTTGGTGAGCGGCGGCGACTTGAAGATTGCCAAACAATAGATTGCTGGCGGTATCGCTTCCACTAAGGAAACAGGCGACCCAACCGAGGTAAGCGCTCAGCAAGGGAAAGACAGGTCCTACATGGGCTACTGCCGCGCCCAAAGTAAAAGCCATTCCGGAATAGTTATAAAGGTACGCCAGAGCGACGATCAGCATGACGGTTAGGCCTGGAACGCGTAACTGGCGCAGGGCCTTCGCTCCGGACCGGCAGAAGACTCGCGGAGTCACGCGAAAGCACAAAGCGGTCAATGCTGTTGCGACCAAGACGCCAGTACCCGGACCGAGCGGCTGGAAAACATACAGCGCCGAATATGGTTTTTGGTAAAGCGTAATTAGAACTCCATTGTGGAGACTGGGTAGGGGTATGCTCCATTGGCCTAACGACAGAAGCTTGAAATAGGACCACAACATCATGACGACGGAGAGCATCGCCCACGGGAGCCAAGCCGCAAAGGCTTGGCTCATCGATAGAGCGTTAGACCTCTTATCCAGCCTTGTCGAACTGGCACTTACTTCCGTTTTTACTTTGGGCGACCAAACCTTCAAGAACAAAATCAACGCGGCAATTGAAGCCGATGCAGAGATGACGTCCGTCACGTAGGGTCCCCACATGTTAGAAACGAGGAACTGAGCCAACGCGAAACTACTCCCTGCCACTAGTGCGGCCGGCCAGGTTTGTCTAAGGCCTTTTCCGCGCGCTACTACCCACACCAAATAAGCCGGCAGGATGAAGGAAAGAATGGGAACCTGCCTGCCAACCATCGCGGAAAGCTGTAAGAGGTTAAGCCCCGTAACACCCGCGAGCGCCACAATAGGGATCCCTAGTCCACCGAAAGCGACTGGGGCCGTATTCGCAATCAGCGCGACAACGACTGCTTTACGCGGTTCGAACCCGAGTCCTACAAGTAGGCAGGCAGTCACAGCGACTGGTGCCCCGAACCCCGCAGTGCCTTCCATAAGCGCACCGAAGCAGAACGCGACGAGGATTGCTTGTATACAAGGGTTCCCGGATGCGTGTTCTTGCATCCATCGCCGGAGCAATTCGAATTTGCCAGTGTCCTGCGTCAGGTTGTAAAGCCATAGCGCAGCAAATACGATCCACAGAATGGGCCATATGGAATAGATAAGCCCGTAGCCTGTACTCCACACGACAAGAGAAGGTGGCATGTGCCAGACGAAGAGAGCGAGCAAGGCTGCAACACCCAACCCACAGCCGGAAGCGATCAAACCACTCTTGCGCAAGCCGCCCATTAGAACAAGTACGACAATCAATGGGATCGCTGCTGCGAGCGCGGAGAATCCAATCGAATGAAGCGGATCGAGCGGCTGTGGCCAAACCATGGCAAGCGCGAAGTTCATGAGAAGACCTTTCTACACCAGACGTCGTCCACAGCTTCAAACCTCCAATGGAGGGGCTCGTTATTTGATCTGAAATCTCTTGCTCGCTTCCCGTCGCCGAGTCAGGAAGGACCTTCGCCGTCGGCTCGATCCTCTGTATGGATTGTGACCGGGCGCTTGGGTCGCTCATCCACATGTAGCTGGAAGATATCCGGTCGCGCGTAATGGCCCACAACGTCCAAATCGTATTTACCTTGTATGATCTGTCCGCGATCAATCTCCGCCGTCAGAATGACTTCATCATCCATGTTGGGGCCCGCAAGAAAATTGCCAAACGGATCAACGATACAGCTGCCACCGCGTGTGACGACCCGGTCTGGGTTTTGCCCAAGATCGCCATCGTAGTCACTCGGAAAATCCCGACGACGATTGAATTGATTGCATGCGAGCACAAAGCACCTTCCCTCCACGGCGATGTGCCGCATGGAAGCGAGCCACGTCTCGCGGCAGTCCGCGGTAGGGGCGCAATAAATCTCGATGCCCTTCGCGTACATCGCCGCCCTCATCAAGGGCAGATAGTTCTCCCAGCAGATCACCGCGCCTAATTTTCCAAATGGAGTTTGGAATACCGGCAACGTGGAACCGTCACCGAAACCCCATACCAGCCGCTCCGACCCAGTCGGCATGATCTTGCGATGCTTGCCCAGCAATGCGCCATCAGGCGAAAAGAACAGGACCGAGCAGTAGAGGGTTCCACCGTCCCGCTCGACCACACCGATCACAAGGAAAATCCGGTTGCTTCGGGCGATACGGCCAAGTTCATCCGCCGCCGCACCGGGAACATCAACACTGCTCTCCCAGAATCGCTGGTAGTCTTTGCGTCCCTGGTCGGACCGCGCGCCGACGACGGCGCCGAAATCAAGCCCACGGGGGTAAGCAGATACAAACGCCTCGGGGAATAGGACGATCTTCGCACCTAGAGCAGATGCTTCGCCAGCAAGCGTTTTGACCTTTATCAAAGTCTGTTCGCGATTGAAGGCAACGGGGGCCGCTTGGACCACTGCGACTGTGAAACGCTGTAGGCTCAGAGTGGATCTCCCTCCATCGCGGCAAGCTGTTCATGCTTATCGTATGATGGGCATCGTACACTAACGCAACGCTCGCTTGTGAACGGATAGGTTGATGTAGGATCCGCTTGAGCCTGATCTGATCGTGATGGTCAGCCCTCTCGGACCACATCCGATGTAGGAACAAGAAAGCCGGCTGGCCCAAAAGGGTGATCTATGCGGATTCTGGTAGTGGGCGCCGGTGCCACCGGTGGATATTTTGGCGGGCGATTGCTGGAAGCTGGTCAAGACGTTACTTTCCTTGTGCGCCCAAAGCGCGCCACCGAGTTGTTCCGGTCGGGTCTGACGGTCCGAAGCGGTGCTGGAGACATGTTTTTCACTAACCCGCCGACGATTCTGGCCGAGGATGTCCACAAAACCTTCGATCTCGTTTTAGTGAGTTGCAAGGCGTATGACTTGGAGGGAGCCGTTGCGTCATTTGCACCGGCGGTAGGCCCCGACACCCATATTCTGCCACTGCTAAATGGCATGCGACATCTCGATTACCTCGACGAGCGGTTCGGTCGCGACCGCGTGCTCGGCGGTCGGTGCCTAATTGCTGCTTCTCTCAATGAAGAACGCGAGATTGTGCATCTTAATGACAAACACGAGCTGTCTTTTGGTGAACGAGATGGCACACTATCGACCCGCATAACGCAGATAGCGGATGCGATGAACAACGCACGGATCGTAGTTCACGTAAGCAGAGAAATCATTCTGGATATGTGGTCAAAGTGGGTTTTCCTGGCCTCCCTGGCGAGCGGCACCTGCCTAATGCGCGCAAATATCGGGGATATCCTGTCGGCTCCGCACGGCGTCGATCTTTTACTTGGTCTAGTTGACGAGTGCAGCTTCATTGCGGCAACAGAAGGCTTTCCAGTGAGAGCGTCGTCGCTTGAGCAAACCCGCAGGATGCTCACAGACACCGGCTCAAGTCTCACATCCTCCATGCTGCGTGACATGGAAAGAAACGGCCCGATTGAGGCGGACCACATCATTGGAGATCTCCTGCTACGTATGAACCAGACGAGTCTCTTACCTAACGGGTTTCCGTTGCTCCGCCTTACCTATACCCACCTCAAGGCTTATGAGATGCGTAGAACACACACGCTCTCAGCTGCTTGAATTGCCCAAGGAAAGGTTATCTGGTGGTGCGTCCAGTTTCAATGTATCTCAATGGCGGTTACATACGAACGCCCGGTTTACTTGCAAGGCTAAGCACTCGGAGCAGACCTGTTTGTAGCCAACCACTTCACAAAACCAGAGAGCAAGAGCTAGGATACAGAGCACGGCCCAACGGGAAGCTTCCTGTCGGGCCGTTGTGCTGCGAAAGTCTCGAGAAGTTAGCCGTTGCAAGTTCACAGCTTGAGTCTAATGATGCTGCACCAAGTCAATGGATACGCGCAGTTTCGCAGGGCCAGCGGCTCGCTGCCTCTCCTTCATTCGCAGCCACTAATTCGAAGTAGCAGATCATAGCCGCACCTGCACAGGCCTAAACCGTAGCGCTTCAACGACGAACTCTCCAATCTCGGTATCGCGGAAGAAGACCTTGTAGAAATCCTCCGCCACCAGCTCAAAGCCTAAATCCTCGAAGCGAAAAACCTCGCTGATGAAGACCCTATCCTTGTGCCAGCTGATATCGCCACTGTTGTTTACCCTGCGGGTCAGAAACCCCTTCGGGTAGACGAACTCGATCAGAGTGCGAGGAAGCCTCACGGAGCTGGGCTGGTACAGGCTGCCGGGCGTTTCATTGTTCAATCCTTCGTGCGGCCGCTCGTGGTTGAACATCTATCGGAACCGGTCGAACTTTCTCTGCTGCAGCCGCAGTGTCAGAGCTGCGGGGTTCGTTGTGTCCTCCTTGAGAGTCCGATGCATTCGCTCGTGGCGTCCGTTCTGCTGCGGCCTGCCCGGTTGAATGCGCTCATGGACGATACCCATTTTCATCCATCCGAGCGAAAGCTTCGATAGTCCGAGTAGCCCGGTTCCGGCGAATGGCGCTCCGTTGTCCGTTCTTATTCGCGCAGGCATGCCATACTCTCGCATCGCGGCTTCGCAAACCGCTCTGACCTGACTCAAGTCCATTCGCGAAATGATCTGGCAACGGATCAGGTAACGGCTGTGGGCGTCGGTGATGGTGAACGGATCGCACCGCGAGCCATCACCCGTACTGAAGTAGCCCTTGAAGTCCATACACCAGAGCTGGTTGGGTGCTGTCACCTCGGAGAATGGTTCCGAGTACGGCGTCGTGCGTCGCTTCTTCCGTTTTGGACTGGTCAAACCGGCTCGTTGGAGAATGT
>WNFI01123710.1_pt1 | contig 10277 bp, 7 predicted proteins | sample 5400471 | NCBI WGS metagenome assembly WNFI01 (sample SAMN13153348, study PRJNA577476) | soil metagenome | isolation source: 100 cm saprolite on Douglas fir-dominated hillslope | place: USA:California | collected 2013-09-17 | reverse complement strand
AAAATTGCGCGCGCTCGAGCTTGAGCGGCTTCAATTCGGCATTGACCGTCTTGTCGAGCTTTTGCGCGGCGCGGCGGCGGCCGGCAGAGAGCGCCTGCGCCGCCTCGCGGTAGCACGCCGTGGCCGCTTGCGCTTCCTGTTCCAAAGCGTTGAGGCGTTCGGCGCCGGCATCGATCAGCGCCAGATCGTCCTGGTAGCGCAGCCCGAGCGCGGCCAGACTGTCGACCGGCACATTGTATTTGCGCCCGGCGGCGCGCGGCGCAAACAGGCGCTCCTCGATGCGCTCCAGCTCCCGCGGGTCGAAGTCGGCCACGCGCAGCGCCTGTTCGAGATGACTGCGCGCCTCGTCGAGCGCGGTGAGCGCGGCGTCGATCGCCTTGACCACCGGCTCGATCAGTGCCGGCGCCTGCGTGGCGCGGCGCTCGAGGCGGCGCAGCGCGGTCGAGAGCGGCGGCACCGGCGATTGCGGTCCGCTGACGCTGTCGTGGGTCGAGCGCAAATCCTCGGCGACCTTTTCCGCCTGCATCATGGCGGCGCGCCGTTCGGAAAGCGCCGTCTCCTCGCCGGTTTCGGGCGCGAGCCGGCTGAGCTCCTCGACCGCGTGACGCAGCCATTCCGCCTCGCGGCTTAACCGCTCGACCTCGGCGCGGTGATGGGCGACGGCCTCCTCGCGCGCGCGCCGCTCGTCCCACAGCCGCGCCACTGCCGCGGCGTCGCCTGCGATGCCGCCATAGGCGTCGAGCAAAGCGCGATGGATGATCAGTTCGTCTTCGCCGCCGAGATCGTTCTCGGCCAACAGGCGGCGCGCCGGATGATCCTGCGCCAAGTCGAAGGCGGCGATCACCTGGCCGTGCTCGGCGCCCTCGCGCACCATCGCGGTGTCGCCGCGCGCGCCGAGCGCCAGCGCGAAAGCATCGAGCAGGATCGATTTGCCGGCGCCGGTCTCGCCGGTCAGCGTAGCAAGGCCGGACCCGAAATCGATGTCCAGGCGATCGATCAGGACGATGTCGCGGATGGAAAGGCGAGCGAGCATGATGTCAGACAACGGACGACAGAGGACGGATGACGGAGTCTAGTCGCGATTCTGCGTTCTGTCCTCTGTCGTCCGTCGTCTGTCTTCCGACCTCAGCCCAGCCCGACCTTTTTGAACGCCTTGCTGATCCAGGAATCCTTATTCTCGTTCGGCTCGCCGCCGGCGGTCTTGAGAAGGCGATAGGCGTCCTTGTACCAGGGGCTATCCGGGAAATTGTGGCCGAGCACGGCGGCGGCGGTCTGCGCCTCGTCGATGATGCCGAGCGAGATATAGGCTTCGGTCAGCCGCTCCAGCGCTTCCTCGACGTGGCGCGTGGTCTGGTATTGCGTCACCACGACCTTGAAGCGGTTGATGGCGCCGATGAAGTCGCGCTTGTTCATATAGAAGCGGCCGATCTCCATTTCCTTGCCGGCGAGCTGGTCGCGCGCCATGTCGATTTTTTTCTTGGCGGCGGTGGCGTATTCGGAATCCGGATATTTGCGCGCCACCTCTTCGAGCGCGTTGATCGCCTTGTCGGCGCGCGCCTGGTCGCGGCTGACGTCGAGGATCTGATCGTAATAGGACGAGCCGATCAGGTATTGGGCATAAGCCGCGTCGGGACTGCCGGGGTGCAGCGTCACATAGCGCTGCGCCGAATTGATACACTCGGTAAATTCCTTGGCCTGATAGTAGGAGTAGGCCGACATCAGAAGCGACTTGCGCGCCCAATCCGAATACGGATTCTGGCGGTCCACTTCGTCGAATTTCTTCGCCGCTTCCTTGTAGTCCTGCTTGTTGTTGAGCAGGAAAAGGCCCTCGTTATACAGCTTGTCGGCGGGCGTATCGGGGATCAGATCGTCGTCTTTGTTGAAATAGCTGCAGCCCATGAGCGGCGCGACGACAAGCGCCAGCGCCAGGCAGCCCGCCAGCGCACGCAGCTTGTGACCGGACTTGCCCGATCCTCGTAACCGCAACGTCATGAGATGGTCAGAATCCCGTCCCGCCGATTGCCCCACCTTATGCCGCGCCGCATGCGCGTCCAAGGGTGCCGCCCCTAAGGCCCCGACGATAATACAGCAATTATGCCCGGCAATCGGCCGGGATTAAGGCGAAAAAGTTAAGCAATTCAAGAGACGTCCGGCCCGTAAGCGGGGGCGACGAACCCGGTGGTCAGATCGGCATGGCCGCGGACGCGACGGACCGTCTCCGGCATTTCGACGTAAGCCCACGCGCTCTGGTCGGCCATCAGGGCGGTGACGACGGCGTGATTGAGCTTGTGGCCGCCGCGCATCGAACGGTAGGCGCCAATCAGCGGAGCGCCGGCCAGCGCCAGGTCGCCGATGGCATCGACCGCCTTGTGGCGCACGAATTCGTCGGGGAACCGCACGCCCTCGGCGTTCAGCACCCGGTTTTCCGCGACCACGACGGTATTCTCGAAGGAGGCGCCGAGCGCATAGCCCGCGCTCCACAGTTTCGCCACGTCGCGCATGAAGCCGAACGTGCGCGCCCGCGAAAGCTCGCGGCGGAACCCTTCCGGCTCCACGTCGATAGCGAAGGTCTGGCGGCCGATCTGCGGATGATCGAACTCGATTTCGGTTTCGATGCGCAGCCCGCGCGCATAGGGCCGCAACTCGCCGGAGCAGCCGTTCTTGCCGACCTGTACGGGTTTGAGCACCTTGATGTAGCGCCGCGGCACACCAAGCGTTGCAATGCCGGCTTGATCGATGGCGGCGACGAACGGTTCGGCGCTGCCGTCCATGATCGGAACTTCAGGACCGTCGACCTCGACGACGACGTTGTCGACGCCGAGACCGTGCAGAGCCGCAAGCACGTGTTCGGTGGTCGAGACGGCCGGGCCGGTCTCATCGCCGAGCACGGTTGCGAATTCGGTCGCCGTCACCGAGCGGTAATCGGCAACCAGCTCGCGGTCGCGTTGGCCGTTCAGCCCGGCCCGCAGGAAAACGATGCCGGTATTGGCTTCGGCAGGATGGAGCGTCAGGGTGACGGGTGAACCGGAATGGACGCCGATACCTGCGACGGTCGCGTCACTACGCAACGTCGTCTGACTACCGGCTAGCATGCCCCGCGTCATGCGGTCGTCCCACAACTTATGGCCCAACTGCGCGAGCAGGAGACAACCCGACCAGTTACGACCCACCCCAACTTGAGAGGCAACTTGACCTGCAATGTCCGGGGCGGCCCACCCACTGGTCAACCAGACCTTGGCTGACCGAACTCGACCCCCAACACGCTACCTCTCCGACAGCCTTAATGTACCGGCCGGCCGTCCACAGGCCAACTCACGCTTTCTTACCGACTGTTACCATGTTCTGGCCGCACTCTTGCCGCCAAACCCGCGAAAGGTGGCGAAGCGATGCAGGTTCCCAGGGCGCAAAATTTTCTCTTGCCGCCGCACTGCACCACGCGGCCGCTCGGCGCGGGCTCGCACCGATCATAACACTGCCAAAAATTCAATGACTTAGGCCGCCGCAAAGGGCCCAAGCAGAGATTGCCGCAAATCTGGCGCGGACGGCACCGGCGCCGCTGAGCGGCGGCACTGGAGCGGCCTCAGTTCGCTTGCCGGCGCAGGAAGGCTGGAATGTCGAGCTGGTCCTCTTCGGACGGGTTATGCACAGGAGTCTGCCGGCCGTGCTGGTCGAGCCCCTGGGGTATTCCTTGAGTCGCTCCTTGGGGTGCCGGACGCTTGGCATATTCGGAGACCGGCTCCGGACGCGGTTCCGGCACCCGCGGCATCGGCCGCCCGGCCAGGCGCTCGGCGGGCTGCGGCGAGCTCGGTGGCGCGCTGCGCGGGCTCGCCTCGGCGTCGTCCTCGTCGTGCTGGCGTCGGCCGAGACCGACCGAGGCCAGCCGCTGCAGCAGCGATTTGCGCTGTCCTTCAGGATGCTCGGCCTGTGGCAGCTCGCCGCGACGGGCGCGGATCTCGTTCTGCGCCGGCACCGGCAGTTCATCGATGCGCGGCATGCGCGGCGTGCGCAGAGCCGCCCGCTCCGGCTGCGGCGGAATGAAGGCCTCCGGCTCGCGGGTTTCCGGATCGCTCGCCGGCGGATCGATGAACAGCGAGGGTTTTGGCGCCAGCGAACGGATCGCGACATCGTCGCCGCCACCCTGTGGCAGGATCGCCGCCGCGATGGCCGCCTTTGCCACCGATGCGATCGAAGCGTTGACCGAGGCGGGCGGCGCAATCGGTGCCGCCAGCCGGGCCGGGTGTTGCACCGGCTCGGCGCGCTCGCGTTCCTGGACGCGTCCGTTGTCCGCACGCAGCCGGTGCGCCACCTCGGCGATGCGCTGTTCGGCCTGCGGCAAGGTCTGCTTCTGCTTCTGCGTCCGCTCCTGATCGATGCCGGTGGCGACGACGGAGACGCGGATGATGCCGTCGAGGCTCTCGTCGAAAGTGGCGCCGACGATGATGTTGGCGTCCTGATCGACTTCCTCGCGGATACGGGTCGCCGCTTCGTCGACCTCGTAGAGTTTCAGGTCGCGGCCGCCGGTGATGGAGATGAGCAGCCCGCGCGCGCCTTTCATCGAGGCATCGTCGATCAGCGGATTGGAGATCGCGGCCTCGGCGGCGGTGAGCGCGCGCTTGTCGCCCTCGGCCTCGCCGGTGCCCATCATCGCCTTGCCCATCTCGCGCATCACGGCGCGGACGTCGGCGAAGTCGAGATTGATGAGGCCTTCTTTCACCATCAGGTCGGTGATGCAGGCGACGCCGGAATAGAGCACCTGGTCGGCCATGGCGAAGGCATCGGCGAACGTCGTCTTCTCGTTCGCCACCCGGAACAGATTCTGGTTCGGGATGATGAGCAGCGTGTCGACGCATTTCTGCAATTCGCCGATGCCGCCGTCGGCGGTGCGCATGCGGCGTTGACCTTCGAAGTGGAACGGCTTGGTGACGACGCCGACCGTGAGGATGCCGAGCTCCCGGGCCACTTTGGCGATGACCGGCGCGGCGCCGGTGCCGGTGCCGCCGCCCATGCCGGCGGTGACGAACACCATATGCACGCCGGCGAGATGATCGCGGATCTCGTCGATCACCTCCTCGGCGGCGGCGCGACCGACGTCGGGTTGCGAGCCGGCGCCGAGACCTTCGGTGACCTGCACGCCCATTTGCACGATGCGCTCGGCCTTCGAGATAGTGAGCGCCTGGGCGTCGGTATTGGCCACGACAAAATCGACGCCCTGCAAGCCGGCGCTGATCATGTTGTTGACGGCATTGCCGCCGGCGCCGCCGACCCCGAATACGGTGATGCGGGGTTTGAGCTCACGGATATCGGGGATGTTCAGATTGATTGCCATGGTTGCCTCTTCTTCCTTGCGCGGGCGTTTACAACGCCCGGCCCCGGCCGGTCCGCCACCGGCCGTTGTGATGATGTAACTTCGTCTCTGGGGGCCATCAGAAACTCTCGCGAAGCCATCGTCCGACGCGGGCGAAGTAGCCGCCCGTACCTGTCTTCGGGTACCGCCGACGTCGCGGTTCGAAGTGTTCGAGATGCGCCGCCTGCGGATAGACCAGGAGGCCAGCGGCCACGGCGAAGGCCGCGCCCTTGGCTGCGTCCGGCAGGCCGGCAATACCGAGCGGGCGCCCGACGCGCACCGGCCGGTTGAGAATGCGGGCGGCAAGATCGGGCAAGCCGGTGAGCTGGCTGGCGCCGCCGGTCAGCACCACGCGGCCGCGCGCTTCCGCGGCGAACGCGGAGGCCGCAAGCCGGTCGCGCACCATTTCGAGAATCTCTTCGACGCGCGGCTTGATGATCTGCACCAGCGTGGCGCGGGACACGAATTGGGTCTGCTCGCGCTCATCGTCGTTGATCGGCGGCACCGTGATCATGTCGCGCTCGTCGGAACCGCCGGCGAGCACGCTGCCATAAAGTGTTTTGATGCGCTCGGCATCGGCGATGCGGGCGTTAAGCCCACGGGCGATGTCCGTGGTCACGTGCTGGCCGCCGAGCGCAAAACCATCCAGATGCACGAACCGGCCGCCGATGCCGACATAGGGGCTGGCCACCATGGCCTCGACGCTGAGATGGCAGCGCTCGACCGCCAGCATCAGATTGCGCGCCGCCGCGATGTCGGTCGTCGCCACATGCATGTCGACGCCGAACTGGCCGCCGAGCATGCCGCGCGGATCGCGGATGCCGTCGGCGCCGTCGATCGAATAGCCGACCGGCAGCGAATGCAGCACGGCGCGGCCATCGCGCTGCGAACGCCGGCAGCCGGCGGCGAGCACGCGCGCAATATCGCCCTCGGAAACGCCGGAGCCGACGATGTTGACGTCGGCGGCGAACAATTCGCCGGACAGGCGCCCGGACGAGATCGGCAGGATGACCGATTCGATCTCGACCGAGGCCATGCGTTCGGCGGCATCGACGGCTTGCCGGATACCTTCCTCGGCCTGCGCCAGATTGACGACGCCGCCGGCCTTCATGCCGCGCGCGCCGGTATGGCCGAAGCCGATCACCTCGATGGCGTGGCTCCTTCGCGTCAGCACCTGCTGCGGCCCGTGGGGCCGCAACCGCGCGATCAGGCAGGCGACCTTGCTCGAGCCGATATCGAGCGCCGCGACGACGGCGCTGCGATGCGGCGAGATCGGCTTCATCTTCGGGGTGAGGCCGTAATGGAGGGCGTTCATGCGTCGCCCCCCCTTTTCTTCTTCTTGTTGGCCGCCAAAGCCTCGTCGCGGGCTTGCGCCGCGGCATCCGACAGCCGCACGCTGACGCGGTCGGCCAGCCGCAGATCGACCATGGCGATGTCGCGCGACAACAGCTTCTTGTCGCGATCGAGCGCGACCAGCCGGTCGAGCGCTGAGGCGACGTCGGTTTCCGGCAGCCGCACGTCGATGCCGTTGGCGAGCCGCAAATTCCAGCGCCGCTCCGCCACCAGGATCGAGGCGCGCAGCTGCGCCCGGATATCCGGATAGCGGTCGATGACGGCGAGGAAATCCTTGGCAGAGCGTTCCGCACCTTTGCCGACCACAAGCGGCAGGCCGACATAGCGGCGTTCGACGAACGGTTCGAGCACCGTGCCGTCGGCGGCAATGACGCTGACGCGGCCGTCCTTCTGCCAGATGGCGAAGGCCTGCCGTTCGGTCACCGTGATCTGCAGGCGATCGGGATAAAGTTTCAGCACCGCCGCATCGCCGATCCAAGGATTTGCCATCAAGCGGGTGCGCGCGGCGTCGGCGTCGAGGAACAACAGCGAAGCGCGGCCGGTCACGCCGGCGGTGGTGAGGATTTCTTCGCGGCTGACTTCCTTCGAGCCGGTCAGCGAAATCGCGGCGATGCGGAAGCCGACCGAATTCGCAGCGAGGTCGCGCGCGTCCTTGAACCAGGTGACGAGGTCGGGAACGTGCTGGCCCTTGACGACGCCATAGCCGAGCGCGCCGGCCAAGAGCAGCACCGATCCGGCGATACCGATGCCGGACGGCAAGCGCTTGAGCCGCGAACGCCAGCGTCCGGCGAGGCCGCGATAGGCCATCCGGAAGAAACGGCGGCGAGGCTTGGCGCCAACGCGCACATCGGCGTCGAAACGCAGTTGGGCCGGCTCATCCATCGACGTGCCGGCCTCCCCCACCTCTGATAACCCCGACCGCATCAGCGATTGGTCGAGGCGTCCTCCACCATCCATCGCACCAGCTCATCGAATGTGATGCCCGCATACGCGGCGAGCTCGGGCACGAGCGACGTCTCGGTCATGCCCGGTTGTGTATTGACCTCTAGACAGACAAGCTCACCCGGTCCCCGATCGTCGTAGCGAAAGTCCGCACGGCTCACGCCGCGGCAGCCAAGCGCGTTATGGGCAGCCAGACTGAGTCTGCGGACTTCCTGGTAAACATTTGGTAAAATTTGCGCCGGCAGCAGGTGTTTGGAGCCTCCGGCGGCGTATTTTGCCTCGTAGTCGTAAAACCGCGTCGCCGGCACGATCTCGATGACGTCGAGCGCCCGGTCGCCGAGCACGGCGCAGGTCAGTTCCTTGCCCGGGATATAGCGCTCGACCATCACCCGTTCGCCGAACGGCCAGTCGCCGCGGAAGAGCTCCTGGGGCGGGTGCGGATGCGCCTCGGTGACGATGAAAACGCCGACGCTCGAGCCTTCAGCGAGCGGCTTGACCACATAGGGCCGCGGCATGAGATGGCCTTTGGCCGCTTCGAAGCGCGACACCACCCGGTCGTCGGCGACCGGCACGCCTGCGGCGCGAAATAGCACCTTGGCGTAGTCCTTCTGCATGGCGACGGCCGAGGCCATGACGCCGGAATGGCTGTAGGGAATGCCGAGAATCTCCAGGACGCCTTGCAGCGTGCCGTCCTCGCCCGGCCGGCCGTGCAGCACGTTGAGCGCGATATCGGGCTTGACGGCGGTGAGCGCCGCGGCGACGTCGGGGGTCACATCGATCGGGGTGACGCGATAGCCGAGCCGGGAGAGAGCGTCAGCGCAAGCCTTGCCGGAGCGCAGCGAGACCTCGCGCTCCGCCGACCAGCCACCCATCAGGACGGCCACATGCTTTGCCATGCTCAGCTGGTTCCGCTGATTCGCATGGCTCACGAATAGAATCCACAATTGGCGAAAAATCGAGAGTTTTAGTGGCCGGCGGACCCTGGGATCAGGGCGCCGTCATAGAGCCGGGACGGCGAAGCCGTCATGGAGCCGGGACGGCGAAGCCGTCATAGAGCCAAGATAGGCAGTCGAACAGGTGCGCCTCGTCCCAATCGGCCACCGTGGCGTTGCGCACGTCCCGGGCGATGCCCTCGTCGAGGTGGTAGAAATCCCATAGCGACCTGGATTCGAGCTGCACCCGGGCGGTGCGCAAGAGCCGCGCCGCCTCGAAGCGGCGGAATGCGGCCTGATAGTCGCCGTCCGCGGCGTGGATCGCTTCGGCAAGGCACAGCCCGTCTTCGATCGCCATGCCGGCGCCTTGCGCCAGCGACTGCAACGGCGCGTGCGCGGCGTCGCCGAGCAGCACGATGCGGCCTTTGTGCCAATGCCGCACCGGATCGCGGTCGCCGATCGAGCGGCGCCAGCGCAGGTCCATCATGCCGATCAGGGCGCGCATCGACGGATGCGTGTCGCGGTAGGCATGCTCAAGCTCGGCTCGTGCGGACGCGGCGTCCAGCCTCTCGGCATGGGCCGCGGTGCGGAACACGTTGACGATGTTGAACTCTCTGCCGTGACGCAGGGGATAATGCACAATATGCAGGCCCGGTCCGCTCCACAGCACCACGCAATCGCGCGGCACGTCGGCCTTGAGCTCCGCCATGGGCACGATGGTGCGTAGCGCCACATAGCCGATCGGCTGTGGCTCGCCGTCGCCGACGAGCTTGGCGCGGAACAGCGAGCGGACACCGTCCGCTGCGACCAGTGCCGCGCCGGAAAACGTACGGCCATCCGCGGTCGTCACTGCAACGCTTTCGCCGCGATCCTCGAAGCCGGTCACCATGGCTTCCGCAACAAGCTCGATGGCGTCGCTCATCCGGCAGGCGTCGAGCAGGACATTATGTACGTCGATGCGATGCACGATGATGTAGGGGTGTTTGAAACGGGCGCGAAACGAGGCGCCGCCGGTGGGAATGCGGATAAGTTCTTTGCCGCTCAAAGCATCCAGCATCAGCACCACAGGCGGTGAATCGGCGAATGCCATCACCTGTTCGGTCACGCCGATACGGTCGAAGACGTGAAAAATATTGGGGCCGAACTGGATGCCGTAGCCGATGGCGCCGAATTCCGGCGCGCCTTCGAGCACGCGCACGGTGCGGCCGCGGCGCGCCAAGGCGAGCGCCGCCGTCAGTCCGCCGAGCCCGCCGCCGACAATGAGGATCGGGTCGCTCGCCATGGCGTCACGCTGGGCGTTGGGCGCTCATCAGGGAATTACTTTCATCAGGAAATTATTTGCCCTTGAAATTTGCCGTGCGTTTCTCATTGAATGCCAAAATGCCTTCGCGGCGGTCTTCGGTCGGGACCATCCTGTAATACGCTTCGGTCTCGAGCGCGAGACCATCCCAAAGCGACATGTTCATGCCACGGCTGATGGCAAGCTTGGCTTGCCGCACCGAGATCGGCGCATTGCGCGCGATCGTCTCGGCCGTGGCGAGCGCCTCGGCGAGGAGCTGCGCAGCCGGCAGCACCTTGCTGACCATGCCCCAGTGCTGCGCTTCGGCGGCGGTAAAGGGCTTGCCGGTGAGGATGATTTCCTTCGCCCGCCGCTCGCCGACAGCACGCGGGAGCGTCTGCGTTCCGCCGGCGCCAGGCATGATGCC
>WNFI01032430.1_pt1 | contig 10277 bp, 7 predicted proteins | sample 5400471 | NCBI WGS metagenome assembly WNFI01 (sample SAMN13153348, study PRJNA577476) | soil metagenome | isolation source: 100 cm saprolite on Douglas fir-dominated hillslope | place: USA:California | collected 2013-09-17 | reverse complement strand
CCGCCTGCACCACTCCTGTCGGGGAGGGCATGGTGGTTCAGACCCAGTCGGCGAAGGCCAAAGCCGGACAGAAGGCCAATCTTGAATTCTTGTTGACCTCGCATCCTCTGGATTGCCCGATCTGCGACAAGGGGGGCGAGTGTCCACTCCAGAATCTGACCATGGAGCATGGGCCTGGCCAGAGTCGCTTTCTCTATAATGAGAAATTACACCTTGCGAAGAATGTCCCGCTGGGTGAGCTGATCTTCCTGGATCAGGAGCGCTGCATCCAATGTGCGCGCTGCATTCGATTCCAGGATGAGGTTGCGGGCGATCCGGTCCTCGGGTTTGTCGAACGCGGCCGCTCGATGCAGATCGCATCCTTATCGGAGCCCGGATTCGATTCCATCTTCTCGGGAAATACCACGGATATCTGTCCGGTCGGCGCGCTGACCACCGCAGATTTCCGCTTCGGTGCTCGTCCATGGGAGCTCGGTGCTACCGCATCCGTTTGTCCACAGTGTCCAGTGGGTTGCAACATCACGTTGAACACACGGCGCGAAGCCTCGTCGGACGGCAGGATCATCGTGAAGCGTGTGATGCCCCGTCAGAACGAAGAAGTCAACGAAACGTGGATTTGCGATAAAGGACGATTTGCATATCACTATACCCAGACGGATGAGCGGCTGAGCAAACCTCTTCTCCGCAGGGAAGGGAAGCTGGTGCGAGCTTCATGGGAAAGTGCCAACAAGGCGGCCGGAGAAGGCTTTGCAAGAGCGAAGAAGGATCTGATTGTTCTCGCCTCGGGGCGGCTTGCCAACGAAGATCTGTTTAACTTGAAGGCGCTTGCCGATCAGGTCGGGGGCAAGGCACTCTTATATACCCACATGGGCGGTGGGGATCTCACCTCGCTCGTGGGCGTCGGGTCGGGAACCAATTTCGGCGAAATGGGGAAAGGTACGACGATCGTTGTAGTTGCGTCCAACTTATATGAAGAAGCACCCATCTGGTATTTGCGGATCAAGCAGGCCGCAGGGCGGGGAGCCACTCTGATCGTGGCAAATCCGCGTGAAACGAAACTGGAACGCTTTGCCACTTTCAGCATCCGGTATGCACATGGGGAGGAAGTCAAAACGGTCCAGGACCTGACCAAGAAGGGCAAGATTGGTGACTCCTTCACCAAGGCGGAAAATGCGGTGATCCTGTTTGGATCGGATGGCCTCGGGCTCGAGGGTTCCACTTCCCTGGCCACCGCCTGTGCGCGCATTCTGAATGACACTGGACACATTGGCAAGCCGAACAATGGTTTGATCGGCGTCTGGCCGAGAGCCAACGACCAGGGCGCCTGGGAGATCGGTTTCCGGCCCGAGGAGAATCTCGCGTCCGCACTCAAAGGCAAGACCGTGTATGTTGTCGGGGCCGATCCCGCCGGGGACGACCCCCTGCTGGCGCGGGCACTCGCCACTGCTGAATTTGTGGCGGTGCAAGACCTGTTCGAAACGGAAACCGCTAAACTGGCAGATGTTGTCCTGCCGGCGCAGGCATTCACGGAACGGGAAGGCACTCTCACTTCAGGCACAAGACGGGTGCAGCGGTTTTATGCGGCCGTGCCCGCCTCCGGCGATGCAAAACCCGATTTCGCCATCACCTCGCTGGTCGCCAAACAGATGGGCGTGATTCTGGAAGGCACCTCGCCCCGGGTGGTGTTTGAGATCATGGCAGCAGATCTGCCGGTTTTTGGGGGATTGAACTACGCTAAGGTTTCCGAAGTCCAACCCCAGTGGCCGATCGTGGGGCGCGGCGACCTGTACTACGGCGGAGCGACTTATGAGAACCAGCAAGGACTGGGTATAGCTCTCTCCAGCGTCGCAAGCCGCGGTGAATCCATACATCTGCCGCGAACTCAGAAAGTGGAGATGGTTCGTCCAAAGGAGAATAAACTACTGGCAGTGCCGGTCACGAAACTCTATAACCGCAGCCCGAGCGTCTCATCCGGAGAGCTCTTGAAGCAGAGGATTGGCGAGCTCAGTGTGTCGCTGCATCCCAGCGCGGCAGAACGATTGGGCGTCCAGGGTGGCGGCCAGGTCAGTTTAAGCCTCGACGGCGTCCGCAAGGATGTCCGGGTATTGATCGACGATTCGATCGCCACGAATGTGGTCCTCGTTCCGCGCTCCATGGGTTTGCCGATATTTGGGCCGACCGCAGCGAGCCTGAAATCCTTGAAAAAGATGGCGATCGGGTGAGCATGGACCTGGCACTCTGGATCGAATGGATCATCAAGTCTTTCGTCTTATTGCTGATCATCCTTGGCGGCTTTGCATATCTAACGCTGTACGAACGCCGCGCACTGGCCAGGATCCAAACTCGTATCGGACCCAATCGTGCAGGTCCGCAGGGGCTGCTGCAGCCCATTGCGGACGCGCTGAAGCTGGTCTTTAAGGAAGAGCTGATTCCTGCCCAGGCTGACAAAATCCTTTTTGTTCTGGCACCGATCCTCACGGTTGTGACCGCCATGGTGCTCGTAGCTGTGATTCCGTTGGGACCACCATTGACCCTGCCGTTTCTCAACCGCACGATCAATCTGTATATCGCGGATATCAATGTCGGCGTTCTGTATCTGGCCGCCATTGCATCTCTCACGGTTTATGGAATTGTCCTGGCTGGCTGGTCTTCGAATAACAAGTACGCGCTGCTGGGCGGAATGCGTTCGTCTGCCCAGATGATCTCCTACGAGGTTGCCCTGGCACTTTGTTTTGTGATCGTAATCCTTCTGGGCAATTCGATGAGCCTGGTGGATATTGTCAATGCCCAGGCGGGATTATGGTTCGTTGTTCTTCAACCTGTGGGTGCGCTGGTCTTCATCATTACGACGCTCGCAGAGATCAATCGCGCCCCGTTTGATATGCCCGAGGCGGAGCAGGAACTGACGGCCGGGTATCATACCGAATATTCAGGCATGAAGTTCGCTTTGTTTTTCATGGCCGAATACGAGAAGATGATCCTCGTCTCCTTGATCACTGCAACCCTGTTCTTCGGGGGCTATCGTGAGCTTTGGTTCCTGAAGGACACTTTTCTGAGCGTGGATCATTTTCCTCTCCTGGGCCCTGTCTATCTGCTGATCAAGGTTGTCGCCCTCCTCTTTTTCATGATCTGGGTCCGTGCCACCTGGCCGCGCATCCGCTACGACCGCCTCATGGCGTTCGGCTGGAAGATTCTGCTGCCGCTTTCGATCGCGCTGGTTTTGATCACGGCAGGCGGCCGGCTCCTGGCCGACCAATTCGGTCCGCGCTGGATATGGACCATTCCCGCGGCCTCGCTGCTGGCGGGCCTTGTTGCGGTCGCGGGAGTGAACATTTCCCTGAGAAAGAAGGTGGCTAATGCTTAAAGAGTTGACACGCGGGCTCGCGACCACACTCAAATCCATGTTCGAGCACCCGGTGACCGTCCAATATCCGGAGGAAAAACGGCAGGTTAGCACGCGTTTCAAAGGCCGGCATGTGCTAAAGCGTTACGATAACGGGCTGGAGAAGTGCATCGGCTGCGCCCTGTGCGCGGCTGCCTGTCCATCCGACGCGATCTTTGTCGAAGCTTCGGAGAATACGGATGAGAAACGTTATTCGCCCGGGGAACGTTATGCCTCCACCTACGAGATCAACATGCTGCGCTGCATTTACTGTGGATACTGTGAAGATGCCTGCCCCACCGAGGCCATCGTGCTGGGTGACAATTACGAATTGTCTTTCACAAACCGGCGCGAGGCCATCTACGATCGAGATATGCTCCTGGAGCCTGCACGCCCGGGCGCGCAAACCACCCCTCAGAAGACCCCGCCGGGCCTGTTTGATCGCTCCGTCCCTGAAATGAGGGATCCGCAGGACTGATCATGAGCGGAGAACTGATGACTTTTGGGATCCTGGGACTGGTTGCCATTGGCAGCGGCCTTGGGATGTTACTCAGCAGGAGTGCCGTCTATTCGGCATTGTTCCTGGTATTGAACTTTGGGACCGTGGCGGTCTACTACATTTTATTGAATGCACCGTTCATCGCCCTGGCCCAGGTGAGTGTCTATGCCGGGGCCATCATGGTATTGTTCCTGTTCGTCATCATGCTCCTGGGGACGGAAGCACTGCCCCCTTCGAAGGAACTCCCCTGGCAGAGGCCCCTGGCATTTCTACTGGCGCTGGCCCTGGTGGTGGAGGCCCTTTACCTGTTTTTTTTCCGCAATGGTCCGAACGCCGCGATCCCGCCCCTGGCTGAGACGTTCGGAAGTCCCCAGGCGATCGGGCAGTCATTGTTCAATCAGTACCTGCTCCCCTTCGAGATCACCTCGGTTCTGTTGCTGATCGCGATCGTTGGGGCTATCGTGCTCACGATGAAAGAGAAAGGCGATCGCTAGATGGTCCCGGTCAACTATTACGTCGCGCTTTCCGCGGTTCTCTTCACGATTGGCTCTCTGGGCGTGCTGGTCCGCCGGAATCCCCTGATCATCTTTATGTCGATCGAGCTCATGCTCAACGCAGCCAATCTGGCCTTCGTGGCTTTCACACGCGTCGACCAGATCCTGGAGGGCCAGATTTTTGTCTTCTTCATCATGACCGTCGCCGCGGCCGAGGTGGCCGTGGGCCTCGCGCTGATCGTCGCCATCTTTCGGACGAAGCACAGCATTGATATCGACGAGATGAAAAACCTTAAAGGTTGAGGCATGCCGCTCAATTTCTTTGCTCTCGCTCCGTGGATCGTCTTTCTGCCAGTAGGCGGTTTGCTGGTCAATATGATATGGGGACGGCGCCTCGGCGAACGAGGCATTGGAAGCGTAGCCTCTGGGGCATCCGCCCTGGCATTCGCGGTCTCGCTGCTTCTGGCCCTTTCCCTGGTGCAACACCCACAAGCGGTTCGATGGAGCCTGGGCGAATGGATCCATGTTGGACCGCTCCAGCTCGACTGGATCTTCCGTGTCGATACGCTTTCTGTCACGATGATGCTGGTCGTGTCTGGCGTCGGGACCCTGATCCACATCTACGCGATCGGTTACATGCATGATGATGTGCGCTATAAATCCGACCCCGCACGCTTCCGCCGTTTCTTCGTCTATCTGAACCTGTTTATTGCCGCCATGATGATCCTGATCAGCGGCGATTCGTTTCTGATGCTTTTTGTTGGTTGGGAAGGGGTGGGATTGTGTTCCTTCCTGCTGATCGGTTTCTGGTTTGAGATGGACCTGCTCGGTCGCCCGTCCTGGGCCAATTCGGAGGCTGCCAAGAAAGCCTTTGTAGTAAATCGGATTGGTGACTTTGGATTCATGATCGCGGCCTTTCTCATATTCTGGGCTTTTGGCAGCCTGCAATTCGATGCAGTCTTTCAAAAAGCTCCGGCCATGGCAGCTCTCCATCCTGGACTCGTAACCGCCATCACGCTTTTCCTGCTGCTAGGCGTAACGGGAAAATCGGCGCAAATCCCTCTTTTTGTCTGGTTACCGGATGCGATGGCAGGCCCGACGCCGGTCTCCGCCCTGATCCATGCTGCGACCATGGTCACCGCCGGTGTGTATCTGATCGCGCGTGCCTCAGCCCTCTATGTAACGGTTCCCGCAGCTCAATACATGGTAGCGATGGTCGGCGCTCTGACTGCTCTCTTTGCAGCGACGATCGCGGCCGGCCAATTTGATCTGAAAAAAGTATTGGCCTACTCAACCATTTCCCAGTTGGGTTTCATGGTGGCGGGAGTTGGCATGGGCGCATTTACGGCCGGAATGTTCCATCTCCTAACTCATGCTTTCTTCAAGGCCCTGCTCTTCCTGGCGGCGGGTTCGGTCATTCTCGGTATGGAGCGTGGACATCATCATCTCGCGCGCGGACGCAAAGGCCACGATGCTCATTCGGGCCCTGGTGAGGAAATCTTTGATCCAGCCGATATGCGCAATATGGGTGGATTGCGCAAGAGCATGCCACTCATGTTCGGGGTGTATATCGTGGGTGCATTGGCTCTGGCGGGCATCCCTCCTTTTGCAGGGTTCTGGTCCAAGGATGAGATCCTGACAGCCGCCTCAACCGGGGGTTTTACAGCCGTCTACTGGCTCCTCACCATCGCCGCCTTCTTCACCGCCTTTTACATTGGAAGGCAGATCTGGCTCGTGTTCATGGGCCAGCCGCGGCATGCAGCGGTCGACCACGCGGGGGAAGGCTCCAGGCTGATCACGGTCCCTCTGCTCGCCCTCGCAGCACTAGCCACCTTCGGTGGCGCCTTGAATTTGCCGCTGCCGGGTTGGGATTTCCTCAGTGCCTGGCTTGCGCATACCATCCCTTTTCTCCAACCCGCTGGATTCGCGCCAAGCATCGCCTTGATCTCCACGACGGTGGCAATCATTGGCATCTTCCTGGCCTGGGCCATATACGGACGCGCTCCGCTTACGACTGGCCAGGCAGATCCGCTCCGGAGGCTCTCCGGAGCGCTCTTCACGGCACTGAACCGAAAGTGGTTCGTAGATGAAGGCTATCAGGTATTGTTTGTGGATCGTTACGTGGATCTGGCCCGCTTCACGGCCACCGTGATCGAGGAGCGCTTCTGGCACGACTGGTTCCATGAAAAAGTGATCGCGGGCACCTACAACTGGCTGAGCGCTATTGCGCTCGATCGCAATGCAGATCAGCGCGGCATTGATGCGTTTGCAAACCAGTTGGGAGCATGAGGGACACATGAATTTTTTTCTCCAACCACTCACGCTCCTTGTTTTCTTTCCGCTCGTTGGCGTGCTGGTTCTGCTTTTCCTGAGACCGGAATGGAAGACAGCCCTGCGCTGGACTGGACTCATCACCTCCCTCATCACCTTTGGGATTTCCATCTGGGTATTGGCGATGTTCAATCCCGCCGATCCCGGCCTGCAAATGGTCGCACGCTATGACTGGATCAGTGTCGCTGGATGGAATATCCAGTATCACCTGGGCGTCGATGGCCTGAGCATCTTGCTCGTCCTGCTGACCTCTTTCCTTTCACCGATCTCAATCCTTTCCACCTGGACCGCGGTCGAGGACCGGGTCAAAGACTTCATGGTCTTTTTTCTGCTCCTGGAAACGGGCATGCTGGGAGTTTTCATCGCCCAGGACCTGTTCCTGTTCTACATCTTCTGGGAGTTTGCACTGGTCCCGATGTACTTCCTGATCGGAATATGGGGCGGACCTCGTCGCATCTATGCCGCCATCAAATTTTTCCTGTATACGATGGCGGGATCGATTTTGATGCTCCTGGCGATCTTGTGGCTCGGTATTTATCAGGGAACGTTTTCGATTCCGGATCTGATCGCCAAGGGCGGCATCGATCCTCAAACCCAGCTGTGGCTCTTCATCGCCTTTGCTGCTGCATTCGCGGTCAAGGTCCCAATGTGGCCCCTGCACTCCTGGCTGCCGGATGCGCATGTGGAGGCGCCCACCGCGGGTTCTGTCATCCTGGCAGGAGTCATGCTGAAAATGGGGACCTATGGCTTCCTGCGTTTTAATCTGCCCCTCTTTCCGCAAGCGGCGGTGAGGGCTGCGCCGGTGATCGCCGTTCTGGCCGTTATCGGCATCCTATATGGGGCGGCAGTCTCGTATGCCCAACCGGATATCAAGAAACTGGTGGCGTATTCCTCCGTGAGCCATCTCGGGTTCGTGATGCTCGGTCTCTTCGCATTCAATTCCCTGGGTGTTTCGGGTGCGATCCTGCAAATGATCAATCATGGCCTGAGCACCGGAGCGCTTTTCCTGCTCGTCGGGATCATCTACGAACAGACGCACACGAGGGATTTTAAAGTGTATGGCGGTTTATGGAAGGTCACGCCCGTCTTCGCCACGATCTTCCTGGTCGTGTCGCTCTCCTCCATGGGCCTGCCGGGCTTGAATGGTTTCGTGGGCGAGTTCACGATACTTCTGGGAGCCTTCGGTTCGAAGGTCCTCGCTTCACCCTGGTACGCCGCGCTTGCGGCGCTGGGAGTCATCCTGGCCGCGGTTTATATCCTGTACATGTTCCAGAAAATATTCATGGGGCCGGAAGGCTCGATCGTGGAGGAAGTCCGTAAGCATGGACACGCCCTGCGCGATCTCAGCTGGCGCGAGCTGGCAACAGTCGTTCCCCTGCTGATCTTCATTTTCTGGATCGGCTTATACCCGGCGCCCTTTTTCCATTTGATCGGACCCGCGGTCGACAATCTCATGAAAGCCTATCAGGCTGCCGCACTGGCCGCCAGGTAGAAATATGGATTCGAAGCAATGCTGAGTGAGCTGAATTTTTCCATTATTTTTCCACTCCTGTTTTTGACGCTCTGGGCCTGTGCCCTCTTGGTGGTGGATCTATTTGTCCAACGGAAAAGTGCCATCGCGCTGCTCGCAGCTGTGGGCCTGGCACTCACTTTGGTGCTCACGATCTGGCAGTCTCGAGTGAGTGGCCAGGGTTTCAGCAACATGGTCGTTTTAGACGGCTTCTCTACTTTTGTAGATGCGCTCCTCTTGATTTCGGGACTCTTCGCGGTCGCCCTGGCGTTCGGTTACATCCAGCGTACCCGCATGGCGCGCGGCGAATACTACACTCTTCTGCTTTTCAGCATTACCGGAATGATGCTGATGGCACAGGCAAACGATCTGATCATTGTCTTCCTGGCGCTGGAGCTTCTCTCGATCCCCCTATATGTGTTGGCGGCGTTCGCGCGTCCGAAGGCGGATTCTGAGGAGGCCGGGCTGAAGTACTTTTTGTTGGGGGCCTTCTCGACGGGCTTTGTCGTGTATGGCATTGCCCTGGTTTTTGGCGCAACTGGATCCACCGCGCTGAGCACGATCTCGAAAGTTGCTTCGTCCGGGAGCCCGGATCCGATCCTGCTGACGGTCGGCTCGGCACTCATCCTGGTGGGGCTTGCGTTCAAAGTGGCCGTGGTTCCGTTTCACATGTGGACCCCGGATGTCTATCAAGGCGCACCTTCGGCGGTCACGGCCTTTATGGCCGCAGGGGCCAAGATCGCCGGTTTCGCCGCATTATTTCGTTTGTTTGTGCTTGCCTTCCCGTCGCTCTCTCCCGGTTTGACCCCGATCCTGGTAGTACTCTCCGCCTTGACAATGATCGCTGGAAATCTGATCGCGATCGCGCAATCGAATATCAAGCGGCTGCTTGCATATTCGAGCATCGCCAACGCAGGCTTTATCTTGATGGCCTTCGTGCCTTTCGGTCAGGCGAAGGTGGTTGCCATCTCAGTCGCCGCTGGGCTTTTCTATCTGGCTTCGTATATTGTGGCCAATTTCGGTGCCTGGGCGGTGGTCATCGCGCTCGAGAACGCGGAAGGCAAAGGGCTCGAAATTGCGGACTATGCGGGCCTCGCTCGCAAGTATCCGGCGCTCTCGGCCGCAATGGCGATCTTCATGCTCTCCCTGATAGGTGTGCCGCCGACCCTTGGTTTCGTCGGAAAGTTTTATCTGTTTCGAGCGGTGATCGCCGGGCAGTTCTAGCCCCGCTTTTTGACTGGGCCAGCCAGGCGGTCTTGAGGTTATTCTAAGAATGGCGATTATCCCTGCAGAGGAGGGACTTGTCGCTGGGAGGTACCCGCGCCCATTGGCGCACCGCCGCGCGCCCCCTGAAGTACGCAGGACAGGCTGGCGCGAATGTTCAGCGCCGCGACTGTATCTGCTTCAGGAAGCTAAGCCATAGAGTGGAGGATACTCGCCTTACTGCCGTCAAGGCATACTCACCCTAAGAATTTCGCCTATCCGACAAACCCTCGAGCTCGAGGGTTTGTCGGTTTTAGGCAACTCACCACGCAAGGGGTGTGGGCTTGGAGGTCCGGGTCCGATTGGCCCTGGCCTCTACCAATCGTAATCTTTCTCGTATCCCAGTTGGATCAAGAGGTCACCGGCGTGCTCCTTGAAAAGTTCCTTATGCTGAGGCGTGAAATGCGTCTTCCAATCCCCGGTCGCGCCGCGGCGGAAGGTCGGTGATCGTTTCGGATCGATATTATCCTCCAGTGCTCGGGCGAGCTGCTCGCGGGAGGCACTCAGGGTATCGACTCGCTGAAGAAAATGATTCACAATCTTCTGGAGCGTTTCCCTCCGCTGATGAATGAGATCCTCGTAACGGATGCACAGAAGGAAATTCCAATCCAGCCAGCCCACGAACCGCCGGTAAAAGGGGTCGATCCCAATGAAGCGAAATTGACCAAAGTTCGCACCCCCAATCAACTGCTGGATTCGTTGTTCGATCGATAGGGAGCCAAAGGTCCTCTTTGTTTCAGGATCTGCCTCGATAAATCCGTAATATGCGAGTGAAACCACCACATCTCGTGGGTCGCG
>WNFI01391379.1_pt1 | contig 10278 bp, 14 predicted proteins | sample 5400471 | NCBI WGS metagenome assembly WNFI01 (sample SAMN13153348, study PRJNA577476) | soil metagenome | isolation source: 100 cm saprolite on Douglas fir-dominated hillslope | place: USA:California | collected 2013-09-17 | reverse complement strand
TGCGCGAAGTCCAGTCCTTGCCGTTCCCGTGCTGATAGTGATGGTGAACCATGAACGGCTCTCCTTCGCCATCCGGGCCGCGTTCGATTGCCCATGAGCCGTAGCTATTCCCGTCGCCACACTCCAGTTCTGCCCATCGCTGCAGCGTCATCTGCGCGCGCCGTAGCGTGTTAACTTCGTCGAAGCTTAGGGAAATCCCGCGAGCGCCCAAGTGCTGCATCAGTGCGTAGGTTGCTTGGCGGGCGCTCATGACGCCTCCCGCTGGCGCTTGATGAACTTGCCCGAGCCGACGGAATTTCCGTTCGCGTCTTGCAGACAGTACACATCCGCGCCATTGGATTCGACGCGGTCCGCAAGTTCGCGCAGAATGCGCGCAACCTCGTAAGACTCGTTGCAGGCGCCTTCAAACGCTGCGTTGCTTGTCTTGATAGCTACCTTGAACATAAAACCTCCTTGCCGTTACCTTCCACCCCGGAAGCGCCGGGCGCGCTAGACGATTCCACTATAGCAAGTATTAAATGGCCGTGTCAAGAACTATTTGCAAGCATGCAGTTTCCCTGCTATCCTCGCGCTATGCCAAATTCCCACATCCGCAGGGATATCCAGTCCAAGGGCGGCCACGCTCGTGCCCTGTCCTTGTCGCCTAGGCGCCGCAGGCAGATCGCGCGAGCCGCAGCCATAGCGCGATGGCGATACCCGTTATGCTCTTGGTGCCAGAAACCCAATGACAGGCGCGCCCAGCTCTGCTACGACTGTCACCTGAAAGCCTCTGAATGGCAGGCCCTCGCGTATATTCAGGTGGCGCGAGCGATCGAGCGGGGAGAGCTTTCCTTGCCGGCCAAGTCTCGGTGCGTTGACTGTGGCCGGCGCGCCCAGTGCTACGACCATCGGTTATATGGGGCGCCGCTCCAAGTTGACCCGGTTTGCCGCAGCTGCAACACCAAGCGCGGCCCGGCTCTCGACTTTCTCAGCCCCAAGTACCCCGCATAGCATGTCATGTAAGGCCATCATGCCCTACCACACATGGGCTGATACACCATGCGGCCAAGCCCACCATGCCGTACTACACACACAGAACTGATACGACATGGGTAACCCCCTCACACAGAAGGAGAAAGAGAGAGAGAGAGAGTCATGTTGTGCCTTTTCCTGCGCGCGAGGGGTCATAGAAGCTCTATGATGCTACATGAGAACCTTGCCGCACTGCAGCACCATCCTCCGAGCTTGCGGAATGCTGACAGGGGGAGGATTCTGGCCTGCCAGCCTGCCAGCTCGCAGCTCGGCCTGTGCATATCTAGGCGCTAACGCGTGTATAACACCCTGACAGCGCCGTAAACGGCAAATAATATCCACAAGCGAGCGCAAGCTACTGAATGAGCTTGCATAATAAGCTAATTGGCGCATATGAGTATATTGTTAAATGGCGAGGCGACGACAGATCGATCTGCGACGATCCAGGCCGCGCCGCTTGAAAAGACCGGGGTGGGTGTCGGCGTACCCCGCGCTTTCGGGCGCAACGCGGCGCGTGGGGTCATCCTCTCACGATTTTTCCTTTTCCTGAAAAATTTTGCTCCCTCGCTGATTTGCGCGTATTGTTCGGGCGATGGAGCGCGCGATGATGGCTATCCCTCCTCGGCCTGTGCGGCGTCGTGTCGCTCCCTTTTTACATGAGTGATCCCGTTCCGGTCCTTGACCCCACACGCGTGGCCTACTGCGGCTCAGTCCCGGCGACGATTCTGGATTGCAACCCGCCGTTCGTGCAGAAGTGGTTTTATGGGATGCATATTCTGGCCGGCAACCCCGGGAAGGTGACTTGTCCAAACTGTGGCGCGGTGTGCGGCGAAGATGAGCTCGCCAATTAGGGCCGATCGAGTTGCCCGTTACGCTGCGCTGATTGAGGCGGAGGGTGCGACACTGGAGGAACTTGCGCAGCGCGTGGCGGACGGCGATAGCCTCGTCGCGATCTGCAAGGACTGGGATGTGCCTTATGGGCGCTTCGCCTCGTGGGTGGCCTCCGACCCGGCGCGGAACGACGTGTACGAGGGTGCGCTGCGAATCTACACCGACGCGATGGCGTTCGAGGCGCGGGATATCGCCGACACGACGCAGTTGGGCGAGCGGCGCAAGACGACCGACGAAGGAACCGAAGTCGTCGAGGAGGACATGCTCGGGCACCGAAAGCTGCGGGTGGAAACGCGCTTGAAGCTGATGGCGAAGTGGCACCGGGCGAGGTATGGGGATAGCTTGGTGGTGCAGCATCAGGGGGAAACGGTGGTGAGGCTGACGTTCGGGGGCGAGCGGCCGGCGCTGGCGGGATCATCGAGCGTGGTGCCTGCCGCCCCAGGCATCGAGGAGGACTTCGTTTGACCGCTCCCGCGCCCCGGGTGCGCGAGATCAACGCCGCCTTCGAGGCTTCCGGGCCGATCCTGAAGGCGTATCTGCACTCCAAGTGCCGGCGCGCGTTCATCGAGGGGCCGCTGGGGAGCGGCAAGACTTTCACGAGCGCCATGAAGGCGCTCAAGATCGTGGTCGAGCAGGCGCCAGATGCGCAAGGGGGGCGCCGCACGACCGGCCTTGTGACGCGCACCAATTTTACCGACCTGGAAGCTTCGGCCCTGCGCGACTGGCTTGAGTTGACGCAGGACAAGTTCCAGGGGCAGTTGGGGGAGTTCAACTGGGCCTCCCCCGCGAACCACGCGCTGCGGTTCAAGCTCCCCGACGGGACGCGGGTGCAGTCGGACATTTACTTCCTCGGGCTCGACGACCCGGACGGGGTAAACAAGGTTCGTGGAATGCCGCTCACTTTCGCATGGCTGAACGAGTGCAAGGACATCCCGTTCGGGTTGATCACGATGATCTATGGCCGCTGTGGCCGCTACCCGCGGATGGAGGATGGCGGGCCGACCTGGCACGGCATGTTCGGCGATACCAACATGCCCTACGCCGGGCACTGGCTATACGAGTTTGCCGAGAACAAGCACCCGGAGGGCTGGGAGTTTTTCAAGCAGCCCGGGGGGTTGGTGAAGCGCGACGGGCACTGGGTCGAGAACCCAGCTGCGGAGAACTTGGTCAACCTGCCGCAAGGGTATTACCTCGACAAAATGCACGGCGTCGGCGAGGACTGGGTGAGCGTGTTCCTGGGAGCGAACTACGGCTTTGCGATGGACGGCGCGCCTGTGTACCCGGAATACTCGGACTCCTCCCACTGCCGCGAATTCGAGGTTCCGCGCGGGGCAATCCAGCTCCGTATCGGTCTAGACTTCGGTAACACGCCAGCCGCCGTGATCGGCTGGCGGCTGCCCAATGGCGCCTGGCGCTGGCACTCGGAAGTGGTGACCGACGCCTTCGGCATCGTGCGGTTCGCCGAGCTGCTGGGCATTCACTTGCGCACCCATTACAAGGACATCGCCATCGCCTCGATCACAGGCGACCCGTCCGGGGATGTGATGCAGTCTGCGGACACTGAGGAGCGCGACGTGTTTCGCATCCTCGCCGCGCATGGGATCAAGGCGAAGACCGCCCCCACCAACGATCCGACCGTGCGCCGCGAGGTGCCAGCCAAGTACATGCGGATGATGATCGACGGGGAACCGGGGTTCCTCGTGCATCCGCAGTGTAAGGTCGCGCGCATCGGCTTGGCGGGCGGCTTCAAGTACAAGAAACTCCGTGGGGTGCTCGAAGGCATTGTTTCCGCGAAGCGCGACAAAAACATGTATAGTCACGCGGTTGAGGCGGGCGAGTACATGATGTTGGGTCCCGCTGCGATGGACTTAGGGTTAGGCGGCGACCTGCGCCAGCAATTGCTCGATGAGGAGATGCAGAAGAAAAAGAAACTCCTCGCGCAGGCGCAGGCGATGTCGGGTGGCGGGATGAGTCCCGCGGCGCAGTCGCTATTCCCCGGGACGTACAGCGTGTGAAGACGCTGCTCCTCGTCATCGTATTTCTCGCCACGATCGGCTGGGTCGTCGATTGGATCGAGGCGGCATGGAAGAAGCGGCGTGCCTGACTACAATCTTCCTATTGCTGCGCGCATTCCGACGAAGCGCGAGGAGCAGATCGTCCATGAGAGCTTGCAGGAGTTCGCGAACTTGCAAGTTTACAGGCACACGTTCGCGGCACATTGGGAGGAAGTCGCCGAGCTGATCCTCCCGACATCGCGCAACACCTTCGAGTACGGCACATTCAACTGGCAAGGCCAGAAAAAAACCGACCGCCAGGTGGATGCCACAGGGATGATGGCGTTGGCGAAGGGGTCCGCCATCTGCAATTCACTCCTCACGCCGAAGAATATGTGGTGGCACGGCCTATGCGCGAACGATGACTACGTGATGAAGGATCGTGCGACACGCCTGTGGTTCGAGCAGGCGACGAAGATTCTTTTCGCGCTCCGCTACGCGCAATACTCGGGCTTTCAAGGTCAAATTTCAGACTGCTATACGCAATTATTGGCATTCGGAACCAAAGCGATGTTCGTCGATGAGTTCGACACGACGCAGCATCCCTATCAGCAGGGAATCCGCTACAAATCCATTCCGCTCGGGGAACTTTTCATCCGCAAGAACCATCAGGGGATCGTGGATGGTTTCTGCCGCTGGTTCCGGCTGACGGCGCTTCAGTGCTACCAGAAATGGGGGCCGGAACGGTTCCCTCAGACATTGCGCCCGGCCCTGGAGAAAAATACGCAGCAGCTCTACGACTTCCTGCATCGCGTGTGCCCGCGGAGCGATTACGAGCCTGATCGCCTTGATGAGCGCGGCAAACCCTGGGCGAGCTACTATCTCGCGCTCTCAGACAAGACGCTTCTTTCCGAGGGCGGCTACCGTAAGTTCCCGGCCGCGATCTCGACTTACGCAACCGCGCCAGGCGAAGACTACGGACGGTCGCCGGCGATGATGGTGCTGCCTTCCCTGAAAACCCTTAACGCGGAGAAGCGCACGTTTCTGAAGGCGGGGCACCGCGCCGCGGATCCGGTGCTCCTCACCACCGACGACGGCATCGTCGATCCGAGTCTGCGACCGGGCGCGCTTAACAAGGGCGGGATGAGCCCGGATGGCAAGCCCCTGATCGGCACCATTCCTGTCGGTAACGTACAGATTTCAAAGGAAATGATGGCGGAGGAAAAGGCGCTGATCGAGGATGCGTTCTTGGTCAATCTTTTCCAGCTCGCGCTCAACTTGAAAGACCTGCCGCAGATGACCGCGACCCAGGTGATCGAGATTACCAATCAGAAAGGTATCCTGCTTGCGCCGACCGTGGGCAATCAGGAGGATGACCTGGGGCATATGATCGAGCGGGAGCTGGATGTCGCGATGGCTATCGGTGCGTTCCGCAACACTCCGATGCCGCCGCGGCTGCGCGAGGCAAAGGGGTCGTACAAGGTCGTCTACACGTCGCCTCTTTCCAAGGCCGCGCGGGCGCAGAACGCAGCCGGGTTCATGCGCTCGGTCGAGTTCTCCAAGGAACTCATCAATATCACCCAAGACCCAAGTCACCTTGATTGGGCGGACCTGGATGTCGCAATGCCCGAGATCGCCGACATCAACGGCTCGCCGCCCTCGTGGACCGCGAGCGACGACAAGATCGCGCAGAAGCGCAAGAACCGCGCGGATGCGTTACAGGCGCAGCAGGAGATCAACGCACTGCCGGCAAAGGCGGCAATGATGAAGGCCCAAGCGGTCGCGGCAAAGGCAGGGCAAGTGCCGCCCGCGCAGGCTCCCGCCCAGCCGGGGCCGCCACTGACGCAAGGGGCGTAACGTGGGCGTTTCCGAAGCCTTCCTTAAAGCGTTCGCGTTCATCAAGGATCGCAAGACCGCATATCAACTCGCGTTCAGCAGCCCGGCGGGGAACGAAGTGCTCATGGACCTGGTGCGCTTTTGCCGCGGAACGACAAGTACTTGGAGCGAGGACGCGCGGCATCACGCGCGTTACGAGGGTCGCCGCGAGGTGCTTTTGAGAATTAACGAGCATCTACACCTAACGCCGGAGCAGTTGCACGCGCTCTACGATAGGCGCAATATCCTAAATCCATCAACCGAGGATGATGACAATGCCCCCTGAAGGCGATGCAGCAGCAGTAGCGACGGCGGCCGCAGCAGCCGCCGCGGCAGCAAGCAAACCGTGGTATCAAGGCGTCGAAGGCGTCGATCAGGAGATGGTTGGCCACTGGACGAACGCAGGCTGGATCACGAAGTCCGCCGCTGAAGTCGCCCGCGAGGCGACAAAATCCTGGAAGAACGCGGAGAAGTACGTCGGCGTGCCGCCCGATCAGTTGCTTCGCCTGCCTAAGGACGTGAAGGACGAAGCCGGCTGGAAGGGCGTATGGGAACGTCTCGGGAAACCGAAGGACGCAAAGGAATACGACTTCGCCGCGATCAAATTCACCGACGGCACCGAGCTGGATGAAGGTTTCGTCAACCTCATGCGCGACGCCTCCTACCGCTTCAATTTGCCGAAGGACACCGCTGCGGCGATCACGCAGGAGTTCGTGAAGTATCTGGACGGCGCGGAGACGACGGAGGCAGCGGAGAAAACCGCGAAACTCGCTGAGCAAAAAGCCGCGCTCAAGAAAAACTGGGGGCCGAACGAGGCTGCCAATATGTTCGTCGCGCAGCGCGCTGCGACCGCGCTCGGGGTGCCACCGGAAACCGTCGCCGCCTTGGAGGGCGTGATCGGTTACGGGACGGCTACTTGAAAGGCGAGCCCGCCAAGGTGCGCGAGATGACCGCGCTGAACACGATCCTCGTCGCGACTGGCATGGCTGGATAATCAAGGAGTGAAAATGGACGAGCTGCAAGCGGCACTGGATTCCCTCAAGGCGAAACTTGACGAGCACGAGCAGGGCGGCAAGACGCTGGAGCAGAATCTCCACGGCGCCCTCACAGATGTCTACAACATCGGCACGGCGATTGCGGCGCTGGTGGTGACATAATGCCTAGCGTCTCGAAGTCGCAGCGCCGTTTGATGGCGGCGGCGGCCCACACGAAAGGCGGCTACGGCGGCGTGCCGCAGAGCGTCGGCAAGGAGTTCAACGATGCCGACAAGGGCAAAGCCGCTCCGAAGAAGGAGCGCGTCGGCGCAGCGGCAAGGAAAGCGAAGAAGCGCTGATTGCCGAATCTCCACGAGTCGCCGGATATTTGGGACGAGCGCCGCGCTTGGAAATGGCGGGTGCTGCGAGCTTCGATGGGCACGACAGTCGGGGCGATCATTACCGCGATGTTCGCCTGCAATCCGAAGAATGGCCCGGCGTTTGGCTTGACCTGCGACATCACACTGGAGGGCAAGGTCATCACGCCGGTTCGCCGAAATGGAACCTGGAGTCGTCCAGAAGTGATCGGGACGGTCGAGTCCATCCGGGACAATATCCGCGTGCTCGCCGACCACTGCAAGCTAAACGACAGGGACCGCGAGGCGCTTTTCGATGAGGTGCGCAAATGGGTGAGAATAGATCATCGAGCAAAATCGACGCTTTGAACGGTCGCATCGACTACAAGGCGATTCGCGAGTTGACCGGCACCGGGGCGCACGTCCGTGGCAAGGCGTTCCACTGTGAATTGTGCCACGGGCAGGGCAAGGTCGTCGCCAACCTGGATAGCGGGAAGTTGCTCGGTTGGGAACTGCCGAAAGTCTGCCACTGGCCCGCGCGCTGCCCTGAGCGGGTCGCCCGCGGAATCTTTGATCGCCAGTTCGGCGCGGCGCTGATACATCCGACTTATCCACAGGTCTGAAAATAAAGTTCTTGACAACGCAAAGAACGTAGGAACACACTTCGCACCGTTACAAGTCTCGTTTGCCCCCTCGTAAGAGGACAAGGCGCTTCAACGAGATTCCTGCCCCCGCGAGGCCAAGGCACATTCAATCTCATTTTTGAGAAGGGTGCCTTATGGCCACGAGTACCGATGCGGGACTCATCCCGCTGTTCACCACACAGTTCAGCACGAACCTAGAACTCCTGCTTCAGCAGATGGGTTCGAAGCTCCGCACGAAAGTGCGCGAGGGTTTCCACGTCGGCAAGATGGCCTCGCCGATCAACCAGGTCGGTGCGATCGTCGCGAAGGCCCCTGCGGGCCGCTACGCCCCGAAGAATCGGACGGATGCCGTATTCGTGCGGCGCTGGGTGTTCCCGAACTCGGTCGAGATTGACCAGTTGATCGACAGCTTTGATGAGCTGCAGACCATCGTCGATCCGAAGTCGGAATACACGCAGAACGCCGCGATGGCAATCGGGCGGGCCTACGACGACCTTCTCATCGCGAACGCGACCGGCACCGCACAGATCGGGCAGGACGCGAGCGCATTGACGAGCGAGACTTTCAGCACCACGAACTTCCAGATCGCCTCGACCTTCGGATCGTCCGCCGCCTCGGGGCTGACAGTCGCGAAGATGATCGAGACACGGCGTATCTTCCAGCACTTCCACAATGACCTCGACTCTGATCCGATGTGCTTTGCCATCGGCTCGCAGCAGGAGGCGGATCTGCTGAATCAGGTGCAATTCGTGAGCACCGAGTACAACGACCGGCCAGTGCTGGTCGACGGGCGGGTCAAGCGGTTCCTCGGGGCGGACATCGTGGTGCTGGAACGTGTTTCGATCCGCAATGATCTGTCGAGCGAGCCGTGGGACCTGTTCAACAGTTCCACCTTCGGGGCGACTCGGCTGCAACCCGGCAAGGTGGTGCAAGTGCTCTGCGCGGATACCTCCGGCGCGGACATTACCCCGTAACGGAGAACTACCATGAGCGAAAACCTGAAAACCAACGCGATCACCAATCTGGACAGCACATTCCAGACCATCCAGACCACGGGCGAGGCAGCCCCTGGTTACATGAAGAATGCGACGGACTCGCTCGCGCCGACTTCGGCTGTCGCGCAGTGGAGCACGTATCGCCTCTGCCGCATCCCGACCAATTCCAAGGTCAAGCACGTCTGGGCGTACTTGTCGGGGATCGACACCAATGCGACCGCGACCGCGACCTTCGACTTCAACATCGCGTTCTCGGACGACACGACCGGGGACGGTACGCAGCCGCAATTGCAGGCGACGATCCCGAGCAACAAGCGCGATGGCACGAGCCTTGCGTTCGTCCTCAACACCGGCTACAACACCGGCTACGCGAATTCGGGCACCGGCAACAAGCTCTTCGGCAACGTGGCTGGATCGAATCTGGGAGCGACGCAGAACACGGAAATCACGTTCAAGAACGTGACCGCCGCGCAAGGGTTCTTCCCGACGAATCGCGATGATGACCTATGGAACATTCAGGGGTTCGTGAACGCGCAAGGCACTGCGGCCGACCCGGGCGGGTTCTTCGACATCTTCGTCGTGGTCGCGGCTGCGGTAGCGACCGCTGCGGCGGGCGTGATTGGAGTCGAGGTAGACTACGTCATATAGGAGGTTACTTTGGCCTCGAACTTCGTTGGCATAAACCGCGGCGAGACGATCGGCGCGGACGGAATTGACGTGGGTTCCTCGACGCAAGCGACCGATTTCGAGTTGCGCATCGACACCGGCAAGCGGAGCACGAAGGAAGACGTGCTCCTCGCGATGGATCAAATCCGGCAGTACATCGTCGGGAACGGAATTCCCGGCGGCGGCACGCCCGGCACGAACCTGCCGCCCCTGTGACGACCAAATCAGGCTCGTCAACGGTCGGGACGCGGAAAGTGTCGGGGGAGTATCAATCCGCGCCAGCCCAGCTTGGCGTCACAGCTCAGGTCACCGTGAGTTTCGATGACACGGTGATTCTCAACCGTGATCAGCTTCTCGCCGCTGTCCACGCTATCGTGGATCAGCTCATGCCGAAATGAAACAGTTTCCTTCCGGCGCGACCTCGATCTCGTCCGGCAACAAGGCTGCGGCGATCGCGACGGCGACCTTCACGCATACGGGCAACAATCTCTTCTATGTCACCGGGATCGAAGTGACAGCGAGCGGCGCCACAACCGCGCTCCCAGTCATCGTCACGCTTGCTGGGTGCGTAGGCGGCACGATGTCCTGGATATTCACTTTCCCAGTGGGTGTGCTCGTCGCTGCGCAGCCGCTCATCATCGAATTCAATCCGCCGCTCCCCGAAGTGGACGCGAATACGGACGTGGTGCTGACGCTGCCCTCTAGCGGTTCGGGTGGCACCAATGCTGCCATAGTCATGCACGGATTCGTCGGAGCGCGCAATCTGCTAGACTGAGCGCCGCGCCAGGCGTTGCGGCGCATTAGGAGCCGTACATGGCGACAAGTGGCCTCGCAGCATTCCCCGCAACGCTTCCATCCGGCACAGTCGTCGG
>WNFI01696870.1_pt1 | contig 10279 bp, 8 predicted proteins | sample 5400471 | NCBI WGS metagenome assembly WNFI01 (sample SAMN13153348, study PRJNA577476) | soil metagenome | isolation source: 100 cm saprolite on Douglas fir-dominated hillslope | place: USA:California | collected 2013-09-17 | reverse complement strand
AGGACGACCCGCTCCACCAGCGGCCGGCCGTCCGGGCGCCGGATCTTCACGCCGAACCCGAGCACTTCGTAACGGTCGGTGATCACGGTCGCGCCGTCCACCGCGGTCAGGCCCGCGACCGCGTCCACGACGCGGCCGAGGGCATCGTGCCCACGCAGTGGATCCTCTTCCGTGTCCTCGAGCACGAGGTCGGTCAGCTCCGTGAAGGGCGGCTCGATCGCGTAGGCGACGGGAGGCACGATCGACTCCCGCCAGGCGTCCGTGCCCGCCGGGACCACGAGCAGCGTGCCCCCACGCTTGTGCGCGCGCATCGACACGGCGAGCCGGATCAGCACGTCGACGGAGTCGTCCGTCGCGCTGGACGACTCGGGAGCGAGGAGCGACTTCAACAAGTCGGGATGGTCGGAGGCATCCGCGTCCTCCCGGCTCAGGACCTTGACCTGCTCCCCCTCGAAGACGGCGACGTTCCGGAACTTCGCCGAATCGTCGTGGACGCGGTGCTTCACCACCAGCAGGCCCGGCCCCAGCACCTCGAGCACGAAGCAGAAGGTGGGAATGGCCCGCGTCGTTCCCCACACGCGCAGCTCGCCCTGCTCGGGCCAGACACCGAGGTGGATGCCGGGCCGCTCGACCGCGGGGGCGAGCCGGGCCAGGGCGCGCGGGCCGAGCGGAAGCGACGCCGCCAGCATCAGCGGCCGCACCGCGCGCTCGGGAGGCAGGAAGGCCAGCGAGATCTCCGGAACGTAACCCTCCTCGCGTTGCAGGCTGGCCCAGAAGCCGGCGTCGATCAGGGCCTCAACCGTCGCCGCGTCGGGCAGGCCCGCGCCGGCGGCCGCGCTCGACGAGCCCGTTGCGGCGTGTCGTGCGAAGTAGTCGACGAGCCCGGCCGCGGAGCTTCGGGCGGCGGCATAGAGGGGAGCGTTCATCTCGCTCCCCAGTATGCCTTCAGGGCGCCTTCAGGCCCTCATCGGTGGCCACCGCCTCGCGTCGCGACCGCTGCGCCGTCCAGCCCGCGGCCGCGAAGACCAGCAGGTTCGCCACCACGACCGGGAGCGCGTGCTGGAGCACTCCATATGCGATCCACATGAGCGCGCCGATCATCTGCACGCGCGTCAGGAGGGAGGCCCGCGTGAAGTACGAGCCGACGAACACGGCCGTGGCCGCCCAACCCAGGGACTCGACGAACGCCGGACCCATCGTCATCACACCACCGCGCCGTCGAGCGGGAGCGGCGGGGCCAGCGTGATGCGATCGGTGCTGACCTTGTCCCACTCCTGGAGGGTCAAGCCGTAGGTCTCGAAGAGCCGGCGGATCTCCGCGGTCCGCCAGCCGGAGACGTGCTGCAGCATGGGCAGGACGATGCTGAACGCGTTGTCGCTCAGCACGGTGCGCTTGGCGATGCGGGCCAGGTGCTTGTTCTCGGACACGGCGATGGTGAACCCGTCGCGGTTGTTGACGTGCAGCATCACGTGGACGTCCGAGCTGCCGTCGCCGACGTAGATCGTGCGATCGGGAGGCGTGCCCAGGCGCTCCTCCAGCTCCTCCAACACCGACACCTTTCCGTAACCCGCGGGCACGCGGCGGATGGACCGCACCTCACCCGACCGCGCGTCGTATTCGAGCTCCGTCCCGAAGATGTGATCGGGCGGCACGATGCCCTCGAGCGCGGACTGGACGACCTCCTTCGGCGCGGCCGAGACGACGAAGAACGAGAACTGGCAGTCCTCGAGCCCGCGCTCCAGGAACTCCATGAGGACCGGAATGTCCTTGCGCAGGCGGACCCGGCGGCCGGCCTCGATCAGGTGCTCCTTGCGCACGCCGCGGAACTCGGGATCGTGACGGATGAGGTAGGCGAGCTCGCCGCCCGGGTTCACGAGGTTGCTCGCGGCCAGACCGTCGACCTTCGACTGGAAATCGGAGGCGCCGATCAGCTCGCTCAGCACAACCCCTGAATCGTTGAAGCTGAGGGTCTGGTCGAAGTCCGACGCCACCAGGAAATGCTTCTTCGCGACCGACGTGGTACCCAAGTGACCTCCCTGCGCCAAGCTGTTATATCAGCCTACAGCCACAATATCGCTCCAACTGGCCCTGATGTCAAGCCACATTTCCGTCGGATTCCTCGATTATGCGCTGTCACACCGTTTACACGGTCGCAAAGCTGTTATATCATCTCGTCATGAGCCGTCCGGAAGCCGTCGAAACCCCGAAGCACAGACAGGTCTATCGCGCCCTCGAAGGCGAGATCCTTGGTGGCCGCTGGAAGGAAGGCGACCGCCTCCCGAGCGAGGCGGATCTCGTGCGGCAGTTCGGCGCCTCGCGGATCACCGTGGGACGCGCGGTACGCGATCTCCAGCGCGCGGGCCTCGTCGAGCGGCGCGCCGGCTCCGGCACGTACGTGCGGACGAAACGCACGGCGGCCCTCTCGTTCGGGCTCCTGATCCCGGACCTGGGCGAGACGGAGATCTTCGAGCCGATCTGCCAGGGCATGATGGCTTCCCCGCTCGCGCGCGAGCACGCCCTCGTCTGGGGAAGCCAGCAAGGCGGCGGCGGCTCGAAGGAAGAACGCGCGTGGGAGCTCTGCCGGCAGTACATCGACCGGCGCGTTTCGGGCGTCTTCTTCGCGCCCCTCGAGCTCACGGCGACGAAGGACGAGGTCAACCTGCGCATCGCGCAGGCCCTCGACGACGCACGCATCCCGATCGTCCTGCTCGACCGCACCGTCGTGCCCTACCCGAAACGGGGGCACCACGACCTCGTGGGGATCGACAACCGGCGGGCCGGTTACGTCATCACCGAGCACCTCCTGCGCCTGGGATCACGTCGCATCGCGTTCGTGGGCGTGGATAACGCGGCGGCGACCGTCGATGCCCGCGCGTCCGGCTACCGCGAGGCGTTGACGGCCTGGGAGGTCCCTGACCGCGCCTTCGTCCGTCGCATCGATCCCGCGGACGCGGCCACGGTGCGCGGTCTCATGGAGTCGGTGCGCCCCGACGCCATCGTCTGCGCCAACGACTGGACGGCGGCCCGCTTGATGCGCACGCTGCTCGAGCTGGGCCACACCGTGCCCGGCGACGTTCGCCTGGTGGGTATCGACGACGTGGAATACGCCAAGCTGCTGCCCGTGCCCCTGACGACGCTGCGCCAGCCCACCCGGCAGATCGGCGCCGCCGCCATGGCCGCGATGCTGGACCGCGTGGCCGGAGGCGATCTGCCCACCCGCGACATCCTGCTGCACGGGACGCTGATCGTGCGGAGGTCGTGCGGCGCCCCCGAAGGGCAGCGCGGCGAAGCCCCCGAGCGCTGATCGGGCCGTCTCGACTAACATCGCGCCGCGATGGCTGCTTCGCCGGACGCCAAGCCGGGCCTGGCCCGCCGCATCGGCGCCTTCGACGCCACCATGATCGTCATGGGCGGCATCGTGGGCTCCGGCATCTTCGCCAATCCCCGCGAGGTGGCGGTCGAGCTGCCTTCCGCGCCGCTGCTGCTCGCGGCCTGGGGCGCGGGCGGCGTGATGGCGCTTCTCGGCGCGCTCATCTATGCGGAGCTGGCCGCGCGCCGGCCGGGCGTGGGCGGTCAGTACGCCTATCTGCGCGACGCCTATCACCCGCTGGCGGCGTTCCTCTACGGCTGGGTGCTGCTGCTCGTCGTGCAGACGGGGGGCATGGCCGCGGTGGCCCTCATCTTCGCGCGCTACAGCGGCCGCCTCCTCGGAGTCTCATTCCCCGAGCCCGCGCTCGGCATGGCCGCCCTGCTCGCCCTCACCGTCGTGAACTGCCTGGGCGTGGCCATGGGCGCGCGCGTGCAGTCGGCCCTGATGGTGCTGAAGATCGCGGCCATCGCCACGCTCATCGTGTGCGGGTGGCTCCTGGTTCCGCCCGTGACCGGCAGCGCGGTCGCGGCTCCTCTCGCCGGCCAGGGCGTCCGCGCGCTGTTCGCCTTCGGCGCCGCCATGGCGCCCGTCCTCTTCGCCTACGGAGGATGGCAGACGGCCGGCTTCGTCTCCGGCGAGCTGCGCGACCCGCGGCGCGACCTGCCGCGCGGACTGCTCCTCGGAGTGAGCGGCGTGATCGTGCTCTACCTCGGCGTGAACTGGGTCTGCGTGCGTGCCCTCGGCGGGCCGGGCCTGGCCCGGACCCTGGCTCCGGCCTCGGCGGTGATGGAACGCGCGCTGGGCCCGGCGGGGGCGCGGCTCATCGCGGCGGGCATCGCCATCTCGACGCTGGGTTTCCTCAGCCAGTCGATGCTCACCGCGCCGCGCGTGTACTACGCGATGGCGAACGACGGCGTGTTCTTCGAGCGCGTCGGCCGCATCCATCCCCGCACGCGGGTGCCCGTGTTCGCGATCGCCCTGCAGGGCGCGTTCGCGATGCTGCTCACGGCCTGGGGACAGTACCGCCAGATCCTCGACTACATGATCGCCGTCGACTTCATCTTCTTCGGCCTCACCGCGAGCTGCCTGTTCGTGTTCCGGCGGCGGGACGGCGGCGTCAGAAGTGAAGGCTTCCGCACCCCCGGCCATCCCTGGACGACCGCGATCTTCGTGGCCGGATGCTGGCTGTTCGTGGCGAACCTCGTGGCCCAGAAGCCGCGCGACACCCTGCTCGGGATGGCGATCCTGCTGACCGGCGTGCCCGCCTACGCGCTCTGGAGCGCACGGCGCTCCCGGAGATCCGGCTAGCGGAAGACGCCGGTGTGACCCAGCGAGTAGCGGCCGGGCTGCGGGTAGATGCACAGGCCGTGCGGCTCGCGGCCCACGGGAATGCGGGCGAGCAGCTTTCCGTCCTTCGTGTCGATCGCGTAGACCTCGGAGTGGTAGCGGCCGGCCAGCCAGAGCACCTTCCCGTCCTCGGACACGCCACCCATGTCCGGACTCCCGCCGCCGGGCAGGACCCACTTCTTCACCACCGCGCGCGTCTCGAAATCGATGAGAGAGATCGTCCCTTCCCCTCGGTTCGAGACGTAGAGGACCTTGGAGTCGCGGCTCGCGTAGAGGCCGTGCGCGCCCAGCCCGGTCGGGATGAAGCCGACCACGGACGGCCTCTCGCCGTCGATCATGTAGACGCCGTTGGAGCGCATGTCCGCCACGTAGAAGACCTTGCCGTCCGGCGAGAGCTTGACGTCCTGCGGCATCGCGCCCGGCCGCAGCTTGACCGAGCCCAGGAAGCGCTGCTCGGCCACGTCCACCTTGATCATGCGCGCGCCGAACTCGCAGCTCGCGATCAGGTATCGTCCGTCGGCGGAGAAGTCCACGTGGTCCACGCCCGGACAGGGCACGCTCAGCGACCGCTGCAGCTTCATGGTGTGCGGATCGCGGAAGTCGAGCCGCCGCAGGCGCTCGGCCACAACCATCGCGTACTTGCCGTCGGGGGTGTAGTACATGTTGTACGGCGCATCCACGCGCACCGACCCGCCCTTCTTCCCCGTGGCGGGGTCGATCTTCGTCACCGTGTTCCCGACGTTGTTGAGCACCCAGAGCGTCCGCAGGTCCCAGGACGGCGTGACGTGCTGCGGCAGGAGACCGACGTCGAAGTGATCGATGATCTTGAAGGTCCGGGGATCGATCACGTCCACGGTGTTGCTCTTGCTGTTCGGCACGTACACGCGCTCCGGGAAACCCTTCACGACGGGGCTGAGGTGGCCCGGCCGCGTCTCGCTGTAGATGTCGTCGGGATCGAGCACGGGCGGCATGCCCGGCAACGGCCCGCTCGGGAGCGCGGGCGGCGCGGGGGCGGGGGCCGGGATGGGTGTGGGGGCCGGCGGCTCGGGGCGCGCCGAGCCCGAGGGCGGAGAGGCCGCGACCACGGGTGGACGGCCGGTGGCGCCGCCGGCGCAACCGAGAATGGGGACGAGGAAGCCGAGCAGGGCGATGAGGAGAGCGGGCGCTTCGAGGCGAGTTCGGTTCATCCGGAAGACATCATAGCTGCTGGTGCGCACCCGCTGAACCCGGTCCACGGACCGCGCGGACTGGCCGTTATCGGGGTGGGCTGGGCGACGGCGAGGATCTAGGCGACGGCGAGGGTGTCGGCGTCGGCTCCGGCGCTGCTTCGGCCGGTGGCGCCGTCACGAGCGGGCTGGGATGAGGCGTGGGGGTCGGCGGCCGCGTCGCGGGGGCGCTGGCGGAAGGGGAGGGATGGGCGGTCGGCGTCGGGCTCGGCGCCGGACTCGGACGCGTGGTGGGAGTCGGCGTCGGGACGGGCGCCACGCTCGGCGTCGCGCGCGGGCTGGCGAGGCGAGCCGGCGCGACCGTGCTCCCCGTCGCGCGGCGCGGGCTCGCGGCCAGCGGCGAGGGCGAGGGCGAGCTCTCGGGACGCAGCGATTCGTTCGTCCCGCGCGGTCCGCGCACCATCAAGATGATCAGCGCCGCGAGGAGCGCGGCCGCGACCATGCTCGCCACCCAGGCCACGATCACGCTGCGGCGGCGCTCCCGAAAGCGGCGCCGCACGTGCGACGACGTCGTGCTTCCCGTCCCACCCCCGACCGTGGACACCGGATCGGGGACGCGCATCGTCCTATCCGGCGGAGGCGACCATGCGGGCACGCGCGGAGACTCCGCTTCGGCCGCCGCCGGCGCCGCCGCTCCCCCGCGTCGTTCGAGGAGGGACGCGAGGATGCGATGCATGAGGGCCATGTCGGGACGAGTGCGCGGATCCGGACTCGTGGCCGCACGGACGAGCTTGCGCAGCCGCTCGGGCACCGCCTCTCCCGGATCCAGGGCGGGCTGCTGCAGCTTGCGCATGCCGACCGTCGCCAGCGCGGCCGCCGGCGTGAGACCCGCCTCCATCGGGAACGGGTGCACTCCGGTGAGCGCTTCGTTCAGGAGGAGGCCGAGGCCGTAGACGTCAATGCCCCGCGGCTCGGCGCGCTCGCCGCGGAAGACCTCCGGAGGGAGGTAGCTGAGGGTGCCGAGATGGCCCTTGCCGGTCAGGTCTCCCGACTGCGCCGCGGCCGCGATGCCGAAGTCGACCAGGAGAGGACCATCGGGGGTCAGGATGATGTTCGACGGCTTGAGGTCGCGATGGGAGATCCCCTCCGCGTGGGCGTGCTCGAGGCCTCCGGCCAGCGGGACGAACGTGGCCAGCGCTTCCGGCAGCGTCATGGGACCACGCTCCAGCCGGCGTTTCAGGGTCTCCCCCTCCGCCAGCTCCATGACGAGGTACAGCAGGCCGCGGCGGGTGTCTTCGCTGAAAGCCATCACGCGAACGATCGCGGGATGGCGCAGGGCGGACAGGGCCTCCGCCTCGCGCACGAAGCGCGCGCGCGCGTCCGGCTCGAGCGACGGCTTCATCACCTTGAGGGCCGCGTCCACGCGCTCGCTCAAGGCGGAGTGGACACGGAAGACGGCACCCATCCCGCCTTCGCCGAGCGGACTCTCGATGATCCAGTCTCCGATGCGGTCGCCGGCCTTCAGCATTGACGTTACAGCGTCCCATGGCCGCGCTCGGCCTGCAATGGCCGGAGCGCCGACGATCCCTTCGACGTCTCTCGTTTGCGACCGCGGGCGCGCGCGTGGCCCTCGTGGACCGGGACGGTGAGGGCATCGAGCGCACGGCGGACGCCATCGGCCGGGCGGGCTCGGACGCGCTCGCCATCCCCGCGGACGTGACGGACGCGCCCGCCATGGAACGCGCGGTCGACACGGTCGTCGCGGAATGGGGACGCCTCGACGTGCTCGTCAACAACGCCGGCATCGTGCGCGACGCCACGCTGGGCAAGGTGTCGGACGACGACTGGGCGGCCACCCTCGACGTCAACCTGCGCGGCACCATGATCGGGACGCGGGCCGCGCTGCGCCCCATGCGCGCGGCCGGCGCCGGCCGCATCCTCTCCGCCACGTCGGTGGTGGCCCGCATGGGCAACTACGGACAGACCGCCTACGCCGCGAGCAAGGGCGGCATCATCGGCATGACGCGGGCCTGGGCGCGCGAGCTGGGCCCGCTCGGCATCACCGCGAACGCGGTCGCGCCCGGCTTCATCGATACGGAGATGTCGCGGGGAGTGCCGGAGAAGGTCCTGAGAGGGCTGCTCCAGCGCACGCCCGCCGGACGCCTCGGCCGCCCGGACGAAGTGGCAGCCGTCTACGTCTTCCTCGCGTCCGACCTCGCGTCCTTCATCAACGGCGCCGTGGTCGGAGTGGACGGCGGCCTGCTCCTTTGAGGCCGCCGCGGCCCTGGGCGGCGGCGGTGTTCGCGGTCGCGCTCGCGGCCCGCCTCGCCTTCACGTTCCTCGTCGATCAGCCGCTCCTCTACGGGCACCAGTACCACTACTTCACGAACGGCCTTCTGCTCGCTCAGCACCCCTCCCCGCTGCGCTACGTGCTCTTGAGCGACGAGTGGCGGCTCTGGAACGGCGAGTGGACGATCGCTCCTCTCTACCACCTGTTCCTCGGCCTCCTGTTCCGGCTGTTCGGGCCGCACCTCCTGCCCTTGCGTCTCGTGCAATGCGCGCTCGACGCGCTGGCCGCGGTGGCGGTGGCGGCGCTGGGGCGGCGCGTCGCCGGCCCGCGCGGCGCCTGGGCGGGCGTGGCGTGTGCTCGGTCTGGCTGCGCTGGCGCGCTCCGTCTCGACCGGATTCCTTCCCATCGCCGCCGTCTGGCGCTGGTGGCTGGCCGGACGCGGCCGGGCCGGCCTGGTCGCGGCCATGCCCATCGTGCTTGGGGGCACGGTCGTGATCCTGCCCTGGACCGCGCGCAACGTGTTCCTGCTTCACGACGCCGTGCTCATCGAGAGCGCGGCCTTCGAGAACATCTGGTTCGCGAACAACTTCGCGGAGCGAGAGCGCCTGGCCCGCCAGCGGGAGGTGATCCACGGCGAGACCACGCCCGCGGGCAAGCGCCACGCCGCGCTGCTCTTCGCGCTGCGCGGCATCGGGCGCCACCCCGATCTCTTCGTAGAGAAGATCGCGGTGAACTTCTGGCACTTCGTCCGGCCCGAAGGACTGCACAACCTCGTCGCCGTCCAGAGGTCGCTCGAGACCTGGCGTCACGTCGTGAGCCTGCTCCTCGACGATGTCTTCATCGTGGTGCTCGTGCCGCTCACGGTCGTCTTCGTGTTCGCCGGTCCGCGCAGCCCCGCGCGCGGACTCATCCTGGGCTGGATGGCCTACTACCTCCTGATGATCGTCGTCGTCTTCCACAACGAGATCCGGTATCGGAGCGCGTTCGTCCCCTTTGCCTGCGCCGCAGCGGCGGGCGGCGTGGCCTCGCTGGTCGATCCCGAGCGCCGGCGCCGGGTCGGCACCTGGGCCAGTCTCGGGCTCGGGCTCTTGATCGTCGCCGGCATGCTGCGCCCGTACTTGGTGGCGGGTTGGCGCGACGCCGCCGCGACCCGGATGATGGTCCGCGCGCGTCGCGCAGTCGACGCGGGCGCGACGGACGAGGCCTGGCGCATCGCCGAGCAGGCGGCGGCGCGGGCCCCGCGCTCCGCGCGCCCCTGGTACGACCTGGGCGAGGCGCTCGACTTTCACGGCGATGCGGCCGGCGCGTTGGCCGCCTACGCCAAGGGAGATCCGCGCGGCAACTTCGCGAACTGGCGCGGCATGCTGGGCCGTGCGCGGTTGCTCCCAATCCTGGAGGGCGGCGACGCGGCGGCGCGCGCGCTGCGCCAAGTCGACCGCGTGTCCTGGGACGCGGACCCGTGGCTCGTGCTCGAGATCGCCTGGCGCGAGCTGCCCCCGCCACGCACCGACGAGGTCCTTCTCGCGCGCAACGACTACGGCGCGGTGCGCGGGATGTACCATCCGCGCGGCATCGACGCCGGTGACCAGCGCAGCTCGCAGTGGGCGCAATACGAGGACGGCGGCCTCGCGCCGCCTCCGGGTCCTCACCGATGGACGCGTGGGCGCGCGTGGGTGCGGCTCTTGCCCACCGCGGCCGCTCCCGCCTACGAGGTCACGGTTGAGATGGGCTCGCCGGTCCCATCACCGAATCCGACGCCGGTGGTGACGGTGCGCGGCAACGACGGCATCGCTCACACGCAGACGCTAGGCCCTGCGATCCAGCCGTACACGTTCCGGATCGGCGGCGCTGCGTCCGGTGAGCCGCTGGTGCTGCGCTTCGACAGCCCCGTCTGGAGTCGCGCCGGCGAGCCCGCGGATCAGGGCATCCGGATCGATCACGTCACCGCGCGTCCCGCACCCTGACGCATCTTGCGCGCGCGCGCGGCGGAATGTTATAAAGGGCGTTCCGCTCCGTGGCCCGGTAGCTCAATGGTAGAGCAAGAGACTCTTAATCTCTGGGTTGAAGGTTCGAGCCCTTCCCGGGTCACCAATAAAACAAAAGACT
>WNFI01694610.1_pt1 | contig 10279 bp, 9 predicted proteins | sample 5400471 | NCBI WGS metagenome assembly WNFI01 (sample SAMN13153348, study PRJNA577476) | soil metagenome | isolation source: 100 cm saprolite on Douglas fir-dominated hillslope | place: USA:California | collected 2013-09-17 | reverse complement strand
GTTGAGGTCGGGATTGTAAACTCTGCATATAGTTTTGGCTCGGTCTCCTCTGCGATTGGTGGTGGAGCAAGATGTTTCAACTCGGTATCTTCTTCAGTTAGTAAAGGAGGCAATGCGCCTGTAGACGATTTATTTTTACTCAGTTTTACAGGAGGAACGAGCTTGCGCAGCAAGAGCAGTGTGAGTGATTCGACCACATAGGCCGCGCCGTAGCGAGAGAGTGGGCGAGTGCCGACTCCATCAGCTACAGCGACTGCTAACCAGGGGCCTATCGAACGGATAGCAAAAGCATCATCCCGTGGTAACTGCTTCGCCAAATGAATCTGCCCAACAGCGCTTGCTCCGACGACAAGATAGGAGCCAATTTCAGCGTGTGCCATGATCCAACAGGGGTGTGTATCCCCTGATGCCCCCAAACCACGGTCGCCAATGGCAAAACCTGTCAACATCTTGACACCTTTCTTAAGGAATACGAATCAGATCTGAAGTAGCCTGTATATCGGCAAAAGGATCATCGGGATTGCCGCCAGGGGCTACCGAGCTGACGATGCTTTGTGAAAGATACTGGAACAGCGTCACGAAAGCAGCTGAGTCGGTACCCATGCGAAAGGCGGTGCCGGTACTGATGTTTTTCAGGGTGGCATCATCGACATTGGGTCCGCAGCCTACTGCTACAATAGTACTAGGTTTAATCTGACCTTTAGGACGGCTAATGACCGAATCACGCTCCGATTGCCAGAGACGATCAGTTACGTTGCCGTTTCCATCGGTGGGCAGCCCATCCGTGAGGACGAAGACTGCTGGCTTCCAGTCACCCTTTTGACCACCTCTGACGGCTTTAACCACGTCTGGCTCACGGCTCATTGATTGCAGCAACACCTTAAAGGCTAAATCAAGGCGGGTCACGCCCGAAGCGACTAGGTTGGGTGCGCTGAATTCTGCAATAGGAACCAGTCTGTCGTTAATGAGCTGGGCATCACTGGCGAAGGTGATGATGCCAACCTTCACTACATCGCGTGCAAAGGGATCAGTCGAGACTTCCCGCTGAAACAATTCCAGCCCCTGGCGAACGGATTCGATAGGCGCCCCTTCCATGCTCCCCGAAGCATCAAGGAGCAGATAGACGGGAAGATGGCGTTCACCTCCTGCGGGTTGAACATCTGCCCATCCGGGCACATTGCTTTGCATTGACATCAGAAATTCCCTCCTTGTTAAAAGAAATTGTACTATGTCCACATTAACTAAAGCCTCACAGACCTTGCTCCTTGTGTGCCCACTTCCAGAATGAAATCGCTGTTGCTATGGAGGTTAGACTAAAATCGTCCAGCAGTTCCTGGTGAATACCTTTCTCCAGGTCAATCACGTCCTCAAGCACGATCAAGCCATGTGTATCAGTAGAAGGATTGCGCACAAATAAATAGGCCTTGGGCCAAGATCTTTCCTTGTTCCACGTGTTGCATATCATCACAGCCCGTCCCCAATCACTCTTGGGAATGCGCTTGTCTGACGCCATAGATACTCGATAAATACTTTCTTCTTGACCTATGGCCACAAAAGTGGATCTCAATGCGCATCCTTGTTCGTCGTCGTAGCCCCACTCCACTACAAAATCACCATCACTGTCTCTCAGGAAGCTCAAGTTTCGTGATCGCAGTACCTCCTTTCTTCATAATCTTCTAAATCAGACGGGGTTGGTCTCCTTGGCAGTGACCAGCCTAGCTTCTCGGTTTTGGCTAGCCAAGAAGGCGACGAAGTTGTTCCAAAGTCTCTGTATCAGCGCTTAATCCTACTTGGCGCTGGGTTTGAGGAGGCGGATTACCGCCTCTATTTGGAGCAGGGGAAATACCCATAGCTCCTTCAATCATTTTTACGAAGTCTTCCGTAGATTGATCAATCGCCAGTGTTCCTGTTATTGATGTTGGTGTGGGTAAGGATGATGATGCAGGAATGGATATAGATGTATCAGTCCATTGTGCAAGCACAGGGACCTCCAGAGTCTCACCTGAAGTAACCAGTTTGATGGCTGTCCACAGCAGACCTCCCCTGAGGGGCTTAGCTTCTACTCGCACACAAGTGGTTCCATGTCCGAACTGCAAGGGCATGACACGCAACTGATCACTCTCTACCAGAACCCGGCCAGGACCGCCCTGGATGTCAATTTCGCCTGTAGCAGATTGTCCTGGAGCCAGAATACCAAAATCCAGGTTGGCTGGGTTAACCCGTAGTTGCTGGACAGGAGTATAGGGTGATATTGGTGGCTTGGGGATACCTGATGTGACCATATCGACAGCGAGTAATACTGAGGCCTCCGGCAGATTGCGCAGCATAAGCGCTTCTACAGTGGCAAGGCGTAGTTCTGGAAGTGGTTGCTCACGAAGAGCTTTCAGCAAGCGACTCCATAGCTTTAGCTCCTGAAGCACCATTGCCTCGTACTCCACATCAGTCCCCAGTAAGAGGGTTCTGAGTTCGCCATCATTCAGTTGCGAACCACCTCCTATCAATCGTGCCAAGCTGCCCAGCAACGGGGCTAATTGCTGAATAGCGTCACTAGAAAGTCGGGGGTAGCTATATAAGGAGCGCACGAGATCATTTAACTAGGTACTGGGTTTAGAAGGTGCAGCAAGTGCTGATAGCTCTGATTTCAACTTAAGATCAGTAAAAATAAGGTGAGCCTAGTCAGTTGGTAGAGCTACATTAAACGGTGGAGACACGGTCATTCGAGCTCAATTTTGTCACGTTTTTGAACTCAACCACCAGATAATGTGGCTCTACCAGTCAGTTTCATTACGTAATTCTTGCAGGAGATTTTGAGGCGCTTCATTTCTCTACCCTTTCTTTTAGGTGAGCAGAAAATACGAGGGACACAAAAAGTGCTTAAAGGACCAAATAATCGATAATGTACCTTTGGCTAAGGGTTGGCTTTATTAAACTAGAGTTTCAAGCTCAATTCTAGGCCACTAAAAGTGGCAACCTTAGAGGGAGATACAATATCAGGTATTACCTTCATATAAGAAATAGTATAACCTTTGTTTGCTATATTTCAATGGACACAATATCCATAAAAAAGCCAAGGCATGAGCCAATTTTAAACTGGTGCTGTTGATGAGATATATGACCTTGCTCAAACGGTTTTCCCACTCTACCAAACCAGCCAAGATCAAATCCAGCATAGCAGACCTGGTATTGCCACAATGAAATTCAAAGAGACAACCGCTTCACAACTGTTTGAACGGCTCAATTCTTATTCTCACCCAACCCCCAAGAATGTTGTTCTATAGAGAGTTCCACTCCGATTTCTACATATATATACGCTAAATATAAAAAAATGCGAAAAAGTTACAGATGTGTATTCCTTTTCGCCATCAGTTGTATTTCCGAAAAGCAATATGAAATTGCTTGTTGTACGCTTCAAAGGTAATCTTTGCCCGCGCCTGACCAAGAATGCACTTGTAGGGCGCGATGCCTTCAATGATACTCACTCTCAGGGGAAAGGTGTGATCGGGTACTTCAGCTGCGAGGTGTTCAAAGGTCCTGGAGCGAAATGTGCCTCCAACCGAGAAGCCACCTGAAACTGACAGGGTATCCCACGCGATCCCAAGAGCATCAGCGATAACGGTTGAGATCACTTCTCCACTGGCGCCAGAATCCACCAGGGCAAAGGTTGAAAGTGATTGTTCTTCGTAGGAGAACGTCACAGGCATAATTGGTGCTAGAACGATTTTGCTTCTGATATCAGGAAGAGGACTGTATGGGATAGTCATAGCGGAAAGTGATTGGAACCGACAAAATCACCATAAGATTCACCTACAGGAAAATAATAGAGCTTCTTCTTGATCCCTTTTGCTTTTTTGATCACTTCCTGTAAGGTTTTTCCTGAAAGCACAACTCTCGTAAAGTCTGCTGAGATCGCGACCCAACCAGAAGTATAATTTTTCAACAAGGTGACAAAGTCAATTTTTTTCATAGAAATGTTTTGAATATTTTCACTTCTATTATCTCATATATGTGATAAATTCTTCATATTCTAATTACCTATAGTGCGACGGAGGCAGTTTTGCTATCATTCTCGATACAGAAGGCACAGAGTTTCATTTCCGAACCTTGCCAGGATATGAGCGCTGTATAGTGAAATGACGCAACGAGGGGTAACAAGTCGTGTTATAATGCGGCTGGGTATTTCCGCTTTTGGCCCTCAAGGGCAGAAGAGAGAATTTGGAAAAGTGTAATATTTTCGCATTTGTTGGGGTATAGCATTATGCTCATTACGCGCATTGAGTTGGAGAATATCAAAAGTTATCGTCACATCGTTATTGACTTCCGGCGTGGTACAACTGCCATTAGTGGATCCAATGGGGCTGGTAAAACAACTGTTGTAGAGGCGATGGGTTATGCCCTTTTCGGGTACCTGCCGTATAGCCAGGATCAGTTTGTACGCGAAGGCGAAAAATATGGCAAAGTCGTGGTACATCTGATCGGCAGCGACGAACGTCCCTACGCCGTTGAACGACGCTGTGGCTCCGGTGCCCGCTGGCTGCTCCATGATGAGGAGGCCAATTTGCGCCTTGAGCAGCGTGCCGATGTGCTGGACCGATTGCATGATCTCTTCGGCATCGATCGCGAACGCCCGCTCGACTCACTCTTTCGCGACGCACTTGGTGTTCCACAGGGCACATTTACCGCTATTTTCCTGGAAGCCGCCAGTAAGCGCAAGCAGACCTTTGATGCCTTGCTTCAGATCGAGGATTATAAAACCGCCGCCGATAACCTTTTAGATACACAAAAATATTATAAAGAGCAGATGCAGCAGCAGAAGGGGCGTATCGAGCAGTTTACCTTTGAAACCAGCAAACTGGAACAGGACCGTGAGCAGTTGAAAGAAGCTCGCCTGCTCGATGAACAGCAGAAAGCCCAGAACGTTGCTTGGAGCCTGCAACTGAAGCAATATGAAGAACGTGAGACTGTGCTCAGTGAGCAATTGGCCCAACTGACGAAGCTGAAGCAGCATTTTGAGTCCAGTCAGGTGATGCATGAGAATGCCAGTAATCTCTTGCGCGATCGTGAACAGCAGTTCCAAACTGCTCGCAACGCTCACCAGTCTATACTAGAGAACCAGGAGAGCTATCAGCTCTATCTCCAGGCACAGGAAATCTTAACGCGCTTGCGTCGAGATGACCAACTGCGCAATGCTCTGCTCCAACAATGTGCCGAGCTGAAGAATGCACTGGCAAAGATTGAGACACGAGCCAACAATTGGCAGGAACGTCTGGCAGAGGTTGCAACAGCACGTCAGAAGGTTGTCGAACTTGCACCCCTCGTTGAACAGCAGGTGGAACTTGAGAAAAAACGCGATGAGGCTATGCAGCAAGTTGCACGCTACAAAGAGATTGTAGATGAAGGCAAGCGTTTGAATAGCCAGCTCGCAAAGTGTGTGCAAGATCAGGAGAAGTGCCAGCGCAAAATCGCCGAAATTGAGCCACTGAAGCCTGTGGCCGATCTTTTGCAGGAACGTAATGAAGCTCTGGTCCAGTTGCGCATTCAGAAACAAAAGCGTTCCAGCGTCCAGTTGCAATTGCAGGAAAAGCGCAATCTCCTACGCGAAAAAGAGCTATTACGTGATCAGGATGCTGAAAAGTTGCGCAAGGCAGAGCGTAATGTCGAGTCTATAGAGGAACATCGCCAGGAAGCGGAAGAGATGCCAGGATTGCAAGAGCAATACGAGCAGCTTTCCACGCAACTGCATCGTCTCGAAGGCAATATCGAAGGCTACGTCAAATCACGAGCCCAGTCGGCGGGGGGCCAGTGTCCATTACTGAACGAAACTTGCCTCAACATCAAGCAGCGCGGCATCGCCAGTCTGGAATCCTACTTTGATGGATTACTGAGTGCCGAACATATCGAAGTGGAACGCCTACGCCAGCAGCAGACAACGATTAGTGAGCGTATGGGTCAGATCAAGAAGTATGCCGATGCGCTCAACAAAATTGGTCAGTATATCGAAAGGCGAGACACCTTGGCTGAACAATTGCAGCGCCACGCGATTGAGATTACTCGCCTTGAGCGTGATGTAGCAAATTTGACGCAAGATCTAGAGGCTCTTAAAGAGGTAGAGCAGCGCATGAGCGAAGCGGAAGCTGCATATAACGAGAGCAAGGGTGCTGATGCAAAAGTGCGTGAACTCTCTGGACTGTACAAGCAAGGGCAACAATTGCAAGAGCAAGCTCAGCAGCTCGATACCGATCTACAGGAGCGCCGTGAGCAAGCTGCACAGTTCAAGGGAAGCGATGCGCTGCTTGCTCAGATAAAGGCTGAATTAGCCTCATTGAACGATCCTCGCTCGCAGAGTAAAGCTCAACAGGCAATCGTTGCGCAAGAAGCGTCTTATCAACAGCAACTCCAGGCAGAACAGCAGCGTCAGCAAGAAACACTACGCAAGATCCAGGCCCTCGACGAGCAACTCGTCGTCTATGCCTCGCTGGATGAAGATATAGCTCGGCAGGATGCAGTGAGCAAGCAGTGTGAGAACGGCCATCGCCTTTATCTGAAAAATGAGCAAGAGGCACAGCGTCTCCCCGAGTGCGAAGAGGCTTATCGACAACAATTGAGCAGAACTGAGCAGGCTGAGCAGCAGCAGCGAATTGCAGAACGAGCTTATCATGAGGCCAAGGCGGTGTTTAATGAGGAAGAATTGAGGACTGTCCGAGATAAAATAACCGATCTACGTGGAAAACTAGCGGCTTTGGCTCAGACAATGCTGCATAACCAAGAAGACGTGAACGAGCTTGAAGCAAAGATTGCTGAGGCAGAGGAGCGCCTGATCGAGTTGGAAGCCGCCAAACATGAACATCAGGAACTGGAGGAACTGCACGCAATGATCGAACAGTTCCGCAAGCTAATTAAAGAGGCAGCCCCACATGTGCTTAAGGCAATGCTGGCCGATATCTCTGCCGAGGCCAATCGCATCTTTGGCGAAATAATGGGCGACCGCAGCGCTTATCTCTCCTGGCGCAACGATTACGAGATCGTCTTACGGCGTCAGGGAGTCGATCGCAGTTTTGCGCAGCTGAGCGGTGGCGAGCAGATGAGTGCCGCTTTAGCAGTGCGTCTTGCCTTGCTCAAAAAGCTCTCGACGCTCAACATCGCCATCTTCGACGAGCCAACCCAGAATATGGACGAACTGCGGCGTATGAACCTCGCCGATCAGATCCGCCGCGTTCGTGGTTTTGATCAACTCATCGTGATCAGCCACGACGATACCTTTGAACAAGGCCTGGATAGCCTAGTCCGGTTGAATAAGGTGAATGGTGAAACGTGCGTAGTTGCTGATGAGAATGGTAGCGTACCGCAAATCGATATGCAATTGGTGGCTGCGGGCCGGGTATAAGAGTGGCAAGAAGTGATCGGGATACTAAGCAACCCGTATCATTTTGATACGGGTTGCCAAGTTTGGAGAATGAATAGTATGTCAAACAATAATACACCTCTTAACTCACCATTTGACGCTATTATGCATTATGACGAGAAGATAGGTGAGTACTGGAGTGCACGAGAACTTCATAAAATCTTGGGCTATACCGAGTGGAGAAACTTCAACAACGTCGTCATCAAGAGGGCTATTAAAGCCTGTGAAGAGAATGGAAGAGAGGCTTCAGACCATTTTGTACGATCATACAAAATGGTCACGCTAGGCAGTGGAAGCCAGCGTAAAACAGAGGATGTTCTACTCTCACGCTATGCCGCCTATCTTGTTGTGATGAATGGTGATCCCGGCATGCCAGTTGTGGCAATGGGCCAAGACTACTTCGCTCAGCGTACCCGCCACGATGAATTGCAATCCGCAGAGGCACTTCCAGAAGACCAGCTTCGACCGCTTCGGCGTTCGCAAATGAACGTTTATAACACACAACTAGCTGATGTGGATCGTCATGCTGGTGTGATCCAACCCAAGGACTTTGCCATTTTTCATGACCATGGGTACAAAGGTCTTTATGGTGGTCTGGGTGCTAGAGGAATTCATCAACGCAAGGGACTCGAAAAGGGTCAAGACATTCTCGATCATATGGGCAGTGACGAATTAGCTGCAAATATCTTTAGAGCAAGCCTCACAAAACAAAAGCTGGAGCGAGAGAATATTACAGAAAAAGCAAAAGCGAATAATGCCCATCATGAAATGGGAAAGGCTGTAAGAAAAACTATTATCGAAACTGGTGCAACTCCTCCTGAAGATCTCCCTACTCCAGAGAAGAGCATTCAGCAATTACAGCGTGAGGAGCAAAAACGCATCGAACGTCAACAACAGCCGTCACTCTTCGATGAGAGTGAGGAATAACCAATGCTACACAAAGGCAAGCTACAAGCGGCACTCAATGCTAAACGAGCGCAGTTCTCGCTCTATGACGGCTCATTTGGTGAGCAGCTCAAACTCTATCAGTACGCACTCGAATCATTATATGAGCATTATAAATCCAGTGCACAACTTGAGAACGTGCTGCCCCCTGATGAGATCGGTATGCCATCCACTGGGGCTCGTCCTAGTATCGAGTTCGATCGCTGGCTGGTAGATGCTGCACACTGTGATTATCATGGCCCGCTTTTTCCTTTCGGACGCGAATTTGCCAACCATGAGCAGGCTCGTCAGTGGGCCGAATGCATTGAGGGTGTAACCACAGTGGCTGTGGACGGTAGTCAACTCCTCCCTTGGCGCGATGCCTCTATTCCTGTTGCACTGATTCAGGTTGGCTTCTTTATTAACCCGCACATGCAGGGACACTCCTATACCAAAGATGTACGTATGGAAGTGCTTGCCCCCGATGAGATTATGGAGGAGGCGAAGAGCGAGGCTAGCGAACCTGATGGCTATCCCTATTCCGAGATGCAAGTCACGTTGCGTCGCTATTTATTAGAAATCGAGACGTTATGTAGTCAGATGGAGCAGTTGGCCTTGGCTCGGAGTGAGAATGACCCGATATACAGTCCAGTCGTGTTCTTTGATGGATCGCTGGTGGTCTCTTTTGCCCTAAGTATGCCCAGCCCCTATCGTGAGCGCTATATTAACTCAGCAGTATCATTGCTGAAAATCTCGGAAGAGCAACGCGTGCCGCTCATTGGCTATATTGATACCAGCTATGCCCGCGATATGATTACTATGCTGCGTCGCCTGGACTCGGTCCGGCAACATCCTGTGTTGCGTGAGACAAAAAAGATCCATGATGCTCTGCTCTGGCAGGGATACTTGCGTTGGGGGGACCGCACGCCAGCGATGATCTGTGCACGCAACGATATCTTGGAAAGCTATGGTGGATATTGCAACAGTGTCGCTTTCTGTTACCTCCAAACGACTGCACAGCGTCCTCCTTCGCGCCTAGAGTTTCCTCGCTGGATGCTCGATGAGGGCCTGCTAGATCCCGTGCTCGATGTTGTGCGAGCAGAAATTATTGCAGGCAATGGCTATCCCTATGCCATTGAAACCGCTGATGCCGTTTCGGTGATTAGCATGCAGGATCGCAACGAGTTCTATGCTCACTTTCAGGCTTTTATGGAGCGCCAAGGGGTTAAATTCACCTTCTCAACCAAGTCTCTGAGCAAGAAGCGACGGCGCTGAGAGGTAGCAAGCAAAACGGCTCAATGCATAACGGTATCCTTCGGTAGGGATGGGATTTTCTGGTATAATAGTGGTATAGCGATTGAGTAAGTACATAAAAAGGTAAAGATTGGTACACAAATGTCTACAAGAGATGATGAACTGTTACAAGCTACTTCTGGGGTTACGTCCAGGTTACGAGTAGGACTCATTGGTGATCCAGTAGCCCATTCTTTTTCTCCACGCATGCAGCAAGCAGCGTTCGATGCTCTAAAGATCCAGGCCTCTTACGAGTTGTGGCATACACCTGCCCAACAGTTGGTGGAGCGTGTGCGTTCCTTGTGCGAAAAAGATTGTCTGGGAGCCAACGTGACAATCCCACACAAACAGGCAGTGCTTCCCCTACTGGATAAGGTCGATCCGCTGGCAGCTAGGATTGGGGCAGTCAACACAATCGTGCGCCGGGATAAGTATCTTCACGGCTCCAACACAGATGCTCCAGGGCTTCTAAATGCATTGCATGAGCACGGCCTAGGCGAATTGCAGTCAGATGGCAGCATCTCGCTGCGTGAGTACACTGTTGTATTACTAGGAGCTGGAGGAGCAGCACGGGCTGCCGCATTTGCCGTGGCGGAGGCCGGAGTAGAACGTCTGATTATTCTCAATCGCCACCTTGAACGAGCTCAATTGTTAGGGGAGGAG
>WNFI01134211.1_pt1 | contig 10279 bp, 15 predicted proteins | sample 5400471 | NCBI WGS metagenome assembly WNFI01 (sample SAMN13153348, study PRJNA577476) | soil metagenome | isolation source: 100 cm saprolite on Douglas fir-dominated hillslope | place: USA:California | collected 2013-09-17 | reverse complement strand
GTCTCGGCCACGGCACGGTCGACCTGCCACCGCGCTGCGGTAACCTGCGGTTCGAGACTCAAGCGCCCGACGATCTGCTCGAGCGCCGCGTCGTTGCGCCGCAGACCAAGCCCCGCTTGAGACAGCGCGTGCAGCAACAGCGAGCGCATATGCGCTTCCTCGATGGCTCTGCATGTCAGCTCGACCGTATAGTACGTTTCCTCATCGCTCGCGACCACCATCATCCTGCTGTTGAGCCGCCGTATGAGCGGCCGCAGCAGGAGATTCGTCGCCACCACAAAACCGGCGGCGACAACGCTCGGTGCCCAATAACCACCACCCGCGAAGGTGCCGACCATGGCAGAGCACCACAACGTGGCAGCGGTGTTGAGACCGTGCACGTTGATGCCCTCCCGAAGGATGATGCCGGCGCCGAGAAAACCGATGCCGGAGACCACCTGAGCCGCGACGCGCGTCGGATCGCCCTGACCCACCAGCATGGAAAAGACGACGAAGCCGCAGGAGCCGAGCGCGACCAGAGCATTCGTCCTGAGCCCGGCCATCTTCTCGTTCCATTGCCGCTCGAAGCCGATCGCCGAGCCGAGCAGCAGCGCCAGCCCAAGCGGCTGGCGGCATCCAGGAGACCCAGGGTGTTTATCGGCGTCCTCCCTCAGCCAGCTCTGATACACTATGCCCCGTGCCGTGCATAGATCCACCATGCAGATGATGCTGGGGGTCATAATGGAACACGCCAAGACGGTTGGGGAGCTTGCACTGCACTTTCGAATCCGTCGGCCAGCGGAGACAGACCCCTTCCTCCGCCGAGAGCTTTACGAACTGGCGAATATCTGTGAGGTGAAGGCCGGCCGCATCGATCGCCAGTTGGAGGTGTGTGGTTCGCGGTCCGTGCCGCGTCGCGCGGGCGAACGATCGTCTCGATTGCCCGCATAACCGACAGGCGTGCACGCTTCTCTTGGGTTGTCAGCGGCGACATCGGCGGCTCACCACCGAGCTCGCCCCGCTCCAGGGCAGCCGGTGCACTCGGACCAGGCTGTTCAGGAAGTGAGATTCCATAACCCGAAAGTTCACCAAATTGCTTGACGCGCCATACGACTGCCAACCTTGGGGCAAGCCCGGCTTCGAGCCACCACTTTGCGAGGTGCTCGCGGACCCGCTTGTTCATGCCGTCATGCGGCGCGACGGCGTGAGCCGCGCCGCGCTGGAATCCGTGATCGCCCATGCCCAGCGGCGGAGCATTGGCAAATGGAGTTCAAGCCATCGTCACCGACCCGTGATCGTCACAGTGATCCTTGTGCGGATGGTGCAGGTGATCACCGACGAGATAATCGACATGGTCACCATGCGGCACGGCCTCGTGACCGCAGGTTGGGCCATGCTGGTGCGCCGCATCGTGACCTCCGCAGCGGTGCTCCGTCGTGACAACGCGCCGGTTTGTGACAAAAACGTCATCCAGTGATGATTTTCGTTGTCATGCCGTTCCTGCGCACGGCACCTTAAATTGAAAAAGCAACAACATTGGTAGCCGTAAGCAGAACAAGCGCAGCGGACGCTGGCGCTCTTCGACGAGATCGGCCTCGCGCGCGACCCGCGCGACCGCGCCACGGCGCTCGAGCCGACAGCGATCACGGGCTGGCAGCGGCGACCAACCAGATGGCGGCGCCGAGAGGTACCGCCGAGCCACAGCGCGGACGCCACCGCTTCGTCGAGACCGCGACCGCCGGCGATGTCGAGCTCGAGGTCGAGCCGCTCGAGGGCAATCGACGAGAAGCCGCCATCGCCCAGGATGCGCCGGACCCGCTCCTCGCTGGCAAAGGAGAAGGGGCCGGGATCCTCGGGCCCTAGCTTGGGCAGCGGCGGTACATGCGCGTAGGCGGCCTTTAGCGGCGTCATCATCCACGGGTTCTCCTGGGGCGTGCGAAAGCAGACGAAGACGAGGCGGCCGCCTGGCCGCAGCGCGGCGCGCAGATTGGCGAAGGCGCGCGCCGGTTCGGCAAAGAACATGACGCCGAAGCGCGAGAATAGGAGATCGAAGCCGCCGCTGGCAAGTGCGTGCGTCGTCGCGTCGGCTTGAACCAACTCGACCGGCGAATCCGGCGGCAGCCGCGCGGCAGCGCGGGCCAGCATCGGCGCGGAGATGTCGAGCCCGAGAACCCGGCCCCGCGGTCCGACCAGCTTGCCGAGTTCGATCGTCGTCGCACCGCAGCCGCAGCCGACATCGACGACGCGCTCTCCCGGCTGGACGCGGGCGTGCGCGAGGGCGACGCTGGTCACCGGCGCGAGCACGCCGTCCCAGGCTTCCTGGCGATGCACCCAGTGCCGGCCGCCCGGCCCGTTCCAGAACGCGATCTCCGCGGCGTTGCGCTGGTCGGCAATCATACTGCTCATGGCCCGCTCCCGGCCTAGGCTAGGTTGTTTCTCACCGGTGTCCGCTCAGGATAACGATGCCGGCCTTCTGTCGCACCGCCAAAGCGTGGTCCGCACTGCCGACAAAAAGCGGCCGCGTGGCCGGGTGGGGCGTTCACAGTCATCGCCCAAGTGCAACAACCTTGGAGTTGGCTCATGACCGTCAACATCGTGCTGCTGCAGCCGCTCGTCGCGCTGATCGCCGGGATTCTCATCCTGCTCGTCCCGCGCCTCCTCAATTATATCGTCTCCTCAATTATATCGTCGCCATCTACCTGATCATCATCGGCCTCGCCGGCTTGCTGCCGCACATCCTGCGGTGACAGCCGGCCCGGTGGGCGCTGTCGTCGGCAAAGCCCTTCACCACATGGCCCAGTGCCTTCCTGTTTGTCCCCAGCGCCTGGCCGACAACCGGTCGTGCGCCTGGGCCGATAGAGGCGACCTATCGGCCCGTCGCCGGCCTAGAGCCGGGTCGAGAGCCAGATCGCGAGGCGTGAGCCGGCCTTGATGGCGGCGCTCAGCGCCGCATAAGCGGGCGCCTGCTCGGCGCCGTGCGCGAGCCCGGTGTCGCGATGCTCGATCTCCTGCGCGCGGAACTCGGTGATCGCGGCCGTCAATTCCGGCTCGATCTCGCCGAGCCGCTCGACCTGGTCGCGGTAATGCTCGTCGATGACTTCCTCAACCGCGACCGTGCAGGCCATGGCGGCGCGCTCGCCCAGGAGCGCCGTCCCCGCGCCGAGGGCGAAGCCGGCGACATGCCACAGCGGCGAGAGCAGCGTCGGCCGCACGCGGCGCTCGACAACGAGTCGGTCGAAAGCGGCAAGGTGGCGTTTCTCCTGCTCGGCCATGCGGCGGATCACCGGCGCGGCGGCGGAGCGGCCGAGCACCGCGAGCTGTCCCTCATAGATGCGGGCGGCGCCGTACTCGCCGGCGTGGTCGACGCGGATCATGCGCGCGACCGCCTCCTCGCGCGAGGGATCGCCGGGCAGGCGGTGCTCTCCCTGGCTCATGCTGGCCGCCGCCGCAGCGCCCGCGAGCGCAGCGCGAAGAGGCAGAAAATGACGAGTGCCACCGAGGCGAGCAGGTTCCACCCGGCCAGTGACACGCCGAACAGCGCCCATTGCGGCTCGTCGCAGCGGACGGGCTGCTGCGCCATGAGGCGAGCGCGGAAATCCTCGATGCTGCCGGCGGCAGCGGATACGCCCGTGCAGGCTCCCGGCCCGGCGAACCAATGCTGCTCGACGCCGACGTGATAGACGGCGAGGCCCGCGCCGACGAGGAAGGCGAGCGCGGCAATGGCGGTCACGACGGCGGTGATGCGGCGGCGCCCGGCGGCCAGCGCGAGCGCGCTCAGGACGATGACGATGTAATGGGGCCAGCGCTGATAGAGGCACAGCTCGCAGGGCTGCAGCCCGCCGACATATTGGAACAGCAGCGCACCGCCGACCAGCGCGGTGCTGGCGATGAGGATCAAGAGCGGGACGGTCCGGCTGGCATGCATGGCGACGCGCTCAGTCCTTCGGCGCCGAGAGGCGGTGCTGCCAGTGGCGCCACACATACCAGGCGAAGCCCAGCACGATCGCGCCGACGATCAGGACGTCGAACCGGTGCAGGAAATCGCGCAAGGCAGGATCGCTCTCCCAACGCTCGCCGAGCTTCATGCCGATATAGGCGAGGGCGAAGCACCACGGCCAGGAGCCGAGGAAGGTGTAGATCTGGAACTTGGCCTGCGGCATGCGGGCGATGCCCGCGGGCAAGGCGATGAAGGTGCGGATCACCGGCAGCAGCCGGCTGACGAACACGGTGGCGCTGCCGAAGCGCTGGAAGAAGCGGTCGACCAGCTCGAGGTCGCGCCGACTCATCAGCACATAGGCGCCCCATTTCTCGACCAGCGGCCGGCCGCCGTAATAGCCCACCGCATAGGCAACGGTCGATCCGAGGTTGCAACCCAAGGCGCCCGCCGTCGCCACCCAGACCAGCTCGAACCGGCCGGTGGACACCAGGTACCCGGAGAACGGCATGATGATCTCGGACGGGAGCGGGATGCAGGCCGACTCGATCGCCATGAGGACGACGATGCCGGCATACCCCAGCGACGAGATCGTCGCGACGATGAAGGCGGCGAGCGGCGCGATGATCCGGTCGAGCACGCGGGTTCAGGCTCCTTCCCTGCCGGCACAGCGCCGGCGGCCGGCCCCGTCCGGGCGGGCCGGCGCCGTTCTAGCCGCGTTGCCGCAGGCGGCGCAAGCGCAGCGGCCCGCGGTCAGCGCGGGCGCCGGCCGAAGAATCCCACGCCGCACATGGTCATGACGACGTCGCCATCCTGGTTCAGGAGTTCTCCCAGGGTCTTGAGCGTGCCGCGGTCGGCGCGGCTCTTCGACGGGATGGCGTCGACGATGGTGACACGCCCGGTGAGGGTGTCGCCCGGGCGCACCGGCTCCAGCCACTCGATCTTGTCGACGCCGGGCGAGCCCATGCTGTGGGCCATGCCGCGGACGAAGCCGTCGACCAGCAGGCGCATGTAGAGGGCCGCGCGGAAATCCTCGAAATAGGGCCCTGCCATTCTCGCTCCTCGCGCGCGATGCCAAGCGCGCCCTCTAACCCGGCCAGCGGCATCGGCGCAAGCGCCCGCGGCGTTGACCACCCCTGCCTCGCCACTATAGTGGGCCGCGCTCGGGCCCCTGTGGCGGAACGGTAGACGCGGCAGACTCAAAATCTGTTTCCCGCAAGGGAGTGGGGGTTCAAGTCCCTCCAGGGGCACCAATAAAATCAAATGTTTGTCGGCGGTTTCATCGCGGGCGCGATGCGGAACACGGCATGGTCTGGTGCTCCTGGTCGTACTGCGGCGCGCGCCCCTCCAGCGTCATTCGATTTGCGATTGTAATGCGCGGTATACTCGAAGAGCACGTCATCGAGCTCAGGCATCATCTTCGTCGTTTTCGGTGATCGGCAGTAACCGAAGAGCAATTTCAAGACGCACATGCGTTTTGGCGCTGCCGGCAAAGTCTTTCAGCGTCACGGTTCGACCCGCGCGGAGCAGGTCGAGCACGCTCGCAAACTGATCTATGGGTTTTTCTATCAAAGCGGAATGTCTCACGGGCGCCGAAACCGCCTCCGGCCCGGTCGAGCGAACGGCACCGGTGAAGCGATAGCCGCGGCCGAATTCGGTGCGAATAAGGTCCCGCTCCGGGGCGAGCGCCTTGCGCAACGAAGACATCTGCACGTGTAGGTTGTTCTCCTCGACTATGGTGTTCGGCCAGGCACGGCTCATGAGTTCGTCCTTGGTGACGAGAGATTCTGCGGCTTCTAGCAGGATCATGAGCAGATCAAATCCGCGTGTGCTGAGCTCGACCGGAACACCGTCGGCCAGCAACTGCCGTCGCCGCGTCAGCTCGACAATGACCTGCGCATAGTAGGTGCCGACCGCAATGCCCGCGCCGAGCTGAGGCTCGACAGCGAGCACCTTCGACATGGGATCGGGTTCTTCACGGTCTTTGCGCGGAACCCGTCGCTTTCGCTTTTGCGACGTTCCGGAGGCGGCGACATCACGGCCGAACTGGCGCGTGCGGGTGGCGTCGACGTTTGGCATGCATTAATCACACCTCCGGAGACCGCTTCGGGAACGTGGCGCAGCCCGACCAGCGCACGGCTGCATGTACGACCTCGTATAGGCCTGTTGAGTGAGGTTCCGACGTCGGATGCGATGGCGGTCTATACCCGCGGCGGTCTTGCGCCCAGTGCATTGCGGCGGGTGCGCGACTACATCGATACTCATCTCGACCAAAATATCCGCCTCCAGATGCTGGCTAAAGCGGCAGGCTTGTCAGTCTATCATTTCGCGCGCGTATTCAAGGATGAGGTCGGTGTGCCGCCGCATGGCTATTTGCTGCAGCAGCGCGTCGAACGCGCCCGCGAAATGCTCGCCAATACCGAACTGCCGTTGTCCAAAGGCGCCCTTGCCGCGGGATTTGCCGATCAGAGCCATTTGGCCAGGCACTTCCGCCGCTTCCTGGGCGTGTCGCCGAGTCTCGTACGAAGGAGCCGGAGTTAAGGGCGTGGGGCTCCTCCGGCGCCACCTCGTCGGCCTATGCTGCGAACCCGTCAAATGTCGCATCGGACGCGTCGAAGACAGGCGGCGCACTCGATCTCGATGGCAAGGGCGACCCACAAGACCAGCTCGACCGCGAGATTACCATCCCGGCACCGGCACCGATTGGTAGGAGCGCTTCCGCGCGACCACGCCAACTATCGCCGCGCACCTCCCCGCGGCTCCTGGGCCTCGCCCTCACCGGCGGGTGCCTTTCTTTCAGACAGGATCGACTCCGACTATCACAGTCGGTTTGTTCCGGCCCATCGCAAGAGTTCTATCGGCGATGAACCCGCGTGACGCTCTTCAGTATGAGCGCAACCAACTAGCCTGAGTATGAGCGCAACCAACTAGCCTGCCGATTTGTCCCCGTTTTACTCATCGCGCTTTTGAGCTGCGTGCGCGCCGTGTTCAAGCTGTCGAAAGGCTCACACGGCCGCTGCTGCGACGGCGGCCTCCTCGTCGCTGCAGACCGCAGACGCCCGCTTCCTCAGGCGCGCCGGCCGATGAACGTCCGCCAAGAGGTTGGAACTGGACGCACTGTCACCGAACTCACTTGTCGCAGAGGTGCCACGAGCGGACAGGACGTAATGTCCACGGCGTTATTAGAGGAGCGCCGCTGCTTTACTTCAAAATATTGAAGAACGGAAACAAGCTCTCGCGCGGGACTTCGCGAGCGGCGTCATCGGTGCGCATCATGCGATGCGCGAGGAGCGGCCAGGAGCCTAGCGACAGCCTGAATGAACACGCTTGTCGAGAATGGCTTCTTGAGCGCGTGGTCGGCGCCGAACGCGCCTGCTGCCCGCAGGTAACCGCCCGGCATCCAGCCGGCTTCGCCGGAGATCGCGAGGATCTTGGTCGTCTGGTCGGTGCGGCGGATCTCCGTGATCAGTTCCAGGCCGTCGACATTGGGCATGACGATATCGGCGACCACGAGGTCGACCTTGGACGTCTGCATGATCCCTAGCGCGTCGCGTCCGTCGCCTGCGGTAAGAACTGAATGACCAGCCCTTTCCAAGGCCTTGCGTAGCGTCGCGGCCATGCGGTCCTCATCTTCGACCAGCAGGATCTGAGCCACGGGCCCGCTCCGGTTTTACGGCGAAACCGCCGGGGAGAAGACAGCACCTCGGTAACGATTCAGTCAAGTCTGCCGTGCATGCGTCATGCCCGGCGAAAAGCTGGTGCCGGCGCAGAGAGCCGGTGCGGCTCTAACCGGCGTCAGGCATATAGATCAAAGCACACGACAGCATGGTGACCCGCGTTCCGTCCGACGAGAACGGCAGCCATAGCGCCTCGTAACGTTGCGGCCGCCCGCCGAGCACGCGGTCATGCTGCACGACCAGAGGCGCTCCTGTCTTGACCAAGCCTTTGCAGCGTTCAATGACGTATCTTCGGTACTCCGGGATGGGCAGGTCATCCAAGGACTTGCCGGTAAGATCATAGCCGGCCCGCATGACCATGTTGGAGCCGTGCAGGCGCACGCGAAAGCGTAGCGGATCGCCGACGACGTCCACGAGCATGACGTTGCCGAGCAGGTAATGAAAATCGAGCGGGTCCACGTCACCGCGGGACGGAAACCGGCGAGCGCCTTTACGCTCCACCCAATACAGATAAAACCGCAAGAGCCGCTCGTCGCGGATCGCCGCAGCGATGTCTGCAGACCGGCATTTGAAGGACATATCCATCATGGATCGAGCATACATGTCGCCGGTTAAGGGGCCCTCTGAAAGAGCATCTCGAGGGCAACCGTCTCGGTGATTTGCCGAAAATTGCCGGCGAATCGCCCACCTCGGAACTGCCCCGAGCTGAGGCAGCCGTTTGCAGGGCTTGGACCACGAGGCGGAGATCTCAGGGGCAGCGCCCACCCACCGCAATCATGGCGACGCTGCACGCGAGTTTCGCCCGCGCCGAAACTCGGCAAGGTCCCACGCACCGCCCCCGGCGACCGCGAGATAGAGGAACACGAAGCAGTAAAGGATGGCGGCATCGCCGCCGTTGAGGGCAGGAAAGAGGCTTTTCGGTGCATGGGCCATGAAATAGGCCACCGCCATGTCACCGGCGAGGATGAACGCCACCGGGCGGGTGAAGAGGCCAAGGACGATCAACAAGCCGCCGATGAGCTCAAGCACCCATTGCAGGCCCAGGAGGGAGAGCAGCGGCGGCCCGGGATTTGCCGGAGCGGGAAAGCCGAGCAGCTTCTGAGTGCCGTGCTCCAGGAAGAGCAAACCCGTCATGATCCGCAGCACGGCCAGCATGCGCCGCGACCACTGTGCGTAGAGATCGCTTGCAGCCATGTGATGTGATCTCCTCTACCAGAGCCGGCGCCAGCAACAGGCTCGGGACAGCCCACCCACTGGCCCTGAAGAAGGCTAGGCCGATCGCGGCTGCACTGTCCAATCACGGCGGCGGCAGGAATTGCGAGAAGGGGCCTCTCAGCGGTCCTATCATGTCGCGCTCATTTCATGGTTTGAAGAGTCGCGGGTCGAGCGTGAACGGCACGACGTCGACGATCCTGATACGAGCGGCGTCAGCATGCCGGTGATTGATCAGCACATTCCGATCGGGTGCGCTCGCGATTGGGACGATTACGGAAGGGGCGATCAGGAGCACCGCCGCGACACCATCGAGCCAGATGTCGCCCCGCTGCTGCGTGTCTATCTCTCGGGTGATCCAATCCGACGGCAAATCGCCGATTTCGATGCGGCGCAACGGAAGATCATCGGGTGCATCGTATTGCACCATCAGCTGCGGCGGAAGAAGGCTGGGATCCGTCACGTGCACCCGCTTCTCCAGCGCGCAGAGAGAGGGGACGGTCGAGCAATAGGTTACCGGTCGACCTCTGGTATTCCAACGGCCGTTGTTCGCAAGGCCATATCCGCCATCGAATGTGCGAGCCTGTCTTATGCTCGACAGCCGCCAGAGCTGCATCTAAGCGGCGGCGCCCCAGTCGATCTTGGCGAGGATCTGCTCTATGACGCGCGCGCCGGGTTCCGTCTGCGCGACCTCGAGGGGCGTCTTCCCGTCGAGGATCCCAAGTCCCTCTCGGAGCCACCGGTTGGCCTTTTCCGGGTCCCCGAATACATCTTCGGCCAGTGCTTGGACTCGCGTCAGCCGAACCAGCCGATCCGATTCCTCGACATTGAGAGGCTCCCTTCGCCTCTGACGGTGCCGGCGCGTCCGCGCGGGGATGATGAAGTAACCGATTTCCGCTTCGGAAAACCCGCTATTGCGAAACCCGACAAGGGCCCTGAGCGGGATGCGCTGCGAAACAACCCGGGCGAGATCGGCCTCGGAGGTCACGTCCGCCCTAAGGACGCGGCGTCCCCCGAGCTTTTCATAAATTGCTTCGATAATCGGCATGCTGGAGTCCCGGCAACTTGCCCTTCATTTGGAGGGCATATTGCCAAAGTTCAAGCTCGGAGTCACGCGTAGGCGCCCGCCGACCATGCCGTTGCTCGGCTTCGCCGCCGCCGCTAGACTCCGGCATCATGACGGCGACGACGTTACTGCGGCGCGACGCGATCGCGGTGGTCGACTACCGGTGCGACGCCGCACCGGGCGACGCGCCGTTCGTCGAGCTGCATCCCGCCTTCTCCGTCTCCTATGTGCGCAAAGGCAGCTTCGGCTGCCGCAGCCGCGGCCGATCGTTCGAGCTGGTGGCCGGGTCGATCCTGGTCGGCCATCCCGGCGACGAGTACATGTGCACGCATGACCATGTCTGCGGCGACGAGTGCTTGTCCTTCCAGCTCGCGCCGGCGCTGGTCGAAGCGATGGGCGACCGGGCGGACA
>WNFI01058090.1_pt1 | contig 10280 bp, 9 predicted proteins | sample 5400471 | NCBI WGS metagenome assembly WNFI01 (sample SAMN13153348, study PRJNA577476) | soil metagenome | isolation source: 100 cm saprolite on Douglas fir-dominated hillslope | place: USA:California | collected 2013-09-17 | reverse complement strand
CTCGGTGTGCTGGGACGCGTCATTGCTACGCCGAGTAGGGCGATCTGGTGCGGCGGCCCACTGCTGGCCGGCCGCCTCAACGCGGCCCTCGGGCCGGGTGAAGCCTCGCTTGCGGAGCACTGGGCCCGCACCGGCACAATGTTCCGCCTGCAGCTCGCGACCCCTGACGAGATCGCGCAGGCAGGGAGATAGGATCGCCCGACATCTAGCACGGGAGCGGCAATGAGCATGTATCTGGTCCGGTTCACCCTCACCCCTGCGACCTGGGCGAGGCTGCTCGAGAAGCCGGAAGACCGCCGCCAGACGCTGGAACCGGTCTTCGCGGCCGCCGGCGGCAAGCTGCACGGCTACTGGTACGCGTTCGGCGATGCCGACGGCTACGTCCTTGGCGAATTGCCCGACGACGTTGTGGCGGCGAGCACGCTCACCAAGGTGGCCGCGTCCGGCGCGTTCGCGTCGGTGTCCACCACGAAACTGCTCACCGTTGAGGAAATGCTAGCGGCCCTGCGCGGCGCCGGCGGCGTGGAATACCGCGCCCCGGGCGGTGCCAGCTAGCGCCAGTCCCGGGCTAAACCTGCCCGCGCCCCGCCAGTTCGGGCGCCTTCACGCAGCGCCTGACAAACACGCAGACTGCCCAGGCGCTTCTCCGGAGCGGCCCTTTAGTTCGTGATGTCCCGGCGTGCCGGTGCCGTGAGGGGACGGCGGCGTAAGCCCTGGCCGCTCGCGGGGAGCGTGCGATGACCGGATGGCACCGATCACCGCCCGCGCCGGGCTACGGCCGGAGGACGAGCCCGCCGGCCTACTGGACGGACTTGCGGAACTCGACGGCTTCGGTCAGGAGGCCTACTGCCTCTTCAACGTCGATGACCGGGTAGACCGCGTACTCAAGGAATGGGGAGAGTTTGAAGATACTCAGGGCAAGGCCGGCCGGGTCGTCGCCTTCCACGACCGCGAAACCCCCCTCCCCGTCGCCTCGCACGACGAACTGGTGAAACGTGGCGTCACTTGGCGGGGTCCACTTGCTGTACACCTCAAGCACCCGGGCGGCGCCCGCTTCGTTCTCGGCCGCCGATCCGCCGGATCGCGGCTTCCAGGTCACGACGAACTTCATGGCCGGCCTCCTTCGCCAAGGACCCGTCTCGTGACTGATAGGGCCGCATTACCCCACGCACGCTGAACTTGTCAACAGCCCGACATACCCCGAAAAGCGGCGCGGTGAGCCCGTGCTACCGAGCGGCGCCGGCCGCGCGCTGGCCAGCCGGGCAGCCCCGCCGGCAGGCCCGGAAGTGCCCCTGCCGGCGCCAGGCGCCGCCCATGTGCTGTTTACCTGCGCCCATGGCGGCTGGTAATGGCCCGGCGTCGCCCCATCTCTGCCGCGTTGGCTCCCCGCTTGCGCCCATGATCGAGCCATCGCCACAATGGCACAACAACCACAAATCCCCCCGTACGACCGCAGAGAGCGGGCACCGCCATGTGCCCCGGGGTGACGCTCTCAGGGCCCGGCAACGGCATCCTCGGGTGCCCGGCTAACAGGACGGCTGGCCGCCATCTTCGCCGCCCGGCGGCTGGACGGCCGCTGCCATGACCGCTACCATCGCGGCCTGCCCGCCTTCTGGGCAAGGAGGGCCAGATGACCGCCGACGACAATGTCAGGCTGGTACAGCCGGCTACTTCCGCCAGCTCACCTCAGCGGTGCGCCCGCAGCCATTCCAGAACCTGACATTCACCGCCGCAGCCGACCGCGTCGTGGTCGAGGGCCGCAACCGTGGCACGGTCCTGGCGACCGGGCAGCCATACGAGCATGAATGGGTGATGGTGTTCACGATCCGCAGCGGGCAGGTCGTACGGTTCCGTCACTACTACGACCCAGCGGACATCGCCCACGCGTTCGGCTGACCCGAGGGCCGCCGCCACAGTCGCATTCACGCCGTTCACCTGGCAACACATCACGTCGCAAAGAACTGTGTGATCTGCGTGCACCCAGCCCAGCCACCGACACAGTTCTCAGCCGCCCAAAATCGGCGATCGCGATCCGCACGCTCGCGCGCGTCTATTTTCACGCTGCGTGATCGGCCGTCGACTTGAGTGAGGCGCACACTGCCGCCGATCTGCATCCGGAATGGTGCTCGGGTGTGGGGCGGTCGAGGTGCACCGGAATGGCCGTTCTGGTCAAGCCTGAGGGCGGTCGCGGCTCTAGCGTCTGCTGATGCACTACAACCCCTCCAGCGAGGGAGGACGATCCTGCCGGGGATGCCGCTAGCGGCCTTCGCGCTGAACGCCTCGGCTGCCCGCGCAAGCGGATACACCGCCCCGACCTGGGGGCGCAGGTGCCCCTCGTCGACCAGGCGGGCGAGCTCGATCAGCTGAGCGCGGTTCGACTCCTGGATGAAGGCGACCGTCTTGATATCGTCCCGGGTGGCGGGCGGCGGCGCGGCCAGCGAGACCAGCGATCCCCCGGCCGCAGGAGGGCGGGCGAGCGGGCGAGCACCTCGCCGCCGATCGTGTCGAACACCAGGTCGGCCTGGTCGGCCGCGTCCTCGAGGCGGTCGGCGTCCAGCGCGACGAAGCGGTCGGCGCCCAGCTCGGTGACCAGCGACCGGGAATGGCTGCGCCCGGTCTCGATCACCTGCGCGCCGGACCAGCGGGCCAGCTGGACCGCCGTCGACCCGACCGCGCCGCCCGCGCCGTGGATGATCACCGTCTGTCCCTTGGCCAGCTTTCCGTGGTCGAACAGGGCCTGCCACGCCGTCAGGCCGGCCCGCGGCGTGGACGTGGTCGACGGTCACCGGCTCGGACTCGCGGTCGGCTTTCGGCTACATGGCACGATCGGCGAGGCGCTCCTCGCCTTCGGGCTGTGCCTTGTGTGCGGCTTCGTGTTCCTGTGGGTCTTCATCTGCATTGGTCTCGTGGCGCGTCGTGTGATCGCGGCGGCGACTCAAGAGACCGATGCAGTCCCCGGGCGCGATCGTGTGACGTGAGGGTGCTCGCCATCGGCTGTAGCGTCGACGACCTTTCCGTCACGGCGTTCACTTTGCTCGTGACGGCTCGGACGGCCTGCCAGCGACTCGATCGGTCACCGAGCCACGGGGTCCGTGGCTCGGTGACCGAGGCCCGCCGGTCATCGAACATGTCCTCGGTCCCGGTCGGGCTGTTGTCGGCCCACTCGCGCTCGGGTCATGGCGTTCAGACCGCCCGACGGCGGACCAGCAACAAGGTCACGGCGATGAGCAGCACCGACAGGACAAGCAGCCAGCCGCCCTCGATCCACTGGAATGGCCAGAACCGGGTGGCCGGCTGATAGCTGGTCCATGTCGTGTAGCCGTGCTGGGAGAGGCACTGGAAGAAGGTTTGATGCAACGGCTTGCCAAGGGGACCCGCCGGAGCGGTAGAGCAGAGCTGCCGGAGGAGGTTTTCGGGGGGCTGTCCGGCAAAGGCGAACTTGCCGCCCTTGGTCCACCACTGGCTCATGATCCACGCGGAACCGGGCAGGTTCGGGTTGCTGGTGACCATCGGCGTCAGGTAGTGCTGGCGCAGGAAGTTCCCGGCCGCGAGGGCGAGCCCGGTGTAGGCGGCCAGTGTGGCGACGATCGCGGGGACGACGCGGCGGATGAGCATGCCGGCCAGGGCGCCGATCGCGAAGGCGGCCAGCGTCCAGGCGGCGAACGCGACCCCGCGCAGGTCGAACAGGCCGGAAGCGAACGGGGACGCCTCGGAAAGGGACCGGGCCTGGTTGCCCGTGGCGAAGTACGGCTGGTAGTACCAGGAGAACAGCACGCTGATGGCACCGGCCGCGGCGGCCACCACGACCGCGAGCGGCACCAGCTTGGCGAGCGCCCAGCGCCACCGCCCGAAGCCCTGGGTCCAGGCGTAGCGGAAGGTGCCGGTCTCCACCTCCCGGGCCAGCACCGGCGCCCCCGCGAACGCCCCGATCAGCGCGGGCACTGCCTGCAGTACGTAGCCACCCGTCAGAACGTTGTTCATGCCATTGAAGTTGGTGATCAGGTCAGCGCAGGCAGGTGAGGCCGGGTTGCAGGCGGTCGCGGCGGCGTAGGCGTGGTGCAGCTGAAGGCCGGCGATCCACAGCCACACCGCCACCACGCCCAGCAGCACGGCCACGCCGGCCAGCGCGACGCGGTGCTGCCGCCAGGTGACCCAGGCCATCCGCCGCCACGGCACCGGCCGCAGGCTCGCGTTCTCCTGTTGACGAGCAGAAACGGTCAGCGCGGTCATTTCGTCACCTCCGTCGTCTCGGCGTTCCGGCCGCGCGCCGGGCCGGGCAGCGCCGCGGCGCCAGGCTCGCGCAGGTAGGCCAGGGTGAGCTCTTCGAGGCTTACCGGGTGCGTCTCCCAGCCCGGCGGCACTGGGTCGGTGCTTCCGCTCGTCCTGATCAACAGGTGAGCCTGTGCCTCGCGGCGCCAGGCGTGCACCACGCCCAGTGGTTCGGTGAACCTGTCAGCTTCGGCGGCCGGGCCGGTCAGCACGCGGTGGCAGGCGAGCAGGTCGTCGACCTCGCCGGCTATCCGGACGCTGCCGCCTGACAGCAGGATGAGGTAGCCGGCCACCCGCTCGAGCTCGGCCAGGACGTGCGAGGACAGCACCACGGACACACCGTCCTCGGCCATTGCGGTCATCACCCTGGCCATGAAGTCGTGGCGCGCCAGTGGGTCGAGCATCGCCATCGGCTCGTCGAGCACGAGGAGCCGCGGCCGCCGCGCCAGCGCCAGGGTCAGCGCGAGCTGCGCCTGCTGACCACCGGACAGCCTGCCAGCCTTGCGCTTCAGCGGGATGCCCAGCTCGCCCAGCCGGGCTTCGGCGTATCCCTGGTCGAAGTGCCGGTTCAGGTTACGGGTCAGGTGCAGCATGTCGGCGGCGGACAGGTTCTTGTACAGCGGTGCGTCCTGGGCGACGAACGCGATGCCGTCCAGAGCGGCCAGCGACCCGGCCCGCGTACCGCCGAGGACGGCGACGGTGCCCGCGGTCGGGTCCGTCAGGCCGACCGCCAGGTTCAGCAGGGTGGTCTTGCCGGCGCCGTTCGGCCCGACGAGCGCGGCCACCTGCCCACCGGGAATTGCCAGCGTGCACTCGCTCAGCGCCCAGGTGCCGCCGTACCGCTTGCCCAGGCCGCTGGCCTCGATGACGTTCATGCCACATCCTTCGTTTGGCTACCTGGGGCGCCACTGCGATCGCGAGAGCTGCCGCGGTGCCCGCGGAAATCCCGCAGCACGCGGGTGAGCAGCGCCACGATCCCGCCCTCGTCCGCGGCACGAACGCGCCGGGAGCGCCCGGCGCTCTCCAGTCGCTTCGTCAGATCGGGCCATGTGCTGGGGCTGTTCATATGCGGAGGGTACGAAAGGCCCGATAACACTGCGATAACACCACGCCCCTGGCACGGGGCAACGGACACCGCTCCTGCACCCCGGGGGGTGTTATCCCGTTGTTATCGGCGGTGAGCCACCATGGAGCCCATGAGGGTGCTGATCGTGGAGGACAACTCGGTCGTGGCGGACGCCGTAGCCGAAGGGTTGCGCGACCAGGGCATGGCAGTCGATGTCGCATACGACGGGCCGGCCGGGCAGGACAAAGCGACCGTGAACACCTATGACGTCATAGTTCTCGACCGCGACTTGCCCCGGCTGCACGGTGACGTCCTCTGCCAGCAGATCGTGGACTCGCCGAGCACCAGTCGTATCCTGATGCTCACCGCCGCCGCCGCAGTCGAGGACCGGGTGGAAGGGCTGAACCTGGGTGCCGACGACTATCTGGCCAAGCCGTTCGACTTCTCCGAGCTGGTCGCCCGGGTGCGGGCCCTGGCCCGCCGCAGCCCCTCCGCCCCACCGGTCCTCGCCCGGGGTGACCTGATCATCGACCGGGCCCGCCGGGCCGTCACCAGGGCGGACCGGCCCGTGCCCCTAGCCCGAAAGGAGCTCGGGGTGCTCGAAGTGCTCGTGTCGGCGGACGGTGCGGCGGTGACGGCCGAGCAGCTCCTCGAACAGGTCTGGGACGAGTATGCCGATCCGTTCACCAACGCCGTGGCGGTCACCGTCTTGCGCCTGCGGCGGAAACTCGGAGAGCCGCCGGTGATCAAGACGGTCATCGGCGGCGGCTACAGGATCGCCTAGACATGGCGCTGGCCCGACTGCGACGCAGAATCCTCGGCCGCCGCAGCGTGCGGGCCAGAATCGCGCTGGCCTGCGCGGCGCTGTTCCTGGTCATCGCCGCAGCGTTCGTCACTGCCACCTACACGGTGGTTGACCACAGCTTCAGCCCCGCCCCTGCCCACAACTCCATACCGACCGGTCTTGCCCGCACCTGCCAGACGGCCGAAGCGAATGGCACCCTCAAGCCCGACCCAGCTTTGGCAACCCAGTGCCAGTACTTCCTCGGCGCCGCCAATCAGCGCACCAGCGACCTTCACGAACTGCTCGTATGGTCCCTCGGCGGTCTAGGCGTCGCCACCATCATGGCCGGCGCCCTGGGGTGGGCAATAGGACGGCGGATCCTGCTCCCCCTCCACAAAGTCACTGCCGCCGCCCGGCGAGCCTCGCAAGAGCGTCTCGATGAGCGGATCAGCCTCGACGGACCCGACGACGAGCTCAAAGAGCTAGCCGACACCTTCGACGACATGCTGACTCGTCTCGATCTGGCCTTCGCCAGCCAACGCAGGTTCGTAGCCAACGCCTCACACGAACTGCGAACCCCGCTCACCTCCATGGCCACCCTCATCGACGTCGCCATGTCCAAACCCACCAGAACCACCGAACAGCTCGAGGTGCTCGCCGGTCGCGTCCGACAGGCCGTTGACCAATCAGAGGCGCTCATCGCCGGGCTCCTCACCTTGGCCCGATCGGACCGCGGCGTGACCGCCCACGAGCTCGCCGACCTCGAAGCCGCCGCCCAAGATGCAATAGACCAAGCCAGCACCGCCGCAAGAAAGTCGAACATCGTCATCGACACCGACCTGTCATCCGGCCCTACCCTCGGCGATCGGGTCCTGCTCGAGCGCCTCGTCGCCAACCTCATCGACAACGCCGTCCGCTACAACCTCACCGGAGGCACGGTAAGAGTCGTAACGGGCTCCGACGACGACGCGTCGTACATCACCGTCACCAACAGCGGGCCGCTCGTGCCGGAGTCGGCGGTGACGTCTTTGTTCGAGCCTTTCACGCGCCTCGAGGAACGAGTCAGCAACGGCCAAGGCGCCGGGCTCGGACTGTCCATCGTCACTTCGGTTGTCAACGCCCACCACGGTCACCTCCACGCCGAAGCACTCCCTAATGGAGGAATGAAAATTTCGGTCCGACTCCTGAAAACAATCGTGGGCACCTCAAAAGGCGACGCTGGGACAGCCCGTGAAGGAGCATGAACGGCGACCAAACCGTCCGCTAACCCCGGGGCGGTGGGGGCGCCACGAACGTTGCTCTCCCTACCGAGCCGCTGGCCGGGCGGCTTCACGGGAAGCGGTGGGGCTGGTGGTAGGGGTGGCGGTCCAACTGGCAGGGAGGTTGAGCGCCGAGTTCCCGGTACCTGGTGAGCGCGGCACCGGCGGGGAGACCTGCGGGTGACGATGGAGGTAACGATCCGGGGGCCGGCATTCTCGGCCACCCGGCAAACATGACCGACACCACCAAGGTGCACTCCTACCCCGGCCAAGCCGAGTTGATCGGCGGCATGCAGCCCCTGCTCAAGGCCGCTCGCCGCCCCCTTGCTCCCCGAGTGGGAACGGCTTGGCCTCGACCGCGACGGCTGGCATCAGCTGCACCTCCTGGCGCACAGGCTCCTACAGCGCGTGCCGATATCCCACCCCTGGGGGATGACGTTGTCCTCCGCTGCACCTCATCCGATATCGCGCCGGGCCAAGACAGAGTGGCCTTGAGTTCCGCGACAGATAAGGGTTGTCGGTGCGGGCTTCGGTCAGGGAAGCACGGAATTTAGGGCCGCCCGTAATCGGCAGGGAGGATCGATCTGGCGCGAGGGACCACCGTACCATCGTCACGCGCTGTAGTTTGCGCTGCGCACCGCTTGACACGCGAGATCCGCCTAACTGGGCCGACTCCGGTCATCCGACTGGCCATCCGCGTCGTGCCGAATGGATGTTATGTGGCTCGAAGGCGAAGGTATCGAAGATCAACCGCATGTCGCTGATGTGTGGATAGCGCTGCGTCCCGCAGGTGATCGCAATGACGTGGCCCGCTTGTGGCGATGACCGGCGTTGGCCAGCTGAGGGTCCGACGGCGGTGGTGCCTGCGCGGGCAAGTTCGGGGAGTCGGCCGGCGGGGTGCAACCCGTTTGGGATCGCGAGGAGGCTGAACGTCAGCACTGCGCACTTTCGTAGCGTTCCTCCCGAACCACGGCAGGTCATCCGGCGAACCAGACGCAGCCGTGCCTCGCCTGGCGGCGGCCCCGCGCGGTGCGTGGCTATGCCCGCGCTGTCCATCAGCGCGGGTGCAAGGGCGCCACCGGTTCGATCTGAGCTGCGGGGAGGCGGTGCTGGTCGATGTAGTCCCACTGGAGCTCGTAGCCGAGGCCGGGCCCCTGGGGCACTGTGACGAAGCCGTCGGGACTGAGCGGGTCGCAGGGTGCCTGGAGGTAGGGCGGGGTCGCGTCGTAGTCCATTCCCGGGCCGAGCAGGCCGCGTTCGTAGTACTCGCAGACGTCCTCGCTGGTAGCGCCGAGCACCTGAAGGTTGCCGAAGCCGCTCATGTGCAGCTCGCGACCGGGATGGTCAGCTCCTCGGCCAGCCGCACGTAGGACTCCACCCGGTACTCCGGCATCGGCTGCTCGTACCAGTAGAACCCGAGCCGCTCCAGCTCGCGGCCCACCCGCAGCGCGTCGGCGTAGGTGTTGTACGTCCCCCAGGGGTCATACATCAGCACCATCTCATCACCCACGGCGGCCCGCACCGCGCGGCAGGTCTCGATGTCCCAGTCGATGTGGGAGGGCCGCGGCGGGGCGAACTGCCGGGTGCCGGGGTCCCAGTAGATAGCGTTGTGGATCTTGTAGGCGTGGTAGCCGCGGCGCTGGCAGTCGGCCGCGTGAGCGGCGTAGTCCTCGGGCCGGCCCATGCTGTTGACACTGCTGGCATACGCCTTGACCCGGTCGCGGGCGCCGCCGAGCAGCTTGTGCACCGGCAGGCCGGTGACCCGCCCGGCCAGGTCCCACAACGCCAGATCGATCACGCTCACCACGTTCTCCGGAAGCTTCGACAGCCAAAGCTGCTGCCAGATGTACTCCCGATCGAACGGATCCCGGCCAGCCAGCAGCGGGCCGGCCAGCTGAGTGATCAGCGCCTGTTCCCCGGGCAGCAGGCCGTCCTGGTCCCCGTGGAAGTGACCGCCGAGATAATGGCCCTCGGCCCCCTCGTCGGTGAGCACCTTGGTCAGCGTCTGGACGACCTTGTGGCCGGGCAGCGGCTGACCCAGCCCGAACCGGTCCACGGTTACCTCGAACGGGACGACCTCAAAACCCGTGATCTTCATCAGTGCTCCTTCGCGCGCCTCATCGGCACCACGGCCGTAACACCGGGCATAACGCGCGATCGCCGCCGCATGCTCTAACGACCATGCCGTTGTCGGCCCTGCTGCACAAGGGGGCGAACGTCCTGACCGCGCTCCGGGCGCCCGCGCAAGGTCAGCCGAGCCCGGGTGACCCGAGGCTGGTCACGAAAAGGGACCGTCAGGCCCGGGGGCGGCGCACCGGTGCCGCCGATCTGCGCGGCAGCCCGGTTGCCAGCTCAGTCCGTCCAGGCCACGCGCGAACGGGTGATCTGAGCGCGGCTGGCGTGGCCGCCGACTCGCTCACATGCCGCGACGGGTGGGGCGTGGCGAATTTTAGTGCGTGTTTCGGTGCCTACAGGAAGTGCGCGACGCCGGGACTGTGTAGGTCGCGTGCGACTCGACCCACGCTCCAGCCTCACGGTCGCCCCAGGGCTTGTCTTCGGGCTCCTTCTCGCACAGTTCCACGTGGACCGCTCCGGAGGACTTCCACTCCTGACCTACGTGCCGGAGCGCAAGGACGCGATATCTCCCGGTGCGCGACTCGCAACTGCCTCGCACGTCACCGGTCGCCGTCAGCATCTGACGTGCCCGCAGGGCGAGGACCAGGTTCAACCCGGCCAAGGCGTCAGCGGGTCCACGAGACGATCGCCGTCTCGGCGGGAGAAGGCCCGGATCAGCGTCGCCGCCGTCGCCCGCCGCGCGGACGTTTCCCGCGCTTTCCTCTACGGCAACCCGAGGCCAGGGCCGCGGTCGCCACCGCCATCGCCGAGGCCGGCGAGCACCGGT
>WNFI01104977.1_pt1 | contig 10281 bp, 9 predicted proteins | sample 5400471 | NCBI WGS metagenome assembly WNFI01 (sample SAMN13153348, study PRJNA577476) | soil metagenome | isolation source: 100 cm saprolite on Douglas fir-dominated hillslope | place: USA:California | collected 2013-09-17 | reverse complement strand
CGCAGGCGGATTTTATTACGTCGCGCCATAACGATTACCCAAAACTACTAAAGCAGATCTACGACCCACCGATCGGACTTTATTGCAAAGGTTCTTACCGCTTTTCCGATCCCTGCGTCGCAATCGTAGGGAGCAGGAAGACGACGCTGTACGGGCAAAATACCGCAAAAAAATTTGCCACAGAACTGGCTCGCCTGGGATTTTGCATCGTCAGCGGACTTGCCCGAGGGATCGATACAGCCGCGCATGAAGCCGCACTGGCGGTGAACGGGAAACCCGTGGGAGTTCTCGGTTGCGGTATCGATATTGTCTACCCGCCCGAGAATCTCGACCTGTACCGAAGGATTGCGGATACGGGTGCGGTCTTATCTGAATTTCCGTTCGGGCGTCGGGCCGACCGCCAGAGTTTCCCGATGCGAAATCGCGTGGTCGCCGGGATGTGCGAAGCGATCATCGTGATCGAAACGGATGTCGACGGAGGCGCGATGATCACTGCGCGCTTTGCCGGGGAGCAGGGGAGACAGGTATTCGCGGTGCCCGGCCGAATCGATCAATCTACCAGCGCGGGCTGCCACCAACTGATCCGTGACGGTGCGATGCTCATGACGACCGTGGACGATCTTTTGCAGGAGCTAAATTACCTGGATGGATTACGTCCCGCCGCTCTGCCGACAGAGACCAAGGTACTGGAGGAATTTCTGCCGAGCCTTGACGAAAAGGAGCGCATCGTTTTTGAAAAATTCAAAGGAGGCTCTTTGCTGACGCCTGACGAACTAGCCGGTCTGACGCAGTGGGCACCGTCTGAAATCTCCGCGATTCTGATGATGCTCGAGTTAAAGAAACTCGTGGTGAAACGGATCGATGGAAAATACGAAGCCGGATCGTCGTGAGCACTTCGAGGTGCTTCGGCACGGCGCTCAGCAAAAGGCCAATCGCGAAAGCACGGAAAGCTAAGCGAAAAAGAGCGGGACAGTGTGGTGCTTCAGCCTGGTTTTGATCGGTCTGAAAGACCTTGGTCACCGAGCGGCCGGAATCATTCGCGATTTTTTCGAGTATTTGCCTCAGCCCGGCGGCCAGGCCATTTGACGCTTCGCGAGCACGTGCACATGCAGATGAGGAACGGATTCGGTGGCGTGCTTGCCATTGTTGATCACGATGCGAAAGCCATCCGCGAGTTGGAGTTTCTTTGCCATCGCGCCGGCGGTGAGAAGCAAATGACCGAGTAAGTTCTCGTCGTCAGACGTGGCCAGTTCGAGACGGGGAATTAATTTCTTCGGAATGATCAAGAGGTGTACGGGCGCTTGGGGCTGGATGTCGTGGAGCACGATGCATTGATCATCTTCGTATTCGATCTTCGCCGGAATCTCGTGGTCGATGATCCGCTGAAAAATGGTTTTAGACATGACGTCGGAAATTAAGACAAACCTGAGAGCACGCCAAGAAAGGAAAGCGTTTGATTTCGCGCAAAGTCACCAAGGCGCAAAGAGAGATAGGGTTTGATTTGAACCACAGAGACACGGAGGCGCAGAGGGCTGAAGGGAGGGGCGGGAACGCTTAGCCTTCGGAGCGGTCTTGCGCAGTTTTGGATTTGGGCCTTCGGCGCTACTCGACCTTCGATTTTTCCCTTAACGCCTTTGCGCGAGGCGGCGGGCGCTCGAGCGCGCTTCTCTACAAAAAAAGTAAATTGATGTTCGCACTCTCGCGACTGCGCTTGGCGGTCAGCTCCCGGATGAACATCAACGCTTCGTCGTACTCGCGCTGGCGCTGAGGAGTCCATCGACGTCCGGCAGGTGCGTGTGCGGCGCGGAGATTGGACACCAGTAGCGTGGCCTCTTTGTAGGGCGCGAGTCGCTTGAGGCCGGTCAAAACACCTGCGCGGGTGAATAGCGGAGTGGGGGATTCGGGAGACGCAGCTGCGTCCCAGTGATGAAAGCCGTGTTCGCTTACACCCTCGAACAATTTTCCCATTAACTCCGCCGCCGCTGAAGTGAAAGCCGGTTCTACCTCCGCCCGGTTCTCCGCTTCTGAGAGGCTAGCGGTGATCGCAGACTTAATCTGTTCGGCGAGGTACAAATCGTTGCCGGTCACGCGAGCAAAAAGCGTGTTGATCAAGTGGAGCTGGTCGAGGTTGGTCACCGACAAAAGGAGAAGAAGTCCAAAGGGACGTCAGGGTTGTTTGGGTTTTTCCAGACTCGAAATCTCGTTCATGAACTCCGACACATCGCGGAATTCCTTGTAAACGCTGGCGTAGCGAACGTAAGCGACTTGGTCGACGCGCCGTAGCTGCTGCATCACGAGTTCGCCGATGGCGCTGCTGGGAAGTTCGCTGGCGTACTGAGCTTCGAGCATGTCGACGATATCATCGACCATCATGCTGATCTGCTCCAAGTCGACCGGACGCTTGTGGCAGGCGCCCCGGATAGCCCGAATCAATTTCTCGCGATCAAATTCTTCGCGACGTCCGTCTCGCTTGAGAACAACGATCCCATCGCGAACCACCGCTTCTGTGGTGGAAAACCGATAACCGCATTCAAGGCACTCGCGTCGACGACGAATGGAGCTACCTTCCTTGCTGATGCGGGAATCGATAACCTTGTCTTCAATAGAGGTGCACTTAGGGCAGCGCATGAAATTTCAGTCGTCTTGAAACGCGATGGGTTCCACAGACTAGTTGAGTTCTAGAAAGTTTTTGAGGATTCGCATGCCGCCTTGGGTGGCGATCGATTCCGGATGGAATTGAACACCCCAGATTGGCAGTTGTTTGTGTCGCAATCCCATCACTTCGCCCTCAGCGGTCTCTGCCGTGATCTCGAGGCAATCCGGGAATGTAGCTTTTTCCACGAGCAAGGAATGGTAACGCGTTCCGGCAAACCCTTGCGGCATGCCATGAAAGAGGTCGGTGTTTTTATGGACAATCGGAGACGTCTTGCCGTGCATCAGCCGATTTGCCCGAACCACCCGGCCGCCGAAATAATCACCGATGGCTTGATGGCCAAGGCAGACGCCCAGGATCGGTTTCTTACCGGCAAAAGCACCGATGATGGCCAAACTCACACCCGCCTCCCGGGGCGAGCACGGTCCCGGTGAGATCATCACACGATCCGGATTGAGCTTTATAGCCTCTTCCACGCTCAGCTCGTTATTTCGTACAACACGTTGTTCAACACCTAGTTGCCCAAAATATTGGACTAGGTTGTAGGTGAACGAATCGAAGTTATCTATGACTAGCAGCACAAGGGGAGAATACCCCATGAATGGGCGGGGGGTCAAGTGCCCCTCGTAACCAGTTATTCACATCCCCCTTACTCTTTCTCATTATTCTTTATCTTTCTCTTTCGGCAGTTTTTCCGAGAGCAGAAGCCCAGGCTCCCTGACGAAAGAGAAAGATAAAGAATAATGAGAAAGAGTGGGGTTTAGATGAGAAGTTTCTCGATCACCTCTTCCGCCAAACCGAACGACAACGTCATCCCGGCTCCGCCGAGGCCGTTTACGATCCGCACGCCCGGCGCTGGTACGGCAATGAATTCGGACTGACCGGCCAGTTTGGGGTAAACGCCATGCCAGCGTTCAGCGATGCTAAGCGATGGCGCGAGAGCGAAGCTCTTTAAGTATTCGACGATCGCGGCATCGATATTTTCTTGGTCGAACGGATCGACTGTGAGTCCGTAGCGGTGCGAATCGCCAATCGTTAGTTCGCCCCTGCCGGTTTGAGAGAGAAGGACATGAATGCCGTGTTCGACGTAAAAAGGCATCTCTCTCTGCACTCGCTCTTTGAGAGCATCGAGGCTGCAGCAACTCTTGAAGTTGTCGTAGTGCAGCAGCGTAAGTCCGGCGCAGAGTGCGGGACCGAGCCGCCAGTTCGCTGGCTGCGCGAGAGTTCGGAGCATCTGAAGCTTGCAGCGGGTCAGACCGCTGGTGACGAACACGTCGGGAAAAAGGCATTCGAAATCCTGCCCGCTGCAGATGATCGCGTAGTCGACCTTCCACGTTTCTTGTAAGGTTTCGACGACCGGGTAGTCCACGCGCTGTACCGTGGCGCCGAAACGCAACGTGACTCCGTATTTTTTTTCAAGCCAGCCCGGAAGAGCCCGAATTGCCTCGCGCGGATCGACGGTGGCTTCGGTCGGGCTGAAATAAGCTCCGAGCAAACTGCGTGGATTCACCGCGGGGCTGAGTGCCAGCGTTTCTTGTCGCGTGAGGAGTTTTCTGCCGGAACTCGATCCCAATGGCGACGCAGCGAACTCTTGGAGAACCGTCCATTCGTCCTCGCGATAGGCGAGATGCAGGCAGCCGGTTTTGTCGATGTAAATTCCGGAATCGGCGGCGACCTCGTCCCAAATTTTCCGACTGAGCAAGGCGCGTTCATGGCGCGGGCCCTCGGGCTGCCCGACGGGCCAGAGAAGGCCGAAATTGCGCACCGAGGCCCCGACCGCAATTTCACTTCGTTCAAACAAAACGACTTTGAGCCCGCGTTTGGCTGCAGCCAAGGCGTGTGCGAGTCCGACAATTCCACCGCCTACCACTGCGACATTCGCTGAGTTACGGCGCATTTTATTAATTTCGCATTTCAAGTCGCGGTTCCGTGCGCCGCAAACGTGAACAACCGTCGTAACCTAAGCTTAACATGGCGGGCGCAGCTTGGAGTAGCGTGGTGCTTTAAGCCCGCGGCTTGGAACACTAAGATGTGTGGCCTGGAGGCTCCGCGCTGGCTCCAAGCAACTGTCCGCATGAATCCAATCATGCTAAACGTCATCCTCCGTGCTCTCCGTGTTCAACGATTTGTGGGTTTGGATTTCCGAACACGTCATCTGTGACCTCTCTTCCCCTCCGCGCCCTCTGCGTTCCCTTTCGAAGTCCGCACAGGTCTGCGAAAAAAAAACGGAGTTGAACTTTGGATCAGGTTACAGTTCCGTGGCGGCTTGCTCGTAGGGGAGTCCTCCGCGGAGGACTGAGACGAGGGCACGACCGGCCCGCATACCCTTTGAACCTGAAACGGATCATACCGGCGAAGGGAAACGAACGAACAGCCTAACGGGCTGTTCTCTTTTTCCGGCATGGTCGGTTTCGGGGCCGGGCAGCAATTCCCTCCGACCATGAAAAACAAATCTTCCTTGCCGTTTCTTACGAGCGCCGCGCTGGCGATCTTCCTTGGGTCAACTCAGGCTCAGGTGACTACGCTCGATACTTACGTGGTGCGCGATGTGCCAGTGGACGCTTCGGTCAATCCGCTCACGCGTTCGATCTCGTCCGTTTTCGGTGATGGCCGCAGTGTGCTCGATACTCCGCGTGCAGTGAGCACGATCACGGATGCGCTCTTCCGCGAGCGCGGAATCAATGGCATGAAGGAAGTCGTGATTTTTGCGCCAGGTACTTACGCACCTTCGCGCTACGGCGAACCGAGCACCCCGAATATCCGCGGCGATGTGGCCGAGACTTACCTCAACGGTCAGCGGCTGAACAATAATCTCTACGGCTATTTTCCGAGCTTCAACGGAGTCGAGGCTGTGGACGTGGTGCGCGGTCCCGGATCGGCGGTCGAATGAACTGGCGTATCGCATCAGTTATGAAGTCAAAGGCGGCGACACATTTTATAAAAAGAGCGGAGTGAAGGACGACCGTCAGGATATCTTCGCTGCCTTCACCTACAAACCGCGGCAGAATCTTACACTCGATTTCAATGCGCAGTACCTTTGGCAAAACACGCCGCAGGTCTTGGGCGTGGATCGTCCGTCACAAGAACTCATCGACCACGATATCTATTACACCGGCACACCGGGCGGCACTTCGGCCTACCCGGGTGTGATTGTTTCGACTGGCAAAGTGAAGCTGGCGCCCGAACAGGTGCTCTTTTCGCGGGGAGATTTCAGCAATGCGAACATCGTGCATGCCCAACTCATTGCGACCCTGACTGTGAGTCCGACGTTGACGCTCATCAATCGCACGCTCGACGAGTATGTAAACCGGCGCCGGTACCAAGCCATCGAATACATCGAGTACGTCGAGCAGAACACGTTCGAAAATCGCACGGAAGCGCACCTGAATTTTTCCGGCGACCGGACACAGACTGGCATCGGTGGGTTTACTGTTCGCTACAGCGAGGTGAAGGCCTTCGAAAACTACTACAACGAGATCTATCAGAACTACGACATCACCGACGGCACTTACAGCTACAATCACCTGCAGCGCTATCCCGATTCCTATTATCCAGGGCGTGTGGGTCCGGGTGGATGGCAATTTTTCGGTAGCGCTGACGGAATTCCAGAAACCACGCACTCGAAGTTGTGGGATCCTGCATTTTTTTATCAACACGACTTACAGATCACGGATCGTCTCAGCGTGCTCGCAGGCGTGCGTGGCGACGCCTTCTACGCAGACGTGTCGGATCCATTTCCTGCGCCCGGCACAACGCCCTGGCACGATCGCACGCACGCCTTGGTCGGCTCCTGGAATACGAGTCTGACTTATCATCCGATCAAATCGATTTCGCTCTATGCGACGTACAATCGCGTCGGTGGGATCAACGGCGATGTGGTCGGCGGTGGCATCGTACTGCGTGGATCGGACGGAAAAATCGACGACTACGATTTCAAAAACCGCAGCGATCTCTGCGAAGTGGGCGCAAAGGCGAGTTTGCTGGAGAACCAACTCTTCACCGGCCTCGCCGCATTCGAACAAACACGCATGAAATCGAAGCGCGGTGGCGGTCATGACGATATTCGCGTCAGAGGCATCGAGTGGGAAACGGTTTATCAGCCGACGACGCGTTTTAACGCCACGGCGAACCTCACGTGGCAGGAGGGACACTACGTCAACTCGTCTCCTTATGAACTGGGCGGACGTTCCATCTACGACGCGTACGCAGTGGGCCAGGGTCCAGGGGGACATGGCACTGGACTTGGTTCGGGCGATCAAGCCCCATCGGGAAATTACTTTATTCCAGGCATGTCGCGCGTCTATACGACGGCGAGTGCGAGTTATCGTTTGGACAACGGTTTCGGCGCGAGCGCCAACGCAACGTGGCAAGGTCGGCAGCACGGAAACCTCGACGATCAATTTCATCTGCCTTCGCAGTACATCCTAAACGCTTCGCTCTTTTATCGTCAGACCCATTGGGAAGCCGACATCGACTTTCTGAATGTCACCGATCGTGTTCTCTGGACCCATACCGGCGACGCCTACGCCGACAACAGCCTCATCTTCCGCGAACAGCCCTTCCGGATGGAAGGCTATGTGAAGTTTAAATTCTGACTAGGGAAAGCGGTTGGCTTGAAGTAGAGCGGTACATAAGCCCCCGTTCCGGAATCGTGAAATGCGGGCTAAAACACCGTTCTACTTCAAATCGTAACTTCCCTATTCAATTCCGTCCTTAACTCATAAGTCATAAACGCTTTCCGTCTCCCCGCTCTTGCGCGGACCGATCCTCTGCGTTTTAACTGACCCTTCATGATTTCGTTGACCGAAGGCAGCACCAAGGGCACATCGTCCCGCAAAGCGGCGGAGAAGATTTACCAGCTCCGGTTAACCGCTGTGGATATTACGCCACGCATTTGGCGTCGGCTGCTGGTGCGTGAAACCATGTGGCTGTCGCGCTTGCACGACGCGATCCAGGTTTCATTCGATTGGTACGATTACCAGATGCACGTTTTCACGCTCGACGAGCTCCGATACGGAAATCCGTTTCGTCGCGAAGGGGGCGAGATCATCGAAGACGACCGCGACATTAAACTGGCGGATCTCGAAATGGCATCCCGGCAAACGATGATCTATGACTATGCCTTCGGCGAAGGCTGGCAGGTGGAACTCCGGTTCGAGAAACTGTTATCTCTGGAAAAGGGGACAACTTATCCGCGATGCATCGCGGGCGAGCGGGCGGGTCCGCCGGAGGATTGTGGCGGTCCGGAAGCTTTCAAAGACCTCCTTCATTCCCTCAAACACCCTAACACCGATTTAGCCAAGGAATGGATTGAGTGGCTGGGCGGTCCGGACAAGTACGACCCCGATCTCTTCGACATGGCGAAGATCAACAAAGGTCTCAAGGCGCTGCCCAAATAGACGACTTTCAGCCGAGAGGTTTTAGCACTACTGAGAGGATAGCCTAGGGTGAGGTGGCCGGCGCGTCCCTGCGACGGCATTTCGCGATTCAGACACCCGTGTTGCTTACCATGCCAGCGCAGGGACGCGTTGGCCCACCCTCAGATCATTTCTCTGCTTTGCGGCTTGGTGCCTTTGCGCGAGCTTTCCAGATCCTCCTTCCTAGCTTGGACACATCGGTGAAGTCTTTATTTCGAAAACACGCCGTCGCAGTAAGCTTCCTGTAAAACCCTTGGATCTCCGCTTATAAGCGTAAAGGGATTAGAATTTTAAGCCTATAGGCTTAAAATAATGCTTTCAGGGCGCCAAGATTGTTTGATTTGTCCCTCAAATTCCCTACGCTAAGGTCGTTCTTTTAAACAGTCGTGGTTAGCCAGGAGGGCTGGTGCCGGTTATCGGTACGAGACCTCCATCTGACCATGAACAACCAACAGAAACAACAGTACCTCGGAATAATCGGCCAGGGCAGCCTGATCGGTTTGGTTTGGTTCCTTGCGGTCTGCGCGACTGAAAAGTTTAGCGGAAAGCAAAAGCAAACCCGCGCTGTCTAAAGCAGGGCGACGAAGAGGAAAGAAAAATTCTACGAAGCTCCGGTAGGCTAAACCGCGCAACGTAGACTTAACCTAGTAAATCACCCGCCCGGAAGACCCGTTCTTCCGGGCGGTTTTATTTTCCGGGGACGAACAAAGAGAATACTTGGGCGGGTACAAGCAGCGTCGCCGTAAGGAGCATTCTGTAAGGTTATAGGATTTAAATCCTGTCTGTTTAAATCCGCTAGCCTTACAAGCGATCGAAGCAGCCAAAGGGAATTTTCGCTAAAAAGCGCCCCCTATATTCGATCAGATCGGACAAGCTTTTTAGGGACAGGTCGAAAAATTCTTCACCAATCCATTGGGCAATGCGCGCCCTTCTGCCTTCCGCTTAGTCCGCCCTATTTAGGCCTAACCTGCCTGGCCCTCCTACTTCCCGGGCGCGGCCGGCACCGGTGGCTGCTCCGCCTGCGGTACGGTACCCGCCATAATCGTGATCATCTTGTCCGGATTGAGGTGCTTCTTGATCGCCTCGTTCACCTGCTCGGGAGTGAGGCTCTCGATGATCTTGGGATATTGGTCGATGAAACCGGGGCCGTAGCCGCGCTGGACTGACGCGAGAAGCTGGCTGGCCAAGCCGCCCGTGGTCGCGAGTGCCACTTTGAACTGGCCCACCAAGTTGCTCTTGCGGCGTTCCAGCTCTTCGGGCGACACCCCTTCGTCGTACCACTTCCGGAGCTGTTTCTGAGTCGAGGCCAAACCCTTATCCAGAAGCGCTGGGGCAAATGTAGCAGAAATCTTCCAATCGCCATCGGTGAAGCTGTCGTTTTCGAGCACGGATCCGATGCCGTAAGTCAGCCCTTCCTTATCGCGGACATTGGCCATCAGGCGACCGGTGAAACCACTGCCTAGAATCGCCGTGCCGGCGCGCAGTGCAAAGTAGTCCGGATCGCCATAGCGCAGGCCGGACGGCTGGCCGATCACCACGGTCACACTGGTCTTGTCGGCCATGAATACGGCATCGTGTTTCGCCGCGGTGAGCGTGGGGGCCTTGGGAACGGGTGTGATCGCTTTGCCGCCTGTCCAGCCGTCGAACGATTTTGCCACCGCTTGTTCCACTGCGGTCGTATCGAGATCTCCGACGGTGACCAACGTCATCGCCGCCGGACCGTAGTAGTTCGCATAAAAAGACTTCACGTCATCCAAAGTCGCTGCGGCGATGGCCGCCTGTTGTTCGTCTGGCGAAGGCGTGTGATTCGGATGACCGGCGGGATAAACCGCTTCGGCGAAACTATTGGTTGCGCGGTAGTCGGTGCTATCCATCGAACGTTTGATACTGCCCGCGTACTGCTTTTTGAGTTTAGCAAATTCCTCCGCTGAAAATGCGGGCGTGCGCAGTTCTTCGGCTAGGATTCCGATCACGAATGGAACATCCTTCTTCAGGCACTTGCCGCGAAACTCCACCGTGCTCGAATCTGAGCTAAACGAAAGCGTTGCGCCGACGCTCTCCAACAATTGCGCCAGGGCGAATTTGTCATGAACGGTCGTGCCCTTGTCGAGCATGCCTGCAACCAGCGTTGCGATTTCCGGATTTGTTTGCGGGCTAAAGCGATCTCCGGCCGGCAATGATCCCCGAAAGGTCACGACATCCTTCACTCCA
>WNFI01094702.1_pt3 | contig 10282 bp, 9 predicted proteins | sample 5400471 | NCBI WGS metagenome assembly WNFI01 (sample SAMN13153348, study PRJNA577476) | soil metagenome | isolation source: 100 cm saprolite on Douglas fir-dominated hillslope | place: USA:California | collected 2013-09-17 | reverse complement strand
GGCGATCGCGAATGCCGCCTGCTTTGCCTGCGCGTCGCTTTGAAGCGCGGAAGTGTGGAACGAGACGTTCGCGAAGATGGCATCGTTCGGATCGAAGCCGTATCTGAGGTTTTGGGCCTGCATGAACGCGATAGCCGCACTGCCGCCGGCGACAAGCAGAAAGCCTGTCACGGCGAATTGCATTCCAATGAATGAGCGGTTCCATGCTCGCTCGAAGCGGCTGCTGCGCGCCGCGACCTGGCGCAGCGTTTCCGCCTCGCCGGTACCGGACGCAATTCGACTAGGCAGCGCAGCCGCAAGCATCAGAATTGAAAACGCCATCGCGATCATCACCCAGATGCTGCCCGGCACGAGTCCGATCGACGGGAGGAACACGTCGTTCGCGGGAAATGCCGCGCGACCAATCGCGAAGACCAAGAGCGTCGCCAGCGCCGCCGCGCCGATCATTCGCAACTGCTCGATCAGAAACCGCGAAGCCACCTGTCGACGCGTGGCGCCGAGGGCGACGCGAATTGCGAATTCCTGTCCGCGGCGTCGCGCTTCACCGATGCCGAGCAACGCGTAGTTGAGGATCGCGATGATCGCGAAGACGACGATCCCGGCGCTCAACCCACGTTGTTCGGTTGCCATCGACGGTCGCGCGACGCTGCTCAGGGGCCGCACGAAAACCGCGACACGCGCGGCCCCGCCGTACACCTGGTGCGCGGCGAGTGAAAGTCTGTCGCTGAGCGTCATGATGTCCGCCGGGGACCGCGTTCGCCCGATCGCCATCCAGCCGGCACCGCCGCGTTCTGGATTCGACAACCAGACATCCGCGTCGGTCGGAAACGTCTTCGTGCGGTCGACGACACCGACGACTGTCACGGACCTGTCGAGCAGGCGGGCGCTCTTCCCCACGACCTCTCTCGGGTCGAGGCCAAGCGCCGTGACAAGTTGCCGGGTGATGATCGCGCCACCGGGCGTCGCGGCGTAGGTCGACGCCGCGTTCGGCTGCTCGAGGTGCAGCCGCAGAAGGGCAAAGAAGTTGGGCGTCGTGACGAGGACTCGGGCTTGCCTGGTGGAAGCGCCGAAGCTCACGTCCGCGGATCTCCCCTCAGCCGAGTACGACGCCACCTCCGCGAGCTCCGGTACGAGCCGTGTCGTGTCGAACGATACGAATGGCCATGGAAGATCAGCTGCCGCGGGACTGCCGCCGAATCGCCTGCGTCACGCTCTCGCTACGCATACTGCCGGTGGGCGCTGACCCGAACCGCGATGAAGATAGTGAGCGCACATAAGAGTGCGCTGATCGCGCCGGTCCACGCACTCACGCCGGGACCGCGCCCAAGCATCGAGCCATATTGATCGACGACCCATCGCGATGTCCAGCGCCCGATCGGCTCGCCGGCCGCTCTCTCGAACGCCGCCGGAACCGATTCGTTCGACGTCCAGAAGCGCGCAAATCGCTCGCGCCCGAGTATCCGCACCATGTCGGCAAGCAGAAACGGCTCGCGGCGTCCGAGGACGCGTCGATAGTAGGCATCTCGCCCTCGACCCAATGCCGAGTAGGACTGATACAGGACGTTGTAGTTCCAGAATGTCGGCGGGGTGTAGCCATACCACGTGGAACCCTCGCTCGGCGGGCGGTCGATTAGCGCGCGCGTGCAAGAGTCTGTCTCCCCTAATCCGCATCGAGCACCGTCGATTCGCATTTCCCAGAGGAAGCTCACCCCCTGCCCGGTGCCGAAGCCGGGACCACGGTTCGGAGTGAGATCGATCGTCGGCGCCGGCCGAAGCCATGAGCCGTCGTGCGCGAACGCCCACCCTCGGTCTCTCAGCCAAACGTCGACGAGTCGCCCTGGCATGCCGAACGCCCGATAGTACGCGCACGGACCAAGCAACTGCTCGGCGGCCTCCTCACTGCGAATGATCCGGGCAAGCTGTACTCGAATCGTTGGATCGTTACCGACGTGAACGAGGACCGTGCAGCGGTCATCCGCTCGGCTCGGAAGGACGTAGTCCGTGTAGGGTCCGAATCGGCGCACGGCGACTCCGCGCACCGTCGTGACGGTGTCATACAGGAAAACGATGTCGATTCCCATTCGGCCGGAATCGCGAACCGCACGCACCGCCCGTGACGCGAGCGAGTCGAGGGGCACCCGTGCCTCAGCCGGAATGCCGCTGTCGCGAAACACTCGAATTGGCGATGCGTTGCTCGATCGCGCGATGACCAAACGTGTCGAATCCAAGAGGGATGCGAGTCGCAGCCTCCCGCCAAATGCCCTGGCCTGAACGCGATACATCGCGTCGCGAACCTGGAGGTTTTGGTCGATCACGTCGCCAGAACCTGGCTGCGTGCCGCGGCCGAGAATGCCGACGCTGATGATCAGGCAGCCGGCGATCGCCGCCGCCACCCAACGAAACGGGGTCACCGCCATCGCGGACTCACCAATGCAAGCGCCCCGATCGCGAGAATCCACCCGACGGCAATGAGCGCGATGCGCGGCGTGAACGTAGCGGTCGCGATCCCACGCGTGCGAACGTTCCGCAGCCAGTGCGCGACGAGCGTATCAACCGGGACCTTCGCCGCCGCGCTGAGGCGCTCGGCGGGAGACGTGCCGTTCGCCAGCAAGCGTTGGAGCACACCAGTTCCACCAGTGGCGTACGCTTGCTGCACCAGCGTAGCGTGCACGGAGGGCGCGGCCGGCGACGCGGTCACGTTGACCAGATAGTTGCTCGTCCGGATCAGCCCGATGCAGGCCGCATCGCTTCCGCCAAGACACCGCGCACTCGCGGCGCGATCGAGCACAGCCGAGTGTTGCGCATCGTGGACGATTCCTCTGCGAGCAGTCGCATCGTACCAGGCGGTCACCGGATCGGGCTCGAGAGTCAAGCCGAGTGTCACCTTGCACGCGTCCATGTCTCCGGCGTAACACCGGTGCCCGACAGACGGGCGGGACGTCACTAGCTGAAGTCGAGTCGACATCCAGTTGAAATCCGTGGCCGTATCGACCGGAAGCGGTACGGCGAGCCATTCTCGGAAGGTCGGCGGTCCCAAAGAAAGGAGCGTCGCTTGCGCATAGTCCTCGACCGCGCCCGCAACAGCGGCCGCCTTCGCCGGCTCGTATCGGTCGGCGGACTCTCCCGCTTTAAGATGGCGAACGACCGCAACCTCGCTCCGTCCGCGATGGACCGAGTCGGTTCGCACCGCGAGTACAGTCCCCCGCAGCAGCGAGTCCGCCCCGCCGGCTCGTTGACGAACTATCGAGTCGGCGCTGGCCGCGCCGGCGCGAACCACAGGCAGGAGCTCGTGTGTCGTGATGATGACGAGCGCTCCGCCGGCGATAGCGATCGTATCTGGATACACCCGTGCACTTGCGATGGTGCGACGATACGAAATGAGGGCGTCCGTCGCCCTCTGCCGTCGCACCCGTGCGGAATCGACGCGCCGGGCGAGCTCGCGTGCATCCTGCGCCCGCAACTGACTGATGGGAGTCGCGATCGCGGCAACGACCAGCAAGGCGGCGCGCGACCACGTCATGCTAGACATCGACAAGCATCCACCGCCCCGTGAACACGGAGAGCAGCCCGGGCTCGCTGAAGAGGAAACTGCTGACGTGCCCGAGCAGATCGTATTGTCTTTGGCGTCGACGCGGCGATGGCAAAGAAGATCGCGAACGCGACACCGCTGGCGAGCAGGAACCGAAGTGTCAGCGCGATTGGATAGGCGTGTAGTCCGGCGGGAATCGGCGCGATGATGGAAGCGATGACGCACCCGGCGAGAACACCGAGCGTCGGAACCAGCAGAAAGATCGCTCCCGCGGAGAATCGCATCGCCGCGTATGTCGAACGGCTGACGGGCAACGATAGCGCGTAGATGTGCCGACCCTTATGGTCATTCGACCAGGCGGCGACCGCGAAGGCCAGACCGACGGCGGCAGCGAGCAACGCATAGCTGACCGCGAATTGCTGCATGACCCCGACGACGTAGCCGGCCTCCTGCGCGTAGCTATAGCGCCCCGACGCGACGACCTGCACCGACGCGATGGGAATCGCGAAACCGACGAGCGTCGCCAGCATCGCCGCCCACTTCGTCCATTTCCACTGTATCACCATCAGGGCCTTGAACATGTCAGTCTCCTTACCGGCGGACGCGCGCGGCGCGCAGCATCTCGACGAATCCTTCCTCGAGATCGAGATCGATGACTTCGCGCAGCGTCGCGCCAGTGCCGGCGAGATAGTCCTGCATCCCGGGCAGCCAGCCGCGAACAAGCATCTGCTCGCCCGTCCCATTTGTCTTTTCACGCGACAGCACGGTGAACGGCGCATTCACCAGCTCCGCCGGCACCGACGAGACACGCAAGCGCTTCAGGCCGTTCTTGAAATCCAGCATCGGCACTTCGGCAATCAGTTGACCCGCATCCATCAGACCGACCCAATCGCAGATGCGCTCGAGCTCGTGCACGAGGTGGCTCGAGATCACCACCGTCGCCTGCGCATCGGTCACGTAGTTCAGCACCGCGCCGAGAATGTCGCGTCGCACCACGGGGTCCAAGCCGTCCGTGGGCTCGTCGAGGACCAGGAGCTCCGGTCGCTGCGCCAGCGCGAGGAGCATGTGGACCTTGCCGGCCTCACCTTTCGATAGCGTCCTCAACTTGCGATCGGGGTCGAGATCGAACTGTCGGAGCAGGTCGTCCGCCCACTTCTGATCCCATGTCGCGTAGAACGCCCGGTGCAGCGCGATCGCCTCCGACACCGTCAACCCCTGATAGAGGTGCGGGCGCTCGGGCACATATCCCGTCTTGCTTAGCACCGACGGATAGTGCTTCGGCATCTCCTCGCCGAGCACGGTGATCGTCCCCGCATCGGCCTTGATCTGGCCGATCAGCAGACGCATGGTGGTCGTCTTGCCAGAGCCGTTCGGGCCGAGGAATCCATAGACGGATCCGCGGAGCACGTGCATGTTGACGTGCGACAGCTCGAAGGCGCGTCGTCCGCGTCCGGCCCGGTACGTAAGGTCGGTCGTCTCGATCGCGAATGACATCAGCGCTTTCCCCCGTTCAGCTCTTCATCGACCGCGGTGCGAAGCTCGACCGCGGTGATGCCGAGACTTCCAGCCTGCGCGAGGAGCGCGCGCACGAGCCGCCGCGCCTCGGCCACGCGATCGCGCTTTCGACGATCGGCCGTGATGTCCTGCACGAACGTGCCCGATCCATGACGCGTGGTCACCAATCCCTCCGATTCCAGATCGCGATAGGCTTGCACCACCGTGGCGGGATTGATCCGCAATCGCGCCGCGAGGGCCCGCACCGACGGCAGCGCCTCGCCCTTCTCGAGGTCGCCGGAGGCGATGGCGACTCTCAGTCGGCTGGCTATCTGCGCGTATAACGGAGTGGGACTGCGGGGGTCGATATGTTCGAACATGCAGAGTGTACTAGTGTGGTACTACAGTACCTGTCTCGCTCGGCGCCGTCAATGCCGCGCCGTCGAAATCGGCGCGCAGGTCTCAGCTGGGAGCCTTCGGCGTGTAACACCCAGCATGAGCCTACAGCCCTGGCTAACTGATAGCCTGAGCTCTGGCTCGAGCCAGAGCTCGGGCTGTCTGGTAAGCCAGGGCTGTCGGCCCATGCTAGATGTTAAACGCTGGAAGCTCACAGCTCGCTAACTGGCGGTCCGTAGGCGCGCCAGAGGGGATATCATTAGTGCGGACCGCCTCATGACCGACGAGCTCGCACTCCCTTTTCAACTCGGTCGCTACACGCTGCTTCGACGACTTGGCCGCGGTGGCATGGGCGTCGTGTACGTCGCGCGGGATGAACGACTCGACCGCGAGGTCGCGGTTAAGATGATTGCCGGACGACTCGATCCGACGGTGCCGACGAGCTACGAGTTCACGCTGCTCATGTCGGGGAGCTTCGATCGCTTGAGATCGTTGCGCGGCCAGCCTGGCGCCGATCAGAACACGCTTTCCTACATCATGCTCCTGGACACGGAGGACGAAGCCGGGCTGGCGGCGTTGCGCACGCTGGATGTCAACCGACTCCCCTGGGGGTATCGGTTGATTCTCGAGGCGGTTCGCGCCGTATTCGCTGCTCCACGAGACCCGAACGCGCGGCGCGCGCTCGACGACGCCATTGGCTTAGGATCGGCCAGAGGCCCGCAAGGCGATCCCGAGGCGGTGCTGATCTGTGCGTTCGTCGCGGCGCGCCTGCGGGATCGCGCGCGTGCCTTGATGCTGATCGAACGCTCGGTTGGAGGCGGCTTCGTGCCGGTCGACGTCCTTCGTCTCGCGCACGAAGATCATTCCGACGATGACCGTGATCAACGCGATGATCACCGGGTACCACAGGCCAGAATAGATGTTGCCGCTCGCGGCCACGATCGCGAACGCCGTCGTCGGCAAGAACCCACCAAACCATCCGTTGCCGATGTGATACGGCAGGGACATTGACGTGTAGCGAATACGTGTCGGGAACATCTCCACGAGAATCGCGGCGATCGGACCGTAGACCATCGTCACGTAGATGACGAGGATCCAGAGCAGAAACACTACCATCGGCTTGTTGACCGCCGCAGGATCGGCCTTGGCCGGGTACCTCGCCGCGTCGAGCGCGGCGCCGAGCTCCTTGTCAAAAACAGCTCCCCTGTCCTTGGCGTCAGGGGCGGCCGCGTTGTACGAGACGACCCGTCGCATGGAGCCGACATCGATCGTTGCTACGCCGCTACCGGCACCGACGGTGTTGTGGTTGACGTAGGGTACGCCACGCTTCACCAGCGCCGACTTCGCGATGTCGCACGAGGACGTCACCTTCGGCGCCCTCACGGGATTGAACTGGACCGAGCAGTCGAGTTGGTCAGCGGTGACGACGACCGGCGCCGATTGCTGGGCCGACTCGAGCGCCGGGTTCGCGTAATGCGTGATCGCGCGGAAAAGCGGAAAGTAGGTCACCGCCGCCAATAGACAGCCCGCAAGAATGATCCGTTTGCGGCCGATGCGGTCCGACAGGGCGCCAAACACGATGAAGAACGGCGTCGCCAACAAGAGCGATATCGCCACCATCGTGTTCGCGGCCTGTGCCTCGACCTTGAGCGTCTGCGTCAGGAAGAACAGGGAGTAGAATTGTCCTGTGTACCACACGACGGCCTGTCCCGCGGTCAGACCAAACAGCGCGATGAGAACCAGTCGCGCGTTGGGCCAGCGAGCGAACGCCTCGGTGAGCGGCGCCTTCGACCCCTTGCCCTGCGCCTTCATCTCCTGGAACAGCGGGGACTCGTTGAGCTTGAGCCGGATCCAGACCGACACCGCGAGCAACACGACCGACACAAGGAACGGAATGCGCCAGCCCCATGCCTCGAAGGCGTCGGTGCCAAGCGCGATGCGACAGCCCAGAATGACGAGCAGGGACAAGAATAGACCGAGCGTCGCCGTCGTCTGAATCCACGCCGTGTAGACGCCCCGCTTGCCCGGCGGCGCATGTTCAGCCACATACGTCGCCGCACCGCCATACTCGCCGCCGAGCGCGAGGCCTTGTAGCAGTCGGAGGACGATGAGAATGACCGGGGCCGCGATGCCGATCTTCGCATACGACGGCAGCACCCCGATGATCGACGTCGAGACGCCCATGATGATGATCGTGACGAGGAAGGTGTACTTCCTCCCCACGATGTCCCCGACGCGCCCAAAGACGAGCGCGCCGAACGGACGGACGGCGAACCCCGCGGCGAAGACGAGCAGCGCGAAAATGAACGCCGCGGTTGGATTGACGCCGGAGAAAAACTGTTTGCTGATGACTGCGGCGAGCGACCCGTAGAGATAGAAATCGTACCACTCGAACACAGTCCCGAGCGACGACGCGAAAATGACGCGGCGCACCTCCGCCGCCGACAGAATGCGAGTGGTCACGCTACACCGTTACCCCGAGCACGACGAAGGGAGGCGGCGGCGGCACGAACATCGTCACTTTGACTTGGGCACGAGATAGTCGTGTGCCGCCACAATCTGCCAACTGCCACTGCGCGGCATCCAGACGTCGGTGAACCGGTAGCGATGCTCGTATGGCCCGTCTTTCGTGCGGCCCTTGACGGTCAACCAGCCCGTGACGACGGCTGTGCTACCAAAGATGTGGACTTCCATACTGTCGTTGCGCGCCTCGGTGACGACATCCGCCAATATCCCGCGCAATGCGGTCGCGCGGTCCATCGTCGTCGTGTCCTCGGTGTAGATGAACTTCGGCGCCAGCAGGCGCTCGAAGGTCGGCCGATCGCGACGAACGAGCGCGCTCGCCCACGAATCCTCGAGCCTGATCACCGTGCTCGTCGCGATCTCGGCGAACGTCGGTTTTGGCTTGGGCGGAGCTGCCTGAGCCATCGCCGTCGAGGCGATCAGGACCGCGAGCCCGCCATATACAGCACACTGCATGGACATCCCTCCGCAAGACCGGTTCAACCCGACGGGGAATATGCGTGAGAGATGTGCGGGCGGACCAGTCCGGTGTCACCGGCATCCCCGGCACTGCCATTGCTCTCCCGTCTCCCATACAGAGGAGACCTCATGCACAACAGATCGCGAATCACCCGAATCACGGCTCTCTCAGCGGCGATCGTCGCCCTGGGAGCCTGCGCCAATGCCGGCGGCCTGGGCAGCGTGCTCGGCGGCATACTCGGCGGAACGGGCGGCGGACAGCAGCTCTTCGGCACCGTCCTCGGCGTCGACACCCGCAACTCACAGATCTCCGTGCAGCAGTCGAACGGTCAGTCGATCCCCGTGCTCTACGACCAGAACACGAAAGTCGTCTACCAGAACAGGTTCTACTCCGTCACCAATCTGGAGAACGGCGATCAGATCAGCGCTCGGGTCCAGACGACGCAGAACAACGCGTACTACACCGATTCGATTGCGGTCACGCAACCCGTCAACGGCAGCACCGGCACCGGAAGCACGAGCGGAGCGGTTCAACAGCTCCAGGGCACGGTGCGCTCGATCGATCGTAACAACGGTCGGTTCACCATCGACGCCGGCTCGAACGTGCAGATGACGGTGGCAATGCCCTACAACCCGACTAGCACCGACGCGAACAAGTTCAACAATCTTCGCATCGGAGATTACGTGCGGTTCACTGGCGTGTATCTCAACAACTCTCTCGTCCAGCTGAACCAGTTCTACTAGAGGATTATGCGGGGATTAGGAATGGATTAGGCAAGCTGACGAGCTGACTAGCCGACGAGTCAGCTCGTTAGCTAATTACCTAGCCAGCGGCCTCGAGTCCCCATGTACTCCACCTGCCTCTTCTGCAACACGAGTCTCGGCGCGAACCGGCGCGTTGAGCATTTCCCAGTTGGGCGCCGACTCGCCTTCGATGCGGACAACGGACGACTCTGGGTCATCTGCGCGCGATGCACCCGCTGGAACCTGACGCCGATCGAAGAACGGCATGAAGCGATCGAGGACTGCGAACGGCTTTTTCGCGGAACCTTCGCTCGCGTCTCCACCGAGAACATCGGATTTGCTCGGGTGCCCGATGGATTGGAGCTCATCCGCATCGGTCGTCCGTTGAGGCCCGAGTTCGCCGCATGGAGGTATTCCGACGAGTTTCTCGGTCGTCGCTTCCGCTCGTACCTCGTCGCGGGTGCCGCGGTCGCGGCGGGTGGCGCGGCGTCTGCAGCGGTGGGCGCCTTCCTTGGACCGGCGGCGCTGGCCGCGGGCGCTATTTCGATCGTGGTGATTCCCGGTGTAACGACGGTGATGGCCGCGTTTCCGCTCTTTGGCGTCGCCCTGGCTCGGGACTATCTGACATTTGAGCGGGTGGTCGGCCGCCTCTCGCGCGACGGTCATCCGATAACCGTTCGCGCGAAGCACCTTCAGAGTATTCACCTCGCCATGCTCCCCGGTGGCAACCCGTCGCTCCACCTCCACCACGACGGTGGGCACGTCACACTGACCGGAGCGATGGCCACCCATGCCACGACCGTGCTGCTCGCGAACAGCAATCGGCGGGGGGCATCGAGGCGAGTCGTGCAAGCGGCCGTCGACCAGATTCAGACGTCGGGGACCGCGGAGGGCTTTCTTGAGACAGCCACGCGCCGTAACGGCTGGCGCCATCGGACCGTCTCGATCCTGAACCGCTATCGCGACCTCGGCGCGATGAACCTCACCGGCACTGAACGGCTCGCGCTCGAGATGTCCGTTCACGAAGAGACGGAGCACCGGGCGATGCTCGGTGAGCTGTCGCTGCTCAGGGACGCGTGGCGCGATGCCGAGGAGATCGCCCACATCTGCGATGGTGAGCTTACCAGCTGACAGCCT
>WNFI01302283.1_pt1 | contig 10283 bp, 11 predicted proteins | sample 5400471 | NCBI WGS metagenome assembly WNFI01 (sample SAMN13153348, study PRJNA577476) | soil metagenome | isolation source: 100 cm saprolite on Douglas fir-dominated hillslope | place: USA:California | collected 2013-09-17 | reverse complement strand
CGGCTTCCTCGACGAGGAGCACCGCGTCCCGGAGCCCGCCGAACCGGCCGGGATCCAGCAGGGGAGCATCGATCGCGGCGCGGCAGGCGTTGCCGAGGGTCAGCAGGTGCGCGGCGAGGTTGCCGCTGTCGACGGTGGACACGTAGCGGGGCTCCAGCGGACGAAGGCCGCCGGTGTCGTACCAGTTGTAGAAGTGACCCCGGAAGCGGTCGAGGCGCTGCAGCGTGGCGAGGGTGGCCTCCAGACGGTCGAGGGTCTCGAGGATCCCGAGCCAGCCGAAATCGCGTGCGGAGACGACCGCGAGCAGGTAGAGCCCGATGTTGGTGGGCGACGTGCGGTGGGCGACAGTCGGCTTCGGATCCTCCTGGAAATTGTCGGGCGGGAGGAAGGCGTCGTCCGGGCCGACGAAGGTCTCGAAGAAACGCCAGGTCCGCCGGGCCGTCGAGCGGAGGACCTGGCGCTCCGAGGGGGAGAGGAGCTGCGTCGTCGACGGACGTGGGGGACGGCTCACCCAGCGGGCGGCCAGCGGGGAGAGGGCCCAGACGAGCGCGAACGGCGCCGCGATCGCGGCGTGCTCCGGGCGCAGGAGCGCGATGAGGGCGCCGGCGGCGACGGCGAGGGTCACGGGTGCCCGCATCCGCCGATAGACGGAGGTGACGTCGCGGGAGAGATCGGACTTGGCCTGGGCTGCGGTCGTCCACTCGAGGAGGCGTCGACGGGTCAGGTACAGGCGGACGAGCGTCCGCGCGATCGCGTCGGTCATGAGCCACGCCTGGTGGGCGAGAAAGGTGATGCCGAGGGCGATCTGGGTGGAGGCGAGGGCGAAGCTCCGTCCCACGCGGCGGATGTGGGTCCGCTTCGACACCCCCGACCGTCGGGGGACGACCTCCGCGAGCGCGGGCAGGAGAGCGGGGAGTCCGAGCGCGGCCAGGACGAACGCGGTCCACACGAGGGCCGGGCCGGGGAGCGTCCAGGCGGCGACGAGGGTCAGCCACGCGGCCGGGGGCGACAAGGTCCGGCGGAGATTGTCGACGATTTTCCAGGCGCCGATGAGCGGGAGGCGGCCTCCGCGCTCCCCGCCGACGACATCTCCCTTGATGATCCACGGGAGGAGCTGCCAGTCGCCGCGCGCCCAGCGGTACTGCCGGCCGGCCGCGACCTCGTAGTCGGTGGGGAACTCCTCGAAGAGCTCGATATCGGTCACGAGTCCCGCCCGGGCGAAGATGCCTTCGAACAGATCGTGACTCAGGAGGGAGTTCTCGGGGACCCGGCCCTCGAGGGCCGCGGTGAAGGCGGCGACGTCGTAGATGCCTTTTCCGGTGTACGAGCCCTCGCCGAGAAGATCCTGATAGACGTCGGAGGTCGCGGAGGCGTAGGGGTCGAGCCCGGCGGGACCGGCGAAGATCCGCTGGAAGAGGGATGTGCCGCGCTCGGTGGGAATGGTGGCGGTGACCCGAGGCTGGAGGACCGCGTAGCCGTCGACGACGCGGCCCGCTCGCCCGTCGAAGGCCGGCCGGTTCAACGGATGGGCCATGGTGCCGACCAGGCGGGTCGCGGCGCCGCGGGGCAGACGGGTGTCGGCGTCGAGGGTGATCACGTAGCGGACCCCCGAGGGCACGTGGGGGGCCCGCCCGTGGATCGCGGTGAACGTCGTGTCGCTCGCGCCCGCGAGCAGGTGGTTCAGCTCGTCGAGCTTCCCGCGCTTGCGCTCCCATCCCATCCACTTGCCCTCGCCCGCGTTCCAGAGCCGCCTCGCGGGCGGCGGCCAGGAGCCGATCGTCCTCCGGCATCGCCTCGGTGGGCGCGTCGACCCAGTCCGAGAGGAGGGCGAAGTGGAGGTCTCCGGCCGGGTTGGCGAGGAAGTGGATCTCGAGCCGTCCGACCTGCTCCTCGATCTCGGCTTCGCTCGTCAGCAGCGTCGGTACCACCACGAGGGTCCGCAGGCCCGGGGGAACGCCGTCGCGCAGCTCCAGACGCGGCAGCGACATCGGCCCGAGCACCGCCATGACCGCGCGGTTGATGAGCGCGACCGCGAGATCGGAGGCCGGGATGACCGCGAAGAGGGCCAGCAGGGTCAGCCCGGCGAGCGTCATGCCGGAGGCGTGCGCGATCAGCAGGGGAAACGCCAGGAGCACGCCGGTCACCGCCGCGATGGTGGCCAGGTAGCGGGGGGTCGCGCTGGTGAGAAAGGCGCGCAGCAGCCAGCGTCGGGCCGGGACGTGGTAGCCGATCTCCTTCTCGAGGACGCGGCGGCCGTCCGAGATCAGGTAGTAGCCCGGATCCTCGGCGTGGCCCCCGGGTGGCGCGCCGGCTCGCTGCGCGGCAGAGGCGGCCCGCCGGGCCGCGGCCATCGCGAGGCGGGTGACCTCGAGCTCGGAGCGGGCGGAGGCGCGGGCGAGATCCTCGATCGCGTGACGGTACTGGTCGCGGGTCGCGAAGTCCAGGGCGCCGAAGGCGGTGCCGGCGCGCAGCGTCTCGTCGACGAGGCTGACGCTCTCGAAGAAGTCGGCCCAGTCGAGGGTCGACATCATGCGCATGCTGGTGATCACGTTGCGGACCGTCACGTTCATCGCGGCCTGGTTCTGATGCTCGGAGTGCACCAGCTCGTCGGGCGTCTGTCCTCGCGTGGCGAGCTGCTCGTCGAGCCACCGCAGGGCGGGGGTCGACTGGGGATCCTGCTCGCGCAGGCGCTGCACCAGCTCGACGGTGAAGGCGGCGGACAGGGACGCGGCCTCGAGCCCCTGGAACGCGAGCGGTCGACCGGGTCGGCCGCCCAGTCCGAGGAGGTCGTTCGCGAGGGCGTCGGCGGCCTGGCGGGCGGCGCGTCCGGCCACGATGCGCTCGGCCAGCCGGCGGAGGTTCTCCACCAGCACGATCCGGAGGGCGATCGGGACGGCCCAGAGCTCGCCGATGGTCAGCGGCTGCACGCCCTGGAACCCGCGGACAAAGCGCTGGAGGGTCTCGGGCTCGAGGCGGCTGTCGGTGTGCGCGACGAAGGCCCAGGCCAGTCCGAGCACGCGGGGATACCCCTGCAGCGGGCCCTCCGCGAGCTTGGGCAGCTGGCGGTAGAACCCCGGGGGCAGATCCTCGCGAACCTGGCGGACCACCGCGTCGACGACGTGGAAGTTGTCGACGAACCACTCCGCGGCCGGGGTCGTCGCGCCCTCGTCGCGGATCACGGAGGCGATCTCGCGATAGCACAGGAGCAGGACGCGCCCGCTGTCCCGGACCCGGGGCGAGAGGCGGCGGCCGGTCCGTCCCGGGGCCAGCACCCGCAGGCGGGCGATGGACTCCGCGTGCTCCTCGAGCCGCTCCGGGCTGAAGAGGTCGGCCCGGACGGGCTCCTGGTCCCCCGGTGTGAATGGGGACGCGGGCGCGGCGAACCGGGGATCACGCAGTGGCACCGGGGCCTCTACAGTGATATAAGTTGAATAAGAACAATAAAATGAAGCTGGGCGATCTCACACATCGAACGGGGGAGACGGTCTGGCCGGGCCGGTGGGTGGAATCACTCGGGCCGGGCGACGTATCCGCGGTGCCCGAGGACGGGATCCTGGAGGGACTGACGCGGCTGGGCGGGCGCCTGCTCCTGCGGATCAACGTCAACGGACAGCGACGGACCGCCAGCCTGGAGTGGGAGCCGCCTCCCGCGGTCGGAGACGTCGAGAGCGTGCTGCTGGCGAGCATGGGGGCCAAGATCCGACAGCTCGGGCGCCTGGATCTGCCGAGCCGGGGTGAGCGCGCGCGGCCGACTCCCTGACGCCGCGCGGCTGACGCCCGGCCTCGTCATCGGCCGGAGCTCCCACCCTTGAAGCTGGGAAAGTGGAGCTGGGCGCACATCAAGGAGCAGTAGCGGCGCTCCGTGGCGCTGGCCGGCTCTCCGGTCCGGATGGAGTAGGGCAGGAAGTTGGGCTTGCCGCATCCGTCACACACTCTTCGCGGACCTTCCTTCGGCAGTGGCGGTAGCACGCAGATCTCCTCCTTGTGAGAGACGCCTCCCACACTAGCAGCGCGCGCGCGGCGGGCCTATTGGACCAATGTCCAATAGCCCGGCGGGCCGGATCCGGAAGGCGGACACGCGGGGCGGCGGCCGCCTGTGCAATACTCGGGGGCGGCGCGCGCCCGCGCGGCGCGTTTCCGGAGAAGTGGTCCGGCCCGTCATGTAAAGTGGGGAGAGCGAGAAAGGAGCGGAATGGCTCAAAAAAGACCGGGGATGTACCGCGGCGATCGCCGCCGCAAGGAAGACCAGCGCAAGGCCAAGCAGGAAGCCAAGCGGGCGCGCAAGGTGGAGCGCCGCGAGAGCGGGGCCAGCGGTCCCGAGATCGAGGCGGCCGGGGCGGGCGGGCCGGCCTCGAAGGAGTTCGTCTGGTTCTCGCCCAGCAAGGGACGGACGCAGACCACGACCACCGCGGCGGTGCCCAGCATCGATGGGGTGGACGACTGGACCCTGGTGAGTGATCCGCGGTTGAACCCGGGCGCTTGAGCCCGCGGCCTACTTCACCACGTCCCGGAGCTGCTCCATCCGGGTGACCATATCCGCGGCCGTCTCCACTCCCGATGAGAACTGCACGTCGAAGAGGAGCTCGGCCGCTCCCAGCGCCCGGGTCGCCTCCACGTCCGCCGCGATCTGGCGCAGCGTCCCGGTGAAGGTCGCGCGGTCCTGCTCGAGCGGTTGCTCGGTGATCTCCACGTTGGTCCGCACGATCAGGGCGAGCGTGTCCGGATCGCGCCCGGCCTTCTGCGCCAGGCCTCGGCTTCCTGCGCCCTGGGCGCCGCTTCCGCCACCGTCTTCATCGCGGCGAGCCCCTTGTCGAACTGGTCGCCGATCATCCGGTCCATGCTCATGACGAGGTGGATCGCCTTGGCGATGAAGTTCTTGTCGCCGGTCATGCTCCACGTCACGACGGTCCGGTCGCCCTGGGGCGTGCCCTCGGGCTTGAATGTGAACTCCGCGACGCTGGTACCCGCGAAGGGCTTCACGAACTCGAGCTTGACCCGGATCAGGTCGCTCGGGTGGCTCTCCACGATCGTCATCCGTCCCTCGCCCACCTCGCGGTTGCCGACCCACGTGTAGCTCGTCCCCGCTCCGGCGGGCGGGCCCTCGTAGGTCCGCTTCATCGCGGGGTCGATCTTCTCCCACGGCGACCACGCGGCCCACTTGTGGAAATCGTTCACCTGCGCGAAGACCACCGGGGCGGGCGCGGCGATGGTGGTCGTCCGCGAGACGCGATACCGGGCGGGCTGGAGCGCGATCACCACCACGAGTCCGACGACGATCACCACGAGCGCGATGAGGATCTTGAGCCAGGTCATGGGTATATGCTCCTTTCGCTCCATGATCGAACGGTCCGACTCGAGATCGACAGGCGATCCCGAAAACAGGATAAGGCCTTGCGCACCGTCGCGCGAACCGGCATGGTGGCGCCCGTGGCGCCTCTACTCGCCTGGGCCGGTCTCGCCACTGGCTTCGTGATCGCCCTGGCCTCCGCCCTGCGGATGGCGGGGTCGGTCCCCGATGGTGATCAGGTGACCGGCGCCATCCGGCTGCCCGGGCCGGTGACCGCCGCGATCCTGGCCCTGTTCGGCCTGGCGCTGGTGGTGTTCGTGGGCGACCTCGTGCGGCGCGCGCTGTCGAAGGGTCATCGCGAGGACGACGGGGCGCCGGCGGAAGAGGGGGCTGCCGGACATGGAGGCCCTGACCGCGCCCGCGCTCCTCAACTGGGTCTTCGGGAGCCTCGCGGTGATGGCCGGCCTCGGCGCGCTCGGTCTCGCCCTCTGGAGCGCGCTCGGCGATCGCCTGGCCCCCGACCGCGAGGACGCCGACCCCGCGATGCCAGGGGCGCCGCTCCAGACCGCGGTGGAGGAGAGCCTGGACGATCTGCGCGCCGAGGGCGATCCGCGTCGCGCCATCGTCCGCTGCTACGCGCGGTTCGAGCGCGTGGCGGCCGACTCCGGGCTCGAGCGCAGGCCCTGGCTCACCCCGACCGAGTTCATGCGGGAGGTCCTCGCCCGCCTGTCCCTTCCGCGTGCCGCGGTCCCGACCCTGACCGGCCTGTTCGAGCTGGCCCGCTTCAGCCATCACCCGCTCGGCGCGTCCGAGCGGGATCGCGCGGTCGACGCCCTGCACGAGATCCGGAGCGCGACGGCGATGAGCCAGGGCGATGCCGGCGCCCCCTAGACACCCGGGACCCCGTCTCCTCGCGCGCATAGTCGGCTTCAGCCTGCTCGCCCTCGCGGTGCTGCCCGCCTACCTCACGATCTCCCCCGCGTGGCGGCCCGCGGCCGCGCGCCTCGCGTGCGCGCTGGCGGTCGCGATCGGCTGCGCCCGCGCGCGCGCCTGGACGCGAGACGCCGTCGCGACGCCCGGGCGCTCGTCCTTCGACGCCCCGCCGGCGCCGGCGCCCGAGCTGCTGCTCGATCCGCGCTTCCTCCGGCTGCGCGACGATCTGGTCGCGAGCACCCGGCGGCGGCGGTACTTCGACGTGGTCCTCTGGCCGCGGCTCTCCGCGCTCGCGGGGCCGGACCTCCCGCGCCCGGTGGAGCCGCGCGGGCCGATCCGGCGGGGGCCCTCGCTGGCCGCCATCGAGCGTCTCGTCACCCGGATCGAGGGGCGCCCGTGAAGCTCGAGACGGTGGCCGACCGCGGTCAGGACGTCCTCGCCGCGCTCGGCCAGGTGATCGTGGGCAAGGTCGACGTGCTCCGGCAGGTCCTGGCCGGGATCCTCGCCAACGGGCACATCCTCATCGAGGACTACCCCGGGCTCGCCAAGACCCTCATCGCCCGGCTCGTCTCCCAGAGCCTGGATCTCGACTTCAAGCGGATCCAGTTCACGCCCGACCTCCTGCCCAGCGACATCACCGGGAGCTTCCTCTACGACCAGCGGGAGGGACGATTCGAGTTCCGGCGCGGTCCCGTCTTCACCAACCTGCTCCTCGCCGACGAGATCAACCGGGCCACGCCCAAGACGCAGAGCGCGCTGCTCGAGGCGATGCAGGAGTCGCAGGTCACCGTCGAGGGCGAGCGCTTCCCGCTCGAGGCGCCGTTCCTGGTCATCGCCACCCAGAACCCGATCGAGCTGGAGGGGACCTATCCGCTGCCGGAGGCCCAGCTCGACCGCTTCCTGATGCGTCTCCGGGTGGGCTATCCGGATCGCGACGACGAGGTCGAGATCCTGGCCCGGCGGCGGCGGCGCCGGGAGGACGCCAGCGGCATCGCCCCGGTGATCTCGCGCGCGGAGCTCGCCGCCATGCAGGGCTGCCTCGAGGAGGTGCACGTGGCGGCGGTCACCGAGCGCTACATCGTGGATCTCGTGCAGGCCACCCGGTCCGATCCGCGCGTGGCCCTCGGCGCCTCCCCGCGGGGCACCCTCGCGCTGCTCAAGCTGGCCCGCGCCGCGGCGGCGCTCGCGCGCCGCGATTTCGTGCTGCCGGACGACGTCAAGGCCATGGCGGTGCCGGCCCTCGCCCACCGGCTGATCCTCAAGCCCGAGCTGTGGGCGGCCCGCATCTCTCCGGCGCAGGTGGTCGAGAGCCTGCTGGAGCAGGTGCCGGCGCCGGGGCCGGAGACGCGGTGACCGGCCGGGTCACCCCGCTCGCGCTGTCGATCCTGGCCGTCGCCGGGTGGGCGGTCTCGCTCGGGGTCCTGCTCGCGCGGCCGGAGCTCTTCCTGGTCGCGCTGCCGGGCGTGCTGTTGCTCGCCACGCTCGGCCGCCGGGCCTCGCGGCCCGCCTGCTCCATCGCGCACCGGATCTCGAGCGATCGTCTCTTCGAAGGGGATTCGCTGACCGTGACCGTGACGGTCGGGGCGCGCGCGCCCGTCGCGCTCGTCGAGCTATCGGGGCCGCTGCCGCCCGGCGCGGTGCTCGGGTCGGGCCGCCCGCGCGCGCTGATGACCCTCCGCGAAGGCGACACGGGCGAGTGGAGCTACGACGTGCGCTTCCCGCGGCGCGGGGTCCACGATCTGGGGGCCGTCGCGGTCCGGGTCCGCGACCGGCTCGGGCTGCGCACCTGGGAGTACCGCCACGTCGATCCGATGGCGGTGCGGGTCTATCCACGGATCGTCCCGCTCCGGAGCCTGCCGCGGCCGTTCCACACCCAGCCGTCGGTCGGCGACTACGTGTCCTCCGCGCTCGGGGAGGGCATCGAGCCGGGCGACGTGCGCCAGTTCGCGCCCGGCGACCGGATCAAGCAGGTCAACTGGCGGGCGTCGCTGCGCCTGGGCCAGCTCTACGTCACCCAGCGGCATCGCGAGCGCAACGCGGACGTGGTCCTCATGCTCGACACGCTCGCCGAGGTGGGCGCGCCGCCCGAGACCACGCTCGACCAGGGCGTGCGCGCGGCGGCCTCGCTGGCTACCGCGTATCTCGCCCGGAAGGATCGCGTCGGGCTCATCACCTACGGTGGGGTGCTGAGCTGGGTGAGGCCCGGCTCGGGCCCGGTGCAGTACGAGCGCCTGGCCGACGGCCTCGTGCGGGCCGACGTGGTGTTCACCTACGTGGCCAAGGATCTGCAACGGGTCCCGCCGCGGGTGCTGTCGCCCCAGGCCCTCGTGCTCGCGATCACGCCGCTGCTCGATCGCCGCTTCACGAAGGCGGTGCTCGACCTCGCGGCGCGGGGATTCGACCTGGTCGTGCTGGTCGTCTCCCCGGTCGCGGTCACGCGCGCCGCGATCCCTCCGTCGCCCACCGACGACCTCCGCGGCGGCCGGCGTGCTCTTCCTGCTCCTCCGGCTGACCACGCCCGCGCCGCCGGTGATCGTGGTGGGCCTGCTCGCCGTCGCCCTGTCGGCGGTCGCGATCGCGGCGACCTGGCGGTGGGCCGCGACGTCCGCCGCGGTCCTGTTCCTGATCGGCTACGCGACGGCGCTCGGGATCGAGCGCCGGCCCGTCGACGTGGGAGCCGCACTCGGCTTCGGGCTCGCGCTGCTTCTCCTGCTCGGGGCGGTGGACCTGTCCGCCCGCGCTCGCGGAGCGATTCTCCACGGTCGGGTGGTCGGCGCGACGCTCGGACGCTTCCTCGGGCTCGGCGTCGGAGCCCTGGCGGCGGCGCTGCTGGCCATGACGCTGGCGACCGTCCTGGCGACGGCGTTGACCTCGGCGGCCGCCCCGCTGCTCGCGGCGGCGGGAGCGCTCGCGTTCGTCTGGTCGCTCGCGGCCCTCGTCCGGCGCGCGGCCGGGCCGAGCTAGCCCGCGTCCCTCGGATCCGCGGCGGCGGAGTGATCGGTGGGCTGGGGAGTGGCGCTCAGGACCGTCACGCCGTCGGGTGCCTCGAACCGGTGCCAGTGTCCCTGCGGCACCACGATCAGCATCCCGGCTGAGAGAGCGAGGACCTCGGGCCCGTCGGCGGCCATGATCGTGAGGGTCGCGGCGCCGTCGAGGACCTGCACCAGCTCGTCGCCCCTGCCGTGCCGCTCCCAGGCGGTCTCCCCCGCGAAGCGACCCGCGAAGACGCTGCCGTCGCGGAAGGGCGCCAGCACCGCGAAGGCGGCCTTCACCTGGTCGGCCGGAGTGCTCGCGCTGCGCCCACGCAGCATCGTGAGCCCGGCCAGCTCGGCGGTGACGTCGACGGCGCGGATCACGGCCCCGTTCATGCTCGTCGATCAGGTCTGCAGATCGCCGACCGCGGCGGCGAGCGCCTCGAGCTCGGCGCGCCACGAGCGGGGCGCGGCCACCGGCCGCACCACGAACTTCGAGAAGCCGACCGCGATGAACTGCTCGAGGGTCTTCCGGAGCGCGGGGTAGCCCACCGGGGTCAGCTCGAGCGAGCGGGGCCGGCGGGCCGCCATCGTGCGCGCGGTGTCCGGGTCGATGGGCGCGCTCGCGTAGCCCACGCTCATGCCGAAGTGCTCCGGGCTGATCGAGCGCCCGGCGCGGGCCGCGGCCTCCTCGATCACGGTGCGCCCCGCCGCGGCCTCCTCCGGCGTGCAGAGTGACGGGAGCCAGCCGTCCGAGAGCCGCCCGCACCGCTCGAGCGCGGCGGGCACGTTGCCGCCGAGCCACACCTCGAGCGGCCGCTGCACCGGCAGCGGCGACAGGCGCACGTCGTGGAAACGCCCGGCGGGGCCGTCGTGGCTCACCGTCTCGCCGGCCCAGAGCCGCCGCAGCAGCGGGAGCGCATCGTCGATGACGGCGCCGCGCTGCCTGGGCTCGACCCCGATGGCCTCGCGCTCCGGGGGATAGGTGAGGCCGGGCACCAGGGTGACGAGCAGGCGCCCGCCCGACAGCCGGTCGAGGCTCGCGAGCTGCTTGGCGAGCCGCAGCACGTTGCGCCCCGGGAGCAGGGCGG
>WNFI01654336.1_pt1 | contig 10284 bp, 12 predicted proteins | sample 5400471 | NCBI WGS metagenome assembly WNFI01 (sample SAMN13153348, study PRJNA577476) | soil metagenome | isolation source: 100 cm saprolite on Douglas fir-dominated hillslope | place: USA:California | collected 2013-09-17 | reverse complement strand
CTGTCGCTGTTCGGCCTGCTCGGCGTGCTGGCAAGCGGCGTCGAGGGCTTCGAAGTTGACCTGCTTGGCCTCGCGTTCGGCATCGATCCGTTCTCTCCGCCGCTCGGGCTCCCGCTCGTCGGCCGCTTCGGTGGAGCTCGGTCGAACGGCTCGGGTGCCCCAGTGAGCATCACTGCAGGTCCCTCGTGATGGCCCACTCGAGCCTTACCCGGCAGGCGCGCGCGATGATGCAGGTGATCTACAACAGCGACCGTTACTACGTCGTCGAGTATTCTGACCAGCACGCCTACGAGCTGGTGGGCAAGCGTAGCGCGCGCGGCACCGTCTTTCAGGGCGACGGCGCGGCCAGGTTCATGCAATTCATGCGGATTGCGATCGGCGAAGACGCCTCGATCGAGCACGTCGAAGATGTTCTCGGCAACTTCGACGTGCTGTTGGACCTGCGGGTCGTCCACTGAGATCTACAGCAGCGGCTCCTTGGTCCATGCGTTCGCCGGGCTGTCCCACTTGCCATACGGGGGGCACGGATCATAGCCAGGCACGACGGCACCCGGGTTGCCGGTCAGGCAATTGCCGACCTGCGGGATCTCGCTATTGTGCGGCCCCTCATACTTGAGAATGTAGAGGCCACTGTGGGCGTCCGAATAGATGATGTAGCCGTTGTGGGAGAGCACGTAACTAAAGGCAAACACCGTCGGTTGCCCGACGGTGGGCACCGTGCGCACTTGGCCCCCCGGTCCGGCTACCTGGTTCCCCATAACGCCGTAGGAGGCCCACCGCACCGTCTCCACCGGCTTGTTGATGAAATAGCCGACCTCGCGCAGGATAAAGGGGTTGGAGATGTCGATGGCTCGTAGTCCGGCACCGTAGTAGGTGACGATCGCCAGGTTCGGAAATACGAGGCCCTCATGCGGGCTGAACCAGCTCGTGAGGGGCGCGGTTCCCGGCTTGAAGCCGTCCGGGCCGCAGTTCTCGAATTTCTGCTCTTCGGTCCCGAACTGGCTGAGGGGAGTCGGGTAGAGGTCCCCTCGCAAGCCCAAGGCTGGGATGCGCTGACCCTGCGCGTCGAATCCGCCGATCGCGAAATAGCCATCCTCCCCGATGTAGATCATGCGGATAAAAGAGCCTGGACAGGTCGAGGCGATCCGGGGCGGCTGGAGCACCCGGCTGCTCGAGTCCCGGGCAACCGCCGGGCCCGGGGACTCGGAGATTTCGAACAGATACGGGCGATCCGGCACCCGCATCGGCGTGTGGCTCCACCCGATCGGTAGCGCGGTAGCCCGCGCTTCGTAGTTGACGTTCAAGGGCTTGATGCAGTGGTCCGCGCCTCCCCAAGGCGTTGTGACCTGATTCGGATCGCACGTGTCCTGGCCGCGCAGGGTCCGAATCAGCTTGGAGCTGTCGAGCATCAAGAACCCGTCTTGCCACTGCGACACGTAGAACCGGTTGCCATCGGTGGACACGATGGCCTCGTGTGTGTGCGCGCGCGGATAGCCGTTGTGGAGGCCGTACTGGGTCCGGGCGCTCCACTTCGCCACGACCTTCGGGTCGCACAGCTGCGGGCAGCCGGTCAGATCCACTACCTGGATAGCCGTATTGTCCACGGGCTCTTCGTCGGTGAACGATTGCACCCCAAGCCTGCCGATGTCGCAGATCGCGATGCCTCTTGCCGGCAGACCTCCCGGGACGGGAAACGTCAGCCCGCCAAGGGCACGCCGCTGGTCGATGACAGGCAGATCATCGCTCGCCTCGATCCCCTCGACGCCGTTTCCTACGCCGGGGACCAGGTCCGGGACCGCCCCGACGACTGTGGGCCGGAACGGGTTCGACACGTCCACGATCAAGGCCGGCTGGTAGCCGATGAAAGAACCCACATACACGCAATCGCCGGCGGCCGTGATGTCCCCATTCGAGCCCCGCGGAATGCCGAGGGGGGGATTGATATACGGATCAAAGTTCGAGCTGCCCTGATCGCTGTCGAGCAGAGGGTTATGTCCCACCAGCCTGAAATTCCACGCCAGCCCGCGCGGCGGGATATCCTCGATCTCCGGAGTCTTCCGAGTCGCGGATTCGACGTTGCGACCCCATCTATCGCCCTCATCGTGGCCAGCCACGGGCACCGGCCCCACCAGTCCAGCTGCAGTAACCAACAGGGAAACGCCGAGCGCCCGCACACCTCTCCTGGACTGCTTTGCGTTCATCTTGCCTCCGAGTTTGTGATCACCCGCCGTATTGCCACGGCGTCTCTGCCATCGTCAATGGTCGAATCTCCTCGCGGGATTCCGCTTCCACCACCCGCAAGATCACCACGGCGTGATCTCCTTCGGTATCGACAATCCGTTCAACCAGGCATTAAACGTGCGCGGGCAGGCTGGCCAATATCGGCGCAGCGGTCCTGCTCTCCACGAACGGCTCCCCATTTATCGTTGTGCAGTTCGCACGGGTGGGGAAGAAAAATCTCCGGGCGATTTCATGCTGCCCGTCCGCCACGATGTGGAGCGCGGCGATGCGGCTTTCCGCCAGGCATTTGAACACGTTACTTTCCCTGCGCACCGCCGCCATGATCAGGGCGGCTTGAAGGAGACCTACGACACCCACGTGACCGTCGCCGCGCCGTAGCGATCTTCGCGCCGCGCCGTCAGCACGTACACGCCATTCGAGAGCATGCGAAGCGTCTTCTTTCTCGTCTGCGCATCCATATCCGCTCTCCGGCTAATAACGACCGTTAAGCGGAAAGAAACGAGAATATCTGTACCACACCACGCGCCTCACACCATCCGGGAAACTGATTTCGCAATTCGGTCATTGATAGTTAGGGAACTGAATTTCACACAATGACTACCCGCTGGCAGGTCAACTTCCAGACGTGCGTACAGTCATCGAAGGCTCGCCCGCCCTCCCGGTACCGGTCTGGCGATTCCACTCGTCGACATTTTCGACGATTTCCTGGATGTACCCCGATCGACTGAACAGCCAGATCACCACGTCGTTCAGCATGGACACCGGAAACGGCAATGGGCGCGCGAAATCAACGAACAACACGACGCGCTCTTCGTCCGTATCGTTCCAGACTTCATGCATGTACGTATCGTCAAACACGACGCTACGCCCCTCCTCCCAGTGGGCCACGTCAGAACCCACCCGGATGCGACAGGCCTCCTTACTGGCGGGGACGATGAGCCCCAGGTGATAGCGGAGGACGCCGGCGTACGGGCCCGTGTGTTCGGGGAGGTGTGCCCGCGCGGCCAGGATCGAGAAGAATGCGGTCTTGATCCCAGGGATTGCCTCGATGAGCCGCGTCGTCTGGGGGCAGCGGTGGCAGTTCTCGCCCATCTTTCGCCCGTACGCATACAGCCAGTAAGTCTTCCACTTGTCATCCCGCGTGATCTTCAGCTGCACCTCAGAGAGCTCGTGGAAACTCGGGATCCGCTCGCGTTCGCGCAGCAGCGCGCGCAGCTCACCCCGCATCGAAGTCCAGCCCGCTTCGATGCGCGGAATCCAGCCAAACTCTGACGGATCAAAAAATGGATGCCGCCCGACAGATGAAAAGCGGCGAACCAGCCATTCTGTGGGCCTGTACAGGATGCGGTAGAAGCTGAGATTAGCGGCTTTGACTACCAGTTTCACCGACATGTGACGATTCATCGCAATCTCCGTCATTATGGTTACAATCAACCAGGCGATCTTGGAGCCGGTGTACTCTCTCAGCTCCCGGTTTTGCCCGGCGCGCCATGAGCAGGGCGCCCTATGGGTTGTCGGCGAGGGTCTAACGGGCCACGGCTGCTTCCCGCCTCGCGATGAATGCTGCGGTCTTCTAACCTATGCCATCGGTCATCCTCAAGGTCCCGATGTTCGCTCGCGAGAAGGTCGAACAGGAGGCGATCGTGCGCCCGGCTGTCGATGTAATGACATTGCCGCTGCCTGCCGACGAACCGGAAGCCGACGCGTTCGATGATCTTGAGCGAGGGGTTGACGTCCACGGCCCAGGTATTGACCACATGCAAACCGAGATCACGGAAGACTAGCGTCATGAACCCGGACGCAGCGAGAGTCCCGTAACCGCGGTCGCGGAACGACTTCTCCCCGGCCGCGCCCCAAAACGTCGCGGTCTTGAAGACGCGATCCACGTTGTTCAGGGCGACGATTCCGATCGGTACGTCATCCCGATTCGAGGTATAGACCCTCAGAAAATGGCTTTCACGCTGCACCATGATCCTGAGAAGTGCGGGCGTGACGGATTGCCGGCCGTTGCCGAAATCCAGCCACTGGTAGTTCTCTTTTTGCGCCAGCCAGCTCGCGGCTAGATCAATGATCTCGGGCGTGTCCAGGGGCAGAAATTTCATTCAGCCCCCGTATTCCCAGGGTGTCTCCGCGATGGTCAAGGGCCGGACCTGCTCGCGGCATTCGGCCTCCACCACTCGCAGGATCACCACCGCATGATCGCCGTCGGTGTCCACGATCCGTTCAACTTGGCATTCGATGTGCGCGGGCAAGTTCGCGAGTATGGGCGCCGCGGTCTTCCCTTCCACAAACGGCTCTCCATTAATCGTCGTGCAGTTTGCACGGGTCGGAAAGAAAAACCGTTTGGCGATGTCTTGCTGCCCGTTTCCCACGATGTGGAGCGCCGCTATCCGGCTATACGCAAGGCATTTGAACACGTTACTTTCCCTTCGCACCGCCGCCATGATCAGGGGCGGCTTGAAGGAGACCTGCGACACCCACGTGACCGTCGCCGCGCCGTAGCGATCTTCGCGCCGCGCCGTCAGCACGTACACGCCATTCGAGAGCATCCGCAGCGTTCTCTGTCTGACTTTCGCGTCCATCGACTTCACCCCGGCTGAACCGAGTGCTCTCCGAAAACCGCTTCCCGCTGCGCCATGATCTTGAGCAGCGCGGGCATGACGATTTGTGTTCCGTGGCCGAAATCCAGCCACTGGTAGTTCCCCATCTCGGCGAGCCCGCCCGCCACCAGCCCGAGGAACTCGGGCCTGTTCAGGGCTATAAGCTTCATCTCCTGGGAGTTCCTCTTGTGTCCAGGTTTCTCAACCAATCCATTCACGGCCGCTGCACGCCACGGCGAACGGGTTCATTGCCGGAAATGGACGCCCCGCGCAGCGCAAGAACCGACCCCTGAACCGCGGGCATGCACACTTGCCAGCCCGCGCAAGTACCGGTCACAGCATACGACGAGTCGTTGACGCCGTGACGCGACCGCAAGGTGGGAAATAGGCCGATCGGATCAGCTCTTGGTCTGGGTTCCGCCGATTTTCTTGGAGTGAATTGCAGCTCGTCGTAGAATCCGTCACTGATCATGACTTGGAGTAGCCGCATGGTCCCCGCCGTGTTCATGTGTACGCTATCGCGGAACAGTGCGTAATCCTCAAAGCTTTGGGAGTAATCCCAAATTTTTTGCCCGCGCGTAAGCTGCTCGACCCGCGCCCTCCACGACTCGAAGTTTGTAAACTTGGCGAACTGATCCTTGAGGTAGGGTGTGATCACAATCCTTACAGGTATGCCGCGTTGCTGCGCATAATCGAGCATGCGTCCAAGCGCTGCCTCGTTGTCCGCATAGCTTGGCAGGTGAACGCTTCTTTTTCGGATTTGCTCCAGGAACGCGGGTGTCATCGTTCCATGATGCACGCGATCGAAGGGGGGTTTCCATACGTGATACAGGATTCGCCACAGCATCTCGTTGTTGTACTGGAAAAGATTGAATACCGTCATTGTGTAGAACAAGCGCGGCGCACTCTCTTTCAGCAGTGCTGCTATTCTCGGTGAATAGCTTGTAAAAATCATCATGTCACCAATCGTACTGGGTTCCGCTGCCAGAACAGTCACCTCCAGAACGATCAACCTGGGTGCGCCGTTACGCTCGATGAAGTCCTGCATGAGCGCTTCTGAGAGTTTTGCGGAGACTCCACCCAAACCCAGATTGACGGTCGTGACACCAAGCGCTCGACTCATCATCTGTGGCGGAAAGTGATTGTCCGCTCTTGAGTTGCCAAGAACTAAGATGTCGGCCTTTGCCCGGCCTTCATACATTGCCACGTAGCGATCCTGGCTTCTCGCAACGAGTTTCTGGAGACACCAGGCCCCCAGACGGTCTCCAACGAAGAGGAGCGCGATAAATATCATCACGAGCTTTAGAACTTTGCTAGAAGTGGCGCCGCTTGTTAAGACAGTCCGAAAAGGTTTCGCAAGTGGAACCTCCGCGGGTCGAGGGTCATCGACGGCGGCGCGCGTGTAGCGCAAGCCACGCACACGACCGCCCGATGCGGTAGGTGACCCGATTGGCTTCACGCCGCTTGCCGAATCGGCAGATTGCCGAGGCATACCGTTTCCGACTTTCGCCCCTTCAACGCCCGACGCGGCGCGCCTTGAACTTCGCTCCATGATTTGTCCCGACCTTTTTGCTAAGCCGCGCTCCTACCACCGTGCGATCCGGTCCCCTCGCTCATCGTTTAGAACTGGAAGTAGAGAAAACTAGTGCCCTCGAAAGTACCGAGCAGAATAATGCTCCAGATTAGGATGAGCGCGCCCGTTACCCTCGCTGCCGTACTGCTCCAGTACCGATCCCGCACACGCCTGGATTGGCCCACGATGTCCACAGCCGTGACGGCCACGGCCGCTATTCCGGTCTTTGCGATGCCGATCAGCTGCTCGCTCATGTGCAACGACATGTCATCAAAACTGGCAATGACGCCAATAATGCGTACGGCATCTTCGAGCGTGGCCGCCCTAAAAAAAATCCAGGCAAAGCACGTGAGTGAGAAGACCAGGGAGATCTCGATTACGGCGACTGCCGCGCCCGGAACTCGTAGAGCTTTGGCGACCCGATTCCATATCGGTCCAAGTATTCGCTGCAACACTAGATAGGTGCCGTGCAGCAAACCCCAGACGATGAATTTGTAAGCGGCGCCGTGCCATAAGCCTCCGAGGAACATTGTGATGCCCAGGTTGCGGAAGGTGACCAATCTTCCGCGCCGGTTGCCTCCAAGCGAGATATACAGGTAATCCCGCAGCCAGGTGGAAAGCGAGATATGCCACCTGCCCCAAAAATCCGAAAAACTGCGCGCAAAGTACGGCCGGTTGAAGTTGATCCCGAATTCGAAACCCATCACTTTTCCTAGACCGATAGCGATCAGCGAATACCCCGCGAAGTCACCGTATATCTGCAGCGCAAAGCACAGCACCCCTACGATGTGCGCCAGGGCCCCGTAGCGGTCAGGCGCCCCGAAGCGTTGGTCCACGACCGTTGCCGCGGTGTCCGCCAGACAGAGTTTCAAGAAAAATCCCCACAGCATTAGTTCCAATCCACGCGCGATGCGGCTCCAATCCACGCGATGGTCGTGGAGCAGCTGCGGCAACATATCGCTGGCACGCTGGATAGGTCCGGCAACAAGCTGAGGAAATAGGGCAACAAATGCCGCGTAGCGAATAAAGTCCCGCTCGGCACGGAGCTTGCCTCGATAAAGATCGATGATGTAGCTCATGGACTGAAACGTATAAAACGAAATACCGATCGGCAAAACGATCCTTAATATTGGTTCGGTGTCCGTGTAACCGAACGCACCCAGAATCTGGTATGCCGAGTCTATGAAGAAGTTCAGATATTTGAAGAAGCAAAGGATCGCCAGATTGCTGACCATGCTCAGGATCAGCAATCTCTTCCGCAGGGGGTGATCGGCACCGGCATTCTCAATGCCGATCCCCAGATAGTAATCAATGACGGTGGAAAGAATGAGCAAACCGAGGAAGCGCCAATCCCACCACCCGTAGAAGAAGTAGCTGCTCAACAGTAGGAAAATCATTCGCGCCCGTCCCTTCAGGACGAAATAGACGGCGAAGAAGAGGGGCGCGAAGACGAGAAAGGCGAGGCTATTGAACAGCATGATGCGGACCCGAGTCTGTAATTTCCTGCCATAAGGCAGTCGATCGATGGTCTTGCGCGTGTTCCAGGCTATTCGTGATGCCAAGCCTTTTCAACAACTCTGCAACAACGCCGTCCTCGCCGTTCTGACTGTATAGGTTGCGTCTGAACTGCTGTAAGCTCGAATCGACAATTGCCCCCATGGATCACCCGCACTTATCCGCCGTCACCCATTTGTTGCTCTTGAATCGTATATCTCTCGATCGTCTCCGCATTGGGCGAAGGGTGAGGAACGCCGAAGCTGTGCGCGCACGATCGACGCACCTATCCGGCAGTCAAGCCGCTCGGTGCCGCTGATTCCGGTGTCCACCGAGGCCCCACACATTTGAAAATGCTCCCGCGTAAGCGCAATCACCGGCGGCGCGCGTCAGCACGTACGCGCCGTTCGAGTGTATCCGCAGCGTCTTCTGTCTGACTTTCGCGTCCATAGACTTCACCCCGGCTGAACCGAGTGCTCTCCGAAAACCGCTTCCCGCTGCGATCTCTCGTTGTGGTGCCGGCGCGCCTCATCGAGCTCCCGGTACTCGGAGGCGAGGAGATCGAACACCAGGCGATCGTAGAGCCGGCCGTCGATGTAGTGGCATTGCCGCAGTCTGCCGGCGGGGCGGAAGCCGAGACGCTCTATGGTCCGAAGCGACGGGTTATGCTCCACCGCCCAGGTATTGACCGTATGGAGGCCGAGATCGCGGAATGCATAGGTCAGAAATCTCGAGCTGGCGAAGGTCGAATATCCCCGGTTGCAGAAGGATTTGTCGCCGGAAATCCCCCAAAACGTCGCGGTCTTGAAAGCACGATCGACGCTGTTCAGGCCCAGGATCCCGATGGCAACATCGTCCCTGTCCGAGGTATAGACCCTCAGGAACTGCGTTTCCCGCTGCGCCATGATCTTGAGCAGCGCGGGCGTGACGATTTGTCTTCCGTTCCCGAAATCCAGCCACTGGTAGTTCTCCTTCTCGGCGAGCCAGCCCGCCACCAGCTCCAGGAGTTCGGGCCTGTCGAGGGCTAGCAGCTTCATGTTTCGACGCTCCGCTCCGCTGGCGATAGCGCCGCGCCGCTCCAGAGCGCCTCATAGGCGGCGATCAGTTTCGGCGCTTCGTGGTTCCAGGCGAGTTCGTTCTCCACCCGTCTGCGCCCGAATTCGCCCATCTCTGCACGCCGTACCGGGTCGTCCAGCAGTTCGACGATCTTCGCCGCGAAATCCAATGGATCATTCCTTCTGGCGTAAAAAGATGCCCCCTGAGCCGAGTAACGCCCCTCCGTGAGATCGAACTGCACGATCGGCTTGCCGAGCGCCATGTACTCCATGATCTTGTTCATGGTGGACTTGTCGTTCATATCGTTGGCGACGTCGGGATTGACGCAGACATCGGCGGTGTTGAGCATCGCCAGCAGCTCGCCGTCCGGCACGCGCCCCGTGAAGGTCACGTAGTCGGCGATTCCCAGCTCCACCGCTAGCGCCTTCATCTGTTCGAGCGAAGTGCCGGCGCCCACCAGGCCGAAGTGGGCGTCGCGGCGCCCCAAATCGATCACGATATGGCGCGCGGCCCGCAGCAGATAATCGATGCCCTCCTGCTTGCCCATGACGCCGACGTAGCCGACCAAGTAACGGCGCCCGCGCTTGAGTTGTTCGTTGGCCGGCAGGATCTTCAAGCGCGCGAGGCTCGGCCCACTGCGCACGACGAACACCCGCTCGGGGGGCATGCAGCCGCGCCCGATGGCGATACGCCGGTAGGAATCGTTGGTGGCGATCGAGACGTCGGCGCTGCGGAAGGTCCAGTACTCGAGCTTCAGCAGCAGCCGTTGGAAAAAGTCGCGCCGGCCGAACTTGGCTTCGTAGAGTTCGGGATTGAGATCGTGGTGATCGAAGACGAACTTCTTGCCAAACAGCTTGAAGAAGCTGCCGATCAGGAACAGCAGGTCAGGTGGATTGCAGGCGTGTATGACGTCAAAGCCGCGCGTGAGAAGCACCCGCCAGGTCAGTACGAAGGTCCACGCTAGCGCGATTGCGTATTCCACCGCATATCCGGCGATGCCCGATGCTTCGACGACCAGGTTGTAACGGTAGATATGAATCCCGTCGATCGCCTCGAAGCTGCGCTCGCAGCCGTGCCCGGTGGGACAGATAATCGACACCACGTAGCCGGCATCGCGCAGCGCGCATGCCTCCTGCCAGACCCGGCGGTCAAACGGGCTGGGAAGATTTTCTACAAGGAACAGGACACGTTTTTGCCGGCTCACGGAATTGCCCCTCTTACGGTTGTGCCATGCTTCTACCAGCAGATCCCTTCATATACCCCGGCCACGCTGCGCGAATCGGTAATGCGGACAAAATCGATGATGGTCTGCCGCTCGGT
>WNFI01331919.1_pt1 | contig 10284 bp, 9 predicted proteins | sample 5400471 | NCBI WGS metagenome assembly WNFI01 (sample SAMN13153348, study PRJNA577476) | soil metagenome | isolation source: 100 cm saprolite on Douglas fir-dominated hillslope | place: USA:California | collected 2013-09-17 | reverse complement strand
GATACTGCCAGCAGCCGTTCGATGGCAGGCCTGAGTTTGACACAGTATGCACCCAGAGGATTGGCGAAATCCGCAGCTGGGCGCTGCTGGGAAAACCGCCTGTCCCGAAGGAACCGCGATGAAAGACCGGCCACAAAGTTACCGCGGCAGGGTGAAAGACGATTGGCTTGATTTCTTCTGGCAGAAGATTGCACCAGACCACTTTCCCGCGCTTGTGCGCAAAAACCAGCTCCGCAAGCGGTCGTCGCATGGCGTGGGGTGGGACGGTCTGGACATTGAATTCAGCGACGGAACCAACCTGCACATGCGTTTTGAGGCGGTGATGAGAGTCCGAGCCACGCTCTGGAAGTGGAAGAATGGGGAAAAGCGGCGCTTGAGAATCTACTATCCGGCAATGATCTGGTGGGCTGGCGACCATAAAAGGGTATGTCGGCCTGATCGCTTCTTTGACAAGAAGAAGAAACCGAAGCGATAACGAGGCGCCTATAAGCTAGGGGCAAGGTTCTTCGACTTCCCTCAGAGTCGAAGCGGCAGCTACCATCCTCTAGTCTGCAGCATCTGCGCTTCATCCAGCCCTGCCACAGCCAGGCCTTTCATCGCGCCCGTCAAATCTTCGCTGACTTCAAGTAATACTTTAGGGTCGTTGAAGTGGGTGGCGGCTTTGACGATAGCGCAGGCGCGCTTTTCGGCTTCGACGGGATCGGCAAAGGTGGTGTCTTTCATGAAAATGCCGCTGCCGACGAAGACGGCTTCGGCGATGCGGCGCAGGGCTTCCAAATATTTCCACAACCCTCGTGTGACATCTGACCTTGTGACGACTTTGAATTTGAGTAATCATGGTCGAGGCCGTGACGGTCGGGTGAACCCGCATCGTCGCGTTGCGAAGTCCTTTGTTTCACGGATTTTAGTATCTAAGTTCTTTGTCATGCGGATTTTGCGGGGAATTTCGTGCTAACACGATGATTCCTATAGACCCCAGGGGGGGTGTGGGGGTATACCCAATTTGGCTAAAGCCCACGCCAGGGGATCCCGAATCGAGCAGCCCGTTCCAAATTTATTTTGCTAGGGAATTCACAGCCAACACACGGGTACCTCTAGTTCCGATCGTTGGTGTCGATGTTGAAGCCGAGGATGGCGTTGACTTCGACCGGCTGCGCGCCGCGCAGGGCGGGACGGAACTTCCAGCTAGGCAACGCGGCCATAATCTTTGCAGTCATAGCAGCGGGACCGGGTTCGAGGACTTGGAGATTTCTCAGGTTGCCGGAGGCATCGAGTCTGCCTTTGATCACAATGCGGGCGCGGGGAAGATCGGCGGGCAAATTGGTGCGAAGACCTTGCGGGCCGGTGAGTGTTCCGGCGTGCGCGGACGCGGCGGCGGGATCGGCTTCCGCGAATTGCATTACTACCGTGCCGATCGCGGTATCTACATAGACGGTATAGTTGTCGCCCGCAAGCTTGCCGTAGAAATCAAACGCTCCTCCGGAGCGCGAAGTTGCGACAATGGTTATGGCCGGGCCTTGCTGCGCCTTCACCGAGGAACGTCCGGGAAGATTGGGAGCGTTGCTGCCTTCGGAGCCGAAGCTGGGCAAGGTGACAATTGTGCTGCCGCCACGAACGTCCACTCCCGGAACCGCGGGAGAGCCAGAGGGAATACTGCCAGCGCCCCCGGGACCGGGAGTAGGAGAAATGCCGCCGCGAGAATTCAGGTCGGCAGCGTGGCCGGTTCCAGGCTTGCCCGCGCCTGTGCCTTCTCCGGCCAAGGCGCTGCCCGGCCCTTCGCCATGAACCAGGCCTGCACCTCCGCCGGAACCTTGGGAGGAGCGAGAACCGAGCCGGCATCGCCGGGTCCGCCGAGGCCGAAACCTTTTCTGCCAGAACCGGAGACGCCGTTGCTGGTGCCGACCGATGGAGGCGGCGGAACAACATTGCTCGCAACAGCATTCCCCGCGCCGGTGACGCTTCCAATTCGATTTCCCGCAGCACCGCCGGAGCCTTGGCCGCCGACGGAAGGAGGCGGTGGAACGATGCTGGGGCTCAACGAAGTACGGCGCGACGCTCCACTGCCCGCCGTGCCGGTTGTGTCCGATCCGATGACAGAAGGAGGTGGTGGAACGATATTCGCTGCCAGCGAAGTTCGGCGAGAGATTCCCGAAGATCCAACTGAGCCCGTGCCAGAAGTTGAGGGTGGAGGTGGTACGACATTGGTCGCAAGCGCACTCCCCGTCGCGCCGCGAGTTCCCGAAGAAACCGCGGGCGGAGGCGGCACAACGTCCTGCGTGCCGAACAGCTTGCCGATGACGCTGCTCATGAACGATCCGTTGCTCGCTTGCGATGGTGGCGGTGGCACGACAGTGGGTGAAGACGCACCCGCGCTGCCACTTTCCAGGCGACGCAAATCGCGCGCCGAATCGGCCGAGGGAGGCGGAGCGACGACGGATGGAGCCGGAAGATTGAGCTTTGCGTTGCGGGCACTCTCGCGCTCGGGCGAGGAGACGGGAGGAGGAACGACTGCGACATTGTTCATTTGCACTCGCGATGGCGAGACCTCGCGGCTGACGGATGCGGGAGCGGGCGGAATCACGCTGGCGCTGAGCGACGGGGTGGAGCGCGCCTGGTCGCGAGAGACTTGCGTGGATGCCGGTCCAATGACGGTGACATTTAACGAAGGCGCGGCCAGGGTGCGTTCTCGCGACAGGTTGGGTGCCGGAGCAATGATGCTGGTATTCAAAGACGGCGCAATCAGTGTGTGCTCGGATCGGACATTGGGCGCGGGAGGCACGATAGCCGGATTCAGAGCGGGAGCGCTGCGAGATTGCGCGGAGGAGAGGCTGGGAGCCGGTGGTACGACGGAGTTTAGCGTGAGCCCGTTGCGGGACCGATCGCGAGTCACGTTCACCGGCGCGGGAGCAACTACGTTTGCCGGCAGACTCGGCGCTGTGAGAGAAGAATGCAGTCCTTCTGCCGGAGACGGCCCGGGATTCGACTTGAAGGCGAGCAGGTTAGCCACCGCTGCGATGGAAGAAGGAAGCTTGAGATTGGGAGCATCGACCACCTGCGATGCGAGCGAACTGCCGCGAGCCACGCGGATGGTCTGGGTGCGGTGATGCGCCTGCTGTCCGCCAGCACGGCCCGTGGCACCGGTTTGAGCGCCGCCGAGGTCTTCGGTGCGCGGCAGTTCGTCGGCCGAGTAGTAGATCACTTCGTAGGGACGCAACTTGGGCGCAGCGTAGGGACGGAGGCGGTCAATCTGCCTCGGAAGAAAGGTGCCGACAAACAGTAGGAGCGCTTGCAGCAAAAACGACGCCAGCATTTCCCGGTAGGGAAAAATCCCGTGCGGAGCTTCCCCTGCCAGCGGGGGACGGGAGCGGGCAAAAGCCGGACGGATCGAGGTGACGAACTCATTCCAGCGCGAGGACCACTCCACCAACAGGTTGGGAGCGTCATGTATTTCTATGATCGCGATGTTTTCGAGTTGGAGAGTCTCGGTCAAGCGTGAGTATTTTGCTCCGGCGTCGGTCTTGATGGGAGGGAACAAGCTCCTAGCCAGTCTCCTTGATTTTGATTTCAATACTATCGCCCAATGCGGTTCCTGTTCTGGCCACGGTGTGGCTGGGTAACTCCAGAATTGAGGCTGCCTGCATGCGGACGGGGGAGAAGCGCCAGGGCTGGAGGTTGTGCTCGACGTGCACCACCGTCCCCGCGCGGTTTAAATAGACTACGTCAATGGGGAATCGCATGGCAAGAGTGTGAACGCCGCGGCATGGCCGAATCCAGAGCCCGCAGCCGTTACCGAAGTCATCTGCGGAAACTCCCAGAAGGCCGCGCAGTCGGGACCAGTGGGTGTCGGCTACTGCAAGTTCAGTGGCAACATAGAGTTGGCGCGTCTGGTTGAAAGCTTGACTACATGGGCCGAACAGTGGCATGAAGCTCCCACGTCCCTTTTTCTGTGCCTCAGTTTTTCCTCACTTGTTGACTAAGGAGTGATAAGCCTGAATGAGCGCATCCGAGTGAACGCGCAAGGCTTGGGCCACGCTGGTGCCAAAGCGATCCGTCTGGATCAGGGTGCCGACCAGAGATTTAATATCGTCGACGCCGGTGCGATCGACGAGGTTGCGCAGAGCTTCGGCACGGGGTTTGCCGGCGCGCATCTCAAGGTTGACGAGATGAAATTCGTCGCTCAAGTCGGGATGCGCGTGATGCAGGTCCTTGCCTACGCGCATTAACGCCTGGTCCAGCGCCAATCCGGCTTCCACGCAGATCACCGTGAGGTCGAGAGCGTCGGGAAGCGCAATGCGAATGCGCTGCTGGCGGTCTTTGATCATGCGTTTGAGGAAGAAGCGTGGAATGAAGAAGCCGAGCGCAGGCACACAGACCAGCAACGGCATACTGTCGAAGCCGGAGAAGGCGACTACGCCAGCCAGTCCCAGAAACGCCAGCAGAAGACGAGATCCGAAATAGTAACTGACATGGCGTGAGTCGCGAAGTCCGGCTTGGATCAACCAGGCCCGGGTGCGGGTAACGTCGGAGGGGGAGAGAGGAATCGCCTTGCTGATGGGGTCGAGCGCCTGCTCCAAACGCTCTCGGACTTTCAGGGCGGCTCTTTCCGGAGCCTGGGCGGGTTGTCCGCCGAGCGCTCGCAGACGGGTTCCCAGGACGGAACTGGGCGTGGCGGCGGCCGCGCCGAACGCAAATACCACGAGCGCGACGGTCACAAACACGACGATGGCCAGAATCATTATTAACGACATCTTTATACCTAATACCTGGTTACACCTGGATCTTAATGATCTTCCGGATCACGAAATAGCCAATGGTCTGCAAGGCGATACTGACCACCAACAAGGTGTGCCCGATGGGATCATAAAAAAGAGGCCGGACAAAATCCGGGCTGAAGACCAAAAGAATTGCCACGACCGTTGGCGGCATGCCCATCAGCAAAGCCATGGTAAGACGGCCTTGCGCGGTGTGAACGCGGACCTGGCGTTGAATTTTGAAACGCTCGCGGATGACGTAGGAGAGATTGTCCAGTATTTCGGCCAGGTTGCCGCCGGTTTCCCGCTGCAGCATGACGGCGGTGACGAAGAACTTCACATCGACCAGGGGCACGCGCTCGGTGAGATTCATGAGGGCGTCGCGTACCGGCATGCCGAACTTTTGCTCTTCATAGAGTTGGCGGAACTCGCTGGCCAGAGGCTCGGAGGCTTCGTTGGAAATCATCTCCAGCGCGGTGGTGAAGGCGTGCCCGGCGCGGACGGCGCGGGCCAGGGTGTCGATGGCCTCGGGGAAAAGTTCTTCAATCTTTTCAAAGCGCTTCTGGCGGCGATAGGACACAAACGAATAGGGAAGGAATGCGCCGATGATCAGTGCGGCCCAAGCGACGGCGGGATTCCTGCTCCAGAGCAAGGTGGCGAATCCAGCCAGAACCCCGCAAACCAGACACATGACAAGAAAATTGCCGGCGCGAAATTTCAGCCCCGCCTGTAGCAGCGATTCCTGTATTGCGGAAACCCGCGCCGAGCGGCGCAAGAGAGTGTCAAGCGCGGGAATCTTGCTGAGTTGCTCGTCGCGCAGCAGGGCGAGTTCTTCGTCGGGTTCGCGCTCCGCAGCTTTCTGCGCGGTGGCCAGACGATCCTTGATAAGGCGCGCCTGGGCGCGGCGCTGATCGAGCAGGGACGCACCGACGAAGGTTGCCAGAGCAACCACAACGAACGCGAGAAGCGCGATGAAGAGGGCGGACATAACAGTAACCGGCTAGCGCCAAAGTGTCGGCGGCAATCTTCTCAAATTTCCGTTTTCGATTCAAACAATGCGGGACGAATTCGCGCCCCCGAAGTCGCCAAGCGGTCGGCAAACAGAGGCCGGATTCCGGTGGCGCGGAAGGTTCCGCGCACCTTCCCGTTCTCGTCAACGGCGCGCCGTTCAAATACGAAAATGTCCTGCATCGAGATGGACTCGCTGTCCATGCCGGTCACTTCCGAGATCGAGATGACCTTGCGCGTGCCGTCGGACAAGCGCGCAATTTGTACTACGGCATGAACGGCGGAGGCAATCTGGTGGCGCACCGCACGCTCGGGGATGTTGAGATTGGCCATGGAAACCATGTTTTCCACGCGGGCCAGGGCGTCGCGGACGGAGTTAGCGTGGACTGTGGTGAGGGAACCCTCGTGGCCAGTATTCATGGCCTGCAACATATCGAAAGCCTCCTCGCCGCGGACCTCGCCGACGACGATGCGGTCAGGCCGCATACGCAAGCTGTTGATGACTAACTGGCGCTGTCGGACGGCGCCTTTCCCTTCGATGTTGGGCGCGCGCGTCTCAAGCCGAACCACGTGCTCCTGCTTCAACTGTAATTCGGCCGCGTCTTCAATGGTAACGATGCGCTCCACGTTGGGAATGTATCCGGAAAGTACGTTGAGCAAGGTGGTCTTGCCCGCGCCGGTGCCGCCCGAGATCAGCAGGTTCAATCGTCCTTTCACCATGATGGAGAGCAGTTCGAGCATGGCCTCGGTCAAGGTATGGTTTTCGATCATGTTGCGGGCCGTGACCGGATCGCGCCCGAAGCGGCGGATCGAAAGGCAAGCGCCATCTAATGCGAGAGGAGGAATGATGGCGTTCACGCGGGAACCATCAGCCAGGCGAGCGTCGACCATGGGAGAGGATTCATCCACGCGTCGGCCCACGCGGGAGACGATGCGCTCGATGATCTGCATGAGGTGCTGGTTGTCCTTGAAAGACAAGCCAGTCAATTCCAGCTTGCCGGCGCGTTCGATGTAAACCTTGTCGAAGCGGTTCACGAGAATGTCGGAGATGGTGTGATCCTTCAGCAGAGGCTCGAGCGGACCCAGGCCGAAGATCTCGTCCAGAATTTCGCGCGACAGTCTTTCGCGCTCGGCAAAGCTTAGGGGAACGACCTCGGCGTTGACCGAGTTGCGGATGAGGACGAGGACTTCTTCGCGAGCGGTGTCGCCCGTTTTGCGGCCCAGTTTCTCGAGATCAAGACGGTCCAGGATCTTGCGGTGCAGGTCCGCCTTCACCTGCTGGTATTCACTGCGCTCGAAGGTCTGTAGATTGGCCATAAAAGCTTAAACCGTCTTAAACAGGGACCAGGCGGCACGTTTGACCTCGAGGTCGTTACGGGTCAGTTCGTTCGCCAAGCCGGAAAAACACCTTGCAATCTCCGTGTGACTTTGCTCCATCACCGGCGTGCCCCGGTCAATGGCGGAAGAGATCGCGAAGTATTGATTTGGCACCCGCCACAATAATTTTACTCCGGCGGCATTTTCCGCCTCCGCCTCGCTGAAGCCGGGTACTTTGCGGAAGCGGTTCAGCAGCAGCCGCAGGCGTTCGCGGTTGCCGGTTTCACCCAGGTACTGTTGTACACGAGCCGCACTCCAAAGAGAGGCCACGTCAGTGCAGGCCACCAGCAGCACGCATTCAGACAAGTTGGCGACCAGGCGGCTGGCGGCATCGAGACGGGAGGAATTATCCACGACCACGTAGCGGTAGTGGGTGGCCAGCATATCGAACAAGCGGACAAATTCTGCCGTCGTGGGCTCGACCGCGGCGGGAGAGTTAGCTCCCGCCAGCAACTGCAAACCGCCGCTGTGCCGGGTCATAAAACTTTCCAGCAGGGAACTGTCCATGCGGTGGAGATTGCGAGTGGCGTCGGTCAGGGAAAACAGGGGTTTGAGATTCAGATGTAGAGATGTATGTCCGAGCGGAGCCAGATCCACCAAGGCTGTCTGGCCATGGGCCGATTGCAAGGCCAGCGCCAAGTTGACGGCCACAGTGGTTGCCCCACTCCCGCCCTTGGCATTGACCACGGAAAATACCTTGCCACGCGGGCCTTCTTTATGGACCCGGCGTTGGGCTGTAGTGAGTCGAACAAATGCCTCCAGAAGGTCCGTGGTGGTGGTGGGACGCTCGATGAACTCGCGAGCTCCGGCGCGCATTGCGCTCACAATCACTTGCGGCTGGTTCAGATTTCCTATGGCGAACACGGCAGGATTGGCCGCTTGTATCCTGCGCGTAACCGGATCCGACGCGGCCACTGGGAAACTGGCGCAGGTATGAACTGTGCGGGCTACGCTGGTTCCGTCCACCAACACCTGGAGCACGGTGCGTTGCTCATCGTCAGTGGCCACAATAACGACTGAAAGCTCGGCCATACCCTATGCCTTTTTCGACTTCTTCGATTCCAACTTCACTTGCCTTATCCTTTCGCTACTTCCCCGAGGGTTTTTTTCCGTCGAACTTCCCATTATCCATAAAAGGCTGCGGATTCTTGGGCCCCGGCGGCGATTCTGTATTGGGTGAGATCCGGTGCACGGTGCATAGGACCATGAGTTCCGAGTGACTCTTTTGCGCGCTCTTGCTCTTGAAGAAATTACCCAGTATCGGTATGTCCCCAAGGCCGGGAACCTTGTTCCAAATATCGGTGACGCGATTGTCGATTAAGCCTGCGATTACGAAACTTTGTCCATCCTGCAATTCGAATTCAGTTTCAGCTTTGCGCGTGCTCAAGGCAGGCACGGTAAAGCCGGAAATAGTGAGTGCGTTTGCGAAATCCAGCGTGCTGACTTCAGGCGCTACGGTAAGGTGAATATTGCCATTCGGCATGATCACCGGGGTGAACTCCAGCTTTACGCCAAACTCCTTGAATGAAATGGTGACGGCGGTGAATCCAGCGCCAGGTTGCACAATGGGGAAGGGGAACTGGCCACCCGCGAGGAAGCTGGCCTTCTTGCCGTTGACCGCGATAAGGTTGGGTTCGGCCAGAATTTGCAGAAGGTTTTTGTTTTGGAGCGCCTCAATTACGGCGCCAAAGTGAATGTCGGGACGGAACAAGAACAGGTTCAGGACGTTGCTGATGGTTTGATTGGACTGAACAGGCAGACTTTGCCCTTGAGTTTGGCTGATTTGCTGCGAGCCGAAGCCGCCGTACTGGCCGGTGGTCGTAGTTCCGATAAAATTGCCCGCTCCGGTGGAGAAGAAGTTCGATCCGAGTTGGGTGAGCGCGGAACGATCGACCTCGGCGAACTTTACTTCCAACAGCACTTCCTGAGCGCCTACCGGTCCGAAGGTGAGCACGTTCACTACATTCTTCGAATAAGCGGCAGCAAGCTCGCCGGCGCGCTTGGCAACATCCTCCGTAGTTACGTGGCCTGAGAGGACGATCGCGGCACGGGAAGGGGTAACGGAAATCTGCTCCTCGGGGAAGACGCGATGCTCTTCTTCGGCGGCGGCGCTCACATCAACATCCACGCGCAAGTCAAAACTGCGCGATCGTTCGAGTTCATCCCAGATAAGCAGGGAGACTTCGCCAGGCGCTCGTCCGTGGACAAGGATCTGGGTGGGGGTAATTACGGTGGCATAAGCCACGCTGGGGTCGGTCACCGAGATGCGCTTTAAGCGCTCCGTCGTGTTGATGAGCAGGGACTTGTCCACCATCACGCGAAGCGGAGCTGCACCTTGGGGCTGGGCAGTTTGCGGCGGCAGCGTAGTCTGAGTAGCGGCCGGCGCCGCCGGTTCCTGCAGCGTCGGGGATGGGACAGCGGGCGGCGGCTCCCATGCCTTGGCCAGAGCGAGCCCGGACAGAGCCAAAACTGTCAGTACCAACCACGGTGCAACGGCTGCGAAACGTGTCGTGCGAACCTTCATCTTGTGATTCCTCTCCACATGAGGAAACCTGCAATCAAACACGCAGGCCGAACTGCCCTCCCACTACTTTGGTTCTTCATTGCTCTGGTCCGGAAATTTGATCACATCCGGCTTTTTGTCACCTTGATAGATCTCCACACTGAGGACAGAAGGAGAGGGAGGCGGTGGCTCAGATTTGTGCTGCTTAACGGGATGAAACGGAGCCCGCGGCGGAGCAACGGCCGGGGTGCCACCTTTGTAGAGTCCCTTGGCGTTGGCTGGATCCACGCCGTCCTGGTGCGTGTCGAGAGGGTTGCGCAGGGCGAGCTGAATCTTGCCTTCGGAACTGGCAAGGGTCAGGCGCTCCGCGTCCTCGGGCGACGTTAAAAGCGTAATCACGGGAGTGTTCTGCGCGTCCCCGGCGGCGTTACGCTCCAGCGTATGGCCGGAGGCAATCACTGCCACGTTCTGCAAGACGGTGGTGGTCTGGTTTTCCGAACTCCCGTTCGGTGTTCCCGTGAGAAGTATATCGACACGGGTTCCCGGACCGACGAACCCCGCAACCGAGACCACCTCATTCACGCGCACGGAGACGGCGCGCATCCCCGGCGGAATCAGAGACGGCAAACCCGCGCCGGCATTTTC
>WNFI01040762.1_pt1 | contig 10284 bp, 9 predicted proteins | sample 5400471 | NCBI WGS metagenome assembly WNFI01 (sample SAMN13153348, study PRJNA577476) | soil metagenome | isolation source: 100 cm saprolite on Douglas fir-dominated hillslope | place: USA:California | collected 2013-09-17 | reverse complement strand
TCTGACGCGCATAATCCTCGTCAGATCGCCCTTACCCATTCGCATGCCGAGTCTATCTTGCGCGAGGTAGGAATTAAGAGCGTGAGAATCTGGCAACAGCGGGTAGCAGAAGAATATAGCATATAAAGAGAGATGACCCTGGCATCTCAAAAAGCCAGGGTCATCTCTCTTTATATTTTACGTAGTCTGTACTGGCATCGGAACCTGAATGCGGTCCCAACCTGGGAGTTGCATATGTGGGGTGGATACCGGACCATGCACTGTTTGCAGTATGATACGTTTACCGGTGCTAAGATTATCGCCCCATATTTTCGTACTACCATCGTTATAACGTGCCTCGACAACAAGACCATGTCCATACGGTGATAAGGCCGCATTTTCATCACAAACAGGGGCTGCAGTCAAAGCAGGATTCTCACAAAGAACAGTAGCTCCGGGTGCGACATCATATAGAACAACACGATCAACATTGGGCTCGGCCGGCTTCAGTTTGATCAGTTGAAATGCCCCATTCACTCTACCCAAAAGTTCCAGGGAATTATCTGCCGCGAAACCAACAGGCACAGCATCAATTTGCCTGAGCAAGTAGCTCCTGCCCCGGAAAGTCTTTGTCACCCGTTGAACAGTGCCAGTAAGAACATTCACACGCCACAGATCATACGAGACTTTGTATTTCATAGCGTCGAAGTAGAGGTATCCATTACGGTAAAACCAGAGGTGGCCTACGTTAAGTGAGGCTAAGATGGTTTGCGTGGTTCCCGTTTGTGTATCGACTTCTATAATACCATGACGACCGGAAGCGATAAATACATGTCGACTGTCAGTTTCCCAGAGTGCCTTACCCACACTATCATCGTTGAGTGCATAAAAATAGCCGACATGAGAGAAAGGGGTTAAAGTAGAGAAATATGTATGTCCATGCTCCGCAAAGTGATAGAGGACATTATACCCATCGTGTGAGACGCCATCGATCTGCACAACATGCTTTGGAGGTACCAGCAAGACAGACCTACCGGTGTCTGGATCATAATTCATAATAGATGTGTACCCATGTTCTCCAACTTGACCAATGATGACCGCACCCCAATCACCTGTATATTGTCGATAGGGGCTTGAAGCAGTTGGACTAGCATATCTATGAGGTAGCTGGCTAAATACACCAATCGTCATCAAAATGAGTGCCGCTGCAGCCAGCAGAGCTCCTATATTGCGCCAGAATTTACCTTGCCGAAATGAAGATTTGCTCCGAAACTGGGGGTTCCCTAAACTTGAGCATCCCGGTACTTGCTCAATATGATCGCTGGAAAGAGGGGCCTGTCGAGTTACTATTCGTGCTTCACTCTGGATTGTGCTCATAACACGAGTCGTGGTAGATGGAACAGATTGTTCACCTTCCACTAACACCATCTGTATGCTAGAACGTTGCCAATCACGCTGTTTACGCGCCATTGTCAAAACAGTAATACAAGTTGGACATTGTGGTATATGGAGATCCAACCGCGTCAAGAGCTGTTCATCTCCGCTATGCTCGAGCAAATAATCTACTGACTGCTGTGGGAGCTCGTGTAATTCATCAAGTCTATCGAGCAGGCGCAAGCATTGTTTGCTCAGGTGGCAAGGAGGTAAGCCGCGTGAATTACCTGTTTGCATGAGCATCACTCCTGGTCTAGTCGATTATAGAGCTGTTGAAAAGATTGCCGAGCACGCGCCAGGCGGCTGCGTACAGCAGAAAGCGAGTCCTGTAGCATTTCAGCAATCTCTTTATAGGTGAAGCCCTCAGCATCCAAAAGCAAGCAAATTGCTGAAGCTGGTGGCAACTGGGCCAATACCCGCTTAACCAGGTCACGCTCCAGGACGCGTTCCTCAAAGTGCTCATCGCATATCAGGTAGTCCTCACCCATTTCGTTGTATACATCATCACTACTACCCATGGGCGATGCAAGTGAAAATACATTGACATGCTTCCGTCGTCGCCATTCACTCCGCACCTGGTTGAGGGCAATACGATAGAGCCAGGGAGCAAAACGCAGTTCCTCCCCTCGCATGCGCGGCAGAGCACGATAAGCCGCCAGCAAAGATTCCTGACAGAGATCTTGTGTCAACTGTACATCCTGCGTCAGATTGTAGAGCATGCGCCGAATGCGGGGCTCATAGAGTATGACCAAAGCCTCAAAAGCACATACAGAACCTTGACAAGCATCGATAACGAGTTGAGACTCATCCTTCTCAGCTCTCATGTAACACCGTTCATATAGAAGATGCTGTGCTCAGCACCTCTGTAGAATATATAATGCCCAGGGACGCCTTTTTGTCGCGGTATTCTGACCCGAATTTTCTACACCTTCAGCGAGCAGAATCCCCCTAACATTTCCTAATACCATTTATAGTGCATTTGGGCGAATTAAACTGTGAGGTAGTTCACTTCCTGGCCAAGAAGATGTTATGAGCAGGAAAATCTCTGGAACATGACAGAGGAGCGATGGCGTAGCTCAGCGCCATCGCTCCTCTGATTATCACCAGGATCAGGAGTACTAGATCCTCCTTAAGCAGTAGCTTTCTTACCTATGCCGGTTTGAAGCGGGGTATGCTGATGCTCTCTGTAACGGCATCAAACACAATTGTTACCGGCAGGTCTACACGCAAGTCGGCTGGCGCAATATCGATAATGTTAGCCATCATGCGTGGTCCCTCTGCGAGTTGCACGATAGCGACGTTGTATGGTGTATCTTGCACAAATTCTGGGGCTCTATTCTGATGAATGATAGTAAACGAATAGATAAGGCCTTCACCAGAAGCTTCGACCCAATGCATTTCACTAGAGTCACAGTGCATGCAATAGAGACGAGGATAAAATTGATGCTGCTGACAATGCTCACAGTATTGAAGCAGCAGTTTACCCCGACGACATCCTTCCCAAAAAGGACGACTTTCATCGGTTACAACAGGTAATGGTTTGGAACGAGATGTATCTGGCATACTTACTCCTTGCAATAGTGCTAGAGAAAGTATATCTAGTTTTGTCATGAGAAAGCAAGAAAATGCAAAATACATACCGTACTAGTAGCAGCCAAAACACATAAAGTATGAATTACTGTATGCGTATTACATCATCCCTTGTTCTGCTTTTCCTGGTGGATAATCAATTGACCTCGTTGGTTCCCTCATGTATACTTTCCCTTGTGAAGAAGCGCAGGAAGGCGATTGGTCACCATTCTCTTTTACGATCGCTCGATAAGGTACTGCAATAACAAGATATAATCTTGTAACGAGACAAACAGACTAGCGGCTCACCCTGGCGCCACCATACACAAAGGAGTACCAACTGATGCCATTCTACAATGGGCGCATAGCTATTGTTGGCGTTGCCGAATCGGACTATGGGCGCGTACCCAACATGACTGAGATGCAACTACATGCTCAGGCAACATGGCGCGCGTTAACAGATAGCGGCTTGCATAAAAACGATATCGATGGTGTATTCTGTAGCTCACATTTCCCCGGCATGCCTACAGTCATGCTCTGTGAATACTTGCAGATATTTCCCCGCTACAGCGATACAACATCCATTGGTGGATCGTCTTTCGAGGCCCATCTTAACCATGCTGTAGCAGCGATTCGAACGGGAAAATGCGAAGTTGCGTTAATTACCTATGCGAGCAATCAGCTTTCCAGCCGGGGCCGTACGGCCGGTACTGGGGCACGACCGGCCATCATTCCCGAGGCAACCTACGAAGCACCCTATGGCAATACCCTTGTGGGGGCTTATGCGATGGCCGCACGTCGGCATATGCACCAGTATGGCACAACACCAGAGCAGTTGGCAGAAATAGCCGTCGTCACTCGCCATCATGCCGGGCTTAACCCCCTGGCCATGTACCGCGAGCCAATTACGGTACAGGATGTACTCAATTCACGCATGATCGCTGAACCACTCCACTTGCTTGATTGTTGTGTCGTCAGCGACGGAGGGGGAGCGGTACTGGTGACGACAGAAGAACGAGCGCGTGATCTAAAGCAAACACCAATTTTTGTATTGGGCAGCAGTGAAAGCCATACCCATGCTCACATTTCACAGATGCCGGATCTGACAGTTACTGCTGCTGCCACTACCGCTCCTCGCGCATTTGGTGAAGCAGGAGTAACACCTGCTGAGATAGATATGGCCATGATCTACGATTCGTTTACCATCACAGTGCTGCTCTTACTTGAAGATCTGGGCTTCTGCAAAAAGGGCGAAGGAGGGCAGTTTGTGCAAGATGGGCGTATAGCTCTAGGGGGACAGCTACCGATCAATACCGATGGTGGCGGTCTTTCCTCGAATCACCCTGGCATGCGAGGTATTTTTCTCATCATTGAGGCAACACGTCAATTGCGTGAACAGTGTGGCCCACGCCAGGTTGAGGGTGCCAGACTAGCAGTAGCTCATGGTAGTGGAGGACTACTTTCATCACAAGCAACGGTTATTCTAGGGAGATAAGTGGATTAGCCCTGATAATCTGAAGAGGTGCGCTTGCCGTATAGTGGCTGATGCTATCTTCCCCTTCGATGATATGCCTGCCTGCTCGCCAGGAATGTTCAACAAAGATAAACACATTGGCACTGCCCCTTGCGTCTAGTAGAATGAAGAGCGAACTGGTATATGTTCGTACTGGCTCTTGAAAGTCATGCGTCAAAACGATGTGAGCAAAGGCAGGGAAATGATCGACATGCACAATTATTATCTGACCCGGATGAGCTGTGGCAGGAAGAACAGTTAAGACAGGTGATACCGCAATGTAGAGGTTGTTGTGATGCTGCAAACTCGCACCCATAAGTACAGCATCAGCCACCAGGAATGGAACGATTAAAATCAGGAGTGCGATAAACGCTATACGCAGACAATTTCGTTGCAATCGGTGATGTTTATGAAGAACAGGTAGAGCAAGAGTGACTCTGTCTCGTTCTTGAATAAACAATGATAGAGATTTATTTTGTTCTTCTGGATGCACAGACTCAATATAGCCAGGAAGACTGCGCGACAAAAGTGGATCTGCTTGTTGCAGCCAGTGGTCATGAGCAGGTGCATTTATTTCCTCGCTCGCAGTTTCAAGATCAGGCCATAGATCAGGCATGAGTTGGCTCAAATCGATACCCTGATTATTTCCTGGGAAAATCAGCGTGGGAAAGCCAGAAAGATCCTCCCCTTGACGATTGATAGTCATATCAGGCAAGAAAGATGTATCAGAGGAACCCAAGCCTGAACTTTGCCTTACAGGCTCTGCACGTACATAAAATTTTAGGGAGAACTTGCTATGTTTTGATTGGCGATTGAGTAGAGCTGTTCTACTGCTATCGCAAAAGGCTGTTGTGGCCGGGCAAGCTTTATTACAGCACAAACACTGGTTCATTTCCCACGCCCCCTAACCTCCCTATTACACCTACCCAATGAAATACACCAAATTCTTCCATTATTATCACCACACCTTTGGCTACACGACAAGAAAACATGAGAACAATAGCCCATTTGTCACGCCCACAAAACAATGATCATTCACGACATAAGAAACTGCTATCTCTATAGATGTGCGCAAACAATGGCTCCCAACAGGTAATATCTAAAACCTTAACCATGTTATGGTACTTTCATGCCAGACAAGCGTTACATAAACAAACATAGCTCAGATATTGGTGTACAATCGCAGATATCCAGGGCTGTATAAACATGTATCAAGTTATTTCAAAACGGCTCATTATGTACGACACTACGCCAGCATCTCTTAGTTAATACTACTTTGTTCGTTCCATCTTTCCTGGCCCATCGCTGCCTGACGGGACGGGAAAGCCACTCGTGCTCTTCCCTGCCCGGACAGGGTGACGGCGAGCCAACGTTCAGCACGAGTGATCAGAGGCAGTTCAAGAGAAGAGATGTGTGGTGGAGCGTGCGGCCCGACAGGCCGCGCGCTCCACCACAGTTAGTCGAAACGTGAATGAGACCATGTTCAGGGACGGGAGATATGCACGGAAGCTGACAATTGTAAAGGAGTGCCACACATGGGCAATGGAACTATGCCCACTATGCAGAGACAATATAAAGTGGAAAGTGCGGATATCGTCGTGGTTGGTAACGGCATTGCGGGACTTACCGCTGCTGTAGAAGCTCGTCGCCTATCACCGCCTGCGCAGATTGCCATTATTACTGAGCAAGTCCATCCTACTATCAATACACCTGCGCTAAAGCAGTTTGCCATTGGCAAGTTATCCCAGGAACAACTTCTCGCCTATCCGACGGGAACTGAGCGCGCACAACGCATACAAGTGATGAATGCACGCGTAGAAGGCATCAACGCCCGGGGGAAATATCTATATTTAAATGATGGCCATGGCTTTGGCTATGGCTCTCTGCTGATGGCTACGGGCAGCGCTCCCAATAGGTTGGCTACCAATCTTCCCGGGTACGATTTTGATGGAGTACTTACTCTTCACCATTTGCAGGATTATTTAGACCTGCGTCGACGGCTAGCTGAAGTGCACTCAGCAGTGGTAATTGGCGGTGGCGCTCATGCTATCGAAACCGTCATGAGCTTGTTACACTATGGTATTGAGGTCCATTGGCTCATCCGAGGTGAAAACTTCCTCTCAAAAACACTTGATCACACCGCCTCCGAATTGATTCTGGAAAGCATTCGTCAGGCCGGAGCAAAAGTCCATGCAGGCACCAGCCTGGTCGGTATTGTAGGTAGGGTTGGTTCTGTAGCGGGTGTAGTTACAACTCAGCACAACATGCTTCCTTGCCAGTTGGTATTGGCGTGTACCGGCACAACGCCAGTTACTACATTGGCAAAACAATGCAATATACCAATGCTGTACAACCACGGAATATTGGTTAATGACCAGTCACAAACGAATGTGCGCGATATATATGCCGCAGGTGATGTCGCAGCGCGCCAGAATCCCCAGACAGGCCATTATGAGGTCAATGCCCTGTGGTACAACGCAGTCGTGCAGGGACGCACTTTCGGTAGGTAATCACCTCCATGAAACAAAAGGTGGGACGATTCTGACCGACAACACAAGAAAAAGGTATCGCCGTATGTCCATTGTCGATGATCGGCTAGTCGGCTATCTCTCACTGGGTCCTACACAACCCGACGCCCTGGCCATTAAACGTATTATCGATGAAGGTCTTTCCATTCGAGGCATCGAAGATGCCTTACTTAAAGGTAACTTTGATGCTCGTAAATACTTCTCACAGTATAGATCCCGTGCAGTAAAAGATATGGTAACGTCAGGGAAAATACCTATTGTTATTCCCAGCCAGTACGCTTTACCTCCGTCTGCTGCACATCCCGTGGTAGATCGGCCCATAAAGAATACCCCTCAGACCAACGAACTTATCGCTGGACAATCAGCTTTTTCTCAACCAAAAACGGGGGCCACTTTACAGATAGAAACGCCAAAAACAGAACCTTTACACAATTCAGTTTCAGAACGCTCTCGAATGGATGATCAGCCAACTATCCATCAATGGGAAAAGGAAGGAGAACCAACTACGGATAGACTCCCTGAAGCATCAAATAAGACTGTGGAATCTATCCTGATACATCTACCTTCTCGTCCCTCGCCACGCACCCTCTGGTCATATAGCGCAAAATTACCGCGCGTCACAACTCAGCAATCTTCTTCGGGACATCCAGATACTGGGGAAACTGAAACAGCCAGCCACAATGAGCAGCCAGGTCATACCAACTTCCTGCTCTGATATCTGGGAAAAATGAAACGGTCAGCTTATCGTGAAGGGAGAACAATACATATTGAAATCTGTCCTACTTCATAAAACAGGTCCGCAAGTGGCACAAGAAGTACATGCCTGTATTGGCTGCAGCGAGTGCTTGTTGGCATGTCCAGCCTTGGCCGAATCGATTACGATCGACGTGCTAAACCGTGAGACACTCTCGGGCAGCATCTCTGCTCCAGTAGCTCAGTTTGCCCGCTCGTGCTATCAATGTGGGGCTTGTGTCGCTCCGTGTCCGGTAGGGCTACACCGCGATGCCATGATGATGTGGCTTAAAGTACGCTTATTACGTTCTTCTACTAGAAAGATCTAACATGTTACATGTCCAATTCCTACCATAACTCGCCAGTCAATAATTCTAAGTCATCGCAACCTGGTGAAAAAGGCTATCCCTGGCTGTTTTTTCACCGCAGGCGCTCATGGTATACTGGCTTGACAGTAACACTCATTGTAACAGGCGTGTGTGGCGCTTTTTTTAGCTGGTATATCCACTCTGGCAACGATACTTCTCCTGGTGGCACGGTTGGTCTTATTTACGCTGCCATAGGTACAATATTTTTCATCCTTGCCGCGATCCTTTATACCTTACGCCGCCGTTCCCGGAAGCGCGCCATAGGTGAGCTTAATACAGCCTTAAACTGGCATGTATTTTTTGCAATTATGGCGTTGCTTGTACTCTTCATGCACGCGCTCGGTAATTTTGAGCTGATATCTGGTACCTACGCGCTGATTGGCCTGTTTGTCTTAGCGATAAGTGGAATAGTAGGTCGCATGCTGGATCAATTTGTACCCCGCCTCATTGCACGTGAGGTAGATAAAGTTCTTACCTCACGGGGCGAAGATCGTATCGAGACTGTCTCTCAAAAACTCCAGGCCATAGTCCTTTACAATAATCAACAGACGCACAATATCAGAGTTGACCAGCCCAATCTCCCGGCGGCAGTTATTGCATCTCATAAGCTATTGAGAAAAGCATTACCTCACGCTGCCAATGAACAAGCCATAGGTATTCCTTGGGACCTGGCATACACCTCCTTAGAGCCAACACAACAGGAGTTGGACCGTGATGCTCCTCATTATCGTCTCATCCCGGATAAGAGAAGCCCCCTTGCTCGCCCAGAGGCACTGATGCCAGGAGCAGAAGAACATATTTCTGATTTACAAGACATACACGTCGCAATGCTGCGCGAACAGTTTTACCGCCGAATTATTCGCTACTGGCGTATACTACATATTTTACTCTCCTTTATTACTGTTGGCCTGGTTATCTGGCACATCACTTTTGCATTGACCCTGTTGCTGCCAGGATTAATTCCGTGACACTCTCAATCCCCCGAAAAGGAGATGAGAATTCTCGCACCGATGTTCTTTATGCAGACTATGGGTGTGCATAAAGAACGTCGGTGTATAAGCTTAAGCATTGTTCATTTCTTTGTCGGGAAGGTGGGCTAGCGAGGATTTGACCTCAATATAACGGGCAAGGACAAAAACCAGGTCTGAGAGGCGATTTAGATAGCGGATAACCTCACCATTCTGAATAACCCCATCATGCAGCAATTTTACAGCCATACGCTCCGCACGACGAATTATTGTACGAGCAAGGTCCAGGGCGGCCCCATCCAATGTGTCGCCTGGAATGATAAACTTGTTAGGTATTTCTACTTCGTGCTTAAGTGACTCTTCCACTTGCTCTAACCATTGCACATGCTCAACGGTCATACGAAAACCCATTTTTTCGTAGTTCTCGGGCAGCGTCGCTAGTTCAGCCATTAACACATAGAGTTCATTCTGGATACGGTAAATGATTCCCTTAACTTGGGGATCCTGAGCCACGGCGCGGGCCAATCCCAAAGCAGACGTTGCTTCATCAACCGTACCAAATGTATCTGGACGCGGATCGTACTTGGGTACTCTTTCGGCACCTAATAAACCCGTGTAGCCTGTATCTCCTGTACCTGTTGTTACTTTTGCCATATCAGCTTCCTTTTTTCTCTACTCGGTTTATCTTCTTTCTTGAGAAGTGTATATCCCGTAAAACTCTACAGGCAACAATGCTTTTGCCAGGCAAATATTTACTCGGCTGGCGCGTGATAACGATACGCACGGCTGATACGTCGCCAGTCCAGTTCTCTGCCGCGTACTGGGCGCTCCTCATCGAGAGGTTCTAATCTATTGGTAGCCAGGAAACGCCGCCTTAGATTTGAAAGATCTATCTGTTCATCAGCTGGGAAAAACGCCCGGTAGAGCAGGGTTGCTTCAGCCAGGGTTAAGATACCATCTCCCGTAGCAGGTTCTTTGAGAATACCCATCGGGCGAGTCTCTTTATTTCTATGAGCCCGCACATCCTGTAACCACCAGTCTGTCCCCTGGTAGAGACCCATATCCGCTAGATAGCGCAGTACAATTTCGGGATTGCGCTGTACCTGCGAACGCAAGGTATGCAGCGCCGTCATCAAAACTGGGCGTACTTCCGGATCGAGCACGCGTTGATTTGACTCGATCTCCGTGATGGG
>WNFI01398223.1_pt1 | contig 10285 bp, 9 predicted proteins | sample 5400471 | NCBI WGS metagenome assembly WNFI01 (sample SAMN13153348, study PRJNA577476) | soil metagenome | isolation source: 100 cm saprolite on Douglas fir-dominated hillslope | place: USA:California | collected 2013-09-17 | reverse complement strand
TTCTCCAGGCGAAAGCCGGTAAAAATTGTGCTGTCGCCAAAAGTCGTCTGGCCCTCGAGATAGAGTTCCGTGGTCCACCAGGCGGTAGCCCCGTATTCGAACTCGGCCCAGAAACCGTGAAAGTCGTTGCCTGCACGCTGCGTGCCCACGGTTGAAAAGTACTCCACTTCGAGGCTACCCGGCTCCTCGAGATAATGGTCGTAGGCAACGATGTACGGACTCTCCTGCCCTTGCGCGCGGAGGGCGAATGCGCCTAACAAAAAAGCCGCGCAACTCAGGCCAAAGCTGAACGTCATCCCCAACACTATCGCACATTAGAATCAGAAATGGTCTGCACGCTGTTATCCTGCAACCGGGATAACTTCAGCGTTTTCAGCAACAATAAAAAGCGCCCCGGACTTTTCAGTCAAGGACGCCTCGGCAGCCCTCCCCCAGAACTGCCAAACTACGAAATGGATATTAAAGAACCCCTCATAGGGTGTAAACGTCACTTTGGTAACGCAGATTTTCCCGCTTGTACACGGGTGCCTGATTGGAAAGTTCGAAAAATCGTAAGAGGGATTATTGTTGCTTGTGCCAGGTTTGGCCGTCGTCAGCGGTCAACCAAACTTCGCCGGAAGAGGTGGTGACCCTGCCGTGCTGCGGATCTGGAAATTCCACGCCGACAATGTCGCCGGTGAGCGCGGCGCTCGCTTCCGCCGGCAGGATTCGGGTCCAATGGGTTCCGGAGTCGGGCGAATGATAGAGCATCGCATCGGAACCGCCGGCCCAGACTTCCGTTCCGAGGGCGGCCACAGCAAGGAATACAAAAACCCGCCCCTGCTCTTTTTTCTGAAGCTTCTTCTCTCGACGCCGGTCTCTGAGTTCAGCGGCGCTTTCCATTCGTTCGCCGCTCGCGGCAAGCGCCTGGCTGATGTTGACATCCTCCCAGGTCTTGCCTGCGTCAAACGACCGCTGCAAAGCTCCGTCGGAGCTGATGGCCCAACGCGGAGACAGACGCAGAGCTTTCCGCACAGCAATGTTCGAAGTTGACACAGTAGGCGCAACTACGCCACTGGCCTGTGACTCCCCGGGCACCGAGTCTTTCGCCTTGACGACATCCAAATTATTCAATGCCCGATTTTGCAACGGCAGCTCCGTATGATTCTGCGTGAGTTGCCCTTGCACTTGATTTTGCGCAGCGATTGGCTCGCTCTCCGATTGCACCTCGACAGTCTGTGAAGCTCCCGACACCGCAACCTGCGGCGCCGGGGCGGCGGGTGCCGAGCCAGCGGTTGAATTCTCCGGCGTAGTTGCGGGCGCCGCTTCTCTTGCGGCGGGCGCGATTTCCCGGGAGTCGCTTTTAGGCTGGACTTGATAATTTTTGTCAGCTTGGCCCGATCCCGATGCAACGCCGTTGCCAATGCCGCCTCCCGAAAATGCGCGGCTCATCGTCTGAGAAGGTGGAAAGATTGCATTCGGTGATGGAGCGAGCTGATCCGCGGCCCTCGCACTTTCGGCGCGAGACATCTTCCGCGTCGCAGTTTGCTTTGCCTCCTTCGTGTATTGGGGAACGATCGCTTGCCGAGCAGGCGGCGGAGCGGAGGGTTGCGGACTCTGCGATGCGGTGATGATTTTCCCCTCCTGCCACGCCGGGCTGGAGACCAGCGCCGCATTCTGTCGAACGCGCTGCTTGTATTGCAGGACCCCGACCGAGATTACCAGCACGATTCCGGCCGCAACGGCGGCCCAACGAAGAACAGGCCAGCTTAACCATGGACCGCCAGCAACGCGAACTGAACTGAGCGTGGTGACCGCTTCGGTGGCGGGCAGGGCGAGGGCAACAACTTCGCGGCAATCGCCGCAGAGGGCAAGATGGCCCAGCACACGCGAGCGTTCCCTTTCACTCAGCGATTGCTCGGCGAAGGCCGTGAGCAGATCCGCATCGGGATGATCTTGTGCGGCCCCGGGCGGTATCCGCTGCAACCGCGCTTGCACGATTTTTGGAACGTTCTGCATTTACTTCCAGCGCCTTGGTATTCGGTCTACGGCATGCCTGAAGGCATCCCCTGATACGAATCGCAATACTTCTTGCCTCTTGTTACCACCTTCACCTTTCCAGTTCCGGTTGCAGTTTCTAGGTCTTTGCCCTCGGCGCAACCTTTTGCCCAAAGGCTGAAGCGTCCTTCTTCTCTGAGAACGCGGCCGGCGGCGATTCTTGCGCCAGACTGCGGCGAATATTCACCTGCAAATCGCGTACATCCACTTCCAGGGCCTCTGCAGCCTGGCGGCGGGCCATACCCTGCTGCACCATGCCAGCCAGGATTTTCTTGCGCAATGTCCTGGCCAGCTTCTCCACCTTGCGGCTGATGGTGGATTCGTGCACGCCCAGCATGCGGGCGACCTCGGCCAGGGTGCGCCCGTCGAGATAATACGCCGCCAGCACCAATCGGTCTTCGCTGGGAAGCGCCGCCAGGGCCGCGTCAGTGGCCGACTCCAAACGCGGGTCTGCGGAGGGAACCGGCTGCGGGTCAGGGGCGGCGAACCGCTCGCCGTCTTCGTTCTCTTCGTCGAGGCTCACCAGGCGCTTGGTGCGGCGGTAACGATTCACGAATTCCTGCGCCAGCACGGTACGCAGCCAGCCTTCCAGCGATCCTCGCCCGGTGAACGAAGAGAGTTTCGAAACGCGTTCGCCATCGCGCGTATTCGTTCCGTAGAGCTCGGCATACAAGCTGTCGGCGAGGTCGCGGGCGGCAGAGTCTTCGCGCGCGATGCGTAACGCGGATTGATAGAGCTTCTCGCGATAGCGAATCAGAAAAAGTTCCCACGCGGAGTCGTTGCCCGCAGCGCAAGCACGGGCGAGTGCAAGCTCTTCAACGCGCAGCGTCAGAAGGAAAGTGCGGGCCTCGGATTGAGCCGCTCCGGCATCCACATATTTCGCGGCCACATCGCAGAGAATCGCGGCGAAAGATTCGCCTGTAAGTCCCAGCTTCTCGCCGCCGCTTTTCGCATGTAGCTCCGCCAACAGGTCGGCGACTGCCGATTGCACTGAGGCGGGAATCAGTTTCGTGGCGCGCATGAAGAAGAAACGAGTGTGACGAGCCCAGTTCCTGATGCTACCAATTCATTAGACGCTTGCCACGTTAATTTTGTCCGCAAGCTGTAACTTCCTTGCCGTTCTTCCAGCGCATTCGAGATGAGCGATGCGGACATTTCGAGGTTACAGCGGTAACCAGTTTTAAAGCGGACGCTGCAGCCCGAGACGCACCGCCGCCAATGGGGAGGAGAACTATGCGTCCAAGATTATTTGTGGCAGTGGCAGTAGTGGCGGCCGTGGCCGGAATTGTCTGCCTGGATCTGCGGCCGGTTCATGCCGGACAGCAGACTATGGGCTCTGGCTACAAGGTGCTGGAGCCGATCCGGCACGGAAGTCTAACCGTGTTTCCCGTGGTCGCTCCCAAGTCCTACTCCACGGGCGAGTTCCTCACGCTGGACGAAGGGTTGCGATCGGGAGACGTGGTCGTGACCGAGTACGGAAATGTTCGCGGGCTGTTACGGCGGCAACACACCATGCCGACGATGCAGCACGATAGCGCCGAGGTCAACCGGCTGGTGCTGGTCAATAACTCGAAACGCCCCCTATTGCTTTTGGCCGGGGAGATCGTTGCGGGAGGCAAGCAGGACCGTGTGATCGGCAAAGATCGCATCGTGCCTGCGGAAAGCGATCCCGTGGATCTGAGCGTGTTCTGCGTCGAGCCGGGACGATGGGTCGCGACTAGCGACCGCTTCGGAGCGTCAGGAACCACCTATGGCGGTGGGATTGGCGGTGGCAGCGGCGCGGCTCCCGGCACTCTGATGGCCCAACCTTCCGTTCGCGCCAAAGCTATGGGCGATAAAGATCAGAATCAAGTCTGGGCGGAGGTAAGGAGGCAGCAGTCCTCGATGGCGCTCGAGGTAGAGGCGGCCGCTCCACGGGCAAGCACAGAGGAGATACGCTCCACCAGTTCGTACGCTCACGTGATGGAGAACAAAGATGTGAAGGAAAGGGTAGACGAGGTCGCCAGGCCGATCGAGCAGAACTATCAAAGTCTGATCAAGCAACTGCGCGACCGCAAAGCGGTCGGTGTCGTCGTAGCGGTGAACGGGCGCATCATTTGGTCCGACATTTTCGCCGGCACCGAGCTGCTGGAAAAATACTGGCCGAAGCTGGTGCGCTCATACGCGTCAGAAGCGGTCGTGACCCGCGCGAAAGGCGGTGAGGCCAGCCTGGCACAGGCAGAGGCGTTTCTGGCAAACATGGATGGGCATCGGGAAACGATTGAGAGCGAACCGGGAATTTACCGCCACACCGAGATCAATGGCGATGGATTCAAGGCGTTCGCGCTGACCTCACTGCTGCCCAAGACGGGCTTCGATGTCCATGTGGCGAAGATGGCAGAGTGAAAGCAGTGGCCAGTGGCCAGTGGCCAGTGGCCAGCAGGTGGTACATGCTGCCTTCTCGTCAGTGGATTCGACGGAGTAGAGGGCGGGTTGGTAGCCCGGAGCCTAAGGAACGAAAGCCCGAATTCAGCGGAGGGCACGGCAGTCGTGCCCTCCCCGAACGATCTTGGCAGCGACATGCTCGAACTGGCCACTGATCACCGGCCACTGGCCACTGAACTTTGATACCAATTCCGCCACGTCACCGAATCGTTGGGGAAATGTTGCTTCGTGATGTCGCTCAGCGCCTGAAAGGCCCAGGCGTGCGTTTGCGCATCGAGCGCGGGATCGTCAGAGTAGTTGATCAATTGCGGCACGGCCATAAGCCGCTGCTCGTGAGTCAACATACCGGATTCCGCCAGGCTGCAAGCGGCTCGCTCGCGCACCAGCGCCGAGGGATCATTGTGCAAGGTCTCGAGCAGTGGCGCGATAGTTGAAGTTGTCCCCACTAATGCCAGGCCTTCCACCGCCCAACGGCGCGCGTCTTCTGAATTCTTGCCGGGCTCTTTCAGGTGCGCAGTCAACACCTGCACCACCCGATCGGTTTCAACCCCACGGTTTCCCAGCAAGCCCAGAGTCCACAGGGCCCAAATCTTTTGCGCGTGATCGGAAGAATTGGCCCGGAGCACCAGCCCTTCGACAGTTGCATCGCTCTTGCTGAGTCCATATGCGGCGAGTTGCACTTCGATGCCGGATGCCCGCACATTCTGATCGTTAGAATTGAGAGCAACGGTAGTGAGCTGGCTGAGTTGCGGATTCCAGGTGAGTTTCCCACGCCAGCTTTCGACATGCGCCTGAATCTCGTCGGTGGCTCCATCGGAACGGCCTACCGCTCGCGCCAGCAGGATTTCAGCTTGTTTCTGCGGCTTCTGGCGATCCAGCTCGCGCTCCGGGTATTTGGCGGCAGTCACGCCTCGATCGTTCTTCGGTGAGAAACTGCCGGTGATTTTTTCCCATGCGCCTCCCCCGCCCGATGCCAGCAGCGCCGCAACTATCCCTCCCATCATCGCAACCAGGCGAAGTAAGCGAAGGTTTCTAGTCGCCCCCTGACGGACGCCGGAAGACGTGGCAGTCGCGGGCCTTGCAGACGTTGCCGAGTCACCGGCGGACGACTTCGCAAAATCCGACTCCGGGCCCAATGTGCCGTAGTCCGGCGTTGGCGTAAGCCGCGGATCCAGAGGCTGCGCACCAACTCGCCCGCCTTGTTCCGGCGCTCTCTCTCCAAAGACACCCATAGGCACAGTTTAGGGGAAGCCAAGAGTTAGGGTAAAGTTACTTCAGGACCCGCCCAATCCGAAATTAGATGCAAGATCGCGGCTACCCGTGGCCCGAAACTGGCATCGGAATACAACGCGGGGCTCAGAAAGCTGCCGAGGAAATCCATGTCTGCCCAAAAAAACTCTGTCCAGGGAAGATTCATGCGCCATTGCTTGTTCTCGTTGCCTCTGCTGGTCGCGGCTGTAGCTCTGGCCGCGGCGGGCCCGGGATATAAGGTGGTGAACACTTACAAAGTTGGCGGCGATGGCGGCTGGGATTATTTGACGGCCGACCCCGCCGCGCGCCGTCTTTATATTTCGCGTGCCACGCACGTCATCGTGCTCGATCTTGATTCCGGCAAAACTGTCGGCGATATCGCGGACACTCCGGGAGTTCATGGCATCGCGCTCGCTCCTGAACTCGGGCGTGGATTCGTAAGCAACGGACGCGAAGGCACGGTCAGCATCTTTGATCTGAAGACGCTGGCGACCAGCGGCAAAGTGAAAGTGGGCGACAATCCGGACGCGATTCTTTACGATCCCGCTACCAGGCGAGTATTCACGTTCAATGGCCGAAGTCAGGATTCCACGGCCATCGACGCCGAAAAAGGCACAGTGCTGGGCACAATCAAGCTTGGCGGCAAGCCGGAATTCGCAGCCAGCGACGGCAAGGGCGGTGTTTGGGTGAACATCGAAGACAAAAGCGAACTGGTCTTGATCGATCCCGGCAAACTTGAGGTCAAGTCGAAGTGGCCCCTGGCCCCGTGTACGGAGCCCAGCGGACTCTCTCTGGACAAAAAGAACCGGCGCCTGTTTGTGGGCTGCGATAACAAAATGATGGCGGTGGTGAACGCGGATACCGGCAAGGTTTTAGCCACGCCCGCGATCGGCGATGGCGTGGATGCAACCGCATTCGACGACGAAACCGGACTCGCTTTCGCCTCGTGCGGCGAAGGCGTGCTCACCGTGGTCAAAGAAGATTCGCCGGACAAGTTCAGCGTCGTGGAAAACGTTCCGACGCAACCGGGAGCACGCACTCTGGCGCTCGACTCCAAGACCCATCGCGTATTCGTAGTGACGGCGAAATTCGGTCCGCCGCCGGCCGCGACAACGGATAATCCGCATCCTCGCCGCACCATCCTGCCCGACACGTTTGTGGTTCTAGTTCTCGCCAAATGAAACCCATTCTCCATTTCTCGCGAGCTGTAATTTTGCTTGGGCTGGCAGTTGTCCTGCTGCACGGCGGCGCGGTGCAGACCTGTGCGGCTTACTCCGTGCTCACCCATGAACAGGTCGTGGACCTGGTATGGAAGGACAATATCCTTCCACTGCTGAAGAATCGCTTCCCCGCCGCTACCGACGACGAGTTGAAGAAGGCCCACGCCTTCGCCTACGGCGGCTCCCTGATTCAGGACATGGGATATTACCCGTTCGGCAGCAAGTATTTCAGTGATCTCACGCATTACGTGCGCAGCGGCGACTTCATCGTTAACATGATCAACGAAGCCACTAATCTCAACGAATATGCTTTTGCGCTGGGCGCGCTGGCGCACTACTCCGCGGATAACTGCGGGCATCCTACCATCAACAAGGCCGTCGGCATCCAGTTTCCCAAGCTCCGAAAAAAATATGGAGACGTCGTCACCTACGAGGACGATCCCAAAGCCCACATCCGCACCGAGTTTGGCTTCGACGTAACCCAGGTTGCCAAAAACCGCTACACCTCCGATCGCTATCACGACTTTATCGGCTTCGAGGTTTCAAAGCCGCTGTTGGAGCGCGCATTCCAGGATACATACGCTATTCCGTTGAGTGATGTCGTCACCAATGAAGATCTGGCCTTCGGTACTTTCCGGCGCGCCATCAGCCAAATCATCCCCGAGATGACGCGGGTGGCGCTGATCTCGCGGCGCAGTGAGATCGTCAAAGAGACGCCCAACTTCAAAGCGCGTCAGTTCCGCTATTATCTGTCGCGAACGAATTATCAGAAGGAATGGGGCAAGGGCTACCGGCGTCCCGGCTTCGGAACTCGTCTGCTGGCATTCTTTCTCAGGTTTGTGCCCAAAGTGGGCCCATTCAAGGCGCTCGACTTCAAAATTCCAACGCACCAGACGGAAGACCTTTATATTGCCAGCGTGGTTCTCACCATCGAAAATTACAAAAAGCTGCTGACCGAAACCTCCGGCGGAAAATTGCAGCTCACCAACACGGACTTCGATACCGGCCAAAATACCCATGCCGGGGAATATGCGCTAACCGATAAGACTTATGCTCGTCTGCTCGATCAGCTGGCAAAGCGCAATTTCGATAAAATCACACCGGAAGCAAGGAACAATATTCTCGCTTTCTATTCCGACCCGGGCGCTCCGATTGAGACCAAGAAAAAACCAAAAGACTGGCAGAAAACGCAAGAAGAAGTGGAAAAGCTTCACGCCCTGCCGGAGCCTCCCCCGCTAGGACCTAGAGCGAGTTCCGATCTTCGAATCGAGGTCATAGAGCCATCGTTGATCGAGGAAGATCTGCCTGCTACACACATTTCGGCCGATGGTGCCGGCTCGAAATAACTCGAACGACCGTTCGGTTGTAAAATTGTTTCTTCCCGTTTATTATCTCGACTTATTTCTCTCAACCCTTTAAGCCTGCCACATTTGTCTGCTGACGCGGGCATTCCGGTTCTTTTGTGGCGTGCGAGGTTTTTGAAAACATGGCGGCTTCGGACGACAAGGTTTACCACGCGCGCGTCACCCGGCGCGTCGACTTCGCGCCCGATCTGTGGATGTTCCGCATTCAATCGGGAGAGCACTTCAATTTTCTCCCCGGGCAATATGCCACGCTCGGCGTGGAAGAGGGAGGCAAGCGCATTGAGCGTCCCTATTCGATCGCGTCCTCGCCCTCGGAAGACGAAGTTGAATTCTTCTTCGAACTGGTGCCCGATGGAGCGCTCACGCCGAAACTCCACAAGCTGCAACCGGGCGACGAACTGCTCATGCGCAAAGCGCCTAAAGGAAGGTTCGTGCTCGAGACGGGCAACGGCCGCACGAATCATTTATTAGTGTCGACGGTGACGGGCGTGGCTCCGTTCGTCAGCTTCATCCGCACATTGTCGAAAGAGTGGAAAGAAGGCCGCTTCGATGGTACTCACAAGTTGTATTTGCTGAACGGCGCCAGCCGTCCCTGGGAGTTCGGCTACAAAGATGAACTGATCCGCTTCGCCGGGGAACTGCCATTTCTTAAATATGTTCCCACCGTAAGCCGTCCGTGGGATCACGCCGACTGGCCGGGAGAGATTGGCCGCGCCGACGACATCCTGCGCAAGTATGCCGACCAGTGGGGACTCGATGCCACGAACACTCACGCTTACCTGTGCGGCCATCCTGACATGATCGCCAAGAGCAAAGCGATTCTGAAGCGCCGCGGCTTCCTCGACAAGACTGCAATCAAAGAAGAAATCTACTGGATCCCGGCGAAGTGAATTGCTCATTGCTAGCTCTCCGCTGGCGCGAACACTACGAGCACTGCTAACTCTTCCGCCACATCGTAGAAGCGATGTTCAACCTGCGCTGCGACAAATATCACGCTGCCTGCCGAAACCTCGCGGTCTTCTTTGTCTTTGTCAGCTTTGAAGCGAGCCCGGCCGCGAACTACGTAGTAGATCTCATCTTCACTATGCGGCTTCTGCGGGTCTGTGGCTCCGACGGGCAGAACGTAGAGGCCGGCGCTCATCGCGGGCACGCGCAGAAACTCATGGTACGAATTGAGGCTTTCGGCGCGCTGCCTGTCGATCTCAGCAAGACTGGCGAAGAGCGCCTTCACGCGAAGATGCCTCCAAAAATGAGCTCGGTGAATTGTGGGATCAGGTTCTGTGCCTGGAGTTCGCCCTCGGGTTTGTACCACTGATAAATCCAGTTGATCATTCCCAGCAAAGCGAAGGCCGCCGCGCGCGGGCTGACGTTGGTCTTCGTCTGATGCCGCGCTTTTTCCTGCACTCCTTCCTGCACTTTCTTCTGCACTTCTTTCTGTACTTTGTCCTGAACTTCGGCCATCAGATTTTCCAGGAAGTGGATGTAATCTTTCTTGCGGGCGTTGATGCGCTTGCGCAACGCCGGCGGCAGCGGATGGTTCTCGTGCAGCATCACCGTAATCTCGCGATCGCGCGGGCTGAGCACAACTTCAATGTGCAACCGGATCAGCGCCCGCAGCCGCTCCTCGGGATCGACGATGCCGCGCACGGGATTGAGCACGCGCTCCTGCGTGATTTCCATCGCGTGGTTCATGATCTCGAACAGGATTTCGTCCTTGCTCTGAAAATGATGATAGAGTCCGCCTTTGCTCAGCTTGAGTGCGGCGGCCACATCATTCATAGATGTTGCGTCGTAGCCGCGCTGCTGGAACAGTCGCGCGGCGGTGCGCAGGATCTCCTGCCGGGAGTCGACCACAGTCTCGCGGGCCATCGGGTGACATGGTAAACAGTCGCGCGGGGGAATGCCAATTGTCGCTTCTAGCTTCTGGCTGCTAGCTCCTGGCTTCTAGCCAAAACTTTAGCGGTTCGCTCGTCGCTGGCGGCTGGGGCG
>WNFI01440445.1_pt1 | contig 10287 bp, 8 predicted proteins | sample 5400471 | NCBI WGS metagenome assembly WNFI01 (sample SAMN13153348, study PRJNA577476) | soil metagenome | isolation source: 100 cm saprolite on Douglas fir-dominated hillslope | place: USA:California | collected 2013-09-17 | reverse complement strand
GAGGAGGAGGGCCGGCTCTACGTCTGCATGGAGCTCGTGAACGGCGTCACCCTCAAGGCCCTCCTGCACGAGAAGAAGGGGCTGCCCCCCGAGCAGGCCTTCGACCTCGCGCTGCAGCTCGCCTCCGGGCTCCAGGCCCTGCACGACGGGGGGCTCGTCCACCGCGACGTGAAGGCCCTGAACGTGATGGTGGACGCGCGGGGGACGGCCCACCTGATGGACCTGGACATCGCCCGGCAGCACGAGGCGGAGGGGACGGTCGCGGCCACCCCCACCGGCCAGATCCTGGGGACCCCCGAGTACATGAGCCCGGAGCACGCGCGGGGAGAGCCCCTCGACCTCCGGAGCGACATCTACTCCCTGGGCGTGCTGATCTTCGAGATGTTCACGGGGGAGACCCCCTTCCACTCCGAGTCCCCCCTCCTCACGATCCTGAAGCATCTGCACGAGAGGCCGCCCCTGGACGCAGGGACGGCCGCCGGCCTGCCCGAGAGCCTCCTGCCCGTCCTCCGCAAGGCCATGGCCAAGCGGGCGAAGGACCGCCACAGCACGGTGCGGGGTCTGGCCACGGCCTTGGGCCTCGCCCGCACCGCGAGCGGTGCCCTGACCCTGCCCCCGCCCGCGTCCGCGCCGGAGCCGCTGCCCGCGCTTCTCGGCGCCCTCAATCCCGTCGACGAGACCGTCCGCATCGCCGTCCCCCGGCGGCCCGATCCCGCCGCGGCCCGGGCCATCCCCGTGCTCATCGGAGCGCTCGGGGAGCACGAGAGGCCCCCCCTGCCGTCCCTTGAGCCGGCCCCGCCCCCGCCCGAGAGCCCTCCCGACCCCATCGCCATCCTCATCACGGCCCTGAAGCACGAGGACCCGCCCGGACGCGCGCGGGCGGCCCGCGTGCTGGGTGGGATCGGCAGCGCGGCCCAGATGGCCATCCCCGTCCTGCTCGAGGCCCTGCGCGACCGGGAGCCCTCGGTCCGGCTGGACGCCGCCAAGGCCCTGGAGAGGATGGGGGCCGTTGCCCAGGAGGCCCTGGCCGCGGCCGTCCACGACGAGGACGAGGTCGTTCGCCGCATCGCCGCGGAAGCCGTGATCCGCATCTTGAAGCGCAAGCGGGCGCGGGCCGGGGCCACGACGCTCGCGGGAGAGCCCTCCCCGGCCACCGGTCCGCACCCCAAGGACGGCCCCCAGCTATAGGGGACCAGCCGCGAGTCCGAGATCGCGATCCTTGGGTGTAGCGGCAGAGGGAGCCGACGAGGTGGGGACCTGAGAAGAAGGAGGATGAAAATCCCATCGCTACGACTGTTGCTGTTGGGCGCATGCCTGTGCCAGCGGCTCGACCCGGCCGCTTCCGCAGGGCCCCTCGTTGACGGTTCCACCGAGGACCAGGCAAAGACGGACGACGTCGTAGACATTCGGTCCTGGAACGACGCCAAGGATCCATATCCATACCGGTCCAAAGTGGACGAGAAGGCGGCGGCGGCAATGGGCGTGCGGCCTGAGGACATTGAGCTGCCCAAGAAGACGCATAACGAAACGCCGCTCTATCCGAAGAGCGCCTTAGACGCTCGCCAGCAAGGTGTAGTGATCCTGGATTGCAGGATCGATCCGGACGGGACCACGAAGAACTGCAAGATAGTAAAGGGCAGCCTGAACGAGGACCTAAACGCGGCGGCCCTGGCCTGCGTCCAGAAGTGGCGTTACCGACCGCTGCGGATACGCGGTCAGGCCCGAGCGGCACTCACGAGGCTTTTCGTCAACTTCAGGCTGAACTAGACCGCCGGCTCCCCGAGGGGAAGTGTGGTCCGGGTGGTGTTCCGGGCGTGGGTCCAGTGGCCAGGTGTCGCGCTCCTGCGAAAAGAGCTGCCCAGGAAGAGTTCCGGGATGCTCAGTCACGACGCCTCGAAACCAAGCGTTCTACGGGTGCCCGCCGCCGGTCCGTCGAGCCATCGACCCGAGCGGCGGGAGGGCCCCGAGCGACCTCGCCTAGCGGCTGGTCTTCACCTCCGTCCACAGGCGGTCGTAGAGGACGGTGGTCTCCCCCAGGTCCTGGATCAGCTCGAGGCGGGCGAGCACGTCCTCCGCCGGGAAGATGGCCGGGTTGCCGCGGACCTCGGGAGGAAGGAGGGGGATGGCGGCCTGGTTGGGGGTGGAGTAGCCCATGGTCCGGCAGATCTCGGCCGCGATCTCCGCCTCCAGGGTGAAGTCCAGGAAGGCATGGGCGAGCACGGGGTGGGGAGCGGAGGCGGGGATCACGAGGTTGTCGATGAAGAGGCTCGCCCCCTCCTTGGGGATCGCGTAGGCCAGGTCCGGGTCGTGGGCCATGACCTTGGCGAACTGGCCGTTCCAGCCCTGGGCTAGCCAGACATCCCCCGAGAGCAGCACGTCGTGGTAGTTGGCGGAGTCGTAGGTTTTTACCAGGGGCTTCTGGTCGAGGAGGAGCCGGGCCGCCATCCCGACCGCTTCCGGGTCGCGGCTGTTCAGGCTCCTCCCCCGCCACAAGAGGGCCGCCCCCAGGGTCTCCCGGGGGTCGTCCAGCATCAGGATCCGGCCCGCGAAGCGCGGGTCCCAGAGCGCGGCCCAGGAGTCCACCGTGCCGACCCGCTTCCGGTTGTAGCCGATCCCGCAGGTCCCCCAGAAGTAGGGGACGGAGTGGCGGTTCCCGGGGTCGAAGTCGCGGTTCAGGAAGCGGGGGTCGATGTTCACGAGGTGGGGCAGGGCGGAGCGGTCGAGGGCGCGCAGGGAGCCCTGCTGGCGCAGGATGTCCACCACGTAGTTCGAGGGGCAGAGCACGTCGTAGCCCACGTTTCCGGCCTGGACCTTGGCCAGGAGGGCCTCGTTGGTGTCGTAGACATCCACCCTCACCCGGGCGTGGGCCCGCTCCTCGAACCGGGCCAGCGTCTCGGGAGCGATGTAGTTGGACCAGATGTAGAGGTTCAGGACCCTCTCCTCCCCGCCCCCCGCCGGGCGCCCGAGCAGGAAGGGGGCCGCGAGCACGACGAGGCCCAGGACCGCGGGGAAGAGCGCCTCCCGCGCGCCCCGCCCCCGCTCCAGCCGGTGGGCCGCGTAGAGGAGCAGGCCCGTGGCCACGAGCAGGAGCGCGGAGACGGCGTTGATCTCGGGCGAGATCCCGCTGCGGACCATGGAGTAGATCTGGATGGGCAGGGTGGTGGAGCCCACCCCCGCCACGAAGGACGTGATCACGTAGTCGTCGATGGAGAGCGCGAACACGAGGAGGGCGGCGGCGAGGACGCCGGGGGCGATCAAGGGCAGGGTCACCCGGAGGAACGTCCGCCCCGGCCCCGCCCCCAGGTCCATGGCCGCCTCCTCCAGGCTGCGGTCGAAGCCGGCGAGGCGCGCCCTCACCACCACCACCGCGTAGGAAACCGAGAAGCCGATATGGGCGAGGATCACGGTCAAGTAGCCCAGGCGGAGGCCGAGGGCGGCGAACAGGAGGAGCAGCGAGGAGGCGAGCACGATCTCCGGCACCACGATGGGGAGGATGACGAGGGCGTCGAGCGCGCCCTGGCGCCGGAAGCGGTGGCGGTGGAAGGCCAGGGCGGCCGCGGTGCCGATGGCGGTGGCGAGGACGGTGGCGACGCAGCCGACGATCAGGCTGTTGCGGAGCGCGCCCAGGATCTGGGCGTCGCCCAGGAGCTTGAGGTACCAGTCGAGGGTGAAGCCCTCCCAGGTGGCGGTCAGCCGGCCCCGATTGAAGGAGAAGACCACGAGCACGAGGATCGGCGCGTACAGAAAGAGGTAGATCCCCAGACTGAAGAGGCCGAGCACGGTGGGGCGGCCGCGGGAGGGGCCCGCCCCGGCCGGGCCTCTCACGGCTCCTGCCCCGCCCGCAGCGGGCGGCGGAAGAGGGCGAGCAGGGCGAGGACGGTGAGGGTGAGCAGGAAGGAAAGCGCGGAGCCGAAGGGCATGTCGCGGGCCACCGCGAACTGGCTCTGGATCAGGTTGCCGATGTAGACGGTGCGGGCGCCCCCCAAGAGGTCGGGGGCCAGGTAGGCCCCGAGGGAGGGGATGAACACGAGCACGCAGCCGGCGGCGATGCCGGCCCGGCTCAAGGGGATCGTGACCCTGAGGAGGGTCCGCGCGGGGGACGCCCCCAGGTCGCCCGCCGCCTCCAGGAGAGCGCGGTCCAGCTTCTCGAGGGAGGCATAGAGGGGAAGGATCATGAAGGGCAGCTCGCCGTAGACCTGGCCCAGAAGGACCGCCACGTCGGTGTAGAGGAGGGAGAGGGGGGGAAGGCCGAGGTGGCGCAGGAGGTGATTCAGGACCCCCTCCGTGCGGAGCAGGAAGATCCAGGCGTACATGCGCACGAGGAAGCTGGTCCAGAAGGGGAGGACGATGAGGACGAGGAGGGCGCTGCGCCAGCGGGCGGGGGCCCGGAGGCCGATCCAGAGCGCGACCGGGTAGGCGAAGAGCAGGCAGAGGAGGGTGGTGAGGAGGGCCAGGCCCACGCTGCGGACGAGGATCGAGAGGTAGAGGGGCTGAAGCGCCCGCCGGTAGTTGGCGAGGCCATGGCCGGGGATGACCCCGCCGTAGACGGAGCGCCGGCCGAGCGAGGCCAGGAGCATCAGCGCCTGGGGGAAGACGAAGAGGAGGAGGAGGGCGAGGAGGCAGGGCAGAAGCAGGAGGAGGGCGGCGCGCCGACTCACGACGGCGCCTCTTCCAGGCGGAGCACCGCCCCCGCCGGGAAGGAGAGGATGACCGCGTCCCCCCGCCGGCGGCCGCGGGCGGCGGCCGCCCCCTCGGCCACGGTCAGGGTCTCCTCCCCGATCCTTACCCGCCAGTCGGTCCGGTCCCCGAGGTAGATCTCGTCCTCCACCGTCCCCGAGAGGGAGTTCTCCCCCGCCCCTTGAAGGCTCATCCGCTCCGGCCGGATGCCCACCCAGACCGTGGCCCCCTCCCGGTAGCCGCCGTCGTCCTGGGCGAGGAGGGTGAGGCCGCCCTTGGTGCGCAGGGAAACCCGGCCCTTCTCCCGCGCTCCCACCGTCGCCTGGAGCAGGTTGCGGACGGCCAGGAAGTCGGCCACGAAGCGGGTGCGCGGGCGCTCGTAGAGCTCCTCCGGCGTTCCCACCTGCTCGATGCGGCCCTGGCTCATCACCGCGATGCGGTCGCTCATGATCAGGGCCTCGTCCTGGTCGTGGGTCACGAAGATGAACGTGGTCCCGAGCCGTTCCTGGAGGTTCTTCACCTCCACCTGCATCTCCTTCCGGAGCTTGATGTCGAGCGCGGCCAGGGGCTCGTCGAGGAGCAGGACCTCCGGCTCCCGGACCATGGCCCGGGCCAGGGCCACGCGCTGCTTCTGGCCCCCCGAGAGCTGGTCGATCCGCCGCTCCCCCAGGCCGGGCAGGCGCACCATCTCCAGGGCCCGGGCCACCCGGGCCCGGATCTCCTCCCGCCCCCGCCCGTCGCTCTCCAGCCCGAAGGCCACGTTGCCGGCCACCGTGCGGTGGGGGAAGAGCGCGTAGTGCTGGAAGACGGTGTTCAGGGGACGGCGGTGAGGCGGCAGCCCGGCCACGTCCCGGCCGGAGAGGAGGATCCGCCCCGCGTCCGGGACCTCGAAGCCCGCGAGCAGCCGGAGGAGGGTGGTCTTGCCGCAGCCGGAGGGTCCGAGCAGGGTCAGGAACTCCCCCGGTCGCACGTCCAGGGACACCTCCCGAAGGGCGACCACGTCGCCGTAGGCCTTGCTCAGACCCTGGACCGAAACCGCGCCGCGCAGGGGGCCGCCGGGGGGCGTCATCACCGGACGACGCTCAGGCGGTCAGCTCCCGGAGCGTGTCGCCCAGCTTCTCCAGCACCTCGTCCACCAGCTCCCTTGGGATGGAGAGCGCGGGCTCGATGCGGATGGTCTTGGCGTTCAGCAGCGTCCCCGCCACCAGCACCCCCCGCCGGAAGAGGCCCGCCGCCACCGCGTAGCCGAACTCGGCATCCGCGAACTCCAGGCCGATCAGGAGGCCCAGGCCGCGCACCTCCAGGAGGTGGTCGGGGAAGCGGCGCTGGAGGTAGCGCAGTTCGGAGAGGAGGTACTCGCCGGTGCGCGCCGCCTGGCCGGGCAGGTCCTCCTCCAGGGTCACGTTGACGGCCGCGATCCCCGCCGCGCAGGCCAGCGGGTTGCCCCCGAAGGTGGAGGAGTGGATGAACGGGTTCGGCTCCAGGACCTTCCAGATCTCGGGGGTGGACATGAAGGCGGACAGGGGCATGACCCCGCCCCCCAGCGCCTTGCCCAGGCAGAGGATGTCGGGGACGACGTCCCAGTGTTCGACCCCGAAGAGCTTGCCCGTGCGGCCCATGCGGCCTCCACCGCCTCCGCGTCCCCGAAGGGCACGAAGTAGACGTCCTGGAGCAGGGGCTCGAAGGGCAGGCGGTACTCCCCCTTGCCCATGAGGGAGAGGGAGCCGTAGGACTTGCCGTGGAAGCCGCGGATGCAGGAGATAAAGCCCGGCTTGCCGGTGTAGAGCCGGGCCAGCTTCATGGCCCCCTCGATGGCGTCGGTCCCGTTGCTGATAAAGAAGCAGTCCTGGAGCTCGCCCGGGGCCAGCTCGCCCAAGAGCTGGGCCAGCGCGCCCCGGAGGGGGTCCAAGAGCTCCTGCGAGCTCAAGGGCATGCGCTCCAGCTGGGACTTCACCGCGCGCACGATCTTGGGGTGGTTGATGCCCGCGGAGTAGATGCCGTAGCCCCCGAGGCAGTCGATGAAGCGGCGGCCGGTGATGTCTTCGAAGCAGGAGCCCTTGCCGCTCCACTCCACGGCCGCGAACTGGCCCCCCTCGGTCACGGACTTCCGGTAGTCCAGGTACCCGCGGTTGTAGTAGAGGCGGAAGTTGTCCAGGGTCTCGGCCACGACCCGCTGACGCTCCTGCTCGTTCAGGCGGTGGGCGTTGATAATCCGGAGCCAGCGCCGGCTGGCCTCGATGATCCTCTTCTTGGTCGTCCGCGCCCGGGCGGGAGCATCGCCTGCCCCGGGCCCGCGGCGCCGCCGCGGGCCCCTGAGCACGCCGTTCTTGGGCGCCACCGCGGACTTGGCCATGACCAGCGAGGTTAGTCCCCGCCGGCCGAGGGGGTCAAGGCGCGGGGCGCCCCAGGCCGTCCTCCAGGAGGAGGGAGAGCCGGGAGATCAGCAGATGGCCGGGGTTGTCGGGGGTGTAGTCCACGATGCCGTCGTGGTACTGCTGGCGCTTCAGGAGCTCGATCATCTCCCGCGCCGCGGCCGGGCTCACGACCTCGCCCGCCTCCAGCCGCTCCAGCAGGGTCACCATCTCCCGCGGGGTGCTCACCCCGAGGCCGAACGGCTTGTTGGCGGGGTCCTGCCCGGCCTGGCTGTCCCCCCCGCCCCCGATCCGACGCAGGGCGCGGGTGTTCGGGAGCCCCAGGGCCTCCATGCGCGCGTTCACGGCGTCGGCGGTGACGACGTCCAGGACCAGGTTGGTGGCGGTGTTGTCGCTGATGAGGATCATCAGGTTGACCGCGTCGCGCAGGGTGAGACGGAGACCCTCCCCGAGCTCCCGCAGCACGCCCGCCCCCCCGACCTTTCCCGCCTCCCGGAGGACGAGAGGGTCGTCCCAGCGCGCCCGCCCCTCCTCCACCCGGGCGTAGGCCTCGATCAGGATCGGCACCTTGATGGTGCTGGCCGCGCGCACCCGCTCGTCGGCGCGCTCTCCGTAGGCCTCGCCCGTGTCCAGGTTCTTGGCGAAGAGGCTGACCCGGCCCGGGAAGCCCGCGAGGAGGGCCTTCACGCGGGCGTCGAGGTCCAGAGGGGCCGGCACCTCGTCCTCGAGCCGCGAGAACGCCTCGAGGTAGAGCCGCTCCGCCCCCTCCAGGGCCGCCCGCTCGCGGCGCTCGAAGGGGACGTGGAAAGCGGGGAGCAGGGTGGGGGCGTAGCCGGAGTCCTCGTCGGGAGCGGAGAGGAGGTTGCGAAACCAGGGCCGGCCGGGAAGCCCGGCGGGAACCGTCCAGAGCCGGTCCGCGCGCCGGATCCGCTCATTCAGCCGGCGGAGGTCCTCGTCGCTCCAGAGCCCCTTCCCCAATCCCTCGACCCAGCCCTCCCGCGCCGCCCGGGCCCGGCGCGCGAAGCGTTCGGCGGCCGCCGCCACGCGGCCGAGGTCGGCCTCCCACCCCTCGCGGCGGGCGCGCGCTGTGAGCTCGGCCACCTGGCGGCCCGCGTCCAGGCCGGAGGCAGCGGGGTCGAGGGGCAGAAGGTCGGCGTTGGCCAGGCGCGCGGCCAGGAGGCTCACCAGCTGGGTCACGAGCCGGGCCGACGCGTAGTCCTCGCCCACGATCTTCCGGTACCAGGCGAGATCGTCGTAGGCGGAGTGGTAGGCGGTGCCGGGGGCGCCCCGGGCGGACAGGGCGGCGGCGGGGACGCCCAGGTGGCAGAGGAAGCCCACGTGGTCGGAGCCCCCGCCCAGGTCGCCGATGAAGGGGCGGCCCGGGCGCTGCGGGTCCTCCCGGCGGGCGAGCCAGGCCTCGAGCGGGCTCCGCTGCGCGCCCGCCCGCCGCTCCACCCCGCCCGCGGCTTCCGCGATGGCCTCCTTCAGGGAGGGGGAGGCGTTGGCCGCGAGATCCGGCCCGAGGGCCGCGGAGTCCAGGTCGAGGTAAGCCACCGTCCCCCGGGACAGCTCCTCGCGGTGCCCCTCGACCCATTCCGTGGAGCCCAGGAGCCCGAACTCCTCCGCCGTCCAGTTCCCGAAGACGAGGGTGCGGTCGGGGCGCCGCCCCGCCCGCGCCGCTTCCGCGAATGCGCGGGCCGCCTCCAGGACCACGATCGTGCCCGCGTTGGGATCCGCGGCCCCGAATGTCCAAGCGTCGTGGTGGGAGCCCACGATGACTCTTTCCTCCGGGAAGCGGGCGCCCTTGAGGGTGGCCACCACGTTCGCGGTCTCGGCCAGGCGGCGCTCCTGCTGGACCTTGAGGCGCAGCTTCAGGCGGTCTCCGCCCGTGATCCGGTAGGCGACGGGCAGGCCGCCCTGCCAGCCCCCCGGAACCGCGGGCCCGCTCATGCGGGAGAGGATCTCCTGGGCGGCACGGAATCCGATCGGTTGCACCGGGATCCGGGGCAGGGACAAGGTGGCGGGGTCGAGCCTTACCGCCTCCTTGGTGGCGGGCTCGAAGGGGGTGAGGGGATCCCCTGGGTAGGGCAGGGTGAGGAGGGAGCCGCGCTGGATCTCGCTCGGATGGGCCCAGCCCCCCTCCGGGTAGAGGGGCCCCTCCATGTAGCCGCTCTCCGCGGGGTCGGTGAAGATCACGAGGCCCGCCGCCCCCGCCGCCTCCGCGAACTTGGCCTTGAAACCGCGGAAGTTGCCGCCGTAGCGGGCGAGGGCGATCCGGCCCCTGAGATCGACCCCCAGCTCCCCCAGGCGCGCGAAGTCCTCCTTGGTGCCGTGGTTGACGTAGACCACCCCCGCCGTCACCTCCCCGCTCCCGCTGTAGGCATTCCACCCAAAATCGAGAGCAGGGTGTCGGCTGTAGGGATCCTCCGGCAGGACATCCTCTTTGAGCTTCAAGGCGAGGCGGCGGGGGGACACGATCTCCAACTCCGCCTTGAGCGGCCGCTCTTCGCCTCGGGTGTGGCCAGGAGCATCGCCTCGTACTCCCGCTGCCCGGCCCGGCGATCGGGCCGGAAGAAGCGGTAGGGATCGGGGGCGCCCGACACCCCTCCGGGGAGGGAGGCGGAGAGGAGCAAGGCGGAGAGGAGGGGGCAGAGTCCCCCGGCCATCGTCATAGGCGCGCGCGGATGATGTCGCGGAGGGTGGAGAAGCGCAAGCCAGGGAGCCCGGGGATAATGGGCTGGGGAGCGTCGGAGCGAGCATGAAACGAGATCACGGGCGGCGCGGCCGGGCGCGGGGGGCGTGGGGGGGCCTCCCCACTCTCGGCCTCCTCCTCCTCGCTCTCGCCCCCGGCGGCTGCGCGGGCTCCGGTCGCGGCCGGCCGCGGATCGCGGCCTCCATTTTCCCCCTCTACGACATCACCCGACGCGTGGCGGGCGACCAGCTCCCCGTCCAGCTCGTGCTCCCCCCCGGCCAAAGCCCGCACAGCTTCGACCCCAAGCCCCGCGACGTGCAGGGACTGGCCGACGCGGAGCTGATCTTCGGCGTGGGGCTCGGCCTCGACCCCTGGCTGCAGACCCTGGCCAGGAGCGCGGGGATGGGCACCGCCAAGGTGTTCGAGCTCGCGCCCCTCCTGGACCCGATCCTCGTCCCTCCCGGGATCCTGAAGGAGGGGGGGACGGACGGCGGGACGGCCCGCGTGGACGCCCACTTCTGGATGGACCCCGTCCGCATGCAGCAG